>Ga0299915_10002326_pt1 | contig 13892 bp, 5 predicted proteins | sample RVTome_13_FD_200263 | JGI IMG/M metagenome (GOLD analysis project Ga0299915, IMG submission 200263) | Soil microbial communities from uranium-contaminated site in the Upper Colorado River Basin, Wyoming, United States - RVT92D227 (version 2) ...
AGGATGAAGTTCCGACGGTCACGGACAAACGCTTTGATGCCGTCCCGCCTGCTGGCGTCGCCGCCGTCGGCTATCAGGGCGTTGGCGGCATCGTCCAGAAACACATCAAAGGCCGTCGGCGGGTTCGCCGTTCCGTACGATGTCTGCCATGGGCCGTTCACAAGCACGGCGAACGCCTGCATATACATCTGCCGGTACCTGGGGTAGTTCAAAAACTGATAGACCTCCGGGAACTCGCTGGTCGTCACCGAGAACAGGTCCGTGTTCCACCCGTGGCCCGATCCGAGCGTAAAGTCGATGTCCCAGGGCAGGAGATACCACTTGCCCTCCGGCAAGGCGTAGTAGAAGGAGTTGTTCTTGCCGCGTTCGTACCCATAGCTGTCCCAGTCGCCGCAGGCGTGGCGAATCGCCAGGACCGCCGCAAAGTGTTGGGGATACATCACCGACTTAATAGCCGTCTCATATCCCGGGCTGCTTGACGGCGTGTTCATCTTGACGGCAAGATTAAGGAGATGATCCCAGTTGTCGTCCTCGCGATTCGAGCGCTTCTCAAATCCCCACCGATAAGTCTCCTTGAGCAGCGGGTGACTGGCGTCGTACCTCAGCCCCTCATCGAGGTTGGAGAATCCTGTGCCGTCGGCCGTGTACTCGAAGTAGTCGTCGATCTTGTGAATGTAGCCGTCGTTATTCCCTGGAAACCACGCATCAATGTAGTCGCCGTTTATATGCTGGACATCTTCGTAGTTAGGGTAGGTGTTGCCGTTGAGGACCGGACGAACGTACTCCTGCATCGAGTATTGCAGGCCCATCTGCCGATAGAACCAGTACGAAGCGCGTTCCTGGAGCGGGCCGCGGTTGCTCCCCTCGGTATTGTCGAGATTGATCTCCTCGCGGCCGCGGAATTTCTGGTCCGGATTGAAGTCGAACCTGTAGGCGTACCGACCGGTGGGATTACGCCCGGAACCGCTCCGCAGGAATGGGCTGCCGCGAAAGCGGATACCGGCGTTGTAGAATACGTCGGTGTTGTTATAGACGAATGTGCAATCCATCAGTTCGTTGGAGAGATTCGGGCGCGACGTGAACGTGTTGATGACGTCGGTTGACATCCACACGCGGTACGTCGCAAACGGGGTGGTCGGCTGCGCGTCGCCGACGCGAACCAGGCAGGTCCGGTTGGGCACATTGGCCGAGTCCTGCAGGCGGGTAGGGAACCGCGTCGATGCAGAGCCGTCGGATGCCTCGATGTAGAAAGCTCGCATCGTGCCGGCGGCGGTGCCAGGTATTGTGGCCGTGAAGATGCCGTCCCCCCTGACCAGGTCGCCGCTCAGTGCGTTGTCGGACATGGGTGTGCCGGTGAAGGAGCCGCCGCCCTCGGATCGATAGTAGAGCGTGACCGATGCCACGTTGTCGTTGTCGGTCGCGCAGGCAGTCACGACAATCGGCTCATTAGCTTTGGGCAGGACGGGTTCGTGTTTCACGTTGAGGATGTCGGGTCCTCGGTTTGATACAAACGCCGTGTTTTGCCGACCGGGCGTGCCAAGGTTTACCGGCATGTCGAGCGCAAACGAATTCGCCGGCCGCGGCGGCTGGATGGGCGAGTTCTCCCGTGTCGTCCGCAGAAGCAGGTATCGGCTTCCCCGCAGCCATCGTGCCCAGAAGCGGAAAGTCACCGTGCCGCCGCTAACGCCGGCGATCGACTGATTGATGCGATTCGCCCCTGGATCGCCATGCCCGGTTGCAATCAGGTGCAGCGATTGAGACCCGGTGTGACTATCCTCCGTGGTTACGAAAGACCGAACATGGTTGCCGAGTTTCCGCCACGGCGACTGGCCGGCCTCGAAGCCGTTGTTGGTCAGACGGTTGGTGCTGTTGATTGCCAGCTCGAGGTCGTCAAGGAGCACCTCGCCGCCGTTGAGCAGCATAACATCGAAGACCGTAACCTGATCGTGGGTGTATTGGGAATCGCTGCTGCTTATTGTAAACGAGTATTGCCTCCACACGCTCTTGCTGTTCTCGTCGCTGTCGGCCCAGGCATCGGGCGTGTTGTTATTGCTGCGCGGGTCGCGCAGCTCCATACTTGCCCCCTTGCCGTCGGCCCAGCTTGGCCATCGGCCTCCGTCGTAATACGTCACCTCATCGACGGTAATCATATTTACATCGTGTGTTTCCGGGTCCATATATGGATACGACAGGCGGATACGCTCGCTGTGATCATCCAGCTCCCCGGAGTAAGGCCCGAACAGGTTCGACCCTTTGACCAGATTGTTATAAACGGCAACGAGCAGGTTCGGGTCCTTGGCCACAACGAGATACGAACCCGCCGGCATCACGGCGCCGGCGTCAAATTCATAACCGACGCCGTCCGTGAAGGCCCAGCCGTTCAGCGAGACCGTCCCGGCGCCCTTGTTGTACAGCTCGACATATTCGTATCGCTCGTCGCGATTCCCGTGGTGGTACATAATCTCGTTGATTACGATGTCTCGAATCCACGGCTTGGCGTTTGTCGCCGCATAGGTTGGCGAGTTCAGAGGGCCGAAGTAATCCGAGCCGTCCGGGAATCGACCGAGCGTCACGTCCGCCTCAACAGGCCCGAAACGGACCGCGTCCAAGACGCGAAGCGGCTCCGGCGAAGCACCGTTCGTGGCCAGCGTCAGAAAAACCGTCTCGCCGGCGTAGCTCATTGCGAAGGGAAATCCGCTTGGCGGCGTGCCTTCCCTGACAGCCCAGAATTGGCCGGGCTGCAGCACAATCCCATCCGAAAGCTCGTATTGGAGCAGGTCAAAGCGCCCGTCGCCCAGATAGACATTGCTCAGAGCCACTGCGATTGGGCCGGGGTTGTAGATTTCGATCCAGTCGGTGCCGGGGGGCGCATCGCTGTTGGCCAGCAGCTCGTTAATCACCAGCCGGGTGCGAGGGTCGCCGCCCACGGGCTCTGCCACCGCCCGCAGAATCGGGCTTGCAACGAAATCCAAGTTGCTGATGGTCGCGTTGTGGCCCTGAATTGCCAGGACGTTTGTGCCGGGGACCAGCAGGTTCAACACACCGCTCAGGTTCACGTTGATGGGAGGTGGTTCCGCAGACGGACCCCCGCTCTGGCTGTATGGGGGCGGATTGCCCACGATTGAGTCGGAAGCCGCAACTCGTTGACCGTTGAGATACAGCACGAAGCCGTCGTCGTAATGGACCTCGGCGTTCAATTGTGTGAACGAGGCAATCTGCTTTGATGTCAGCGTGAAGCGCATCCGCGCATACACGGATATGTAGTTGTAGCGCATGTTGTTCAGTTGTGTGCTGATCCACTGCAGCTCATCGGCTTCCGTGCTGAATCCGTACCCAGTGGGGCCGTCGAGCCACTCGGTTGTGGCCGGGTCGTCGTTGAAAGCGATTTGCGTCCAGCCGGTTGTGGGTATCCCGCCGGCGCCCGGCGACGGTTCCTTGTTGGTCCCCTTAAAGTACCGACCGGGGTGGCCTACATCCACGAGGGTAACGACCGTAACTTCTCCGGGCCCAAGCTGGCTCTCATCCGGCCCGCCCGGCGTGCCGCCGATAAACATGCTGGGCGACCAGCTCGACGCATCCTCCGGGTCACCGCCCAACTTGGCGAGAACGAGCGAATGCCCTGTCCCGTCCGCCGATCTCGGCCAGGGCCATGTGTCTTTGTATCGCAATGAGATAAGAATCTCGCCGCTGCTGTTGGAAAGCTCGATCCGTTCGCCGTCGTTGTCGAACCGGCCCGATTCGAAAGGCCCGTACACGCCGGTAATCCCGTATGCCGCCTCCACCGCAGCCGGGTCCCGCGCCACCACCAGATACTGCTTGGCCCCGAGAGTCGTCCCGGCCGCAAAGGTGTAACGTATGCCGGTTATGAATGCGTAACCGCTGAGGTCTTCGAATACGGCGCCGTTGTTGTACAGCTCAATGAACTCGAGGGTCTCTTCCCCATCGGGCGTCCCGCCCTCCTCGACCGGGTGGTACATCAGCTCGCTGACCACAAGCGCCATGCTGCTCTGCGCGGTCCACAGCACAACTAAGCAAGCCAACGCCAACAAACCCAATAGGGGTCGCTCTTTTCCTTCCATACGTACCGGGTCCCTTCTCCAGTGATTGTGGCCGGATTATATTTCTTCCTAAATATCAACATGATCTTCTATTTACCTACTACTATCATAGCAATAATCCTCAGAATTTCAAGCATTATCCATCCCCCAGGAGCGAATTTTTGCGAATACCCCCGTACTGCTCTGTAAGGCCTGATTTGCGGGGGTAGTCATTATCGGAAGCTTGTATTATCAGGGCAGGTCTCGTATTCTAATGGGTTCGCAGATGCCATACCTGCGAAAGCAGGTATCCAGTAGTCTGCCAGCCGATTGTTATGGCCGAAGAACTCGTTAAGTAACAATAATTGAGGCCCTTGATATGAGAAAGCTTACTATTGTGACGGCGTTGTCTATTTTCGGATGTACGGCTTTGTGCCGGGCCGGAGATGTTGTGCTCAGCGTTGACCCGGACAACGTGGTCGGGCGGATCGACGAGAAAATCTACGGGCATTTCCTCGAACACATTTTTCACTCCGTCAACGGCGGACTCTGGGGCGAGATGATCTGGGACCGCAGCTTCGAAGGCGGCGCCACGCCCGAACCCCAATGGAGCATCGACAACGGCATGCTTGTCCAGAACAGCCTCGGCACGAATGTCCGTCTTCTCTTTGGCGATCCGAACTGGAAGGACTGCGAGTTTACGTTGGAAGCAGAGAAGGTGGGCGGCGAGGAGGGATTTCTCGTCCTCTTTCGCGCAGCCGCCGACGACCATTTCTACTGGCTCAACCTCGGCGGCTGGGGCAATATCCGCCACTCGCTCGAACGCGGCAGCAGGGGCCAAGAACGCTGGGGAACGGTTGGACCCCGTGTCGATGGAAAGATTGAGCAGGACAGGTGGTATCGCATCCGCATCCGCTGCGAAGGCCCCAAAATCGACGTTTATCTTGATGACGACAGAATCATCGAGTTCACCGATGAAGCCGGCAGGCACCTTTCAGGGCGCGTTGGCGTCGGAACCTGGGCCACAAAGGCGCGGTTCAGGAATCTGAGGGTTGCTTCGCTGGACGGCAAGACACTGTACGAGGGGCTGCCGCAAATCCGCAGCGCCCCTCCAACCGCCCATTCGTGGCGCGCCTATGGTCCGGGCAAGGTATATTCGACATCCGAGGGGCCGCTCAACTGTGATTTGTGCAGGGTCGTAGAATCGCAATCGCCCGAGACCGGGCTTGAGCAGGAACCGCTGAACCTGCACAAGGGCCGGACGTACTACGGCTCGCTGTGGGCGCGCGGCAGCGCGACTGACGGGCTGGTCGTTCGTCTCCTCGACGGCGATAAGACGCTTGCCCGTAAGGTCCTGCCGAAACCCAAAGAAAATTGGCAGTCGTTTTCCTTCAAGCTGAAGCCCAACACGACGGCCCAGAACGCGACGATTCAGGTCGGTGTCCGCGGCGAGGGCCGCGTGTGCGTTGACCAGGTCAGCCTGATGTCGGCCGATTCAAAAAAGACCGGCGGCTTTCGACCCGACTTGCTAAAGGCCGTCGCCGACCTCAAACCGCCCATTATCCGCTGGCCCGGAGGCTGCTTCGCCTCGGCCTATCGCTGGAAGGACGGCGTATGCCCTCAGCACAAACGCGTCAAGTACCCCAGAAGCTTATGGGATGATGTCGATATCAACTCCTTCGGGACCGATGAGTTTATCCGGATGTGTCGCGCCGTGGGGGCCGAACCGCTGATTGTCGTCAATATCGGCACGCAGCAGTGGAATGGGCCAGGCCGCCGCGACGCCTTCATCCAGGAGGTCAAAGACTGGATCGAGTACTGCAACGGCCCGGCGAACTCCGCCTGGGGCAAGGCGAGGGCCGACAACGGACATCCCAAACCCTACGGCGTCAAATACTGGGAGATTGACAACGAGACCTGGCACATGGGAGCCGAGCAGTACGCCGAGTGGGTCCGCATTTTCGCACAGGCGATGAGGCAGGTCGATCCGGGGATTAAGCTGGCAGCCTGCGGCAGCGGCGGCTATGGCGACGGCGCAAATGGATTGGCCTGGAATAAAATAATCATCGACCAGTCCGCCGAGATGATCGACTATCTGAGCATCCACCATTATGAGAACCCCAACAACTTCGCCCAGGGGCCTCGCCGCTACGAGGATTTCTTTCGCAGGACCGGCGAGCTTATCGCGCGTTCAGGCAACCCGAGCCTGAAAGTTTATGTCTCGGAATGGAACGCCCAGAGCACCGACTGGCGCACGGGTCTTTACTGCGGCGGTCTGCTCAATGCGTTCGAGCGTTGCGGCGACACCGTGGAAATGGGCGGCCCGGCCCTGTTTCTCCGCCACAGCTCCGCAAAGTCGTGGGATAACGCATTCATCAACTTCGACCACCGCACGTGGTTTCCCGCCCCGAACTACGTCGTTATGAAGCTCTGGCGGGAGCATTACGCGCCGTTCCGGGTGCAGACCGACGGCGACAGCGGCCCCCTCAACGGCTCCGCCAGCAAAACGGCAAACGGAGCGAAACTTTATTACAAGGTTGTCAACCCCGCGCAAGAACCGGTTTCCGTTGAGCTGAACGTCAAGGGCCGCTTTCCGGTCCGCTCCGCCGCGATGCAGGCGATTAGCGTCGATTCCCTGGATGCCCGCAACACGCTCGACGAACCTAATCGCATCCGCCCTGTTGCAGCCGAAGTCAAGACCGATGGGCAGTCCGTACGGTTTACAATGCCCGGCTTCTCGGCGGCCGTCGTCTCTATCAACCGCAGGTAATAATCCGTCTGTAACAGTCCCCCGCGTTTCTAAAGCGGCCTCTTGAAAGGACCCGGCTGTAAAGGATGAAATCTCCGATGAGAAAAACGCCTTCGCAAGGAATCCGATTCGGAATAGCGCTGCTGTCGGGCGCGGTCTTATTTTGCGGCCCGACCCTCGCAGCAGCCGTGTACAACCTCAAGATCGTCACCGATGCCTCCCCGGATTACTACGACGCCGAGAGTATGATCCACAGCATCACAGCCATAAGGCAGACGCCTGCTCAGAAGTGCTGGGCGATGTTCTACTGGAACCACATCGCCCGCAGGCAAACCAGCCCGATGATTGTCCACGGCCTCGAATGCACCGACCCCATCCGCCAGTTCAATGACTACGGCTATACGATGTGCAGCACCATTGCAGGGGTCAACTGCTCGATATGGGACTCCATGGGATACCCCGTCAAGTTCTGGGATATATCCCTCCACACCGTGCCCGAGGTGAGCTACGACGGGCGATGGCACATGTACGACAACAGCATGTCGGCGATCTATACCCTCTGTGACGGCAGCACAATCGCCGGGGTCGAGGATATCGGCAGGGAGGGAAGCTGCGCCCTGTCCGCAGGAAGGGTCGAGCCGGGACATATCGCCCGATACCACTGCCTCAACGCCAACGCCGCGAATAGCTTCCTCACCGGCGCCGATTGCCCGCGCGACCTCGAGCAGGAATATCGCTGTTTTAATCCCAACGGCCTCAAATACCGCTATTACTACACCAACCAGGATCGGGGACATCGCTACATCCTGAACCTCCGAGACAATGAATCTTACACTCGCTGCTGCAAGAGTCTTGGGACCTCCGCCGATTTCTATGTGCCCAACAACGGCAAGGACCCCGAGGCGGCGAATCGTCGCTACCGAATCAGAGGCAACGGCCTCTGGACCTTCAAGCCCGCACTGACGGGTGACGGATTGAAAGCCGCCGCCTACAGTATCTCTGATTGCAGGGCCGTCGAACCTTCCGGCGTGATGCCTGCCCTGGCCGGGAAAAATGGAGAAGTCATCTTCAAGATTCAGGCCGCCAACGTGATGACTTCGATGTCAATCAAGGCGGCCTTCAATAGAAAGACGCAAGCCGATCTTAACCGTATATCCGTCAGCACAACAAACGGCCTGACCTGGAAGCAGCTTTGGACAAACCGGCAGGTCGGCGAGACTGCGACGGAACTCAAGCTCATCGACGAAGTCAATGGCGCTTATGAAGTCCTGGTCCGCATAACCCTGATGGGCGAGAAAAATCACGCCGACAGTCGCCTCAAAGATATAGAATTCAACACCGTCACAATGCTCAACGGCAAGACCCAGCCGAGGCTTTTGCTGGGACGCAACGCCGTTTATGTAGGTCTCGGCGATCAAACGGACTCAATAGTAATCTGGCCCGACCTCCAAGCCGACAGCTACAAACCGTACGTAGTCGAACAGGAAAACATGGTCTCCGAGCCAAAGCACCCCGGCTATCAGGGCGTAATGCACGCGGTCGAGCCTGGCCGGGATGCGTATGTTGTTTTCCGCATAGATGCGCCGCAGGATATTACACGCATAAACTACGGCGGCCGCTTCTACAACCGGGCGCCCAAATCGCACATTGACCTGCTCCATTCCTTCGATGCCGGCAAGACCTGGACGAAGAGCTATTCTCTAACCGGCACTCAGCCGCCCTGGGATGTAATCCGCTACGAAATCATAGACGCAATTCCTCTCGGCGCTCGGTCGGTGCTTTTCAAGTACCTTCTCAACAGCTCCGCCGCCGGGACGGATGCCTGCAGCATTTACGCCGTGCGAATGGAAGCCGAGCACGCTCCGAACGACGCGACCTTCAAGCCGATTGAAGTCACCTTCAACTGGAGCGAAGTGCAGGATGATTATTCGCTTATCGAACGCAGCCACACACAATTAGTGACCACAGCGCCTTTCAGATATATGCTCAACGTGGGCGGCAGCGATCACCCCGTAATGAATTCGCTGCGCGTGAATCTCAAGGCATCGACGGGCGACGTCAAGTACGGCTACTCGGACGGTCGTGACATCGGCGGCGCTAAATTTGTCCCCCGCTGGGTGTCGTACGGAGAGAACCTCGCCCGCGGCAAGCCCTACAAAGTCTCAGTCCCATCCAGAACTCACTGGGACGCAGGAGACCCCGACTGCACCAAACTCACCGACGGCGTCATCGGCCCTCCTTATGCTGGCGGGATCGGCCCGAGATACGCCCTGTGCTGGGACAAAGGCGACAACCCCGTTATTGACGTTGACCTGGGCGAAGTGAAATCCTGCAGCGCCTTTCGCATTCATCTCAGCGCCGGCTGGCCCTGGTGGGACGCGATGAAAGGCCAGGTCGCCGACAGGGTCGAGTTGCTTGTTTCGGAAGATGCTCAAGGCTTTCGCAGTCAGGGCTTCTTCGCTCTCAATCTGCGATGGAAGGATATCCCCATCAACCACATGATGCCGGATGATGAAACTGCGACCGGGTTTACTTATGCTCTCGTTCCCGAATCGCCCGTCCGCGCCCGTTACGTTCGTTTCAAGATTACCTGCGAGCGCACTGCGACGGTCAGTGAAGTGCAGGTCCTCGATTCGATCCGGTACGACCCTTATGACCTGAAGATAGCCCTTCCCGACGAGAAAGGCTGATACTCTGAGTCCTCGGCAAGCCCGCCGGTGCTTGGGCGGGCAAGCTCGGCGTGACGCGCGTGAGCGTGCTTCGCACCGGCTGACGGTCTTATCCACAGTCGCCACTCCTACCCCGGAGTTACCTCTATTACCGCGTTTCGTAAGTTCCGCGACTATACTGTCATTTCGACCGAGCGAAGCGAGCGGAGAAATCTATTCAAACACCCAAATTCCAGTTGCTCTATAGTCGTCCCATTTATGAAACGCGGTACTATCAGGACGTGCCCCCAAAACGGGGTAAATAAATTTCTTGCAATTCCGGCGTATGGGCCGGATAATGCCTTGCACACGGCCAAAAAGACCATAACATTATGTATATGATGCTCACAATTTAGGAGATTCTGGAATGAACGATCAAGTCGGACCAGGCAGTCTGCTCGATACTACGGACAGCCTTGAAGCGGTTGGCGTGTTCCGCGGATGGAAGAATTTTATGTTTCTAATCGTGCTGCTCTGCCTGTTGATTGTGCAGGGGGCCTTCTGGCTCGTTAATACAGGCTCGGTGGAGCTTGGCCCAAAGGCCGAAGCCGGCGACACAGTCGTGGTGTCGGCCCCGGAAATTAGGGACCCCAACGCCGCGACGGCCGCCGCCGCTGAGCCGAACAAGCCGGCCGAGGCCGCAGCGACCAGGTCGGGCTTGAAGAAGTTCCTCCCATTCGAGATGACGTTTCAGTGGCTGAGCCGGACCATCACCGTTGTCAACGCCATACTCATCCTCTCAGCCGCCATTTACTTCCTGACGGTACTTTTCAGTCTGAAGGTCTCGCTGACCGGCAGGCTCGGCGGGATCAACCATATCAGCAGGGCGTTTTTCCTCTCGCTGTTTATGTTCGTCCTGCTGCTGCCCTGGCAGAGGGTGTTCGGCGGCGTGGTCATCGGGGCGATATACGCTCCCTGCGAGCTGGCGAAGGCCTGTTCCGCCGAAAAAGCAGACCTGTTTGCCAAAGTCCTTTTCTATCTGCGCTTCAGCGGCTACTGGCTCCTGATATTCCTGCTGCTCGTACTCTCACAATTGCGCACCTGCCGCTGGACAAGGGCTATCCTTCGCCGGCTTGAGGTGGTATAGACAGATGGCCAAAAAGAGGGTCGGCTTCATCGGCACCGGTATAATGGGCAGGCCGATGGCCCGCAACCTGCTAAGAGCGGGATACCCGCTGACCGTCTATAATCGCACTAAGTCGAAGGCCCAGGAGCTCCTCTCGCAAGGCGCCGTTTGGGCGGCGACCCCCTCAGACGTAGCAGCCAACAGCGATGTTGTGATCACCTGCGTCACCGATACCCCCGATGTAAGAGCGGTGCTGCTCGGTCAAAACGGCGTAATCGAAAAGGCTCGGTCAGGCCTTATCTGCGTTGATATGAGCACCATTTCCCCTTCCGCAACCAGAGAAATGGGCGATATTCTCCAGGCGAAGGGCATAACCCTGATTGACGCGCCTATCAGCGGCGGTGAAATCGGTGCGATAGAGGCCAAGCTGTCAATAATGATGGGCGGGCCAAAAGCAGCCATCGAAGAAATACGGCCAATTATGGAAGTTATGGGCCGAACCGTCACCTACTGCGGCCCGCTCGGCGCAGGCCAGATGACAAAGCTCGCTAACCAGATTATGGTCATTCACACGATTATGAGCATCGCCGAAGGCCTTGCATTTGCTGAAAAAGCGGGCCTGGACCTCGAAACCACGTTAAAAGTGACCTCTGCCGGGGCCGCCGGCAGCCATTCGCTGAAGGCCCTCGGCCCCAAAATAATCGCCGGCGACCTAAAGCCCGCCTTTATGGTGGACTTGCAGCAAAAGGACTTGCGCCTGGTCCTCGAATACGCCGAGCAGCTAAAACAGCCCCTGCCCGGCGTCGCCTTAGCCAAGCAACTGCTCGCCGTCCTCCAGGCCAGGGGCAGAGGCAAGGACGGAACCCACGCCCTGATAGACGTCATCCGCCAACTGGGGGCTGGAACGACCTGACAAGATATAACTTTCGGAGAAGATTTATCAGACTATGTGTAACCCCGGACGGAACCCGGCCACTATATTGGGTAAAGGAACCGGGTGTCAAAGGCAACGTGCGCCAGGCGCAGCCGGCTGAAAGAATGGATTTCACAGGAATCAGCAGCTATTATGATCCGCTCAATCCGAGTTCATTTCATATTCCGCAGTGGTATCATATCGTTGGTATAATTTGGATATTTGGTCGTAAGAACCAAGAAACTTATTTACTAACATTTTTTCAAAGGAGACTAAGTATGTTTAGGCGTAGAATCATTTTTGGCTTGGCAGTATGTGTTGTGGGCGCGCTGTTGCTCAGCGTGGCATTAGGACAGGCGGGGGCGGGGGCCACAAGAGGTGATCGTGGCGGCCAGCGAGGCGGAGGGGACACGCAGCCGGCCACGCCTGGCGCACAGCCTGGCGCGCGTGGCGGCCAGCCGGGGGGTCCCGGCGGTCAGCGCTTCGACCGGGCGCAAATGCGCCAGATGATGGAGCAGCGCATGCAGGAGCAGCTTGCGTCCAGCGCCGAGGAATGGAAGACACTCGGACCGCGCGTGATGAAAGTCTATGATTTGAATCAGCAGCTTTCGGGATCCGGCCGCGGCGGAATGTTCGGCAGCGGACGGCGCGGCCCCCAGGCCGACCAGCCCGGCGCCGGCCAGGGCACACCGGCCAGGGAGCTGTCGGCGGTGGAGAAGGCCTCGGACCAGTTGCGCACCACGCTCGAGGACACTGCGGCAAAGCCGGAAGACATCACCAAGCAGCTCGCCGCGCTGCGCACGGCCAAGCAGGCTACCAAGCAGCAGCTCGTTACCGCACAGCAGGAGCTGCGAAAAGCAGTGAAGGTGCGTCAGGAAGCCCAATTGGTGTTGATGGGTTTGTTAGACTAAGACACGCAAGGCCCCCGAGCGCACCTATAATGGGTCCACCGGGAGCCGAGCGATGAATCCGCGGCCCGGGCGGGAAACCAGCGAGCTGCTTACTTGTTTGGCTTCCAGCCCGGGCCTTCGCGGAGAAGATCAACCAGCCCCTGCCCGGCGTAGCACTGGCCAAGCAGCCCCTCGCCATCCTCTATGGCAAAGCCAGAGGAAAAGCCGGAACCCACGCCCTAATAGACGTTATCCGAGGCCTCACAGCCGGGTCCTGACGCCTTACCATTGCTCACCGCCGAGGGCGTAGAGAACGCGGAGTTTCGGCTGACGAAAGAGCATCACGACACTTCGACCGAATTTCCCTTGACTTTCCCACCGTCAATGCATTAGAATCATAGTTGTTACGAGAGGCCCTCAAGCCGTTTTTGGAGACCCGGTTAGTCTATGACCACAGCACCTTTGCGGTGTCGCGGTTGTTGTTCTTGGAAGGAGAAGAAGATGAGAAAGGGAGTTCTTGCGGGGGCGGCGATTCGGCGGGAAATGGAAGAAGAAAAGCTAAAAAGAGCTTGCATTGTGCCAGGTGGATGGTAGAATAACTGTTAGTGTGGATTTTTGCGCGAAAGGGCGAATTATGATTATGAAGCGGGCGATTATTGCGATTGGGGGGTTGATTTTGGCGGTGTCGGTCGGGGCGAGGGCTATCAACTTGCCTCCGGCAGAACGTCCGAGCCAGGCGGGGCCGATTGTTTGCTGGGGCGTGATGAATTTTGACAGCAGCGAGGCAACTTCTACCGACAACGTGGCCATAGCCGCGGGCGGCATTCACAGTCTGGCCTTGAAGAGCGACGGCTCTATAGTAGGTTGGGGCGCGAACAGCTACGAAACGGGGTATGAATATTATGGCCAGGCCCGACCTCCTGAGGGCAGGGATTTTGCGGCGATAGCGGCAGGTGCCTATCACAGTCTCGGTTTGAAGTCTAATGGAAGTGTTGTGGGATGGGGCAGGAATAAAGATGACGAGGCGTCAGTGCCCGATGGAGACGATTTTGTGGCAATTGCGGCAGGAAGCTATCACAGTCTGGCGCTGCAGGCCGACGGGTCTATCGTCGGCTGGGGCAATAACGATGACGGACAGGCTTCACCGCCGGACGGAAACGACTTTGTCGCGATAGCAGGAGGAAGCGATTACAGTCTTGCCCTCAGATCGGATGGGAGGATCGTCGGCTGGGGCAATAACGATTACGGCCAATCAACGCCGCTGGACGGCAACGATTTTGTCGCGATAGCAACTGGCGGCTTTCACGGCCTGGCTCTCGAGTCCGATGGCTCCATAGTAGCCTGGGGCCGCAACGATCTTGGGCAGACTGCGGTTCCGGACGGCAACGATTTTCTCGCAATAGAAGGAGGCGAGAATCATAGCCTGGCTTTGAAATCCGATGGCTCCATAGTAGCCTGGGGTACAAACAACCACGGCCAGATATCCGCGCCTGACGGTAATGACTTTATTGCGGTTGCCGCAGGAGGAA
>Ga0299915_10002327_pt1 | contig 13886 bp, 11 predicted proteins | sample RVTome_13_FD_200263 | JGI IMG/M metagenome (GOLD analysis project Ga0299915, IMG submission 200263) | Soil microbial communities from uranium-contaminated site in the Upper Colorado River Basin, Wyoming, United States - RVT92D227 (version 2) ...
ACGAAAATCGAAGTTGCGATCTCGTTTGTTTTCTCAATAAAGATAAATCTCGCCCTGTGGGCAGGGAGTTTCATAATCAAATCCATGATCTCGTGAGACGACTTATTCCTTCAAAAAGAGATATAGAGTGGGACATCGAAATAATCGGGGATACCAGAGATACCATCCAGAACTGGCTTCTTGATAAATATAAAATCGTTGATGAGTTGGAATTTTATCCCTGATGGTAGAAATATGAAAGTCTCACAGAGTTCCAATCACCTATGCCATCTTTCTACTCTACCCCAAAATGCAATGGTTAATTTTGATCTTTTCTATTATTTTTGATAGATTGGTATCATCATCGGCGTGGGGAAAGAAGTAATGCGGGCACTCTACAAATACATAAATCGGCATAACGGAAATATATTCCAAAGGGAAAGGGCTTTATAGATGAAGGCTGACCCAGATGTAAAGCGCTTTCTTAGGTATCAATCAGTTATTGATGTTTTATATACGAAGAATTCCTTCCACAAGCCTGAGATTTATGAAGCCTTCAAAACTGAAAAACCTCAGTTTATAGGCCGCGTGATTAAAGAATTAATGAGGGATGGATATTTAATAAACTCAGGACCAAAAACAAAGTCACAATACTTGTGGTCAACGAAGAAAGAAGAGTTCAATCCCGGACGTTGGATCGATCAGCGAGTTTTTACCCCAACGGTTAAACGATCCCCATCTGTAGACCGCCCTAGGGAGCGTCTCCTCCGATTAGGCCCTTCAGAATTGAAAGTCTCAGAGCTCTTGGCGATCTTAATTCGCTCTGGTCTTCAAGGTGAATCCGCAATGCAGGCTGGCGAGAAACTGGCTACATTGTTTGGAAATGATCTTAGTAAATTTTCTCTGCAAGCGAGAGGAGAACTTAAACAGGTCAGTAAAGCCGTAGGAGAGACTGCCTATTGTCAAATTATGGCTGGCCTCGAATTAGGCAAGAGATTGGCAAGTCAAAGGACCACTGAATCAGTGTCTTATCATAAAGTCAAAAACACTTCTGATGCTCTCACATATTGCAAAGAACATTTTATGAGGTTGGCAAGGGAAGCCAAGCAAGAAGAGTTTCATATCGTCCTACTGGATGAAAAGCATCATGTCATTAAGTCAGAACAGATCACTGTCGGACTCTTAGATAAAAGCCTTGCCCATCCCCGTGAAGTCTTTAAACCAGCGGTTAAAGAATCAGCTTCCGCACTTATTTTGGTTCATAATCATCCCAGCGGAGACCCTACACCCAGTCAAGACGATAAGACAATAACCAAAGACCTAAAAAAGGCTGCTGAGACCCTCGGTCTTCGAATCCTCGACCACATTATCTTATCTAAAGATAAAGCCTTGAGCATGGCCGAGGAGAGGGTGTTGTAGAGCGATGGCTATGAATGATACTGACATCAGCGAGGCAAAAACCAGGAAGTTGTTTATAGACAAGGCCCTTGTAAAAGCTGGGTGGGGTCCAATCGTTCCATTCCGATTAAACACCAAGTATACCCAGGGCTCTGTCGAAGAATACCCAACCAAGAATGGCCCGGCTGATTACATTCTCTTCTTCATAGGGATACCCTTAGCGTGTGTTGAGGGCAAGAAAGTAAGTATAGGGCCTCAAAATGTTCTTCAACAGGCCAAAAGATATGCGAGAGGTTTTGAAGGACCCCATTCGTTTGGCGATTATCATCTTCCTTTCGCTTATTCTACTAATGGAATGAATTTCTGGTTTCAGGATTTACGTGACCCGTTAAATCTTTCGAGAGAGGTTGCTGAGTTCCACACCCCCCAGGCACTTATGGAAATGCTAAATAAGAACGAGGCAACAGCGAAAGAATGGCTCAAAAACCATGAGATAGAAAAAGGACATCTCTGGCCTTTCCAGATTGAAGCAATAACCGCGATAGAACAAGCAATCCTTTCTCGCAAACGCCATATGATGGTCGCCATGGCAACAGGCACCGGTAAAACCTTTACAATCTTCAATTTGATTTACCGGCTGATGAAATCCGGTTATGCCAAACGAATTCTATTCTTGGTAGATCGGCGTGCTCTTGCCGCTCAGGCTGTGACAACTGCCGCCAGTTTTGAGGCTGAGCCAGGACTAAAGTTCGACCAATGCTATGAAGTTTATAGCCAGAGACTTAAGAGAGAAGATCTGGATGAAGAGATAAAATTTGATCCTAAAATTCTTCCGGTCGAATATCTGACTAATCCAAATAGCAGAGACAGTTTCGTTTATATCTCGACGATCCAGCGTATGCGGATTTATCTGTTTGGGTTTGAGGGTATGTTCTCTGCCCCTGAGGATCAGGATGATGATTCCGATGCTTCAAAATTGGATATCCCTAACCACGCCTTCGATGTCATCATTGCCGATGAGTGCCACCGTGGATATACAGCTCAAGAAGAAAGTAAATGGCGGGAGGTCTTGAACCATTTTGATGTGGTAAAAATTGGACTGACTGCGACACCCGCTGTGCACACCAAGGCTTTCTTTAAGGAAATTGTCTATAGCTATGATTATGAACGGGCTGTCCGTGAAGGCTATTTGGTTGACTATGATGCTGTTGCCATCCAATCGGATATTACACTCCGAGGGGTTTTCCTGAAAGAAGGGGAAGAGGTCGGGTTGGTAAATACCCAGACTGGGCAGCTTAAATTTGAAACGCTGGAAGACGAGAGGGAACTCCCAGCCCCCACCACTGAGATCGACTGGACAGCTCCGGATCGAAACAGAAAGATTGTTCAGGAAATAAAAAAGTACCTCAAAGAGCAAGAGGCACAGCTCGGCCATTTCCCGAAAACTCTAATTTTTGCTCAGAATGATATTGAACACATATCACACTGTGATCAGTTGGTTGAAGTTCTAAGGAGGGTATTTAACCGGGGGGACGATTTCGTCCAGAAAATTACCGGTAGTCCATCTGTTGATAGACCTCTTCAAAGGATTCGTGAGTTTAGGAACCGCCAGAACCCTGGAATTGTTGTCACTGTGGATATGCTCTCTACAGGCGTGGACGTCCCGAGGATAGAGAATATTGTTTTCTTGCGACCCGTTCAATCCAGAATTCTATTTGAACAAATGATGGGGCGGGGCACCCGGCTCTGTCCCGAAATCCATAAAACCCATTTTACGGTTTTCGATTGCTTTAATGGCACTCTGTTGGAATATTTCAGAAAGACGACCGGCATTACAGCTGAAGCCCCTGTAAAGGCAACCCGAACCATTCGTGAAATTGTCCGGGCCATCGCCAATAACGAGGATCGAGAATACAATATTGGCGTTCTTTCCAAGAGACTTCATCGGATCTCCAAAAATGTCACGCAAGAAGGGAGGCTTCAGTTCGAATATTTTCTAGGTTGTGACATAGCTGAATTTTCCCAGAGCTTACATGAGAGACTTGAGCAAAAATGGAGTGAGACAATTAAGACCTTGCAGAGTGATGCCTTTCTTGATCTTTGTGAAAATTATCCGCGTCCCCAGAAACCATTTCTTAGGGCTGAAGGGGCTGAAGATCAAGTGCTTTCAAGAATTGTTTTCAGGGCTAAGGATGGAAGAGAGCTTGGACCACAGGACTACTTGCAGGAATTTCAAAAATTCGTAAGAATGAATCCGCAGCATATTGAGGCCTTGGAAATTCTTCTGAAAAGGCCCAAGGAATTTGATACGAAGCAGTTGAAGACGCTTAGGGAGAAGCTGGCTACACAACCAGATTACTTAGTGGATAAGTTTACTGAGAAAAATCTCCGACGTGCTTATAACCAGGAATTAGTAGACATCATTTCCATAATTCGCTATGCGACCAAAGGTGGAGAATTGTTAAGTGTTGAGCAAAGGGTGAACAAAGCTTTGATGAAGGTCAAGTCCGATCGTCCTTTTACAGAAGAGCAGAATAGATGGTTGGAGCTTATTCGAAGGCACCTCATCGAAAACCTTTTAATGGAAAAGGAGGACATCGAAACCCTTCCCATTTTCACTCGTGAGGGAGTTTCCTGGAATAAATTGAACAAGGTTTTTGATGGTAGATTAGAAGCAATCATTCACGAAATTAACGAAGCCATGGCCGCCTAAAACTTGAAGTCACAATTTGTGACTTCAAGTTGAAATGAAAAATTAGCTTTATATGGAGCCGTTAGGATGCACAAAGATGTAGCATTGGTTCCTCTTGAACGAATTGAACGATCAATACTGTTGATTCGTGGCCAAAAGGTGATGCTTGATCGAGATTTGGCCCAGTTATACGGCGTGGAAACTCGTGCCTTGAACCAGGCGGTCCGTAGAAATATAGACCGGTTTCCTGAGGATTTTATGTTTCGCTTAACCCGTGAAGAGATTATGAGGATATCACAATTTGTGACATCCTCAGTCCAACTTGGGGCCAAAACCCTGAAGTTTTCAAAGAGTGTAATGGTCTTCACTGAGCACGGTGTAGCCATGCTATCCAGTGTTTTGAACAGCCCCAGGGCTGTTCAGGTCAACATTCAGATCATGCGGACCTTCGCAAAACTCCGTGAAATTATATCGCAGCATAAAGACTTGGCTAGGAGACTGGATGAGCTTGAGAAGAAATACGATTCCCAGTTCAAAGTAGTTTTTGATGCCATTCGTCAACTGATGATGCCTCCAGCTCCAAAACGGCGTCCCATTGGATTTCGATTGGGAGATCCCGAAGATGGGAAATAAAACCTTAGAAATTACACGGGGGGATATTTAGCATCTTCATTTATTGCCTGCCTGCGTATTTTCCCTCTCCCTTTGCGGGAGAGGGAGAGGGTGAGGGGGAGGGGGAAAAGAAGAAATCCATGACTGACATAGTCGGTAAACTCTGGGGATTTTGTCACACTCTGCGACACGATGGAATCGATTACGGCGATTATATCGAGCAGTTGACCTATCTCCTTTTTCTTAAGATGGCTGAAGAGAAAGGAGTTGAGATACCAAAGCAATATTCCTGGTCTATCTTAAGAGAAAAGTCTGGTACCGATCTCACAGATCACTATTCAACAACCCTTAGGGGACTGGGAGACCAACCTGGTATGCTGGGGGCCATCTATGCCGGTGCCCTTTCCCGGTTCAGTAATCCAGTCAACCTCAAACGCCTCGTCAATCTTATTGATGAGATTCAATGGACAGGTCTTAATATAGACGTGAAAGCTGCCGCCTACGAGGGTTTGCTCGAAAAATCTGCATCTGAAGGAAAGAAAGGAGCGGGCCAGTACTTCACGCCCCGAATCCTTATCCAATCCATTGTCCGGTGTATAAAGCCCGATCCTCGAAAAACAAAAGGCTTCACCATCCATGACCCTGCAGCCGGAACCGGTGGGTTTTTGGTCTGCGCCTATGAATGGCTGATTGAACAAACCAAAGGCGGTCTTGAACGCGAAGAAGCTAAACGCATTCTGAATTCAACTTACTCAGGGACCGAACTTGTCCATAGGCCAAGAAGACTGGCCTTGATGAATCTCTATCTCCATGGCATCCAGGCTAATATTTATTTAGGAGATGCCATTTATGAACCCAAGAGAGTTCCTAAAGATGGCGGATATGATTGTGTTATGACCAATCCTCCCTTTGGAACCAAAGGGGCAAATCAAGCACCAAACCGCGATGATTTCACGGTTGCCACCAGCAATAAACAACTCAATTTTGTCCAGCATGTGATGAGTATTCTTAAGCCAGGAGGCAGAGCCGCCATCGTTGTTCCTGATAATGTCCTTTTTGCCGATCAAGCAGGCGATGTGTTCAAGATACTCACTGAAGATTGCGATCTCCACACTGTTCTTCGCCTTCCCAATGGGACTTTCACCCCATACAGCCCAGGAACAAAGACTAACGTCGTATTCTTTACTAAAGGATATTCAACTGAAAACACCTGGATCTATGATGCCCGTACTAATGTTCCCCGAATCACTAAGAAGGATCGTCCTCTTACCCAGAAGCATTTTGCTGAGTTTGAAACCTGCTATGGCTCTGATCCCAATGGCCATGCCAAACGCAATTCAAAGGATTCAAAAGAAGATCGCTGGCGTTCCTTCACTATCAATGAAGTTAAGGATCGCGACTTCAAAATCGACAGCCTCAAATGGCTCAAGGATGAATCTCTTGATGATGCTGATGAATTACCAGAGCCAGAGGAATTAGCCGCCGATGCTATTTCTGAGCTTAAAGAAGCTCTTGGTGAACTAAACGCTGTAATTGAGATTTTAGAAAACAATGCAAAATAGGGTGAGAATGACATTCTAAAATCCCTCCCCACCTCCCTTTACTAAAGGGAGGAGAATTTATATCCCTATGGAAAAGGGGGAATGGAGGGATTAGCAATATTTCCCCCCCTTTTTGTAAAGGGGGGGAAGGGGGGATTTCCACGAACCAAAAGTCTATGAATTCAGAAGATCAAATTGCTGTTACCCTGATCGATAACGACCTGCCGGAAGGGTGGGCCTTACCGAGGATTAGCGACCTTATTGAATTAAACTATGGAAAGGGGTTGAAGGAATCTGATCGGAAGGCGGGGTCCGTGCTCGTTTATGGCTCCAATGGTGTTATTGGCAAACATGATGTTGCATTAAGCAAAGGGCCTTCAATAATCATAGGACGTAAGGGAAGTGTAGGGGCCGTTCACTTTTCGCCAATGCCCTGCTGGCCTATTGATACCACCTACTACATCGAAAATTTCAGCGGGCTTAACGCGCAGTTTCTGATGCATGCCTTGCGGAGCCTTGATCTTGCTAACCTTGATACATCGACAGCTATTCCAGGCCTGAATCGCAATGATGTTTATGGGCAGAAAATACCTTTATCACCACTTAATGAGCAAAAGCGAATCGTAGGGAAGGTGGTGGAATTGCTCGTACGAGTTAATACAACAAAGGAACGTCTGGCCAAAGCGTCAATGATTATAAAACATTTCCGTCAGGCTGTCCTCGCCGCCGCCTGCTCCGGCCGCCTCACCGCCGACTGGCGAGAAAAAAATGTTAACATTGAATCTGGAAAGAGGCTCTTAAAAAGAATTGGAGAAACAAAGGAAGGGAGGCATAGAACTAAACTTGGAAACCCGAAGGGCGACAAGAAAGAAATAGAATCCCGTCCTTTAATTGAAGACGTTTTGTCAGATTTTGGCCTGGATGAGGAAATTCCTGAAACGTGGGCTTGGACAACAGTAGGAGAAGCTGTTAACTTGGTGACGGATGGCGTTCACAAGACCCCCAAGTATATGAAAAGTGGGGTTCCCTTTATTTCTGTGAACAATCTCGACGATAATGGGAGAATCATATTTGACGGGTGTAAATATATATCAAGACAAGATCACGAAGCTCTTATTAAACGGTGCAAACCGAAAAAGTTTGATATTTTGTTTGGCAAGGTCGGTACGTTAGGCAGAACTGCTATTATAAACGATGATATTGAGTTTAGTATTTTTGTAAATCTATCCTTGGTAAAGACTTTACTTGAACTAACAAATCCATATTTTTTAGCGTTTACTTTGAGAAATGGTTATCTGTCGGGAGAATTCAACCATGCTATCGGTGGTACTGCTCAGCAGTATATTGGTATAGGAGCAATTAGCTCCTTACCCATCAGATTTCCCCCGCTTGAAGAACAGCATGAAATTGTCCGCCGAGTCGAGGCTCTTTTTAAGTTAGGCGACATAATCGAAAAACGGGTAGCATTAGCAACTTCTCGGACAGAGAAGATGACCCAAGCAATTTTGGCCAAAGCCTTCCGGGGTGAATTGGTTCCTACCGAGGCCGAACTGGCCCGTCGCGAACGCCGCTCTTACGAATCCGCTTCAGAACTCTTAGCCCGCATTAAATCTGAAAGTAAATCAAAGGGAGAACCAAAACTAATTCCTCGAAATCAAAATCGGCAAAAAACAAAGCAAGTGAGGCTTGCAAAATAGAAAGCAGGAGCCACAGAAATTTTTCCTTTATTCCTCCCCAAGCTAGTTTAAAAATTATATTAACCCCAAAGGTTAATTATTTTATTGACAATTGGTAGAGAGTGTGTTAATAACTTTTAAGAACAAGAAACTTGAAAAGGAATTCTGTGACGAAAAAACCCTCAAACGTAAGTGGGGGACAGAGCAAGCGAAGTTAATCGCCCGGAGGTTGACTGAGCTGGCTGCAGCAGAGAACCTTGAAACTTTAAGAAAATTACCTCAAGTGCGAGCCCATGAATTATCAGGAGATAGGGCCGGACAAATTTCACTCGACGTTAAGCAACCCTACCGTTTATTAATCATTCCAGACCATGAGGAGACGCCGAGAAAAGAAGACGGCGGTTTAGACTGGCAAAAGATAACAAAAGTAAGCGTTTTGGGAGTGGAGGACATCCATGGTTGAGATAAAGACGAGTTCTTTTCAACCAAATTATACAGTTCCCCCCGGGGAAACATTGCGTGAAACTTTGGAATTCTCAGGCATGACCCAAGCTGAGCTTGCAGAGCGGACTGGTCGCCCTAAAAAGACTATAAATGAAATTATATCAGGAAAAGCCGCCATCACCGCAGAAACAGCTCTCCAGCTGGAAAGGGTACTAGGAATTCCTGCTTCCTTTTGGAACAACCTTGAACGCAATTACCAAGAAAATTTAGCCCGTTTGAGAGAAGAGGAGAAGCTGCACTCCCAGATTGAATGGTTAAACAATTTCCCGATTGCCGCCATCACTAAAGCAGGATGGTTACCTAAGGAAAATTCTTCCATCAAGAAAGTGAAGGCTGTCCTAAATTTTTTTGGCGTTGCAGGGGTAGAGGAATGGAAAGAAATCTGGACAAGTCCCCAAGCAATCTATCGCACATCAGCTGCATTCCGAAGAAATCCTTATGCGATCGCTGCATGGTTGCGTCAGGGAGAGATTGAAGCTCAGAAGGCTAAATGCAAACCGTACAACGCAAGTTCGTTCAGAGCGTCACTGACCGAGATGGGGGCCCTTACATTAGAACCACCGGAAGTGTTCGAACCGAGGATGAAAAAACATTGCGCCGAAGGGGGAGTTGCCGTCGCATTTGTTCCTGAACTCCCCGGCACTCGTGTTTATGGTGCAACTCGTTGGTTAAGTCCAGCCAAGGCATTAATCCAATTAAGCCTTCGCGGTAAAAGCGACGACCATCTCTGGTTTACCTTCTTTCACGAAGCCGGCCATATTTTTCTCCATGGAAAACGAGACGTCTTCATAGAAGCAGAAAATAGAGATCGTGGAGAACCAACAAATCTTAATAAAGAGACAGAGGCTGATCACTTTGCACAAGATTTTTTGATTCCCCCCAACCATTATCAAGCTTTTAAGCGCACGGGGCATTTCAGTCTAACAACAATTCAAGAATTTGCAGGTAGATTAGGTGTTGCACCGGGAATTGTGGTGGGCCGGCTTCAGCATGACAAAGTAATACCTTTTTCTAAAGGGAATAGTCTTAAAAGGCGATTCCGCTTTTCAGAAAATTAAATCCAGTTTACTGTCTTTGCGAAGTTGGGGTATTTGGTCTATTCTCCAGAGTCAGGCTTGCAGATATGCTGGCTTCAAACGGTAACCGACAAGTTTTATACTGATTTTGTTTGTAAACTAAAAGATGGTCGCTATCTTGTAGTTGAATACAAAGGCGTTGACCGATGGAGCAACCATGACCCAAAGGAAAAGATTGGGGAGAGAGATTAAAGCAGTAGTGAAATTTTGATCCTTGGAGCAAGCATGGATATACCAGAGGGTGAAAAAATTAAAATTCTCATGGCTCAATTAGAGGAGAGATACACTGCCTCTCACAAGATGCGGGATCGGAGCATGCAATTTGCACTTTGGATTCTTGGCCTTGGCCTTGGCATGGCATGGATTTTGATAAGTAAAGTCACGTTAAATAATCCACAGAAGATTTTTCTCTTACTTTTTCTTATTGTTGTTGGCTTTCTATCCATCACATTTATTCGTGCCATTGAGCGCGGTTTTAAGAACAATCGTGATGTAATAATAAAACTTGAAACTCTGCTGAAATTGCACGAGAAAGGGTTTTATGATCCGGCTGGTTCAATTTTGCCTGAGGAGTTCACGGAGAAGGTATCCCGTTGGTCTGGTCATTTTCAAACACTTTATTCTATAATGATTGCTATCTTCATTTTGCTTATTATTTTAGCATGTGCTAATCCTCTTGGTTATTTCTCCGTTTCTACTCCGGAGAGCCAGAAGACTCAGCAGATACAGAAGAAGCCTTAACTATAGAGAGGAGGGATGAATGGCCAACTGCCATGACCTTTTTCTAGAATTCTACGATAAAATTGTTCTTCCTGAGACTAAGAAAGAAAGCCTCCGGAAAGCACGTGAGGCCATAAGAGATAGGATTGAAAAGAAATTTGTAGAAGCAGGAAGAACACCTGTTCCGTTATTTAGAGATCAGGGTTCTTATGCTATCCATACCATCGTCAATCCGATTAACGGGGAATATGACATTGATGATGGGGTTTACCTTCAAAATCTTGACAAGACCAATAAGAAAAATTGGCCTTCACCAGAAACGGCTCATCAATGGGTGTTTGATGCTGTTGACGGCCACACAGATCAAAAGCCCATTGATAAGCGTACATGTGTGAGGGTTATTTATAAGGGCAAGTACCATGTGGACCTTCCGATTTACGCGGAGTTAAATGGCAACAAATTCCACGCGGAAAAAGGACCAAAAGGGTGGAATCCAAGCGATCCACAGAAGGTCACTAAGTGGTTTCAGAATGTTATTAAGCAACACGGTGATCAGCTCCGTCGCATGGTTCGCTATTTCAAGGCTTGGGGAGACTATAATTCGAAAGACGGAAAACTCCCCAGCGGATTCATTTTTACTGTGCTTGTTGTTGAAAATTTGGCCATAACCGAACGTGACGATGTTTGCTTCGGAAAACTCATAAAGGCACTTCACGCTCGTATGCTTTCAATACCTTACGTTTATAATCCAGTTGACCCATCAGAAGACCTCTATCAACAGTACAACGATAAGGAAAAAAGGCGCTTTATTGACCTTCTTCGCAGGGTCCAAGTTGCTGCCTCAAATGCACTTACAGCCGAAAGTAAAAAAGATGCTTGCAAGAACTGGTATAAAGAATTTGGGGACCGTTGGGCCAACTGCGACGCTTTAGATGAAGAGGATAAACCTCGGTACACAAAAGGCCCTGCGATTTTAAAAGATGATGCAAGATCGGCATGACAACGAATTGGCGGCCTTTTATAGAGAGGCTATTGCCAGGGCGCGTGCTTATTTAAATGGAATTTATCCGGTCGAAAATTTCCGCGAGTCAGACAAAGATTTTCATCACGTCCTAAACCAAAATAAGAGTTCTTCTGTCTGGCGAATTACCGCTATTGGAAAACTGCGGACCTTCACATTCTACATCGCAATTCCACAAACATTTCCTGATAGCTTTCCAAAACTTTATCTATCAGAAATCGATTACGCTGAAATTAGTCCTATTCCTCACGTCGACAGAAACCGGTTTGTCTGTACTCGAAACCCGGATACGGTTGTTTTGAACGATGGACAACCGGGTGAGGCAATTGAAAAACTACTTAAAGTTGCTGTCAATATTCTCGAAGCAGGGATGCAGGGTGAAATGAAAAAAGACTTCGAAGAGGAATATATAGCCTATTGGAATGATGAGAGCGAATTAAAAGCAATTGTATTTTCAGATTTACCAGCACCACCAGCAAGAATCCTCATGTATGCTTTTGCGGAACCACTTCTTGATGCATCATATCTGATCACAACATCAAACCCGATTGTTATATCTTGGCTACAACGTCTTGGAGTCGAGAGGCATATCTCCAGCGAAGAAAAAGTTCTTTTCTTGCAACTACCGAAGGTACCAGAATCTTTGCCTAAAACTAACCGGGATATCCTAACACTTTTTGCCCATCTTGACCCAGCCTCGCTTTCTGCTCTGGACTCCTTCCGTGGCAATACAGTTTTGGCTTCTATTGATAGAGGAGATCAATTCATGCTTTTTGCTTGGGCACACCTCCTTTTACCGCTTAAGGGGTTCCGACGCAAAAAGGGTAAAATCCCTTTAAAATTAAGCATGAGACAATTCCCAGATGAGAAGATCATTAGATTTAACATTAAAAGACTGGATCGAGATCGTCTTATTCGGAGGGCTATTGATATGGGAACTTTTGGACAAGAACATGACTCAATTACAATAGTTGGTTGCGGATCAGTGGGTAGTAACCTGGCCATGCTATTAGCAAAAAGTGGGACCAAGAATTTCATTCTCATTGATGAAGAAACACTGGTTGAGGAAAATGTTGCTCGGCATTTGTGCGGTATTCACGACGTCGTTACAACGAAATCAAAGGCGGAGGCAGTAAAGAAAACTCTCGAAAAACATCTTCCTTTTATCAAGTGCGACATTCACCAAAAGAATATCCTTGACATGTTGATTCACGAACCCCAAACATTTAATAATTCTAAAGCTATTATATTTGCAACCGCAAATATGGCAGCTGAGCGAAGGGCAAATGACTTCTTCCATACACAAATAATTAAACCAGTCATTTACTTATGGCTGGAACCATACGGTGTTGCTGGTCATGTGTTATTTGTGTCACCCGAACACGGCGGCTGTTATCGCTGCTGTTTTGATTTTAACGGTGGCTTTTTATTTTCTGTTTCGGCCCCCGGTCAGGAATTTAACCGTAGAGAGGCAGGTTGCCAAACCACGTTTCTACCCTATGGCGCTGCTGATCTAGGGATGTTCTGCTCCATTACCTGCAAAATAATTATTGAAATTCTTTGTAAAATCCCTGCTCGCAGCACTCTTTACACTTGGATAGGTGACAAGAACCAATTTGAGTCAAATGGGTTTAAAATATCTGGTGATTATGCAGCACACGATAATTACAGCATTCATGTTAGAAATCCAGTACCACAAGTGATGTGTGAACTATGCAAAACGAAGCATTAGATGTTGTTTGGTATACTGATGGTATACGCAGACTGAAAATCCCTCAGAGAGTTTTAAATGATCTCTGCACATATGGCCAACATGGGGACCGAAAGGAGAGTGGGGGTATATTGCTAGGGTTAGTTTTTAGGGACTATGATGAGATATTGGAATTGGGAGCTCCGTCTAGAAGTGACAAAGCCGGGTTTTTTTCATTCATAAGATGTAAGAAACCGGCCCAGCAGAAGATCAATCGAGCTTGGAACATCAGTGGAGGATATGTCATTTACCTTGGCGAATGGCATTCACATCCCAAAAGTGATCCAACTCCATCAGAACAAGATAGAAGGATGATAGAGAACGCTTGGCAGAAGACTTTGATGGAAATTGACTACTTGTATCTTGTTATTCTTGGGAGGAATAGATCTGTTTGGATCGGGAGGCAAAATAGAAAAGGACTCATAATGTTGAATCCAAGGGACGGGCTTAAGGGACATACTTAAGTTATTTAACTTTTTTTACGCAGATTGCAGGATCATCGAAAGGACCTCGTGGTCAGGCTTGAGAAATTGTAACCGGAGGGTCAGGCATCACTAATTCCACAATCAGTGATGGAGATATCGGATGAAAGATATCGACAAATATTGAAGATAGGGGGCTTGGATGAACGTTTTACTCTCCATTAAACCAAAGTATGCCGAACTCATTAAGTCCGGCCTCAAGAAATACGAATTTAGAAGAAAAATTTTCAAGAAGGCAGGCGCTTCCAAAGTCTTTATCTATTCAACATCACCTGTCAAGAAGATTACCGGTGTTTTTGATGCATCTGTAATTCATCAAGATTCCCCTTACAGAATTTGGAACATGTTTGGTCCTTGTGCAGGAATATCCGAAAGAGAGTTCTTTCAATATTTTAGAGACTGTAAGACTGCTTATGCAATAGAAATCAGGAATTT
>Ga0299915_10002328_pt1 | contig 13883 bp, 14 predicted proteins | sample RVTome_13_FD_200263 | JGI IMG/M metagenome (GOLD analysis project Ga0299915, IMG submission 200263) | Soil microbial communities from uranium-contaminated site in the Upper Colorado River Basin, Wyoming, United States - RVT92D227 (version 2) ...
GCACGAAAGCGCCTTTGAGAAACAAAGGCCAGGGAGGACCCACGATGACATGTACTTCATGCCCAAGTTTCACCAACTCGTTGGCCAAATAGGTCAGGTAAATTCCCTGGCCGCCGCAATAGGGGTTTCCCCGATAACTCAATAAACCAACCTTCAAAGCATTCTCCCTTACACCCTACACCCTTCCGTTTATAAGTTCCTTATAGACCTCCACGGTTCGTTCAGCCACCTTGGCCCAGGTAAATAGATTTTCCACGCGTTGCCTGCCCAGGACCCCCATTTTTTTTCTGCTGGCTTCATCCTGGAGAACCTTTAAAATGGCCGCTGCCAAAGCCTGGGGGTCTCGGGGAGGAACGAGGATGCCCGCCCCTTCCTTGCCTACAACTTCTGGCAGAGCACCTGCGTGGGTGGCTACGACAGGAGTGCCGCAGGCCATGGACTCCGCCGCTGGCAGTCCGAAGCCTTCGTAAAGAGAAGGCAGGACCACGACTTCCGAAGAAGTGTAGAAGCGACGTAGGCTTTCCGCGGAAACTTTCCCTGTAAAGGCAACTCGGGAAGTCAGTCCAAGTTTTTGGGTAAGGTGGGGAGCATAAGTTTTGAAGGGTGCTCCTTCATCAACAACGGTTAAAGTAACGGAATCCGGAAGCAAGGTCATGGCGTGCAAGAGGTAAAAGATCCCTTTTTTAGAGTCATCGGTATTGCCCACAAAGAGGAGGCTTTGGGGCTTCTTGGGTTCGCCATTCGCTGGCTGGAAAAAATCTGCGTCCAGCCCGTTGTAGACCATACGAATTCTGCGGGGGGAAACTCCAAAGGCGCGCTGGATCTCCCGGGCTGTCTCGCTGGAAGAGGTGATTACCCGGTCACAACGCTGGATTACTCGGCGCTGCATGCCGAGAGGGTAAAAGACGACCGTGTAATATTTTTCCTTAAAATTGCGGTCACGTTCTAAGCTGGTTTGGAAGTCGATCGTCAAGGGATGGTGGACCGTAGTGACGAGAGGTAATCGAAAACGTTTCATCAATAAAAGCCCGTATCCCAAGGACTGCACATCGTGGAGGATTGCGAATTTCTGATGGAGAGTGATTTTTTTAAGCAGGACAAGGGTCCGGATGCTGAAGATAAGCATCTCCGGGAAAAAACCCAAGCGGGTTGAGGCCAATTCAAAAAAATTGAGCGGTTGAAAAATTCGCCAGGGAGCAGAAGGAGGGAGAAAATTTTTGCGCACGCCCCATAGATTCAGGTTTTCCACGGGGATAACCTCTGCCCAGGGCATAGGCCAGGGTTCTGGAGGTCCAACCAGAATCGTCAGAGAATGCCCCATACGGGCCAGCTCCCGGGATAAAAAGTAGAGATACCCTCCCTGGCCACCGCAATAGGGGTTCCCCCTGTAGCAGAAGAGACAAATCTTCATTGGGCGGTCTTACGCCAGCCTTTCTTCCGGTGCCTGCTTGCCTTATACGGCTGGTTGCTGATCGTTTTCAGCTGGGGACTTTCCAGAAGGTTCAGGCGCTGTCGGAGTGGTCTTGATGGTCAAAATCGTCCAGCCGATCCAAAAACCAAGAGCCAGAATGCCTAAAAAGCCAATCATCACGGGTATGGCTAAAGCCCAATAACTCTGGATGGAGATCCCCCACAAGAAAACCATGGCGGCACCAATAATGGCAATACACAAAAAAGCACCCCAAAGGCGGGAAGTATCAGCCATTCGCTTCGCTCCTTTCTCGACCTGGAAAATTATTTAGAGGCTTTCCAGTTATGATCAACACATCGCCCCACTGGGGATGCCGGGAAGCGATGTGGTCGAATACTTTGAGGATAATCAAGGCTAAAGGCCGGGGAATGATTTTTAAAGTGTTGGCCCAACGGGGAAAACCCCAGAAAAGGGAAACCCCCTGGATATTTTCAACCTGCAGATATCTTTGGGCGAGGGTTATAATAGATAAGTAATCAAATTTGAAGGTATGATCGACGGGAATTTCCCAAATGTGCGGGCGAGGAATTTCCCTGCCTAAAAAGCGCTGAAAGATACGGTTTAGTTTCTTAGCCAGCGAGCAGCTCAAACTCTCGAAATTGGCCACGGAAATAACCACTTTTCCCCTCGGGTCGACTACGCGGCACATTTCAGATACGGCCAGATCCGGATTGCCAAAATGATCAATCGCCCCCTTGCAGACCACACGCGAAAAGGCGTTGTTCCGGAAAGGGAGGTCTTCAGCCAAGCTACTTATCAGCTTGACCCCTTCTCCAGAATTCTTTACCCAGTCCTTGGCCTTGCGGAGCATGATCCGGGAAGGTTCACAACCAAAGAGAACTCCTCCTCTTTTGGCCAGGGAAGTGGCATCGATCCCCCGACCACACCCTACATCCAAAATCCGATGACCATTTTTGGATTGCGCTGCTCCGAGGGTTTTTTCGGTCATGCGCTGGAAGACAAATTCTGTATCGAGCGAGAGAACCGCAGGCAGGACATCATCGTCATTCCATTCCAGATCTATTTGACGCGAGAAGGTCTTCCCCTTCTCGGGGTCAGGATTTTCAGGCACTAGGCTCCCCTGCGGCAGAAACCGCCTTGCTCTTGTGTTGACCTTGCAAGGATTTGCTCCGAGCCAAGGCAAGTTCTACGATGCGGCCGATGAAATCGGCATAGGTAAGACCCGCTGATTTAGCCGAACGAATGATTCCCGCATCCGGTGAAATATCCGGGTTGGCATTGATCTCCAGGACATAAGGAATTCCATCGTGGCTGAGCCGGATGTCCACTCGGGCGTAATCGCGACATTCCATGATTTGGTATGCCTGGAGGGAAACGTGGAGAACTTCCTTTTCAATTTCAGGGGAAAGAACCGCAGGACAGCGGGGAACCGTGTGGCAAAATTCCTGACTGTCTTCTTTCCATTTCGCTGAATAACTGCAAATTTTCGGTAACCCAGGAGGCAGGGAGGAAAAATCGATCTCGGATATGGGTAAGAGCTGTGGGTCTTCGTTTCCAAGAATGGAAACATTCAACTCCCGGCCTTCGATGAATTCTTCGACCAAAACGGATTGTCCGTACTCCTGGTAGATTTTTTGAATCTGTTTCCTCAGAGCCCTTTCATTCGGGACAAAGGAATCGTTGTCGATGCCTAAACTGGCGTCTTCGCACAGGGGCTTGACAATGAGCGGAAAATGTAACCCAGTCAGCAGGTCATCTTTTCCGGGTTGCCAAACTCGGTAGGGTGGGGTGGGAATATGATGGTGCGCGAGGATCGTTTTGGTCTTCCCCTTATCTTGCGATAAACCCAGGACAAAGGCAGGAGATCCGGTAAAAGGGAGGTCCAAAAGTTCAAGAAGGGCGGCGATGTTCATCTCCAGCCGGGTTTGGCCGAAAAATTCTTCGCAGAGGTTGAAGACCAAATCCGCCTTCGCGGTAATAATTTCTTCCAGTAGAGTTGGCAATTTTTTTTCGGCTTCCAGGGAGGCGATGTAATAACCCAAAGAACTCAAGGCCTTCTGAATAGCCTGGAAGCGGGATCGAACCGCCCGCCGACCGATGCGGTCAGGAGAGCCGTCGGGATAGAAAGGATGAGGAAGGCTATAGAGAATCAGAATGGATGCTTTGCTCATGGCTGTAATCCAACTCTCTGGCAGGCAATCTCCAATACCCGGTTTATCAGGTCCCCGTAGGCTAATCCGGCGGTTCGAGCGGCCTTGGGGAAACAGGAGTTGGCCTCGGGGTTGGGCAAGATCCCGGGCAAAGGATTCAACTCCAGGACGTTTGGTTCACCGGCATCATCCAGGCGGATATCAATTCGGCACCAATCCCGACAGCGTAAGGCCGAAAAGGCTGCTTGGCACACGTTTTGAATTTTTCTACGCAGAGGGGGTGATACTTTCGCTGGGCAGGTAAAAATTTCCAGAGGTCTCTCCACCGTGTCCCAGATCCACTTGGCTTCATAGGAATAGATAGGGTTAATATCTGCGGGCAACTGGTCAAATTGAATCTCCACAATCGGAAGTATTTCCAGGTCATTGCCGTTGCCCAATAGAGCAACCGTGAATTCCCGGCCTGGAAGATATTTTTCCACTAATGCCGGTTGGTGGTAGCGGGTTAAAATCGCGGCCACCTGCTCCCGGAGTTGTTGGGACGTCCGAACCAAGGCCTGATTGCCAATGCCTTTGCTTGACCCCTCCCAGAGAGGTTTCACGATCAAGGGGAAAGAGGGTAAATCGTTTATCCTTTTCAGGTTGCGAATGACCCGGAAGGGAGGCGTAGGGACCCGGTGGTAGCCGAGAACCTCTTTGGCCAGAGATTTATCCAAACAAAGAGCCAAGGTCAGCGGGTCGGAACCCGTGTAAGGAATGCGGAGCATCTCCAGCATGGCCGGGATTTGTAATTCCCGGCTGGCGCTGTAAAGCCCTTCGGCGATGTTAAAAACAATATCGGGCCGGAGCCGGCGTAACTTTTCGAAGGCATCCTCGTCCCCTTCGATAAGGTTAACCTGGTGTTGACGCGCCAGGGCGGAGCGGACGGCTTCGATCGTTTCCTCATCGTCCCATTCGGCATATAGGTCATCAGCGAAAGGGTCTTGGGAGAGCTTCTTCAGATTAAAGCATAACCCGACATTCATAGAGTCTCCGCCGGCCTTTAAAAAAGAAAAACAGCGGCCGCCACTACCGTCGCCCACCCGTTTTTGACAATGCTGGACTGCGTGACGGTGGTGGTACGGACGATTTTGTCGCTAATGCGGTAAAATTCTTTTTTTTCATCCCAGCTCTTGTCTTCGTCAAACTCTATGCCCAGCGTAGAGGCCAGCATGGCCGCGGCCAAGTCTTCGGCATAATCGCCAGCTTCTTTTTCGGTTTGGCCAAAGGCATGGTGTTCACTGAGGTAACCGTACAGAGATTTCTCCGAAGGGATGGCACAACCTATAGAAGCTGCGATTAGGCGCCGAGGCTCGTTGGTGCTGCACTTGGCCAAGACGCAAAAGGTTATGCCTCCAGGGATGAGCTCCCGAAGCCCCTGTGTCCGGGAGATAATTTTACACCGGGGGGGAAGAATGCTGGAAACAGTTACCAGGTTACATTTTTCAATACCGGCATCACGCAGAGCGAGCTCGAAAGAACGAAGCTCTTCTTTGTGAACGCCCACTCCCTTGGTAAAAAATAATTTTTGCGGGACCCAGTGTTCCACTTTTTTCACTCTCCTTTCCTGAGTTTGTTCTTCTCCTCGCTACCGAGGGAGCGAGCAAAAATTTCACCCAAAAATCTATAAATGAGCTTGGCAGCCAAAAAATCAGGAGCGACCAATCCCGGGATGGGGGCCAGTTCAACCACGTCGAATCCGACGATATTTTTTCTCTGGGCTATCCGGCGCAGAAATTGGGTTAGGTTGTGCCAATGGAAACCTCCGGGTTCCGGGGTACCCACTGAAGGCATGACCGCCGGATCGAGGACGTCCAGGTCAATGGTCACATAAACCTCAGGGGCAAGAGCCTGGCACACCGTTTCGGCCCAGTCAGGAAATTCAGAAAAACGATGCCAAAAGAAAGACGTTACGCTTCCTCTTTTTAAAAAAGAATTTTCTTCCTGGCTTAAACTGCGTAGACCAACTTGGACCAAAGGTCCTAATTCCGTTAAGCGGCGGCCTACACAGGCATGGCTCCAAGATGTTCCTTCAAAAGAATCGCGTAGATCGGCATGAGCGTCCAATTGGAGGAACGAAACCTTGGGGTACTTTTCTTTTATCGCTCGAGCCATTCCCAAGGTAACGGTGTGCTCTCCACCAATGAGCACGGGGAATTTATCCGCGCGAATAACCTTTTCAGCATAGACTTGAACCTGGCCCACCATTGCCTCTGGGCCGGAGGCCACTGCCTCCAGGGGTTCGAGGGTATGAAATCCAATCCGGGAGACTTCCAGCTCTAATTCTTCATCAAAAAGCTCCATATGGGTGGAAGCTTCTAAGATTGCCAAGGGACCGCGACGGGCACCGGGAAGATAGGTACTGGTAAGGTCGTAGAGGACAGGGATAAAAACGACCCGGGAATCCTCCCAATGGGATTCGCTGAGGGGGAGCCCGCCAAAGTTGGGGGGGATCGTTGCAAGTTTTCCGTTCATCCTATGGGGCTCCGACTTTAATCGCTGAAGTAAGAATGCCGTCTTGCTGGCATTCCTGAATCAAATGCTCTCCCACCTGTCGAGACCAGGCAATCAATCATTCGCTTTTGAATGAGATAAACTAGCAGCTGGCGCATCCCGGCCGGGATCAAAGCGCCCGCTAAACCAAGCAGAATGGTAGTTTCCTGCTTGAGCATTTCTACCCAGACCTGCACAGCCCAGGACAGATTCTTCCCTTGGAAAGCGGTTTTACCCATCTTGTCCAACAGATTGGCTAAGTTGTTTTTCCCCCAGACCTCTACCGGTTGAACAGAATGATTCAATTTCAAGTGCCGACCCATTTTCCCCGCCTCCCAGCGGTGGATTATTTTTCCGTGTTGATAAAAAATACTTAAAAAAAATTTATTCGTCAAGGTTTTTAAATGAACTGAGTATTTTTTTTCCTCTCTTCGCTTCAGGTTCTTGACTTTGAACGCTGGAACTGTTAACTTGCGTTTTAAAATAAGTAGAATTGAGGGGTGGAGATGATACCGAGGTACTCGCGAAAAGCGATGGCGACGGTTTGGGAACCAGAAAACCGCTTCCGCAAATGGTTGCAGATTGAGATTTGGGCTTGTGAAGCAATGGCCAAGATGGGGCAAGTTCCGGCGGCCGCTTTGCAGGCCATCCGCAAGAAAGCCGGGTTCGATGTCGCGCGAATTGAGGCCATCGAAAAAGTGGTCAAACATGACGTCATTGCCTTCCTGACAGCTGTTAGCGAAGGCATTGGCCCCTGGGCGCGCTACTTACATTTGGGCCTTACTTCATCCGATGTGCTGGATACTTCTCTGGCCATGCTTATGTCCGAAGCCGCCGCGATTTTAGAAAAAGACTTGAAGGATTTTCTCCAGGTCCTAAAACGACGGGCGTTTGAACATCGACGTACTTTAATGATCGGGCGTACCCACGGAATGCACGCCGAGCCGATCACCTTTGGCCTGATCCTGGCCCTTTGGTATGCGGAAACGGAAAGAAACCTGGAACGCCTCCAGCGGGCCAAAGAAAGAATCGGTTATGGGAAAATTTCTGGGGCCGTGGGAACGTATGCCCACCTTTCGCCCGCAGTCGAGGCATATGTTTGTAAAAAATGCGGTCTCCAACCCGCACCCATTTCCAACCAAATCATCCAGCGCGACCGCCATGCTGAATATTTCGTGACCCTAGCCCTCATAGCCTCCTCCATCGAGAAGATAGCCCTGGAAATCCGCCACCTGCAAAGAACCGAAGTAGCCGAAGCCGAAGAGCCTTTTAGTGAAGGGCAGAAGGGTTCCTCGGCAATGCCCCATAAGAGAAACCCGATTGCGGTAGAAAATCTAATGGGACTCTCCAGGGTAGTGAGATCCAACGCCTTGGCCGCTCTGGAAAATGTGGCGCTCTGGCATGAGCGGGATATCAGCCATTCCTCCGTAGAAAGAATCATAGCTCCCGATAGTACCATTCTTCTCGATTACATGCTCGCTCGGATAACCCAACTGGTGGATCATTTAGTTATCTATCCTCAAACTATGGATGCCAATTTGAAAATCACTCGGGGTCTAATTTTTTCTGAAGGGGTCATGCTGAAGTTGATTCATAAGGGGCTGAGCCGGGAGCAAGCTTATGCCTTGGTTCAGAAAGCGGCCTTTCGCACCCTCCAAAGAAAGAAGGATTTCCAGCGTGTTCTTTTACAGGATCGTTCCCTCCGCGTCTATTTGCAGCCTAAGGAAATTCAAGAATGTTTTGATCTATCCCATTCCCTGCGGTACGTGGATGAAATCTTTCGCCGAGTTTTCCACGACAAGGACCGTTCGCCCCAGAGACCACAAAGATCACAGAGACAAAAAATAAACCACAAGCAGAAACGCAGAAAGTGAAAATTTCAGGCGATTTTAATTCTTGGTTTTTTTAAAAGGGTCAATTGTTTTTAATTTTTTCTTTGTGCTCTCTGGGTCCTCTGTGGCCAAAAGCACAAGAATGAAAGGAGCGAAGGATGAATTTCCGGGAAAGACTTTTGGAGCTTCTGAAGGAAAAGGCCTACAAAAAGGGGAAAGTAATTTTGACTTCCGGAAAAGAAAGCGACTTTTATATAGACTGCCGGTCGGTGACCTTGCACCCTGAAGGAGCCTACTTGCTAGGGAAATTGCTCTACGAACGCCTGCAAAATTCCCCAAAGACGATCGGGGGGGTCGGAGGGCTCACGATGGGCGCTGATCCCATCGCCACAGCCGTTTCCCTGACCAGTTATCTGGAGGGAAACCCAATCCCGGCCTTCATTGTGCGCAAGGAGTCTAAAAAACATGGTCGAGGGCTCTGGATTGAGGGAATCAACAACCTTCCTGAGGGAACCGCCGTGGCCATTGTGGAAGATGTCGTCACTACTGGAGGCAGTACCCTGAAAGCCATCGAGCGGGCCAAGGAAGAGGGGCTGGAAGTGGTCAGGGTTCTTGCCATCGTGGATCGAGAAGAAGGAGGGAAAGAGAACCTGAAGAGACAAGGATTTGAGCTAGAATCCCTTTTTAGCCGTTACGACTTCTTAGAAGGGTGATATTAAATAAAGCCAACCGGGAAACGCCTTCTTCCTCCGCTGAAAGAGCTGAAGTATCTTTATTAAAAAGGCCTGGGGTGAGTGAAAGGCCCCTTTTATTTTTTTGCGGCCTGCAAATTTTTCAAACCCCTCTTCCTTTTTGGCGGTCGAAACAAGAGAGAAACACAAGAAAATCGCGAACTCTTAGCTTGACTCAGAGTAGAAATTAAGATATTTTAAGTTTCTAAATGCTCTTTGGGCAGGTAGCAAAATTTATCAGCCTTAAACCGGGAATAAAGTGGAAGAAATAAAGGATCTTTTTTTACAGCGAAGAAAAAAAGCTGAAGAGTTAAAGCAAAAGGGGATTGCTCTCTATCCCAATTCTTATCGGGTAAGTCACTCCATAGAAGAGATTATTTCTTATTATGCAGGCCATAGCGAAGAAGATCTACAAACCGTAAAAGAGCGGTTTTCCCTAGCCGGCCGATTGATGCGATTGAATAGTTTTGGCAAAGCCGCTTTCGGTCACATTCAGGATCGCACGGGGAGGATCCAAGGGTACTTTCGCCGGGATTTGATGGATGGAAACAGTCGGGAGATATTTCACCGGTTGGACATCGGGGATATTGTAGGGATTCGGGGAAAGCTTTTCCTCACCAAGACGGGGGAGCTCACCCTTATGGTAGATGAGGTGGTGCTTCTGGCCAAATCCCTCCGACCTCTGCCGGAAAAATGGCATGGATTAAGCGACCAAGAAACCCGATACCGGCAGCGCTACGTGGACCTCATTGTAACCCCTCGTACCCGGGAGGTTTTTATCATCCGGAGTCGGATCATTGCTTTTCTTAGGGATTTTTTAACGGCCCGGGGGTTTTTAGAGGTGGAAACCCCGATGATGCAACTGGTTCCCGGGGGCGCCACCGCCCGCCCCTTCAAGACTCACCATAACAGCTTGGATACGGAACTATATTTACGGGTAGCTCCCGAGCTTTACCTCAAGAGGCTGCTGGTGGGCGGTTTGGAGCGGGTGTTCGAGATCAACCGGAACTTTCGCAACGAAGGCCTATCAACTCAACACAACCCGGAATTCACCATGCTGGAGTTTTATCAGGCTTATGCCACCCATTGGGACTTGATGGAGATGTCTGAAATCATGTTTTCCTCCTTAGCCCAGGAACTCAAGGGGAGTATGGTTTTAGAATATCAAGGCACCCGTCTTGATTTCACCCCTCCCTGGAAGCGCCTCACCCTCCATCAGGGTTTATTGATGTATGGAGAGCTAAAGGAAGAAGACCTGAGAGATCCGGAAAAAATTTTTCCTTACGGGAGAAAGCTGGGAATGGAGCTTACGGGAAATGAGCCTCTGGGAAAGGTTTGGGTCGACCTCTTTGAGAAAGTCGTAGAGCCTCATTTGGTTCAACCCACTTTTGTCATCGAATACCCGATCGAGGATTCCCCTTTGGCCCGAAGAAATGAACAGCATCCAGAGATGGTGGACCGTTTCGAGCTATATATCTTCGGCCGCGAGATCGCCAACGCTTTTTCAGAACTCAATGACCCGCTGGACCAGCGGGAAAGGTTCAGGGAACAGGCCAAAGCCAAGGACGGAAGGGAAGAGGGGTTCGGCTTGGTCGATGAGGATTTCCTCCGGGCTCTGGAGTATGGAATGCCTCCGGCCGCTGGCGAGGGAATTGGCATTGATCGTTTAGCCATGATTTTTACCAATTCAGCTTCCATCCGTGATGTGATCTTCTTCCCTCAGCTGCGCCCAGATAACCCAGGGAAATGATTCGTAGCAGCCATTGGCTTTTAGGAAAACGGAACAAAATAAAAAAATTGGGCCGATCCCTAATCGGCTGATTGCTGGATCTAAAGTGGTTGATTATGCGGTATGAACTTTACATAAGTCTTCGATACCTAAAAGCCAAAAGGAAACAAATCTTCATTTCATTGATCACCATCCTATCCATGGCCGGCGTCGCTCTGGGGGTAATGGCTTTGGTAATCGTTCTCTCGGTCATGAGCGGTTTTGTGGAAGATCTGAAAACCAAAATTCTGGGAACCAACGCCCACATGGTCATTATGCAACACGGGTCTCCCCTCCGCGATTATAAGGAAATTATCCGGAAAGTGCAGGGAGTGGAAGGAATTGTAGCTACCACCCCCTTCATTTTTAGCCAGGCCATGCTTACCTCGGAGACAAATGCCCACGGAATTGTTCTCAGGGGAATAGACCCGGATACAGCCGGGCGAGTCATCAATATCCAGGAAACCCTTAAAAAAGGTTCGTTAAATGACCTGAAGAAAGAGGAAGAATCCACCGGCCAACCCGGAATCTTCATCGGGAGAGAACTCGCTCAAAATCTGGGAGTCCTGCCCGATGACACCGTGGTGGTGGTATCCCCCCTGGGTGTTCTTGCCCCCATGGGGGGCAGTCCCCCGATGAAAAAATTTCGCGTCACCGGGATTTTTGACTCCGGGATGTACGAATACGACACCTCCTTAGCCTATATTTCTCTCAAAAGCGCCCAAAAATTCCTGGCCATGGGAGATACGGTTTCGGGGGTAGAAGTCAAAGTCAAAGATATCTATGCTGTGAAAAAAATAGCCCAGAGAATTCAGAAAGAGCTGGGTTTCCCGTTTTGGACCAAAGACTGGATGCAGATGAACAAAAGCCTTTTTGCCGCTCTGAAATTAGAGAGGACAGTGATGTTTATTATCCTGGTCCTCATCGTCTTGGTAGCCGCCTTCGGGATCGTGAGCTCGCTGATCATGGTCGTAATGGAAAAAAACAAGGATATTGCAGTTTTGAAGTCCATGGGAGCGACGGGGAAATCGATTATGCGAATATTTATTTTTGAAGGCTTGATTATCGGCGTAGTGGGAACTATCGTGGGCCTCATTGCGGGTTATACCATTTGCGTTCTCCTCGCCCAATACCAGTTCATCTCTCTTCCTAGCGATATCTATTATATTTCTCACCTTCCGGTGAAGATGAATATAATTGATTTCTTCCTGGTCGCTTTTTCGGCGATTGGCATTAGTTTTCTGGCTACCCTTTACCCTTCCTGGGAGGCAGCCAAACTCGACCCAGCAGAGGCCTTACGCTATGAATAGAAGAATAGCTAACTTTTCCCACTAAAGGAGGACGAAATGGCTGGATTTTTAGATAGCTTGTTTTCCGGGGGGAAGTATGAAAAAGAATTGAAAGATTTGCAGAAAAAAGTAACTCAAGAGCCGAAGAATTTTTACCTACTGGTCAAAATCGGTGACCTATTGGAAAAAATTGGAAAACGGGCCGAAGCCCTGGAGGCTTACCGGAATGCCTCCGGAAAATATTCTCAGAACGGGTTTCTGGTCCAGGCAATCGCCGTGAATAAAGTCATCCTGCGGTTGGATCCTTCTCAATCCACAATCCACGATCAATTAGCCGAACTCTACGCCAAAAAGGAAATGGCCGCAGAAGAAAAAATTGAACGGAAAGCCTTACCAGAGGGCGCGATACAAGAGATACCGGTAGTCCCACTTTTTTCAGACCTGAAGAAGGAAGAATTGGCCAGGGTGATAGAGAAAATTCAGGCCAAACAATATGCGCGAGGTGCAGCGGTTTGTCAGGAAGGGGATTCCGGAGATTCGATTTTCATCGTCAGCCACGGAAAAGTAGGGATATTCCGGGTCAATGCCAGCGGAGCGAAGATCTTTATTACGGAACTGAAAGAAGGGGACTTTTTTGGAGAGTTTGGATTTTTCTCCAACTCCCGGCGGACGGCTACTGTGGAGGCCGTTGTAGATACCGAAGTCTTAGAAATCACCAAGCAGGATTTAGAAGAGATAATTCATGAATTTCCCAGTGTATCCGCAGTGTTATTCAAATTTTACAAAGAACGGGTTTTAGATTCCCTCCTGGCCACCTCCTCTTTGTTTCGTTCCTTCCTCCCCCAAGAGCGCAAGCAAATCTTAGGCAAGTTTAACATGGAAGTATTTCCCGTAGGAGCAACAGTCCTGGAGGAAGGGGCTCCGGGTGATTCCTTATATATTATAAAAACAGGGCAGGTGGAAGTTTTCACGATGGATGTCCAAGGGGCTCCCTTGACGCTGGCCCAACTACAAGAAGGAGATTTTTTCGGAGAGATTTCTTTGCTAACAGGGCGGCCGCGTACAGCCTCGGTAAAAGTATTGCAGGCGGCTGAGTTGCTGCGCTTGGCGAAGAATGATTTCGATCAAATCATCGAAAGCCATCCCGAAGTAAAGCAAATCCTGGAAAATTCCCTTCTCCTTCGTCTGGAAAGTAAAATGAAAGCGTTGGGGGTTTTCCGGGATAGCCCGGCAAAGGAGGGTCTGGTCTGATTCCATTCCCAAAGGTAGGAAGCCAACCGCTCTTCCAAGTCCAAGGACTGAAAAAATCTTTTATCTTCGGGAAGAGCGGGAAAATTATCGAAGTCCTGAAAGGGATCGATCTCACCATTACGGCCGGGGAAATGTTGGCGATCGAGGGAGCTTCCGGCGCGGGCAAGAGTACTTTGTTACACATTCTGGGGGCCTTGGATCGCCCCACAGAAGGAAAAGTCTATTTCCAAGACCTGGATATTTTGGATCAGAGCGAAACGGATTTAGCCGAAATCCGCAACCGCTACATCGGATTTGTCTTTCAATTTCATCACCTGCTTCCGGAATTTACCGCTCTGGAAAATACGATAATGCCTGGGTTGATTCAAGGAATGGGCCATAAAGATGCGGTCCAAAGCGGAGAAAGAATCTTGGTCCAATTGGGGTTAGGGGATCGCTTGCTGCACAAGCCCGGCGAGCTCTCCGGAGGAGAACAACAACGGGTTGCGGTAGCCAGAGCCTTGATGATGAATCCACGAGTAATTTTGGCTGATGAACCAACAGGAAACCTGGATTCCAAAACAGGGGAAGAAGTGCATAACCTTTTGGTACATATCAACCGCGAACAAGGAATTACGATTATCGTCGTTACTCATAACCCCGCATTGGCCGTTAGGATGAACCGCCGGGTCCTCTTAGTAGACGGGAAGCTGCATGAGAACAGCTGATCCCTCTTGGGGGAATTAGCCACAGGCGGAAGGGGGAGGCCATGGATCTCCCGGCGAACGATGCAAGAAAAATGGAGAACTTGGCCCGAGGGCTGAGGGGGAAAACGGATATTAATGGGCACGCGAGTTCTGGCCGGTGTATTTTTTTGTCTTCTGATGTATACCACTTTCCTGGCTGGCCAAGCCAGAGG
>Ga0299915_10002329_pt1 | contig 13882 bp, 4 predicted proteins | sample RVTome_13_FD_200263 | JGI IMG/M metagenome (GOLD analysis project Ga0299915, IMG submission 200263) | Soil microbial communities from uranium-contaminated site in the Upper Colorado River Basin, Wyoming, United States - RVT92D227 (version 2) ...
TACGATCGCGGACCCGATACGCAGTGTCGTGACAAACCCAAACCAGCACTCGGGGCACCAGTCGCCTGGCATGGCCGCGTCGAGCTGGGCGTTGGGCTTTACCCCGCCGATTCTGGAGTTCACTAGGTAGAGGGACGCAGTCTGATAGACGGGCGCCACACCGCACAGCTTGGTGACAATGAGGGTCTCAGCCTCTTGGAGGAGCTGGATGCGCTCGGCGTTGTCCGTCTCTGTACCCGCCGCCGCCAACTTCGCGTCGATGTCCGGGTCACTGCAGTTGTACTTGTTGTTAGCACCGCCAGTGTTGAACAAACCGATGAGGGAGTTCTCGGGGTCGGGGTAGTCATTCTGCCAGCCGCCCATGAACAGCTCGAAGTTCTCGGAGTTGAAAATCTGGGACCTGGTCTGAGCGTCCACGGCCTCGACGTCGACGTTGATGCCCAGGACGTCCTGCCAGGCGTTCCTCAGGAACTCGCCCTCAGCCGTCCGGTCGGGCCGGTCGAGCACCGTGAGCCTCAAAGTAGGAAAGCCCTGACCGTTGGGGTAGCCGGCATCTGCCAACGCCGTTCTGGCCGCCTGCGGGTTGTAGCCGATGATGTTTTCGAAAAGGGCATTCCCCTGGAATCCGGGCAGCCCCTGCACCAGCCAATAAGTGGCTGGCAGGTAGCCGTCGTAGTAGACTGTGCTGACCAGCGCACTACGGTCGATGGCCCGCGACAGCGCCAGCCGCACCTCGTAGTTGCTGAGGACGGCGTGCTCCAGTTGCATCTCGACGGCCATAATGCGGGAGCGACCGATCATCAGAAACTGCTCGCTCAGGTTGGGGTCGGCCTGGATGGTGGGGATCTCCGCCGCTGGGACGTTGGTGATGTCCAGTTCGCCCGTCTGGAAAGCCTGGAATGCCGCCTCCAGGTCGTCGATGAACCTGATGGTGATCTTGCGCAGGGCCGGTTTGGGCTCCAGCGCCCAGTTGGGGTTCGGCTCCAGGATAGCCTGACCGTCGGGACCGGGGATTAGTCCCGTGAGAATGAATGGCCCGTTGGTCACGATGTTGCCCGGATCCGTCCACGCATCGCCGTACGTTTCGATGATGTCCTGGCGGGCCGGGAAGGCCGCCCACAGGGACATGATGGTGGTAAACGTGGGCTTGGGCTCGACCAACGTAATCTCGAGGGTCGTGTCACCTACCGCTCTGACACCGACGGCGTCACGGGGGCCCAGACCCTGGAAGTAGTCGTCGCAGCCGACGATGTTCAGGATCGTCCCGCCCAACAGGTACTGGTAGGGCCCGGCAACCTCAGGGCTGCACTCCCGCTTGATCCCGTACTCGAAGTCGCTGGCGGTAAGCGGTTGCCTGTCCGACCACTTGAGCCCCGGCTTCAGCGCGATAGTGTAGACGTTGCCGTTCACCGTGGGCTCACCCGCGGCCATGGCCGGCACAGCCTCGACGCTGCCGTCGGATGTTGCCTCTAACTGGTAGAGGCCGCGCCAGAGCATGCGCGAGATTGCTACTTCCTGCTCGGAACTGACGCGGTGGGGGTCGAAGAGCTGCGGCTGGGCGCTCTGGACCACGATCTGCTGCGGCTCGATCGGCGCCTGCGCAGCCCCTGTCCCGATCCCCAATGTGGCGCCCAGAAGCACTAGTGCCGCCAGTGCCATAACCAACAACCAACTCAGGATAATCTTAGGCTTCATCAGTCGCTCTCCTTTCGCCCGATCCCCTCCGGGCACTCTCGGTCTGACCTGCCTACGATGTGGCGCCACGTAGGCAGGGTGGCACCTAGGGTGAGCCGCACGGGAACTCACCGATGAGCCCCACCACCTTCTGCGCCACCAGCATCGCGTCCACCATGGTCACGCTGCCGCTGCAGTTCACATCGCCGGTTAGGGGCGGCGGCGGCCCCGCCACGCAGTCGACGCGTATGTTGCCCTCCAGCAGCACACTTCCGTCCGTGTCTCGCACGGTGACCAGCACGACTACGCCGGCGGATACACCGGAGAGCGGCGTGATATGGCTGTGGGCGGTGCCGTCCGTCGTCCTGGCCGTGATCGGGTCGGAGATGCCGAGACAGGTCACGTCAAAGCGGACAGGCGTGCCGTCTACCACCGGGTTGTCCATGCTGTCGACCAGGTAGGCGGCGACGGTCGAGTTGTTCACGCCGTCACAGACCATCGCGGCGGGGCTGGCGGTCAGGGTCATGGCATCGGGGGCGCCGATAACGGAGACGTCGACATCGGCGTCTCCGACACCGATGTCAGCGGTGATGGCGGCCGTGCCGACCTCATCGCCGCAGAACAGGTTCAATGCCAGCGTGCCGGCGTCTAGCGTCCAGGTAATCGACTTGGCCAGGTTCAGGTTGGCCACGTCGATGTCGTCGGACGACCAGTCCACAAAGATGCCGGCCAGCTCCGTGCCGTCATTGTCGGTTACCGTGGCGGCTAGACCGTTCTTCTCCGGCTCCGCAACCCCGTCCGTGAAGACGCTCGAGTCGAGAGGGGTCAGGTGGGGGTCATCCGCACAGTCGGCGGCGGCAATGCCCTCTTGGACGTTGCCGCCGGGGACGAGCGCCAGGGCGATTCCCTGAGGTTCGCCGACGACCACGTAGTCGTAGATGACGTCGACGCCGGACTGGGTAGCGACGAGCTGGGCGTCGCCGCGGTCGGCGACCGCGTTGCCCAGGAGCAGGTCAACGACCACCCCGTCGCCCTTAACGCCGTCGTCGTCACAGTCCTCGTCGAGAATGGAGCCGCAGTTGGTGTTGGAGGCACCGCTGGTGAGCCAGACTCCCTCGTCGGCCTCCAGCGTGAGGGCCCCGTCGTTGGAGACGAACGCCAGCACCCAGAGCTTGCCCTGCGTCGCGGCCGCGACGGAGTATTCACCGAGCTGGGCGCCGCTGAGGTCGTTCAGGTCCTGGAACAGAGCGGGGTCGTTGTAGCCGGTGGCGCAGCCGTCGTCGACTGTAGTGTCGGCGTCGTCGTCAATGCCGTCGCCACACGCGGCTATGTCCGACTCGGGGGCTGCCCCTACTGTGGCGCTAACGTCGGCGCCCAAGACACGGGCTAGGGCGTTAAGGCTGCCCGGGGTGCTGAGGCCGGTGGCACAGGCAGCTTGGCCAGCGGCTGCGTCGGCGGCGTCATAGTTGCCGTCGTTGTCCCAGTCGCCTTGCAACACGCTCGTCGTCAGCGCGATGCAGACGTTAGGGCTGAAGGTGATTACGTCTTCGGGCTTGGCCTGGGCGGTGTCGGTGCGGATGGCCGTGCCGGCCATGCCCAGAAGCAGCGCCACCGCCACTAGTCCGGCTAGTACTACATGCTTCTTGCAGGGGGGCTTGCCAAACATTGCTTCCTCCTTTTGGCCGTTTACCGGTTGGCGCTACCATCTAGTCCTCAACCTCTCCCCCTGACCCCAGAAGGCACGACTCACCCCGGCGTGGGGTTAAGGCGTGGGCGTAGGTGGCGAGGGTACAGGCGTAAGTGACAGTGAGACGTTGCACGGAAATTCGTCGATGAGGCCCACCACGTATTGGGCCACCAGCATCGCATCCACCATCGTCACCGCGCCGTTGCAGTTGACGTCGGCGGCCGTCTCGCATATCTCGCTGCTCTCGATGAGGCCGACCACAGACTGGGCAATCAGCATGGCGTCCACCATTGACACCTGTCCGTTGCAGTTCGCGTCTCCAAGCGCAGACGTCTGCAGAGAGAAGGAGATGGCGGTGTCCTGCCCCTCGTTGACGGTCACAGCCGTGGCATCATCCTCTTCTGTCACTCCGTCGTAGTACTCCGTTACATAGCAGGGCGGCGGAAAAGTGACTCCGCCCGCGCTGACGATGTAATCACTGGCTCCCAGTCCCTCGATGGTGCACCTACCGTTGGAGCCAGTCCAGCAGCTTCCCCCGCCGGGAGGGATGACGGGCGGCGAGTAGGCCGCTGCGAATATCTGAGTGGATGGCTCGGCTATGACCCATGCGCCCTGAATGGGGTTGCCCCCGGCGTCCTCGACGGTACCGGTGATGGTTCCGGCTAGATCGAGGCTGAAGTCGATATCGGGGGTATTCTGCCCCTCGGTGACGGCGACGGGGCTGGCGTTGTCCGGATTGCGCGCTCCGTCGTAGTACTCGTCCACGTATCCCACCGCCTCTGCGCTGACTATGTAGTCACCGGTGATGAGCCCGCTTATCGTGTATTCGCCATCCGCGTCCGTGTAGTCCCATTCTTCTCCGTCAGGCGGCGGGGGGGGAGGCGATATGGCTTGGGCGTACACTGTGACACCAGTCGAATCGGCGGTAACGAGCGCATTCTCTATGGGCGTGCCCTCGCCATCCAGCACCACTCCGGAGATCTTCCCACCGGTGTCGAGCTCGAAGTCGATGTTGAGGGTGTCCTGCCCCTCGGTAACGGAGACGCAGGTAGCGCTCTCCGGTTCACGCACGCCGTTGTAGTACTCACCCACGTAGCCGTGGGCGTCGGCACGGACCCTGTAGGTGTCCGTGCCGAGACCACGGGCCGTATATGAGCCATCCGAGTCAGTCCACGCGTAGTCCGAGGTGCCGCTGTCGTCGCAGGGTTCGACCTCGATCTCGGCCTCTGCTATGGGATCGCCCTGGTCATCAGTGATGGTGCCGGAGATCGTTCCCTCTTCGTCGAGTTCGAAGTCGATGTTGGGGGTATTTCGCCCCTCGGTGACGGCGACGCGCGTGGTGCCGGCCCAGTCGCGGACGCCATTGTAGTACTCGCGCACGTAGCCGTCACAATTCACTTCGACGCGGTAGTCGTCGGTGGCGAGTTCGTCGATCGTGTAGGAGCCGTTATAAGCCGTGTCGTCATAGCCCCATGTGCCGCTACCTTCCCAGGGGTCGGCGTAGACGTCGCAGTTCTCGAGAGGGTTGCCCTGGGCGTCGGTGACTATGCCGGAGATCGTTCCTCCCAGGTCGAGCGCGAAGTCGATACCGGAGGTATTCTGCCCCTCGGTGACGGCGACGCGCGTCGCGCCGGCCCAGTCGCGGACGCCATTATAGTACTCGCGGATGTAGCCGTTGCAGTATGCATCCAGCACATAGTTGCCGGTCGCAAGCCCGGTCATCGTATAGTTGCCGTTAGAATCCGTCCAAGCATCCCCGTCATTGCTGCCGGAGTCCCAGGGATCAGCGTCGATGTGACAATCAAAAAACGGGTTGCCCTGGGCGTCAGTAACTATGCCAGAGATGGTGCCGCCGACGTCCATTTCGAAGTCGATGTTGTGGGTATCCTGCCCTTCGGTGACCGCGACGGGCGTCGCGTCATCCGAGCCCCGTGCGCCGTCGTAGTACTCGTCCAGAAAGCCTTCGGCCACTGCCCTGACCACGTAGTCGCCGGTGATGAGCCCGCTTATCGTGTAAGCGCCGCTGGCGTCTGTATAGTCCCAGCCTTCCACGCCAGGCGGCGGCGGAGGGGGCGGCGATAAGGCTTGGCCGTACACTGTGACACCGGTCGAATCGGCAGTAACGAGCGCATTCTCTATGGGCGTGCCTTCGCTATCCCGCACCGCTCCCGAGATGGTCCCGCCGGTGTCGAGCGCGAAGTCGACACCGGAGCTCCCCTGCCCCTCGGTGACGGTGACGGGCGTGGCATCTTCCGGGGTGCGGACGTTGTCATAGTACTCGGGGATGTAGCCGTGGCATACCACGCTTAGGCGGTAGTCGTCGGTGGCGAGTTCATCGATCGTGTAGGAGCCGTCGGAATCCGTGTAGCTACAGCTCGACGTGCCGCTGCCGTCGCAAGGGTAGGCGCAAACCCGGCAATCCTCTATGGGGTTGCCCTGCGTATCCGTGACGACGCCGGAGATGGTGCCTCCCACATCAAGGCTGAAGTCGATGTCCGGCGTGTCCTGTCCCTCCGTGACCCCCACTGGGGTTGCGTCATCCCACTCCCGCACGCCGTCGTAGTACTCGCGGATGTAGTCGTCGGCCTCAGCCTCAACTATGTAGTTGCCGGTGGCGAGGCCGGTGATGGTGTAGGACCCATCCCATCGCGCGTCGGCGCATTCTCCATACCTATCGAAGTCATAGGGGTCAGCACAGACCCAGGCGTCCTCAATCGGGTCGCCCTGCGCGTCCTTGACGACGCCGGAGATGGTGCCTCCCACATTAAGGCTGAAGTCGATGTTGGGTGTGTTTTGCGCCTCGGTGACGGCGACAGGGGCAGCGTCATCGTAGTCGCGTGTGTCATCGTAGTACTCGTTGATGTAGTCGTCGGCCTCAGCCTCGACCCTGTAGCTGTCGGTGGCAAGGCCTTCAATGGTGTAGGAGCCGTCGGGACCGGTCTCCGCATCACCCCAGGTGCCGCCCGACTGCCATTCGTACGGATCGGCATAGACCCAGACGCCGGAAATCGGCTGGCCTCCGTCATCCCGGACAACGCCGGAGATCGTTCCCCCTACATCCATAGTGAAGTCGATGTCGGGAGTATCCTCCCCTTCGGTGACCGCCACGGGGGTAGCATCATCTCCGTGGCGCTCCCCATCGTAGTACTCGTCGAGATAGTCGGCCGCCTCGACCTCGACGATGTAGCCGCCGGTGGCGAGGCCGACAATGGTGTAGCTTCCGTCGGGACCCGTCAACGCGCTGTCCCCGTCAGAAGGAGGGGGAGGCGGGGGCGAGATGGCGGCGGCGTATACCCTTTCCGACGCCGCGCTGAGGTCGGATGGGCTGGCTGAGACCCAGGCGCCCTCTATCGGATCGCCGGCGGCGTTCCTGACGACACCGGAGATGGTGCCCCCAAGGTCTAGGCTGAAGTCGATGCCGTGAGTGTTCTCTCCTTCGACCACCGATACGGGGTCGCTAGCATCGTAGTCGCGCACGCCGTCGTAGTACTCGGCAAGGTACGCCTCAGCTTCGGCCCCCACTATGTACTGCCCCGTCGCTAGGCCGACGATCGTGTAGGTTCCGTCGGGCCCTGTCCACGCGCCGCCCCCGTCAGCAGGAGGCAGAGGAGGGGATATAGGTATCTCGCCGGATGGGCTTGCCCACACCCATGCGTCCTCTATCGGATCGCCCTCGGCATCGCTGACAACTCCGGAGATGGTGCCCCCAAGGTCTAGGCTGAAGCTGACAGCAACCTCCTGCTCCTCAACGACGTCGACAGGAGTAGCGTCGTGCCACTCGCGCACCCCGTCGTAGTACTCGGTGAGGTAGCCTTCGGCCTCAGCCTCTATTACGTAGCTGTCTGTGGCCAGGCTCGTGATGGTGCAGGCGCCATCAGAGCCGGTGTAACAGCAAGACACACCCCATCCCTCAGGATAGCGGCTCGCGCAACACTCCGCGTCCTCTATCGGGTTGTCACCCGAGTCGGTGACCGAGCAGGATACCCTGCCTCCCACGCTGAGGCTGAAGTCGATGCCCGACGTGTTCTGCCCTTCGACGACGGCGACAGGGGTAGCATCATCGTAGTAGCGCGCCCCGTCGTAGTACTCGCCGAGATACCCTCCAGCGGAGGCCCACACCCGATAGCTGTGAGTGGCGAGGCCGCTGATGGTGTAGGAGCCGTCGGGCGCTGTGTATGCATTCTCGCAGTCGCCGTAGCCTGTGTAGGGGCAGGCACTGACCCACGCGTCCTCTATGGGGTTGCCCTGCGCGTCCGTAACGATGCCGGAGATCGTGCCTCCCAGGTCGAGGCTGAAGTCGATGTTAGGGGTGTTTTCTCCCTCCACGACCGCGACTGGATCAGCATCATCGTAGTCGCGCACGTCGTCGTAGTACTCGCGGACGTAGCCGTCGGCCTCAGCCTCCACTACGTAGTCGCCGGTGGCGAGGCCGCTGATGGTGTAGGTGCCGTCGGACTCGCTCCACGCGCTCCGGCAGTACCCACCGCCCGTGTAGGGGCAAGCATCCACCCAGGCGTCCTCTATGGGGTTGCCCTGGGCGTCTCGTATCGTGCCGGAGATGGTGCCTCCCAGATCAAGGCTGAAGTCGATGTTGGGTGTGTCCTGCCCCTCGAGGACGGCGACGGGGTCGGCATCATCGTAGTCGCGCACGTCGTCGTAGTACTCACGGAGGTAGCTGTCGGCCTCAGCCTCGACTCGGTAGCTGCCGGTGGCGAGACGGGTGATGGTGTAGGAGCCGTCAGTCCCTGTGTATGCGCTCTCGCAGTACCCGGAGCCTGTGTAGGGGCAGGCATCGATCCAGGCGTCCTCTATGGGGTTGCCCTGAGCGTCCGTGACCACGCCGGAGATGGTGCCGCCGATGTCCAGGAAGAAGTTGATGTTGGGGGTGTTCTGCCCCTCGACGACGGGCACGGGGGTAGCATCGTCGGAGTCGCGCACGCCGTCGTAGTACTGCGTGAAATACCCTTCCGCCGAGGCCCCCACTTGGTAGTCGGCGGCAGGGAGGTCTGTGATGGTGTACGTCCCGTCGGCGGCACTGGTCCCGCGGTTGAACCATGCCCACCACCAGGGCACCTCATGGCCGTACGGGTAGGCGTACAGCGACGCCCCCTCGATGGGGTTCCCCTGCGCGTCGGTGACTATGCCAGAGATGCTACCGCCCACGTCTACGATGAAGTTGATGCCGGACGTCGGGTTCCCCTCCGTAACGCTCACCGGCAAGGCCTCCTCCTTCCAGTGAGTGTCGTAGTAGTACTCCGGAGCATAGCCGTCCGCCCACACGGAGACCTCGTAATCGCCTGTGGGCAGACCGGAGATCATGTACAAGCCGTCCTGCCCAGTGGTGCCGGAGTACGGCCACCCTCCGTCTATCAGCTCGGCCATGACAGTAGCGCCTGCGATGGGGTTGCCGTCAGCATTGATGACGGTGCCAGAGATCGTGCCTCCCATGTCCAGCATGAAGTTGATGTTGGGGGTGTCCTGCCCCTCGACGACGGCGACAGGGATAGCGTCATCGTAGTAGCGCGCCCCGTCGTAGTACTCGCGGAGGTAGCCTGCGGCGTTGGCGTCCACTATGTAGTTGCCGGTGGCAAGGCCGGTGATCGTGTACACGCCACTGGATCCCGTCCATGCGCACCCGCCGGAGCCTCCAGGGTCTTGGCCGTTGGCGCAGACATCCGCGCCCTCGATGGGGTTGCCATTGGCGTCGGTCACGACGCCAGAGATCGTGCCTCCCATGTCCAGCATGAAGTTGATGTCGGGGGTGTCCTGCCCCTCGACGACGGCGACAGGGGTAGCATCGTCGTAATCGCGCACGCTGTCGTAGTACTCGCCAATGTATCCGTCGGCGGAGTCCCACACTCGGTATTGGTCGGTCGCCAGACCCGTTATGGTGTAAGAACCGTCTGCGGCCGTCCATGTGTAGTTCCAGGTGCCGCTGCCGTCGTAGGGGTTAGCAGAGACCCAGGCGCTCGGGATGGGGTTGCCCTGGGCATCGGTGACGGTGCCGGAGATGGAGCCGAACGCTTCGGGGCCGCCGACGCTGGTGTTCTCCACATCGCAGTCGCCTGCGACGTCGTCAGCCGACTCGGCACACGCCTCGTTGCTGATCGTGTCACCCTCATCAGCACCGGAGGTCAGATCGACTACCATCTCAAGGACGACCTCGTCGCCGCTGCTTAGATTGTCGTTGGTATCCCAGACGACATCGCCGGAGGTGTCACACCCAGCGATATCGAAACCAAGTCCGGCGTCATCCACCACCGTGGCGCTGACGCAGTCGGTTTCGTACGGGATCGCGTCGACTACGGTGAGGTCTGAGCACTCTCCCGTCCCATCGTTCGCGACCGTGATCGTGTAGGTGATCTGTCCTCCCTCTGGGACGGTGGAAGGGGTGTCGCTCTTGCTGACAACAAGGGCGCAGTTCGGGTTCACGGTGGCGGTAGGCGTGGGCGTTAAGGCCACGGCCGTGGCGGTCGGGGTGGGAGTGTTCGTAGCCGTCGGGGTAGGAGTTTGTATCTGGGCAGATGCTCCCCTCATTCGCGAGGGCGGTCCGAGCAGCACTGCCGCGGCGAGAAAGGCCAGGGCCACCAGAACGACCAGGAGCACGTTTCGACCGAAGCAGTTGCGCAGCATTGGGGAATACCTCCATGCCTGTCCTACGTTCCGTCAGCACGCTATGTGCCGGGCCCGCCGGCGTCTTGGTGACGGAGGCGCGGCACAACTTCGCCCACGCGAGGGTAAGCGGAGGCGGGGTAAGCACAATCCAACCCAGAAGGCCGAAAGACCGGCCTCTGGTATCCTAACCAGAAGGACCACCACCCAGCCGCGGAAGCGCGCAGCCTGGCCTCCACGCTTCATACTTGTTGAGCGCTCTTGGGGGCCAGCCAGCAGCCTTAGATCACGTATATCTGGCCCCTATCGAGCACCGTATGTTCGGCCGGATCAACGAGTCCGAGCAATGCGCCTTGGCCGTGTTTCGACCCGACTCTCTTCTAGCTGCTTTGGCGCCTCCTTCGGATGGCCGCCACCGCTAGCCCAGAGATCGCTGCCGCCGCGGTCAAGCTGCCTAGGGCTGTCCACCATGCCCACCTCACGCCATCGCTGGCGGGGCCGGAACCGGTAGGCGGCGCCGTGATGCCGGTGGGGCCGGTGGTGATCGGCGCCACTTCTGCAACAGGCGGTGTTGCCACAGCTGTGGGCAGGGCGGGTATCGGCGTGTTCGCCCCCTTTGGCCGATGGTACTCAGTGGACGGGACCGGCGTATCGGTCGCTGTCGGGGTCGCCGTCGGGCAAGGGCCGTCGCAAGGTGTCGCAGTTGGCGTCGGCGTGTTGGTCGCAGTTGGCGTCGCCGTCTTGGTCGGCGTTGGCGTCAGCGTCTTGGTCGGCGTCGGCGTCAACGTCGGTGTCTTGGTCGGCGTCAACGTTGGTGTCTTGGTCGGCGTCAACGTCGGTGTCTTCGTCGGCGTCAGCGTGGGCGTTAGCGTCGGCGTCAGCGTCGGTGTCTTCGTCGGCGTCAGCGTCGGCGTCAGCGTCGGCGTCAGCGTCTTGGTAGGCGTTGGCGTGGGCCCGCATACTGCGCCGACCGAGCCGATTGAGCCGTTCTCCACACCACGCGGTATGTTTGCCGTGTTCGTGTCCGTCAACTCCACAACGTTCAGACTGAGATCACTGCAGCCGGCCCCGACGATTTGGAATGTGATGTCGGCCAGAGCCACATCGCCAACAGTTCCCGGAAGGAACTGGAAGCCGCCGACGCGGATCGTGTCGGGGTTGACGTTATCGTTGTCCAGGTAGAGGCTGCAGAGCACGGTCAGGCCTGACACGGCATTAGGGTTCGGGACGCAATGACTGGGCCCGAGGTCGACCGGTTCCAGGATGCCCGGGTTATAGTTGATGTCGACGGTGAAGGCTCCGAGCCCCGGGCTTGGCACGTCCAGGACTTCCAGGCGCACCGTCACGTTGTTGCCCGGCTCTGCTGACCCCGAGCCGATGCGGACCGTGGCGCTGCCATTGGCCAGGCCGCCGCGCGCCGACAGCAGCGCGCCAACGGCGATGAATGCCATCACCGCCAGGGGGAGAACCCCCCATGCTTTTCTCAGACCTCTGTTTTTCATTCTTCTCTCCTTTCGAGAACGGCGGGAGCCGTACCGGGTTGCACCTCAGGCAATGCCTTTGGTGCCAACTAAACCTTCAGCCATTTGTCTCACCTCGGCTCGCTGGTTTAGGCAAGCGGGCCGAGGTGGCATGGCGCACCTCCTTGGTTATCTGCAACAATTCAGTCCAGGGACAAGGCCTACCACCTTCTGCGCGATGAGCATGGCATCTACCATCGTGATGCCGCCGGAGCAATTGACATCGGTGGCCCACGAGGCGAGGCCGGAGCAGTCTGCCAGTCCTACCACGCACTGGGCCGTTAGCATGGCATCGACCATGGTGACGCCGCCGCTGGAGTTGGCGTTTCCGCATGCGTTATCGGGTTCTGGGGTCGATGTCGGCGTAGGTGTGAAAGCGGGCGTTGCTGTCGCCGTGGGAGAAGGCGTGGGCGTCGGCGTCGGCGGAGCACCGAGGTCCAGCCGCCCGCAACCGAATGTGTTGTCCTTCCCCGCGGAGCCCAGATCGACGCATCGTGCGCCCGTAAGGAACGAGGTGATCTGAGCGGGCGTGTAGGCAGGATAGGCGCCCTTCACTAGAGCGGCGGCGCCAGCCACGTGAGGAGAGGCGGCAGAAGTCCCATAGAAGCTGGTGTACGTCTGGTTGCTTACGCCGTCAGGGCCCACGATGTCGGGCTTGATCCTGCCGTCGTCCGTCGGCCCCCGCGAGCTGAACGTTTCGATGGTGCTGGGGCTGCCCCAGTAGACGGCCCCCGCGGCTACCACGTTGGGGTTGTCCGCCGGCTCAAGGATGCTGTTGGCGGCCGTCTGATACTCAAGCGTCTGATAAAAGTTGTACAGGTGGAATTTGGCCAGTCCGTCGGCAGAATAGCGACCAATGGCGAGATAGTAGTTGCCGGCTGGCCCCGGCACGCACGCGAACCACTCCACGGGGTCGTCGTCACCGTCCTGCCACTCGGTTGATCCGCAGACAGGATCCCCTCCGGAAGAGGGGTACAGTAAGAGGTCGTAGTCGTTTGCGGAGCCGCCGAAGGGGTCGTCCCACTTCAGCACCGCGACGACCGGCTCGTCCGCACCAGCGACGTAGATCGTATTTCTTTCGTCGCTGGTAGCGAAATTGTGCCAGCCGTCGCTGTCCGGATCCGACCAGTTGCCCATCCAGTGCATTTGCGCCTGATTCCCCGCGGAGTTGGCCCAGAAGATGCCATGATTCGTAACCGCGTCATTGACGATGTCGTTGATCACCCCCGTGCCGTTCCCGGGACCACTGCCAGGCCAGCCCATTGAGTGGTTGATGACCTTGACCCCTTGCCCCGCCAGCCAGTCCACGCAGGTCGCGAGTTCGACCTCCGTATCAAAGTTCACCAGGTACAGTTGGGCGTCGGGCGCCACATCATGGACGACCTCGGCTACGGCCGTGCCATGGACTTCGCCTCCGCCTGTGATATCGCCGTCAGCGCGGCAGGAGTGCGTGACGACCGAGCCGGGCAGCTCTGTACCCAGCAGGGAAGAGTAGCCCTGGAATCCACCGTCAACCACTGCAACCTTGACGCCCGCCCCGGTCAGGCCGACGATATGCCAGTCGTCGGCGTTAATCAGCCCGACCCCCTCGCTTGTCACTGCAGCGGAAAAGGGCAGCGGGTTTCGCACGAAGGACACCCAATCCGCGTTGGCTACGGCCTCCAACGCCTCGATGGGGACCAACGCCTGAACAAGGTTGGCATAGCGGCCCTCCACTGTGGAGTTGAAGGTGTCGGCTAGTTCTGCCGCCTCTCCCTCGCGCCCTTCCACAACCTCTATGATCACCCGCACTCTCTCCCCCTGCACTGTCGTGAGCGACCGTCTTGCCTCAGATTGCGCTTCTCGCTGGCCCCCTCTGCTGTAGGCCTCGCTGAGCATCGCCAGAGTGGAATCCAGCTTAGGATGGCCCTTTTCTGAGGGGACAGCCGCTCCTGGCAACTGCTCCGTTATGACCGCGGGTGTCGGGTTTGTGAGCGGGGCCGCCAGGGGATTCGTAGTGCTCGCTCCCTGCGCTGCCGGGAAGAAATGATCGCCTAGTGCGATAGCTGTGACCGCCACCACAAGCAGTGCCCCAAGAGAGAGTAGTCGCGCCACGTCTCGAGTACGTATCGTGCACCTCCAGAGACTGGTGCTGCCACCGTGGCAGGTCCGTGATGTTGGGCATCATCAGTGTGCCGTATTACCTGCACAGCGATGCCGTGCCGGCACAGGATAGGGTGCCCATGCATGCCAGCGGGGTTGCTCAGTTCTTGGGGCCAGGGCTGGAGGTCTGGAGAAAGCTGTGAGGCTAAGCTGCCTGGGATAACCTTCGAGAGATTCCCAGACATGAAGGGGCCTTCAGTTTCCGACCCCCCTTGTCGTATAATGAAATAGCAAGGGGCGTCTGTCG
>Ga0299915_10002333_pt1 | contig 13870 bp, 14 predicted proteins | sample RVTome_13_FD_200263 | JGI IMG/M metagenome (GOLD analysis project Ga0299915, IMG submission 200263) | Soil microbial communities from uranium-contaminated site in the Upper Colorado River Basin, Wyoming, United States - RVT92D227 (version 2) ...
GAAATGGCGGCATGCCTCGGTGGTTTTTGCTTGTCTCGGACGGCTCGTTCCGTGATTCTTCCGACCGCTTTCCGAGGTTCAACCTATGGCGAAGAACGAATCGACTGCCGTCAACGAGCTCATCGAGCTGATGACGACCCAGAAGCCGCTTCCGAAAGATCCTTCCGAGGATCTGATGTTCTCCGCGCCCAAGAAAGTGAGCATGCCTCGGATGACGTCATCCGCCCCGCATGGTGCGGGCGAGGTGGCGCCGCTACCACGAGCGCGTGCACCACAGGGAACGCAGCGAGGCGTCCCGGCGCTCCCATCCTCGCCAGCCGCGGTCCGGATGAGCACGGCACCGTTGTCGCGCACGATGACGATTCCACCGATCGCGCGGCCGCCGATCGCGCCGCCGTTCGATCCGTCCGACTCGGCCCGCCAGACCAAGCCAACGTTGCCGCCGCCGCGCCCGAGCTCGCCACGCCAGACGATGCACTCGTCGGTACCGCCGCTACCGGCTGCTCGTCCGATCGCACCGCCTCCGATGCCCTCCATTGCGGCTCACGCGCGCCCCAGCGCACCGCAGATGATGCCGATCGTGGCGCCGTTCGAATCGAAGCCGTCGATCCCGACGATGCCATTCGTGCCCGCACCGCCGATGGCGTATCCGTCCGCGCAGCCCTATCTCGCCCACCTCCCGACCGACATGACGTCGAACCAGGAGTGGTTCGATCAGCAAGGCTTCGACGTCGAGCAACAGGACATCGGTACCGCGCGCGTGCAGAAGCGCGCGGACTGGAAGGTGTTCGTCCCGAAGCTGATCGCTCCGATGATCGGCCTCGTGATCGTCGGCGTGTTCGTCGGTGGGTTCTTCGCGTTCGACGGTCAAGGCGGCAAGCCCGCATCGACGACGCCGGCGGTCACGCATCTGCCCGCACCGACGACACCGTCTCCGACGTCGCAGCAGCCCATGCAGCCTGCGACCCAGCCCGCCGTGGTTGCGACCGAGCCCGCCGTGGTTGCGACCGAGCCCGCCGTTGCGGCAACCGAGCCGGCCAAGACCGAGCCGGCAACGGTAGCGCCGGTCGCCACCGAGCCCGCGAAGGCCGAACCGATCACGCCGCCGAACCTCGTCGGTACGACGAACGAGCCGACGAAGCCGGAGCCGGCGCCTGCGATCGCGAAGGCGGTCGTTGCCCCCGCCCCGGAACGCCCGGCGTTCGTCGATATTCGCATCGATTCGAAGCCGACCGGCGCGACGGTGATGCTCGTCGACCGCGGCAAGACCACGTTCCTCGGCACGACGCCGATCAGCACCTCCGTCGATCCAGCCCGTACGTACGACCTGGTCTTCACGTACGCGGACAAGCCGACGCAGCTCGAGCATATCGATCCGTCGACGACGACGCGCATCGCCGTCGTGCTCGGCAAGCCGGGCAATCACGCCGTCAAGGCCGCGCTGCCGGTGGTGAAGATTGAGGCACCGAAGGCCGAGAAGCCGCTCGCCGTGAAGGCCGAGAAGCCGGCGAAGCTCGAGAAGCCGGCGAAGCTCGAAGTCGCGAAGCTCGAGACCCCCAAAGCGGTGAAGGCCGACAAGGCCGTGAAGGCCGAGAAGCCGGCGAAGGTGGATGTCGCCGATCCGTTCGCCGACAAGAAGGGCGCCGAGCCCGCGGGCGAGGGCGTGCTCATGATCTCGAGCAAGCCGCCGTGCGAGATCTACGTCGACGGAACGCCGACCGGGCTGACCACCCCACAACGAGCGATCACGCTATCGGCCGGCAAGCACAAGATCACCCTCGTGAACGCGACCGAGAAGATCAAGAAGACGATCAGCGTGCAGATCACCGCGGATCAACCGACGAAGGTGATCCAGGACCTGATGAAGTAGCTCGTCAGAAGTCGATCGTGCACTCGGTCGGCGCGGCGGGCTTGCAGATGCCCATCTCGTTGCAGGTGCCATCACCCGGGCAGACGTTCACCGCGTCACAGGCCTGCGTGCAGACCTGGAACCCGTCGCCCATGAAGTTCTGGCACAGGTTCGAGGCGCAGTCGTGCTCGGCATTGCACGGGTCGTAGGTCGCGCCGGTGCACTTTCCGCTCGGCGGCGGCGCATCTCCGGCACACGCCGCGACCGCGATCAACACCACGATCAAGATCCGCATCACGCGATCGTACGCCCGCCGCGTCCGCAAAAGCCACCGGAACCTCGCGACACTCGCGCGGCTCCTTTACGATAGTCCGATGCGTATCCTCGTCGCGATCGTACTTGCCGTGGCCGCCTGTGGTGGCACCGACGACCCCGTCATCCCCGATGCCGATCCTGCAGCGCCGCTGTGCACCGGCGTGGTCTACGACAACTGCATCGCGAGCACGAGCTGTGACTCGAACAACTGCAAGCTGTTCAGTCAAGACGCGATCCAGGTGTGCACGCAGGCGTGTGATGCCGCGAACCCGTGTCCGAACGATGCGAGTGGAAGCCCTGGAAGCTGCAACAATAAAGGCATCTGCAAGCCGAGCCGCGGCAACGCCTGCCGTCCTGAATAGGCCGCGCAGGCGATAGCCACGGGGCGTTGCGAAACCCGAGCCGCCCGGCGTACCGTCCGCGCAGGAGGGCACGTGGCTCACATCGACGTCTTCAAGAGCTGGGCAGAGACGATCCGGCAGGACCTCGAGGCGTTCAAGGCGCTGCTCGAGTCCAAGCAAGCCGACGAGCACAGCAAGAAGCTGGCGGGCGCCGCGCTCTTGTATCTGGTCAGCCGGATGGATCTCATTCCGGACTGGAACGAGGGAATCGGCGTCATCGACGACGTGATGGTGCTCCGCGTCTGCGCCCAGCTCGCCCAGAGCCACGAGCGTGGGGCGATCCCGGCGTCGGCCGAGGTCAGCCTCGAGCGGATGGCGAACGAGGCCGACAAGATCACGCAGTTCCTCGGCGGGCCGATCTACGACAAGCTGAAGTCGTACTGCGCCAAGCTCGGCGACACGAAGGTTCGCGGCCGCACGCCGGCACAGCTCTCCGAGGACGAATCCGCGCGCAAGGCGCTGTACGTCGAGCTCGACGACGAGCTCAAGAAGACGGTGCCGATCGTCGTCAACGATCCGGTCGACGCCGAGCTGCGGCTCAAGGCGTACTTGACGCACAAGCTCCAATGACGATGAACGGCACGTTCGGACTGATCGGCCTCCTGGCGATCGCCTGGCCTGGCGCCGCGCACGCCGACACGTTCGAGGCTCGCGCGCAGGGTGCCGAGCGCATCCGCCAGATCGACGATCTGGTGTGGGCGGTGACCGCGACGTGTGACAAGGGCGACGACGTGCAGCAACGCCAGTGTCGCCAGATCCGCGATCGCAAGGCGAAGGCGGTGCTCGGCGCGACGCTCCTCGTCGACGGCGATGCCGACGCGTTCGGCGTGGGGCAGTGGAACGCGGCGAAGAAATCGGTACCGGTGACGCTCACCGCATGTGTGCGGTGCGGTGGCATCGAGCTCGACGGCCGCACGTGGCACGTGATGGGGACCGGCACGCCGCCGCGCTTCGAGGGCGGCAAGCTGCGCGCCGGCATGCTCCACGACAACGCCCGTGCGTTCCCCGACGAAGCGGCTGCGACCGCGTGGACGAAGTCGCTCAAGCACGTTCGCGTGCAGCTGCTCGTGAAGGTTCCCGACAAGCGGCGATTCCAGGTCGCCGGCAAGGACGGCCTCCAGCTCGACATCACGGCATGGCGCGTGGTGAACCCGTGCGACGGCAGCGTCATCATCTCGAGCCCGGCCTCCGGCGCCGTCGAGCCCGACAAGAAGGCCTGTACCACCGCGGCTCCGTGACCTCGATGTGCGCGCGCGCTGATCGAGCGCGAATGGCACGTCGCGGGAACCGTGGGACAGCCTCACGGTGGAAGGGACTACCCAAGCGGGCCACGGTTTGGCATACCGCTGGAAGTGAAGCCCGCCGAGCTACTCGACAAGTTGTGGCGCGACTACGTGGCGTCGACCCCGCAAGCCGAGCGGATTCATCATCTGCTTACCGAACGCGGCGAGATCATCCGCAACGATCACGTCGCGCTCAGGACCTTCGGGTCGGTGGGCATCGGGATCGACGCACTCGCACGGCCCTTCGAGGCGCTCGGCTGGCGCGCGCGCGACCACTACCGGTTCGCCGACAAGCACCTGCGCGCTCGCTACTGGCAGCATGACGACGAGGCGCTGCCGAAGGTCTTCATCAGCGAGCTCGTGCTCGCCGAGCTGTCGCCCACCGCGCGATCCGTGGTGGCCGGGCTCGTCGATCAGCTGCCGCTGGACTTCGGCGCCAGACCGGACCTGCCGACCGCGGGCCGGCCGTGGATGGTGACGTACTCCGAGTACCAGACGCTGCTCGCCGAGAGCGAGTACGCCGCGTGGGTCGCCGCGTTTGGATTCCGCGTCAACCACTTCACCGTCGACGTCGGCACGCTGTCAACGTTCCCCGATCTGGAGGCGCTCGATGCCTTCCTCGTCGAGCACGGCTTCATGCTCAACGAGAGCGGCGGCGTCGTGAAGGGCAGCCCGAGCGAACGGCTCGAGCAGTCGTCGACGCTCGCCGACTCGATCGACGTGCAGTTCGCCGACCGCACCGTCCGCATCCCGTCCTGCTACTACGAATTCGCACGCCGTTATCCGCTGCCCTCGGGCGAGCTGTTCCAGGGCTTCGTGCCCGCGTCGGCCGACAAGATCTTCGAGTCGACCGACGCGCGCCGGTAGCGCTGCGCTACACGGTGCCGGTCAGCGTCGCGAAGTAGTCGTTGAGCTCGAGCAGCGCGTCGACATCGACGCCGACGAACTGGACGCCCATCCCGTCGCGGGCCGCCCACCGGACGATCGCCGGGAGCGTGAAGGTCTGATCGGTCGTCGGCAGGGTGAGCTCCACGGTGACCTCCGAGCCGATCGGCTGCGCGAGGCGCGACACGATGAAGGCGCCACCGACCCCGATGTTCCGCGTCTCGGCCGCGATCCACGCGGTGTGCGAGGCGGCGCGAAACCGGACCGGCAGGACACGACCGGGCCGGGCCTTGCCACGGAAGTGGTGCCGGCGTTCGTGTCTGGGTCCATCCATCTAGAGCTCACCAGGATAACTGATCCCAAACCAGGTGCCGAAACGCTTTACCGGGAGGGGGTAGCTGAGTACCTTCCGCGCGGTCGTGAAGGTCCACCTCATAGGGATCGGGGGCACCGGGATGGGTGCCGTCGCCGGGTTGCTCGCGGGCTCCGGCCACGAAGTGCGTGGCTCGGATGCCGCGGTCTATCCGCCGATGAGCGAGCAGCTGGCGGCCCTCGGGGTGCCGGTGATGATGCCCTACGCGGCGGAGAACCTGAGCTGGGAGCCGGAGCTGGTGGTGGTCGGGAACGTCCACGGCAAGGACCACGTCGAGGTGGTCGAGGCGCAGCGCCGGGGGATCAAGCTGACCTCGTTTCCGGCCGTGCTCGGGGAGCGGCTGATCGACGGCAAGCACTCGATCGTCGTCGCCGGCACGCACGGCAAGACCACGACGACCTCGTTGATCGCCCACATCCTCACCGAGGCCGGGCGCGATCCGTCGCTGTTCGTCGGTGGCGTGCCGGTCGGGCTCGGCCAGGGATTTCGCCACGGCACCGGCGACTTCGTGATCGAGGGCGACGAGTACGACACCGCGTTCTTCGACAAGGGACCGAAGTTTCTCCACTACAAGCCGCGCACGGTGATCCTGACGTCGGTCGAGCTCGATCACGTCGACATCTTTCCGTCGTTCGAGGCCGTTCGCGACGTGTTCAAGAAGCTCGTCGCGATCATCCCGGCCGATGGTCTCCTGGTCGTATGTGCCGGGTCGTCCGACGCGCTCGGCATCGCGAACGCCGCGGCATGCCCCGTCGAGCAGTACTGCGTCCTCGAGGACGGCGCGGATGGCGTGCCGCCGCAAGGCGTGACGTGGTGGGCCTCGAATCTCGAGGTCGGCAAGAGCGGACGCGTCGCGTTCGACGTCCATTGCCGCGGCGAACGGCTCGAGCGTTTCGAGTCGCTGCTCGTCGGGCGGCACAACGTCGGCAACTGTCTCGCGGCGATCGCGGTGTGCCGCGCACGCGGCTTGTCGGCGCGCGAGATCCAGCGCGGCATGGCGAGCTTCGCCGGGGTGCGGCGGCGTCAGGAGCTGCGCGGCATCGCGGGTGGCGTCACCGTGCTCGACGATTACGCTCATCACCCCACCGCGGTGCGCGAGACGCTCAAGGGCCTGCGCAAGCGCTTCCCGAAACGCCGGCTGATCGCGGTCTACGAGCCGCGGTCCGCGACCAGCCGCCGCAAGACGTTCCAGAACGAGTTCGCCGACGCGTTCGCGTATGCCGACGAGGTGATCGTCGGGCGGCTGTTCGATCCGGCGAAGATTCCTGCGAACGATCGCTTCGATCCCGAGCGCCTCGCGCTCGATCTGCACCGCGGTGGCACGAAGGCGTCGTACACGCCCGAGGTCGACACGATCGTCAAGCAGCTCGCCGAGAGTGCCGCGCCGGGCGACGTCGTGTGCGTGCTGTCGTCGGGTAGCTTCGACGGGCTCCACGACAAGCTGCTCGACGCGATCGGCGATGCGATGCGGCCCGCGCAGCGCGCCGATATGGGCGCGGTGCGCAACGTGCTCGCGACCGTCGGGCTCGTCGACGAGCCGGCACGCGACGATCAGTTCGGCAGCTTCTACGTGCTCAGCAACGAGCGCGGGATCGTCGGGACCGTCTCGCTCGAGGTGCTCGGCGATGACGCGGTCCTGCGCGCGCTCGCGGTCGATCCCCAACATCGCGGCGCCGGCTACGGCTGGATGCTCGCCGACATGGCGGTGAGCCAGGCGCGCTGGCGCGGAGTGCGGCGCATCTACCTGGTCACCGAGACGGCGAGTGACTTCTTCGCCGCGAAGTTCGGGTTCCGCGTCGTCGACCGCTCGACCCTGTCGAAGCAGGTCTCCACGCACGTGACGTTCACTCGCCCGGCGGGTGCGCAGCTCGTGGCGATGCGGCTCGATCTGTGACCGCCGAGCTGCTCGAGACCGCTCGTGTCGCCGTGCGCGCGGCGTCCGAGCTGCTCGCCGATGCACGGCCGCGACTGGTTCGCGGCAAGGACAACCCGCGCGACCTGATCACGGAGTGGGACCTGCGTACCGAGGAGCTGATCCGGAAGCTGCTCGAGGAGCGCGCGCCCGGAATCCCCGTGCTCGGCGAGGAAGCCGGGCAGGGCGAAGGCAGCGGCACCATGCGCTGGCTCGTCGACCCGATCGACGGCACGGTGAACTTCGCGCACGGGCTCCCGATCTGGTCGATCTCGATCGCGCTCGAAGATGCGGGAGAGACCCGGGTTGGGGTCGTCGCAGCACCGCTGCTCGGCTGGTGGTTCGAGGCGAGGCGAGGTGGCGGCGCGCAGGATGGCACCGGGGCGCCGCTCGCGGTGAGCACGATCGCGCGGCTCGATCAGGCGCTCCTGACCACCGGATTTCCCTACGATCGCGCGACCCATCCGATGAACAACTTCGCCGACTGGGAGCACATGCAACGGCGAGCGGGAGCCTGCCGCCGGCTCGGCTGTGCCTCGCTGGATCTCTGTATGGTCGCGCGCGGCTGGCTCGAGGGCTACTGGGAACGCCGCGTCAAGCCGTGGGATGTCGCCGCAGGTGCGCTGATCGTGCACGAGGCCGGCGGTACCGTGACGAACACGACGGGCGGGCCCTTCGACCCCCACACCGGGGAGGTCACGGCGACGAACGGTGCTATTCATGACGAGCTGATCGCCGAGCTGGGTCGCGTACAAAGGCCGGCGAGCTGACCTGAGGAGAAGTCATGAAACGCCTCGCTGCGCTCACACTCGTGCTGTACGCGTCCTCCGCACAGGCGCAGCCGATCGGGCCTACACCGCCGGCTCCCGCGAAGCAGACTCCGAAGAAGCCAGCGCCACCGAAGAAGGCTCCGATCGATCCGTACGCCGATCCGAAGCCGGGCAAGCCGACCGATCCGTACGCCGATGTCACGACGAAGCCGTACGGCCCGCAGCCCGATCCGAGCGCGAAGCCGGCGAGGCCCGTCGTGCCCGCGCCGAATCCGTATGCCGATCCGATCGGCCCCAAGCTCGATCCGAAGGCGAAGCCTGCCAAGGCCGCCAAGCCAGCCGACCCGTATGCGGATCCGAAGCCGGATCCGCGGGCGAAGGGCAAGCCGGCCGATCCGTACGCCGATCCGAAGCAGGTCGATCCGGTCGGTCCCACGCCACCGAAGAAAGCGCCCGTCGATCCGTACGCCACGAGCACCACCCCCGCGATTCCGTCGCGCGTCGGGATCGCGGACGTCGCCGCGGTGCAGGGGTTGCTCGCCGTGCAGCGCCTCGACGGCTGGTTGCTCTTCGATCGCGATAACGAGAATCCGATCGCCCGCCGGCTCGTCGCGCCCGAGGGCAGTCCGACCCGGCCGTGGTTCTACCTGATCCCCGCGCGCGGTCAGCCGATCGCGCTCGTCCACGACGCCGAGAAGCGCAGCTTCGAGCACCTCGCCGGGACCAAGCTCACGTACCAGGGCTATCGCGACTACGACAAGCAACTGCGCGCGATGCTCAAGGGGTTGCGCACGATCGCCGTCGAGTACTCGCCGAAGGCCGCGGTGCCGAGCGTGTCGCGCGTCGATGCCGGCACGATGGAGGTGATCCGCGGCGCCGGCGTGCAGGTGAAGTCCTCCGACACGCTCGTGCAGTACACGAAGGCGATCTGGGGCGATCCCGGGCGCACGGCGCACTACATCGCGGTGCACCACCTCGTCGAGCTGCGCAAGGAAGCGCTCGCGTTCGTCACCAAGCAGCTCACCGCCAACATCGCCGTGAGCGAGTACGACGTGCAGCAGCGGCTCGTCCGCGGCATGACGATGCGCGGGCTCGCGGGTGCGCCACCCGTGGTCGCCGCGGGCGTCAACACGGCCGATCCGTACTACGTGCCGACCGCAGCGAAGACCGCCCCGATCAGGCGCGGCGATCTGATCGTGATCTCGCTCGCCGCGAAGGCCGACAAGCCCGAGGGCATCTATGCCGCGCAGACGTGGGTTGCCGTCGTGGACGTCGTCGTGCGCGACGACATCAAGAAGGCCTTCGAGACCGCCACGCTCGCCCGCGATCAAGCGCTCGCGCTGATCACCGATCGCAGCCGGAAGAATCGGCCGGTCACCGGCGCCGAGGTCGATCAGGCGACGCGCGCGTTCATCAAGAAGGCCGGCCTGGCCGACAAGGTCATGCATCGCACCGGTCACTCGATCGACAACGACCTGCAGGGCGGTGGCGCCGACCTCGACGACTACGAGGTCAGGGACACGCGCATCCTGACCCCGGGCACCGGATTCACCGTCGGGCCGGGCCTCTACTTCGCCGGCCAGTTCGGCGTGCGGACCGAAGTCTCGGTCTACCTGGCGCCCAATGGACCGGACATCACGACCCCAGCGCAGGACTACGTCGAAGCGCTACTCGCGCGCTGAACGTCGTCGCGTTCCGGCACTATCTCCCGCGATGCTGAACGAACCCCCTGCCGAGACGCGCACCGCGTGATGCGGCCGGACGTCACCGCGTTGATCGTCGCCGGCGGCCGCGCGACGCGGTTCGGCGGCGTCGACAAGCGCGAGCTCGTGATCGAAGGGCGGACGATCTTCGAGCGCCAGGTTGCCGTGTTGAGCGGGCGGGTCGCCGAGGTCATCGTGTCGTCGCCGCACGAGATCGAAGGCTTTCGCACCGTCGCCGACACGATCGCCGAGGTCGGTCCGCTCGCGGGGATCGCGGCCGGGCTTGTCGCTGCGACCACGCCGTGGGTGCTGGTGCTCGCCGGAGACATGCCGTACGTCTCCGGCGCGCTCGTCGAGCTGGTGCTGTCCCGGATCGCCGGCGACCTCGATGCGGTCGGGATCCAGATCAACGGCTTGCCGGAGCCGCTCGTGTGTGCGCTGCGGTGCGCGACCTGTGCACCGGTGGTCGAACGGCGCATCGCCGCGGGCCAGCGCAAGGCCTCGCGCCTGCTGACCGAGGGCGACCTGCGCGTGCGCTGGATCGGCGACGCGGAGCTCCGCACCGTCGACCCCGAGCTACGAGCATTGTTCAACGTCAACGCGCCCGGGGACGTGCGCCGGGCCGAAGGCGAGGAGGACCCATGAGGCTCACCCCATCGGATCGGGGTTTTCTCCGCGGCTTCGATCCGGTATAGGTGCCTGTCATGCGGATCGGTGATCTCTCCGTCGACACGCCGGTGCTGCTCGCCCCGATGGCGGCCGTCACCGATCTGCCATTCCGCACGATCTGCGAGGAGTTCGGGGTCGGGTTCACGATCACCGAGTTCCTGTCGGCGCACGCGCTCTCGGTCGGCGATCCGAAGACGACCGGCAAGCTCACCGCGTCGCTCGATGGTCGCAAGTTCGGCGTCCAGATCTTCGGCCGCGAGGAGGCGGCGATGGAGGACGCGGCGCGGCTTGCCGTCTCGATCGGCGCCTCGCTCGTCGACATCAACATGGGCTGTCCGGCGAAGCGCGTGGTCGCCGGCGAGTGCGGCTCCGCGCTCATGCGCGAGCCCGCGATCGCGCAGGCGCTGGTGCGCGCGGTCGTCCGTGCGGTGCCGGCGACCGTCCCGGTCACCGTCAAGCATCGTGCCGGCTGGAACCAGGACAATCGCAACGCGCCCGAGTTCGCGTGTGCGCTCGTCGAGGCCGGCGCGAAGATGATCACCGTCCACGGCCGCACCCGCACGCAGGGCTTCTCAGGTCACAGCGATCGGGAGATCATCAAGCTCGTGCGCGACGCGGTGCCGTCGCACATCCCGGTCGTCGGCAACGGAGATGTGACCGACATCGCCGGCTACCTCCGGATGCGCGAGGAGACCGGCTGTGACGCCGTCATGATCGGTCGCGGCGCGCTCGGCAACCCGTGGCTGTTCGCGCGGCTTCGCGAGGTCACCGCCGGCCGCGACGATCCGGGGCCGCCCGGGCTCGAGGAGCGGCTCTTGGTGTTCCGCCGCCACGTCGACCTGATCGAGCGGCTCAAGAAGGGCCCGCGTACGCTCCACGAGGTCCGCAAGGCCTGCGCCTGGTACGCGCGTGGTCTCTACGGCTGCAACACGCTGCGACTTCGGGTGTGGGAGACCCCCGAGCTCGCGACCGCGCGTGCCCTCGTCGAGGATTACTTCGCGCAGCTGATCGAGCGCCAGAGCCGGCTCGGACTCGCGCCCGAGATGCGAAGCAACGCCCGCGAAGAGGTCGATGGTGGCTTTGTGTCGGATCACGAGGCCGCGTAGTGCTCCGTGGCAGTCTGAGGGCCAAGGACTTCCTGGTCGCCGAGAGTGTCGCGATGCGTGCGGTGGTCGCCGCGGTCGACGAGTTTTCCGACGGGGACGCTCCGGTGCTGATCTGCGGCGAGCACGGCACCGGCCGCGAGCTCGTGGCGCGCGTGCTGCACCAGCGTGGCCCTCGCACGGGCGCGAAGTTCATCGCGGTGCGGCCGACGTTCGAAGACGTCCCGACCTCGAAGCACCCGAGCGAGACCGACCTCGCGGCCGACGACGCCTGCGACCGGGCACGCCGGGCACTTCGCTCGGCGAGCGGTGGGACGCTCCTCGTCAAGGACATGAGCGATCTGTCGAGGCCGTCACAGCGGACGCTCAAGCGCGCGATCCGGGAGCGCCGGCTCGAGGACCCGGGGCGTCCCGGCGAAGTGTTCGACGTCCAGGTGGTCGCCACGGGGGATCTCGATGTCGAATGTGCCGTCGACGCCGAGATCATCGCGCGCGACTTCTACGAGCTGTTCCGCCCGCGCCGGATCGAGGTACCGCCGCTGCGCGATCGGCTCGACGATCTGCCCGTCCTGTTCGAGCGCTGGATCAAGCACTACGCCGCCGAGATCGCCCGCGCGAAGCCGACGGTCTCGAGCCGCGCCCTCGCACGGCTCGCCGAGTATCCGTGGCCCGGCAATGTCGCCGAGCTGAAGTCGATCGCGCGCCGGCTCGTGGTGCGGGTCACCCGCAACAAGATCGAGGCCGGTGACGTCGACGAGATCCTGCCGACGGTCGCCACCCGTGTCCCGCTCGAGGACCTCGCGTTCGAGGAGATGGTCAAGGCGAAGCTCGCCGGCCTGCTCGCGCGGATCGATGGCTATCCGATCCGCGACCTCTACGACAAGGTCGTCGCGCGGGTCGAGCGGCCGCTGTTCGACCTCGTGCTCGCGCACACCGGCGGCAACCAGCTCAAGGCCGCCGAGATCCTCGGGCTCAACCGCAACACGCTCCGCAAGAAGCTCACGGACCTCGGCGTGCAGAAGACGAAGAAGCAGGTCGGTCGCGACGACCGCGCGCTCGATGGCGATTGACGCCCGGCCCGACCGCGGGATGCGGATCGCCGAGGCGAAGCCGAAGCACGGACGCTGTCGCGGCTCGGGCTGATCGCGTAGCCGGCTCGGATCGCCGATACTGCGGCGGTTGTCGCCTACCCCGCTGTCGGTGCACCTGATGCTGCTCGCGGGTCAGCTCTGCTTCGCGTCGTTGCCGGTGGTCGGGCGGCTCGCGGTCGGGCACATCCCACCGGCGGGCATCGTGATCGTGCGGACGCTCGGAGGCGCGCTCGTCTTCACGCTGATCGCATGGCGGCGCGGCACCCTGAAGCTCCAGCGCGGAGACGTCCCGTTCATCGTGCTGTGCGCGGTGCTCGGGAACGTCATCAACCAGGAGATGTTCATCCACGGGCTCGCGCGCACGACCGCGACGAATGCGGTCGTGCTCGGCTCGACGATCCCGGTCTTCACCGCGCTTGCCGCGATCGTCCTCGGTCGCGAGCCGGTCCGCATCCGGCGGCTCACCGGCATGGCGGTCGCGCTCGGGGGCGTGGCCGCGCTCGTCGGCGCCGAGGAGCTGTCGATGTCGTCGGAGCACCTCACCGGCAGCGTGATGGTCTTGATCAACGCGCTGTCGTACGGCGTGTATCTCGTGGTCGTGCGTCCGCTCGCCCAGCGCTACGACCCGATCGCGCTGCTCGCGTTCATGTTCATCGCGGGCGTGCCGCTGGTCGCCCCGTTCGGCATCCACGCCTTCCACGAGGCGCCGGCGCTCGTCACCGACGACTACCTGTTCCTCGCGTTCCTCATCGCGGTCCCGACCGTCGGGGCGTACGCGTTCGTGCAGACCGCGCTCAAGCGCGCCGAGTCGAGCCTGGTCGCCGCGTACATCTATCTGCAGCCGGTGTTCGTCGCGTTCGGCGCGATGCTGATCCTCGACGAGGAGGTCGGGTTGCGCACGGCGATCTGCGGCGTGATCGTGCTGTTCGGGGTCTGGCTCGCGGCGCGCTCGCGGCCATAGTAGGTGCCGCGCTGGAGAGAAAGTTGTGAAAGAGTGTCGGCGTCGCATCGCTGTAACACGTTACAAACCAGTGACTTGGCCGGCAATTCGGTCTGCTGGCTAGTCGGGTAGTCGTCTCGCTCGCGGCCAAGCCACTGACCACAATGATGACGCGGGTGGGCACTCGTGGCGCAGCCCTTGCTGAATGGGCTCGTCATGATGAGCAACAGCATGCGCTTCGCGGTGGTCGCGCTGGTCGTAACATCTGTTACGAGCTGCACCGAGCAGGCAGCCGACGACGGCGAGGACGCCAACTGTCTCGATGGGAAGTGCGACGGCACGGACACCGCGCCCGATCCGTTCAAGGACGTCGGCGACATCGAGACTCGCGAGTTCGAGTACATCGTCGTCGGCTCCGGCGCCGGCGGCGGTCCGCTCGCGGCCAACCTCGCTCGTCAGGGTCACAGCGTGCTCCTGCTCGAGGCGGGCAAGGAGACCGGTGGCAAGCTCGAGTCTCAGATCCCCGCGTTCCACCCGACCTCGACCGAGACCCCCGGGCTCGCGTCCTGGTACTTC
>Ga0299915_10002334_pt1 | contig 13868 bp, 12 predicted proteins | sample RVTome_13_FD_200263 | JGI IMG/M metagenome (GOLD analysis project Ga0299915, IMG submission 200263) | Soil microbial communities from uranium-contaminated site in the Upper Colorado River Basin, Wyoming, United States - RVT92D227 (version 2) ...
ATCCTCAAATGCGGCGACAAAATCTGGCACGGCGCTTCCTCTATCAGTTTCTGGAACCTCCGCTGAATTGAACAGTCCCTCTCTCCCAGATGTATAACATTGCCATACTTATCAGCAAGGACTTGAATCTCTATGTGCTTTACTCCGGTTAGAAGCTTTTCAACGTAAAATGAAGGAATACCGTAAATCTTTCTGCCCCTTTCCTCCACAAAGCGTACAGCGTCTCCCAGCTCTTCTCTGCCTCTAGCCATAAACATGCCAATGCCACCGCCACCGCCTGCGGGCTTAAGAATAACAGGATAGCCGATGCTTTCTGCCACTTGTTCAATCTCAGAGAATTTTTCGCTTGTCGAGTCCGTAAGAGGCTCGTCGGAACCCGGGACTACGGGTATATTAAGCATCCTCATCAACTGGCGCGCCTTGTGCTTTGGTCTGACTTTATACATGCATTCGCTGGGAGGACCGATGAAGACAATTCCATGTTTCTCACACATTTCGGCAAACCCGGGATTCTCAGCTAAAAAGCCGTAGCCCGGGTGCAGAGCTTCGGCTTTGCTCCGCATGGCAACTTCGAGTATGTTTTCGATATTAAGATAGCTCTGCGCTGCTTCTGCCGGCCCGATGGGGTAAGCCTCATCAGCAAGCTTAACATAGAGCGAGTTGGCATCAACGTCGGAATAAACCGCAACCGTGCTTATCCCCATTTCTTTGCAAGTCCTTATTATCCTCACCGCTATTTCGCCACGGTTGGCAATCAGGATTTTATGAAACATAGCCCTACCCTCCCTCCAATACATTATACAACTTTAAATCACCCCTCAATCCAAACGGTTTATCCTGGCAGGCGGCCGCTTCCGTACTTCGAACTCTATCCCTGCCTCGTTAAACAGCTCTGTGAAAGAATTATCGGCGTATTTGCCAAAGGTGACAAACCGTTTTATCTTGGCGTTGACCAGCATTTTAGCGCACAGTATGCACGGCGTATGGGTGACATAGACCGTGGCACCCTCGAGACTAACACCGTGAAGCGATGCCTGTATGATTGCATTTTGCTCGGCATGAATTCCGCGGCATATCTCATGCCTCGTTCCAGACGGTATCTTCATCTCATCTCTGAGACAGCCGAGCTCGAGGCAGTCCTTAAGCCCGGCGGCAGCACCATTATAGCCCGTGGATAATATGTGCTTGTTCTTCACAGCCACAGCTCCAATATGGTGCCGACGGCATGTCGAGCGCTCCGCCACCACAGAAGCTATCTTGAGAAAATATTCATCGATATCCGGTCTGATTACTTTCTTCATCTTAATATCGAGATAACCTTTTTTGTTTCCCTTTCTAAATCTTCCAAGGATGACTCGTTTATGATGGTGAAGTCCGCCATGGCGATGGGTCCGCCTTTATTGGTGTTCTCCAGTTCAGCGATATCACGGCTCGCAGCTTCTTCAACGGTTAAAGGTCTAACCTTTCTCTTCGACAGCCTGCCATAACGCATCTTAGGCGATGCCCAAACGGCGACCACATGAAAATCTTCGCCGTAACGACTCTTGAGCAATGTGTACTCTTCCCAGGAATAGAGGCCGTCCACGACAACATCTGAAGACTTTAGCAGGACGTCAATCTTGGGCTGGTTCAGTTTGGCGTAGGCTGCCATACCATGCTCTTTTCTCAATTGCTGCCTGACATTCCGTTCGTTCTCTTCGTTCAGTTCAAGTCCCCTTTTCCTAACTTCCTCGTCGGTAATATCACCGAATCTTATCTTCTTAAAGCCACTCCTCTCAAACACCCTGGCCACCTCGGACTTGCCCGAACCAGCCATGCCTACAATCGATATCACCTTCATCATTCACTGCTTACAAAGAACTTCGGCAACAGCCCTGCCTTAGCGGACGAATTCGCCCCCACATTATATGGAAAAACCTCACGTCTGGCAAAGCTTCAAATCTTTAGGCAATGTGTTAATGCTGCTGCATAAACTGCTCATTTAATAAACTCTGAGTAAGGTAATAGAGACAAAATAAGCCATATAAATACTAAATAGATTAATATGATAGAAATTGCTTTTCTGAGAGCTTTCTCATTTATTTCTTTTAGTTCTCTGATAGGTCTCGTCGGGTCAAAAGGAACATGGATAATGGCTTCCTTTTTCCCGCTAGTTATGGCAACCAACATTCTCTCACCTACTGTTGAGGGGCCAAGAATTAGTCCCTGTTCTGTATAGTCAATAATACGCAATTCATCAATATCCCCACTTAATAATGATTCCTTTTTGAGAAGTGTTACCAATTCCTTAAAACCGATATCTCCGATTTTTAATACACTAAATTTCAATTCGTCGCCATCTTCGTCTTTCCCAAGTTTATTTAGATTGCCCAACCTTGATATAGCCTCCATCACGTTTCTAAAGAATCGTACTGGAGGCAGAATGCGAAAAAAACAGAAATCCAAAATCGCCAGATTGAAACTTAGGGCTATTGATAGTACAGTAACCATCAATATCATGAAAACTGCCAGAATTGCTATGATTATCATAAATCCCCCCTTTCAATTTATCTATAGATAGAGGGGATTTTACACCAACTTTGTTCTCTTTCCTAGACATCACACAGCATCCTAAGCGAGTTTTGCAACAAGCTTCGATTCTTTGAAGCCCTGTTCTCCCGATGCTATAATTAATGACAAGCCTCATGAACAACCGCGAACGAGCCAATTTCTGCCGGAGACTTACCACTGATAGAGGAGGAAACAAGATGAAAAAAAACCTGACAGCCATGCTTGCTCTCGCAGCACTTTTGACGCTGGGATTGATTGCCAATCTGGGCTGCGGTACCACCGGTGCCGATGTGTATCTGGAAGGTGTAACCATCGGCGATGTATCAGTCGAGGGAAAACCAATTAGCGGGCTGCCCTCGCAAAAGGTAAACCTGTTTCTTAATGTTAACGCCAACAAAATAACCATAAGCACTGTTGGTGGGGACACCACCATTAAACTGAGCCCCTCAGGTGCCACCATAGTAAGCGGCCCGAATGGCATAACCTTCAGCGGCGTCAAATCGGAGCAGGTAGAAATAAAATGGCAGAGCACAGACTAATCATAAAAATTTATGGACGTTCTAGCTAAACTGAATCCGGCTCAGAGAGAAGCCGTAGAGACTATTGACGGGCCGTTGCTTATTGTAGCCGGACCGGGCAGCGGCAAGACCAGAGTCATCACCCACCGCGTCGCTTACCTGATAAAGGTCTGCGGCATAAATCCTCATCGCATCATGGCGGTCACCTTCACCAACAAGGCTGCCCGGGAGATGGCGGAAAGGCTGGAGAAATTGCTGGGGCAGACAGCAGGCGACTTAACCCTGGGCACCTTCCATGCCATCTGCGCCCGCATCCTGCGCCAGGAAGGCAAAGCCATCGGGCTCGATTCCAGATTCGTCATTTATGATGAGGAGGACCAGCTAAGCTTGATAAAGCAGAGTCTGCAGGAACTCGACCTCGACCCCAAGCAATATACACCCAGAGCTATTCAATCAGCCATCAAATACGCCAAAAGCCGGCTGCTGACCCCTTCAGATTACGCCCAACAGACCAGCAATTATTTCGAGGGGATAGTCCATCGTGTCTACGAGCGCTATCAGCAGTCCCTCACCCAGAGCCATGGCGTTGACTTCGATGACCTGCTGATGAGGACAGTACAGCTCTTCCACGACCATCCCAAAATACTGTCCAAATATCAGTCTCGCTATCTGCACATACTTGTTGACGAGTTTCAGGATACTAATATCACCCAGTACATGCTGATAAAGCAGCTAGCCGGAAAACACCGCAATGTCTGCGTTGTCGGTGACCCCGACCAGTCCATCTATTCCTGGAGATTCGCCGACCTGCGCAACATACTCAGCTTCGAGAAGGACTACCCGGATGCTAAGGTAGCCTATCTCGAACAGAACTATCGCTCCACCAAGACCATACTGGATGCGGCTTCCAGCATCATCTCGGTGAACTCACGGCGTAAACCGAAACGCCTGTGGACGGAGAACGAGTCCGGCGTTCCCATCTCGGTCATCGAGGCTTACAACGAGGATGAGGAGGCTCAGTTCGTCATCAGCGAAATAGCCAGGCTGGTGGAACAAGACCTTGTCTCACCCAGCGGCTGCGCTGTGATGTACCGGGTCAATGCCCAGTCACGCGCTTTAGAAGAAGCCTTCATGCGCTATGGCGTGCCCTACAAGCTTGTCGGCGGCACCCGCTTCTACCAGAGGCGAGAGATTAAGGACATAATCGCCTACCTGAGGCTGATTCAAAACCCTTCCGACAGCATCAGCCTGTCCCGCATAATAAATGTCCCCGGCAGGGGCATCGGTCAGCGCACCTTAGCTGAGCTATCAGGCTGGGCAAAAAATCAGGACATGCCTATGTATGAAGCATTGAAGCAGGTGGCAGATAAAAAAGGCCCGGCTTTAACACCCCGAGCCAACTATGCCCTGAAAAGCTTTTTCGACTTGATTGACGAACTCATCACCAGAAGCCGGGAGCTAAGCCTCACGGGTTTACTGGATGTAATACTGGAACAGACAGGCTACAAAGAGCACATTTGCAGCGAAGAAGACGGGGAGGAGCGCTGGGAGAACATACAGGAGCTGTACACCGTAGCCAGAGACTACAACGATCTAAGCCCGGCAGAGGCATTAGCTGCTTTTTTGGAAAAGGCAAGTTTATACTCAGATACTGACGAACTTAATGAAAAGGTTGAAGCCACCACCTTAATCACCTTACATCAAGCCAAAGGTCTGGAATTCCCCGTGGTCTTCATCGCCGGCATGGAAGAGGGTCTGCTGCCGCATCGGAGGTCGATGGAAGACCCGGATGAACTGGAGGAGGAACGCCGCCTGTGCTACGTAGGCGTAACCAGGGCAAAGCAGCGAGTCTATCTGCTGCGTGCCTATCGCCGCAACCTGTTCGGCGGCAGCTCAGCGACCATTCCATCCCGTTTCCTCGAAGACATCCCGCCACACCTTATAACCGGCAAAGGTTTCTGGCAGGAAAAGGAGGAGGAGTTCACCCCGGTAACCGACCTTTATTCCAAGGCAACACCGAGACCGGTCAGCAACCTCATATTAGAGATCGGCGACCGTGTGCACCACAAGATATTCGGCGACGGAGTGGTCATAAATTGCTCTCGGGAAAAAGATGACCAGGAGATAACCGTCACCTTCGAAGGAGCCGGAGTAAAGCGTCTTCTCCTTAGTCTGGCACCTTTGGAAAAGATAAAAAAGAGTTAATCAAAAAACAGCCTATTGCCTTCATACACTAAACCGTTTAATATTAACCAGCATGCCCATTAAAATTCTGGCCCGGGAAGTAATCTCCAAAATTGCCGCCGGTGAGGTGGTAGAAAGGCCGGCTTCGGTAGCCAAGGAGCTGGTGGAGAATGCACTGGATGCCAGCGCTACCCAGATATCAGTCGAGGCGCAGGGCGGCGGCGTCAGTCTCATCAGGGTCACCGATAACGGCAGCGGCATAACAGCGAACGACGTTGAGCTTGCCTTCCACCGCTACGCCACCAGCAAGATCGACGCACTAACCGACCTGGAAAAAATCTCCACCCTCGGCTTTCGCGGCGAAGCTCTGCCCAGCATAGCTGCTGCGGCTGAGGTGGAAGTTTTGACCAAAGCCGACAGTGATATTTCCGGTACCTACCTGTATATCAAGAACGGCAACATAGTAAAGCGCGAGAAGCGCAGCCGACCTCAAGGCACCACCGTCACCGTGCATAATCTTTTCCGCAACTTCCCAGTGCGGCTAAAATTCTTAAAGTCGGCAACCACAGAAAACGGCCACATCGCCAACCTTTTGAGCCAGTATGCTCTGGCTTTCCCGGAGGTAAAATTCAACCTCGTCCTCGATGGGCGATTAATCTTAAAGACACCGGGCAACGGCAGCCTAAGAGACGTTGCCGCCGAGGTCTATGGATTAGAAATAGCCAAACAAATGTTGGAGATAGGCGGAACAGACCAGATTATTAGCCTTACCGGCCTGGTAAGCCCGCCTTCTTTAGCCCGTTCCAGTCGCGGCTATCTCAGCTTTTTCGTCAACCGCCGCTGGGTGCGCAGCGGCCTCCTGGCTCGAGCCGCCGAAGATGCTTACCACGGACTTCTCATGACCGGCAGGCACCCTATTGTAATCTTGAACGTTTACCTGCCAACACAGGAGATTGATGTCAATGTCCACCCCACAAAAACAGATGTGAAATTCCGCAACAGCCAGACCATTTATGCGGCGATACAAAAATCTATAGGAAAGGCTCTGGTAAAAGTGCCGCCGCCTAAAATCAAGACTGACACGCAGGCATTTACACCGCCGCCAAGCCTGTGGGAGCCGAAAGACACCGTAAAAACTTCCCTGCCTATTCTCAGGGTTGTGGGCCAATTAGCCAGTAACTACGTCATGGCTGAGGGACCTGAAGGGCTTTATCTTATCGACCAGCATGCCGCCCATGAACGCGTCCTCTTCGAAAAAATCCTAGCCCAGCGTTCTCAGCAGAAAATAGAAATCCAGGGACTGCTCGAGCCGGTAAACATAGAACTAAGCCCCAAGCAGGAAGAGGCTTTAAAAACGAAGGGCGTACTCCTCAGTGAGTTCGGTTTCAACCTCGAGCCTTTTGGAGCCAGGAGCTACCTGTTAAGAGCCGTGCCGGCAATGATGAAAGAGGGAAACCTGGCTGAAGCAGTGAGGACACTTTTAGACTCTCTGGTCGCCGAAGAGGAACCATCCAAGCGGGAGGAAAACATAGCTCAATCCGTAGCCTGCCACAGCGCCATCAAAGCCGGAAAGTCGCTAACCGCCGAGGAAATGAGAGAACTGATAAAACAACTGGAACAGACCAACCAACCCCGAACCTGCCCACACGGCAGACCAACCATGATTCATTTAAGCTCACGGCAACTGGAGAGGGAATTCGGCAGGACCGGATAGCGGTATCTCGTGGTAACGCATAAACTGCTCAAGAGCTTTGGCAGCCCCGTTTATTGAGGAATAAAGGGGAACCCCCGCCTGCTGGCACTTTTCTTGACAGGCAGCGACTGTGTCGCAGCTTTCGACAGTGGTAAGCTGGTCAATAACTACCACCATCGGTTTACCGGTATCATTGTGGACTTTAAGCGCATTACCCAGTATGGCAATAGAATACTCCTTGGGGAAAGAGGCAAACGGCGGATTAATGCCTAAATGTAAATGGAAAACAAGAATATCGATAACACCACAATCAGCCAGTTCCTTCATTACGGAATAGGCACCTGAAACATTAAAAAATTGACCGCCGAGGTCAACAGGATTGCTAAGGCTCAGCCCGGCGGCGCCGGTACTGAGAAAACCCCTGAGCTTCTGCGCCAATTCCTGAGGCAGTTGCGGCAAATCAAACCCGGCGGAAACATACGTATCAGTAGCCACAACCCCAGCCCCACCACCGACGTCGACAACACCGAGCCTCCGCCCGCTAGGCACGGGCAAACAAAGCAGGGTAACTAAAATATCAGCTAACTCCTCCAGCGTAGCTGCGGGAATAACACCTGCCTGCCGCAAAAGCCCATCCCATATTCTGGCTGACCCGGCCAAAACTCCAGTATGGGAAGTCACTGCCCTTGCCCCGGCCTCAGTGTTGCCGCCTTTCATTATTATAACGGGCTTGGCTGCTGCCGCCCTTTTTACGACCTCAGTAAAGCGTCTGCCGTCCTTCAATCCCTCGATATAGGCAGTTATAATTTTAGTTTCAGCGTCATTGGTAAGATATTCCAGCAAGTCGCTCTCATCCACATCAAGGGCATTGCCGAAGGAGACCACCTTGCTGAAACGGACACCGCGCTCAGCGGCATGGCGGACAAAATAAATGGCACTGCCCCCGCTCTGGCAAATCAACGCCACCGGCCCGCTCTCCGTAGAATAATCGAGGGCAAAAGTTAAGCCGGATTTGGGACAATACACTCCCATGCAATTAGGGCCGATAAGTCTGATGCCACCCTGTCGAGCGATATCGTAAATCTCTGCCTCCAGCCTTTTGCCTTCTTCCGTGCCCACTTCACCAAAGCCGGAGGTGAAAAGTTGTATCGCCTTCACCCCCTTGGCGACACAATCTCTGACCAACTGCGGCACCGAAGGCGCTGGTATACAGGAGATGACGTAATCAAGCGAATCTGGAACATCTTTGACGTTGGCATAGATTTTCAAACCATGAATCTCGCCGCCCTTGGGGTTAATGGGATATATAGGGCCGCCAAACTTAGATTGGATTAAGGCTCTAACATATGTTTCAGCCATACTATGACGGGAACTGATAGTCGGAACTCCAACTACAGCTACCGATTTGGGATTGAACACATCATCGAGATCGGCATCACCTGCCATGTATCACCTCTTTTGAACTGTCTTTACGAGCCCCCCGATGAAATCGGGGCAACCGGGACTCCTTACAAGAACAACTGACGCTATACTCTATAGCAAATCTCGGGGAGATGCTTTCCCGGATTGCTATCCCGCACATATCTAAGCATGTGATTTACATAGAAAATGACAAATACGGCCAGGTCCTCCCCCTTCATCAGCTTTATCCTGTCACCGGAGAACAGAACTTTAAGATTGCTCGGGAATTCATCATCGGCACGGTTATAAATGAAGAAGACCTCCACTCCGGGAAAGACTTCCTTGCTTATCGCCCACTCCTCACCCATTCCCAGGGACTCTACCTTGCCGCCGACAAACTCGGCTAATTTAGACACATCGGTGACGTACTCAAGGGCTTCCTTCCTGGCATTCAGCGCCATACCGATCTGCTTCTGGTGCGGACTTACCGCCCCCTCGATTTCCTGCAGACCAATCAATTTCTTATCTTTAAGCCCCATTTTATGACCTCCGGACAAGCGGCTTATAGCCCGAATTTAGTGATTATTTCTTTTACCGCCTGCCTGAGCGGTGAATTCTCAGGAAGTTCGATAACCGGCTTGCCTTTTATATCCAAATCGGAAAGATTCGAGTCTTCGGGTACAGTGGCCACAAGCTCAAGGCCGAAATCGCTGATTGCCTTTCCGATCTCCTGCGGCAGACCGTTCTTAACCCGGTTTACTGCCAGGGATACCTTGCCGACCTTAGTTCTCATCTCCTTAATCAAATCTTTCATCCTGGCTGCCGTGGTGATACCCCGCATGGTTACATCGGAGACAATCAACAGAAAGTCCACATCCCGTGTCGTCTGACGGCTTATATGCTCCATCCCAGCTTCAGAATCGATAACCGTATAATCGTAATTCTTAGCCAGCCGGTCTATGGAAAGACGCAGCATGTGGTTGGCGGCGCAGTAGCATCCCGGGCCCTCTGGCCGCCCCATAGCCAGCAGGTCAACCTTAGTTGATTCCACCAGGGCTTCCCTTATCTTCATATCCAGAACGTCCTGCTTGGAAACGGTGGGTGAAAGGCGTCCCTTCTGTATATCATCAGTAACATCCTCACGAGCCCGTCCTACAGTTTCTCTCAGAGGCAGACCCAAAGCGGCATTGAGATTGGTAGCAGGGTCAGCATCGATAGCCAGAACCACCCCCTTCTGGGACAGCAAATCTATAAGCAGGGCAGCGATAGCCGTTTTGCCCACACCCCCTTTCCCAGCCACTACAATCGTCGTTGTCACTTCACACCTCCAGTATTACATTTCAGGTCTTGCAGCCATAAAGAAGCTAGGGCATTGACCGCCTGTTTTTGCGACACATTATTATACCTGTAAATGGACTCCTTAGCCATTTTAGCTCTTATAGTCCTTCCTTCTATGGACTTTTACCGTATATTGCAAAGCGGAAGCCTTTGGTGTACAATACTCTTTTAGTGGTTTCAGTTCTAGGTTATCACAAACTTAGTTTATATCACTCATATCTACTCAAGTGCTGGATGACCAAGGCTCCAACCAACTATTTATAAGAGAGGAGGTCATCCAATGGGTTTTAAGGACAAGTCACTCCAGTGTTCCGATTGCGGAACCGCCTTCACCTTCACGGCTGAAGAGCAAGAACTCTTCGCGTCCAGAGGCTATACCAACGAGCCAAAGCGCTGTCAATCCTGCCGGCAGGCAAGGAAGTCAGAGCGCTACGGAAACAGTAGCTACGGAAACAGGCCCCAACGGCAAATGTTTCCGGCAACTTGCGCCCAGTGTGGCAAAGAGACCGAAGTACCGTTCGAGCCGCGCGAAGGTAGACCAGTATATTGCAGCGATTGCTACAATAAGGTCAAACTAAGCAGGTAAGACTGCTTTTTAAGTACATACATAGGCCGGGGATGCCTGGCCTATGTATGTTTCCATTACATATCAACTAAAGGAGGTGCCAGGTGAATATCTACGTAGGCAACCTTTCCTACGAGACAACGGAAGAGGAATTGCGGGAAGAGTTTGCGGCTTTTGGGGACGTAACATCTGTAAGTATCATAAAGGACAAGTATAGCGGGCAATCCAAGGGATTTGCCTTTGTTGAAATGCCATTGTTGTCCGCGGGTCAAGCTGCAATCAACGGCTTGAATAGTAAAATGCTAAACAATCGGCAGCTTTCCGTAAGCGGAGCTCGCCCTCGCACCGATAGCAGAGGTGGTGGTTCTTACGGTGGTGGTAGAGGTGGGTATAGCGGCGGTGGCGGTGGCAGGTCAGGAGGCAGAGGAGGTAGTGGAGGAGGAGGCCGGAGAAGATACTAAACGCCTGATCATCCCAGGAACTAAGCCAGCCGGAAGTTAAACTAGCTGAAGTTATGTCTCGCTCTCACCATAGGTAGCAGCGAAGAACGCCTTCTCCAGTTCAACCACGTCAGCAGGAAGCGGATTCACCTTACCCAGGCTCAGGGCAGAGACATATATTTTCGCCATCTCCTCGGTTAGCTCACAGAAAGTCAGGGCTTCGCGCATATCTCTACCCACACTGAGAACACCGTGATTTGCCAGTATCACGGCATTTCTCGGCCCCAGCGCCGAGACCGCATTTTTCGCCAGCTCCGGCGTGCCGGGGAGGGCATATTCAGCCACTTTTACCTCTCCGCCGATATAGATGACTTGCTCATCAATAAGTGGAGGTATATCCATTCCGGCAACAGCAACAACACTGCAAAAAACAGGGTGAGCGTGGACGATGGCGTTAACTTTTTTACGGGCCTTGTAAACCTCGATATGCATCACCGTCTCTATAGAAGCTTTCAACTCCCCTTCAACGCGCTTCCCCTCAAAATCGACCACCACTATGTCGTCAACTTTAAGCGATTCGTAGCGGCACCCACTGGGCGTAATTGCCAGCAGTTGCCGTCCACCGGGGTCTTTGAGACGCAGGCTAATATTCCCCGCCGTGCCCACCACCAGCCCTTTCTTAGCCATCTCCTGGGCTGCCTCAATTATTGCTTTCTTCTCAGATTCCCACATGTTAACTCGTGTCCTGGTTATTCTTTATCTTTAGCTACTGCCGTCGGCACCAGGCTAGGCGGTGACAATTTCACCACAGCATTATATTCCGGCGGGCAGACGAGCTGGCAGCTGCCGCACTTGGTGCACTTGGTCTGGTCGATGACCTTTATCCCCTTCTCATCTGAGCTAATCGCCTTCACCGGGCAGGAAAGGACACAGTGCTCGCAGCCACGCTCGCATTTCTCGGGCAGTATATAGTAGGCGATAAGCTCCTTGCACACCAGCGCCGGGCACCGCTTCTCCAAAACATGAGCCTCATACTCATCCCGAAAATAGCGGATAGTGGTCAGCGCCGGATTGGCGGCTGTCCTGCCCAAGCCGCACAATGAACCGCCCCTTATATCTTCGCCCAGCTCAACCAGCAAATCCACGTCTTCAATTTTGCCTTTGCCGACAGTGATGTCCTCCAGTATATCCAGCATGTGCTTGGTGCCGATGCGGCAGGTAGAGCATTTGCCGCAGGACTCTTTTTGTGTGAAGTCAAGAAAGAATTTAGCCGTATCAACCATACAGTTGTCTTCATCCATGGCAATAATGCCACCGGAGCCCATGATTGCTCCGGCTTTGCGCAGCGAATCGAAATCTACTGGGGTCCGCAGCATGCTTTCCGGCAAGCAGCCGCCGGAAGGCCCGCCGATTTGCACTGCTTTGAACTTCCTGCCGCTCCGAATGCCTCCACCTATATCGAAAATAAGCTCGTGCAGCGTGGTGCCCATAGCCACCTCCGCCAGCCCGGTGTTAACCATCTTCCCGGCCAGAGCGAACACCGCCGTGCCCTTGCTGCCCTTTGTGCCAAGATTAGAAAACCAGCCGGCTCCACGCTCAAGTATCAGGGGAATGTAGGCGTAGGTCTTAACATTATTAAGAACCGTCGGCTTGCCCCATAAACCAGCCTTCACCGAATGAGGCGGCCTGGCTCTGGGCATGCTCCGTCTTCCTTCAATAGCATACATTAAAGCGGTTGACTCACCGGAGACGAAGGCACCGGCCCCCTCGACTATCTCTATATCGAAGCTGAACCCGCTGCCCAGAATATTCTTGCCCAACAGCCTCAGCCTCTTTGCCTGCTCCAGAGCAACCTTCAACCGCTCGATAGCCAGAGGGTATTCAGCCCGAATATATACAAACCCGTCGTGGGCACCGACAGCATAAGCGGCAATAGTCATGCCTTCTATAACTTGCTGCGGGTCGCTCTCCAAGACCACGCGGTCCATAAAAGCCCCGGGGTCGCCCTCATCGGCATTACAGATTATGTATTTAGGTTGACCAGATGCTTCCCGGCATTGCTCCCACTTTCTGCCGGTAGGAAAGCCAGCACCACCACGCCCTCTGAGACCCGACCTCTTTATCTCCTCGATTATGGCAGCAGGCTCCATATGTAGAGCCATAGCCAGGCTGCTGTAGCCACCGTTGGAGATATAGTGGTTTATATTCGCCGGGTCAATGTAACCGCAGTTTCTCAGGAGTAGACGATGCTCATGCTCAAACCTGGAAAGCTCAGGAATATAGACCGCCTCTCCTTCACCACCACCCAGCGTGCCCAAAGCCAGGTCAAGGCAAGGGTCGTCGCCCACTACATAGCCTTCGACAAGCGTGGGCACAAGTTGAGGAGTAACGTTGTTGTAGCAAACGGTGAAGGAACCGGGCTTGATTATGGTGACCAGCGGCTCGGAGGAGCAAAGCCCGATGCAGCCGACCTCAGTCAACTGGGCACGTGCGTTTCTCTTTGCCAGCTCTTTGTTGAAGGCTTCGACTACCGACAAGGCGCCGGCAGCTCGACCGCAGGTAGCCGTGCCGATTAGAATGTGGGAGACTTCGCCGTGATATTGGGAGTTCCAGTCTGCCTTCGCCTGCTCCTGAATCTCTTCAAAGGTCATAACAAACCCCTTATGTCACCCTGAGCGATAGCGAAGGGTCTCCAATCCACCCACCGAGATTCTTCGGTCGCTACGCTCCCTCAGAATGACACGACCCGGACACCATTGGAACCAATGCTCCAATCTATCCAAGCAACATGTAGCCCCAAGACTTTAGCCTCGGGACCCCGACCCTAAAGGGGCGGGGCTACATTTATTTTTCTGACTGCTCCTGGCTCACCGGCTTGATGGTCACTAAGACTTCCTCCACCTTCGGGGGAGTCATCTTAGGGTAAACGGAATCGCCGACCACCACAACCGGAGCCAAAGCGCAGCAGCCAACACAAGCCACCCTGTCCAGACTGAACTCATTGTCAGGTGTAATGCTGCCAACCTGAATATCAAGCTCCCGTGCCATGGCTTCGAGGACAAGCTTGCCTCCTGCCAGGTGACAGGCAGTGCCCATGCAAACTTTCACCGGGTGCTTGCCGAGAGGTATAAAGCGGAATTGATTATAAAAAGTGGCAATGCCATAGACCGTGCTTCCCA
>Ga0299915_10002335_pt1 | contig 13867 bp, 13 predicted proteins | sample RVTome_13_FD_200263 | JGI IMG/M metagenome (GOLD analysis project Ga0299915, IMG submission 200263) | Soil microbial communities from uranium-contaminated site in the Upper Colorado River Basin, Wyoming, United States - RVT92D227 (version 2) ...
ACCTTGCCGTTTTCTCTAAAAACGACCGGCAGCCAGAAGTCTCTTTCGGCGTCTTTTCTTGTTATTGTCCGTTCTAATTGGCCGCGAGAAAAAGCCGGCTTGAAATCGTGTCCCATCATCCCGTAAAGAAAAGGCTTCACTAACAGTTCGAACATAACAAAGCCTGATACCGGATTACCGGGCAGACCAAAGCAGAACACTTTGTGTGGCACGGCCATCTTGGCCGTGTTTTCACGGGCTGGAAGCCCGTGCCACACACCAAAGACCGTAGGTCGGCCTGGCTGAACAGCAACCCTCTCGAACAATAGCTTGACGTTGTTCTTCTGGAGGATCTCTTTGACAAGATCATAGTCACCCACTGAAACGCCGCCGGATATGATCACAACGTCATTTTCCACCATTGCTTTTTTAAGAGCAGTTTCTATGCCTGCTTGCGTGTCGGCAGCAATTCCATAGTTTGTCGGTATCGCCGAAGCGCCTGCGACCTGGGCGGCTAACTGAAAGCTATTACTGTTTCTGATTTGATAGGCCCCCCGCTTTTGATCAGGCTCAACCAGCTCGTCACCGGTTGCTATAATGCCCACCCTCGGCGCAATTGTCACCAGAGGTCTTGCGCAGCCGCAACTTGCCAGCACCGCGATATGTTGGGCCTTGATCAACACACCTGCCCGGAGGACAACGGTGCCTTTTTTGATGTCTTGGCCTCTGGCAGCGATATTACATAGTGGCACGGCCATCTTGGCCGTGTTTTCACGGGCTGGAAGCCCGTGCCACCGAATCCTGTTATGGGCAAGGGCCTCGGTATGCTCAATCATAATCACGCAATCGGCCCCTTTGGGGACAACCGCACCGGTCATAATCTTGGCGCACTGGTTCTTGCCGAGTGCTTTTTTCGGCATCACACCGGCTGGTATCGTCTCAACTACCGTAAGCTCATCTGTCAGGTCTGCCCGCCGACAGGCAAAACCATCCATCACCGATTTGTTAAACGGCGGCATATCTATATCGGAGGCAACATCTTCTGCCAGCACGCGATTCAAAGCGCGGTCGATGGCCACGCGTTCCGTGGCCAGTTGACGAGCCGAATTCATTACAATATCAAATGCTTCTGCGAAACTCTTCATAGTCAGCCATTGTATTCAAATTTGAAAGCTCTGTCTCCAGCTCAAGATATTTGACCTTACAATGCGGGAATACGTCGCTTATTTTGCGATTGCCAGATGCAAGCGTCTGGTTTATGGCCGATAGAGCACTCTTACGGTACACCGCAAAGAGCGGCTCATGCCGTCCTTCGCCGGTAGTGGGAATAACCATGTCCACGTCGTTGGCTTCTATTAGCATACGCCTGACCAAGTGCAAGTCGATCCGCGGAATGTCGCAGGCCAAGACGAAATTGAACTCGTTGGCCGACGCTTCAAGAGCCGAAGCTATGCCCATCAAAGGCCCCTGCCCAGCAGTTCTGTCCGGGACAATTTTGGCGCCGAGAAAAGCCGGCCCGCCGTACGTATGGCGGGCCAGGCTTTCGCTTTCATTGGCACTTATGAGTATCTGGTCGAATGTGCCGCGAAGCTGCTCGTAGATTATTTGAATCATCGGGCGACCACCTATCGGCAGCATCCTCTTATCGCAGCCCATTCTGTCGCTGTCGCCTCCTGCCATAATTATCGCAGTTGCCTGTTCCTGGAGCATCCATTTGCCATCTGCAAGTTTTATCCGCCCGATGTCAAGGTCAAAGCCGGCACCGTTTCGGGCGACGATTTTGTCGGCGTAGCTTTTTACTTGCCGGGCTGAATCTTTCCAGAATTTTGTATCGCGGTCTTTGACTATAAGAAAAAGTCCCGGCTCAACCACGTGCCGCAGCGAGTTTGATTCGCAAATCAAAACCGCATCAGGACCGACCATATCCAATAGAGCAGTCAAGCCCTGCTCCAGATGCGTGTGCATCACGCGCAGCCAGAAAACTCGCTTCGCACCGGCAGCCAGAATTCTTGCCGTATCCTTCTGCGAATGTGCAAAATATTTAGCCCCCAGTTTGGGACCCCGCCCGGCGGGAACCCTCACTGGGGTTTTTTTCTCGGTTTCTTCGGTGATTTGAAAATCTCCTGCCAGTGACGAGCAGACCCCACAACCTTGGCCGCCGCGAGGACACCGCCCATCGCTAACCTTTATGGTGGTGACCTTTATTCCAACGATATCACTGCTTTTGGCGAACCTGCCGATAATGGCACAGGCCAGCTCGGTCTTGCCCACGCCGCTGCCCGCGGCGCCGATTATGCACATCGAGTCGAGCTTTATCATTTTACCCCTTCGGCGTTTAGCCCTGCCACCTGTGGGCAGGGTTGCCCCCGGCACAGGTCCGGGGGCTAATACGGAGCAATTCGATGACTCGCCCGGCGGAATCCGGGCCCCCAGCAGGAAGAACAATAAGAGGCACATGTGAGTATAGCTTCTGAACCAGGCCGACAAGCTGGTCCCGGACAATTAGTAACACAGCCCCCGCCGTTTTGCTTGGCAAAAACGAAGCAGCGGGGGCAGCAGCAAGCAGCTCATCCACATTCTTGCGCCACCCGCCGCCGTCAAGCTCCCAAGGCCCGAATTCGTCTACAACAATAAAATCAGCCGACCTGGTGCTTTCCCGCGAGAGAGCAGTCCTGCCGAGTTCAAGCCCCGCTGCTAAAAAAGTGAAGCGTCCTACTGCACCACCATCTCTCTTGCGCCGTGCCAGTGGGGCGCGAGTCCCCTGCTGCAAGTCAATCACATCATATCCGACCAACTCACCGCCAAGACGAATGCTTGGCGCCAGTAGTCCGGCCACATCGAATCTCTCACCCCGAGCAGTCTGGACAAGAGCCCCGGCTTGGGTGGTCTTGCCCGAGTGCTTCTGACCCGTCCACAGAATGAGTTGGCTCCGTACATTTGCTACCATTTTGCGATAAAAGCCGCGATGCCAAAAGCCCACAGGGTCGTCGTCGCTATGGAAATACTGCCCGCAGTCAGTTTGAATCGCGGCGTAAATGGCATTGTAAGCCTCGCTTTGAGCCTCTCGCCCAGCCGAAAGCTCACCGGCACAAGAACGGCGCCGGCCAATGCGGCAATGCTCCCACTAATGCCAACATGGCTTATGAACCTGGAAAGCCCGCCTTGCACCCAGTATTCGTAACGGAATACGTAGGTAATCATCAGAGCGAAAAGACCGTTGCTCAAGTAAGCGGTGGCCGCAGCCCCCACTCCTGTCTTCCGCCAGTCCGCAGGACGCCTTCCGGCGGAAGACGCGGGGGCCGCGATGCCAAAGAACAGGTCGTAGCACATCCCCAGCAGAACGATACCCAGAAGGTGACAGGCGAAAAACGGGGCATTGAGAAACTTGTACAGCATCGCACAGGCTGCAATAAGCGTTGCGGTACCCCTGCGCGGAAAATACACTCTCGCAAAAGTCAATATCACAAGCCCAATAACAGTCAGCGGCGCCGACGCATAAGGCACGTGCGCGCGATAGAAAGCACCGCCCAGCACAGCCTCAGAAATCCCCCACAGCCCACTGAAGAACAGTATCCCCAAGACATAATCCTTGATCATTCTGTCTTCCCCAATCTTTGCCACAGAGAGCACAGAGAACTGATAACAATGCCGAATATCGAACAAGAAACATCGAAGTTCGGAATTCACCGTTCAATATTCGATATTCGATATTCGTTTCTTGCTCCCTGTCCTCTGTGGCTGTTTGCCTTCTCTACTACAGGACGATTTTCTCATTGGCTGCGTCGAATCGCGACATTTTGCCATCTCGCAGACTGAGCATACCCATCTGCAGAGCGGTCTGCACATGATAGGCGAGGTCCATCGGGCTGAGCGTTTCTTTATTGCGCTGCCGACAGCAATCAAGAAACTTCCGCCAGTATCCCACGAAATCTTCGCCTTGCTCGATGGCAAAACGCTGCGGCTTTTTCTGCGACCCCTGGGCAGGGATAAAAACGATTTCATTATTTTCGATCGTGAGCGTGCCCTCCCAGCCGCGAATCACAGGCAACCGCTGCCCGGAACCGCGACTGCCCGTACCCGGATAGTCATTGCCTTGCGTTCCGAGCACGGCGACCGTGATCTTCTCCGGATAGTCTATGAGCATATTGAACGTATCGGGCACCTCCCGCTCCTGGTAACGGAATTTGCCGCCGGTCGCCACCACCACGCTGGGCATAGTGACACCCAGCATGGATATCACCGGCGTCAGGCTGTGCGGGAAAAGATCGGTGCTCGGGCCGCCCGCATAGTCCTCATACATCCGCCAGCGGAAGAACCGGCTGACATCAAAGGGCCGCTTCGGCGCGTCGCCCAGAAAAGCCTCCCAATTCAGTTCGAGCCCAGCCTTGGCGTTTGGGTCGTCAATCGGCATACCGCGCTCGCCCCAGTCGCCGACGCGAAAATAGCCGCACTCAGCGTGAATCGGCTGACCGATCAGGCCATCCGCAATCAGCTTCTTCATCTGCTGCCAGGCCGAGTCGGACATGCCCTGCGTACCGAGCTGGAAGACCCGTCCGGTCCTTTTCACTTCTGCCGCCAGGCGTTTAGTCAGATCAAACTGCCGCCAGTGTGTCACCGGCTTCTCGCAATAAACATCTTTGCCGGCCGCAACTGCATCAATAGCCTGATAACCGTGATGATGATCGGGCGTAGAGATACAGACCACATCGACGTTCGGATCCGCCAACAGCTCGTGATAATCCGCGTAGGCCTTGGCGCCATAGCCTTGTGCACGCTGCTGCAGTCGAGGCCGATAGAGGTCGGAAGCGGCCACGATATCGACCGGCTCTTTCGCCTGTGTTTTTAGCCAGTTAACCGCCTCAAAATGGGCGCCGCTACGACCTCCACAGCCGATAAAGCCTACACCGATCCGCTCGTTGGCGCCCTGTGCCCGTTGCGCCGATGCCCCTGCCAGCACGTATGCCGCAGCGGCAGCCCCAGTCCGGCGAACAAACTGCCGCCGCGTCAGGCCATTCCTTCTACTTGATAACTCCTTCCCGCACATTCTTTTTTCCTCCAAATTCTTCTGTTTGGTGGTTCACTCGATGGTCCAGAGCGTCAGACAGTCCCAGTCTTTGATAAATATACGATTGCCCGCCACGACGGGGCAGGCATAAATCTGACTATCTGCGACTTTGTACCTGGCCAGTTCCTTGTATTCCTTGTCGCTGGATTCGATCACAAGAAGTTCTGATACAGGTAGAGCCAGTATGACTGAGCCGGCATCAATTACGGAACCGAATCTGCCGTATTTGTTTGTGCCGGTCCAGAGCATCTCTCCGTTCCGGGCGCTCATGCAGTAGATGATATTACCCGGGTCGGATATCCCGAACAGCAAGCCGTTCTTAAGCACCGGCGTGTTGTATCCCGTGCCCAGCTCACTATTGCTCCAAAGGTCCTTTGTAACAAAGCCGTCAGCCTGCTTTTCTACCTTCAAGGCTTTTGTGCCTCTACCCTGTCCGGTATAAATGACTGTTTGCCCATCAACGATGGGGGTAACGGAGCTGTAAAATCTCATTTGGGGTGGAACCGCTACCTGCCACAAGAGTCGTCCATCGGCTGCGGCGATGCCCACGAGACTCTTCTCGGCGTGCACAACAAGCTGTTTTGTGCCTTCGACCGTCATCAAAACAGGCGAGGAATACGTCGGGCCTTGCCCGGACCATTTCCATTTCTGGTTGCCGGTAGCCAAGTCGTATGCGACCAGCGCCCCATTGCCCTCCTTGCCAAGGTGCGCTATGCATAAGCCGTCCACGATAATCGGTGACATTGCCACAAAGAATTGGGGCCATGCACCTGAGAAATCATCCTTGCGCCACAACAGCTTGCCAGCGGTGGCATCAAGACAGGAGAGTATCCCCCCGACACCGAGCGTGATAACCTTTCCACCAGCCACCGTGGGCGAGCTTCTGGGTCCAGGATGCTCTTTGGAGGGTCCGCCCGTGACGACCACTGCCTCGTACTTATCCCGCCAGAGCTCCTTTCCGTTATCCGCGTCAAGGCACAGGGTAACCTCTTCATTGCCTTGCCGCGTGAAGACATAGAGCCTGCTGCCCACCAGAGCAGGCGTGGAATCTCCCAGGCCAACAGTCACCCTCCATTTCTGCGTCAGCTCCTTCGGCCATTTCTGTGGTGCGGTGAATCCAGTAACCTTTGCATCCCGGCCAGGCCCGCGCCACTGAGGCCAGTCCTGCGCCAAGGCGCAGGCCGCGCAGGTTATGACTACATAACCGGCAAGTGCCGCACGGGCGCGGGCAAGCACGGCCATTGTTCGATTCGCGTCTTTCACAGCAAATACCTCCAGTCTAATTTCTTCTCGTAGTTTAGCTTTCTTCTCTGTTTTCTTACTTCAATTTGTCGCCGGGTTTGCTGATCCAATCTACCCACCGTATGTAAAGTTTATCAATCTGCTCTGTCTGCACTTGGCCGTCCCACAACGCCACGCCGTACCTTAGCACCAACGGCTTGTCCGCCCTAATTTTAAGCGGCTCTTTGTGCAGAGCGAGCGTGGCCGACAGGTAGGCGAATGGTTTTTCCATAGTAAACCACGTTGCCGGGTGGCGCACGTTGTCCGGATAATCAAACATCGCCACTGTCACCACCTTGCCATCTGCTTTGGCCACGTAGGCACACCATTTGGCCCGTTTGTCGTTTGTATTCTCCACGCCGGTCTGACCCTGTGCATTTATGAACTGGCCGCCCGTATCCATCGATTCCAAAAATCGCATGCCCAGGCCGAAGTACGGACTGCCCGTCAGTGTGATAAAATCCTTGCCGGCCGGCGGCGATAGCTTAGCAACCCATTTCAGCACGGTGGTATTCTGGTCTTTCATCTGACAGACCTTAATCGTCCGCAGCTCCTTGGCCAGGATTTCATCGGTTTTGGGATTGACCCACTCTAACTGCTCGTCAAAACCTGCTGATTCTGTAATATTTGCGTCACCGGCCTTGACATAATGGGCGAACGACAGATGCCGCTGTCTGCCCGGCTGCTGCTGTTCCTCCCAGAAGTTGACGCCATCCACCGCGACGGCAAACATCAAGGCGTGGTGATGCAGATGATCTGCCGGCGCATCTCGCAGGATATTCACACCCCCCGGAGTAAACAACTGCTGGACGTATGGCTTATAGGGAACGCCCTCATACCGATACCGGAGCAGCACACGGTCGCCCGCACGAACGGCAAGCGCACCGTCGTCCGACGTAACCCCAATCGACTGCATAGAATACGTCACACAACTGGAGACAACCATGATTGGCAAAAAAACCATAAGCACCCTCATAACTGATAAGCGTTTTTCTCTGGCCATGACCATCTTCCTTTCAGCTTGTATACACCACAGTCCCGGACTGGTCAACCTCGTAGCCCCACTTCTTTATGTACTCCCAGCCGGGCAAGAAATCGTCCTTTGTCTGTTTTAGCTTTTCTGACAGAATCCTACCGAGCCTGTTCTGCAATTTGCTATGCTCCGGCCTGTCACAAAGGTTATCAAGCTGATACGGGTCGTTTTCGTTATCATAAAGCAGCCAGGGGCCTTCCAGGTCGCGGACATAAGTATAACGCTTTGTGCGTATGCCGCGATATTCTTTGCCGCCATTTTCTCTTTTCCACTGGCCGAAAGGCGATGGGCAGCAAATTAGCGCTGCATTGTCGCCGGGTTTTTCGCTGCCGCTCACAACGCCGGAAAGATCAGTCCCTTCCACCGTATCGGGTATATCAAGGCCGCTTAGGCCCAGAAGTGTCGGCATAATATCCGGCGTATTGATCGGCATATCAATTGTCCGCCCTTGCCTGCCGAGCGCTGCCGGGTAGCGCAGAACAAATGGAACCAGAATGGACTCGTCCCACAGCCTTTGCTTATTCTGCTCGCCGTGCGAAAAGAGCATGTCCCCATGGTCGGAGGTAAAGACAAAAATGGTCTGATTTTCCAGATCAAGCTCCCGCAGCGTCGCAACAACCCAGCCAATACAGTCATCCAGAGCAGCGATATGGGCGTAATATCCAGCCAGAGCTTTTTGCGCCGAATCCCGATACTGTGAAGGGACATTATCCGGTAAGACTAATTTCTTTTGCTCGAAAAGTTCCTTGTATTTTGCAGGAGCGGTGTGATATGGGTCGTGCGGCGGACCCCACGAAAGAAAAAGAGCAAAGGGTTTGCCGCCCGCGTGCTCACGAATGTACCGCTGGGCCTCGCGGGTCTGGGCGATGGCATCGTAGCCTTCCCATTTGAGCTTAACATTCTCATCGCCGTAATAATAAGAGTTGTTATAGTCATGTGTACAGCCCATAGCCCGCCAGAATTTAAAGCCCTGGCGTCTTTCTTTGGGAATAAACGCACTTCTATCGCGCCCGTCTAAATGCCATTTGCCGATATACGCAGTTTCATAGCCGGCTTGGTTATACGCCTGAGCGATGGAAACCGCGTCATTGTTCAATCGCACATCGTTCAAAAAAACGCCGTGCGTAAGCGGGTATCTGCCCGTCATCAAGCTCGCGCGATACGGGCAACATACGGGACAGCCGGACACCGCGCGGCTGAAGCTGATGCTTTCTTCAGCCAGTTTATCGAGGTTCGGCGTCCTGACGTCCGGATTACCAGCATAACCGGCGGCCCTTCGACTTGGGACCCCGCCGGGCGGGGACCCTCGCTCAGGGCAGGCCTGGGCGCGCCATTGGTCGGCAAAGATAAATACAAGGTTTGGTTTATGCGGCGCGGGCCTCACCGAATCTGCCGCCCAGGCCAGTGGCCGGGGTACCCCCGCCGACAGGCGGGGGCTAAACGTCGAAAGGGACAATTTTCGGCTGAGAATAGCTGAAACGGCTCCGGCGCCTGCCGCCCGCAGAAATTGTCTTCTTGTGCTGGCTTTTTTCACAGAATTTGCCTGCGTAATTTCAGGACCGACCCGCCATACCTGTTAGACACGGATTTACACGGATTCACACTGTTTTGGAACTGCTAATTTTCTTGCCGTGTTAATCTGTTCCCTCGACTGCGCTCGGGACAAGGTTAATCTGTGTCGAAGAAACGTCATTAGAGCAGGGCTTTAAGATACTTTATACTTCTCTCAGCCTGGTCTATTGTGCCGCACTCAACGCTCAGCACGATGTCACGCGGTGCAGCTTTACAGACCGAAATCACCTTTTTCCAGTCTATGACGCCTTCGCCGCATGCGCAACCGGCGGGAGTACCTGTAACCTTGCCACGTTCGGCCTTGGAATGCTGGATGGAAATATCCTTGGCGTGCACGTGGACTAATCTATTCTTAACGCGCCTCAGCCATGCGATAGGGTCGTGGCCTGCAAGATAGCTATTGCCCGTGTCAAAATTGACGCCGATCGCTGGCGATTTTACCAGCTTACAAATACGGTCAAGTCCCGCCGGCGATTTGCTATACTGCTGGTGCGGCTCGATGCCGATCATAATACCGCGAGGCTCGGCAACTGCCGCTGCTTCGGTCAGCGTGTACTTCATCAAAACGTGGTCTTCCTCTTCGGTCGTCCAGCGAGGTTTTGGGCCTTCGTCGGTATTGACCACCGGTGCACCGCACTCGGCTGCGAACCGAATTGCCTGCTTGAGATAGTTGCCGCTTATATCGGGCCTGCATAGCGCGGTGTGCGCGGATAAGCCGGAGAGTTTTACGCCGGCTTTTTCGCACGCCCTCTTGATGCGGTAAGGGTCGTCCAGCATTGAGACGGTCATATAGTAGCCGGCTTCACTCATCAGCTCGCGGCCCCAGTGCACCCACGGCTCAACGTATTTATAGCCCAGCTCGGCTGCCTTTTCGATGCCCCACTCGAAGGGCTTATCCGCGTGCCGTACAAACTCCAGGTTCACACCAACATACACTTTTGCCATTTGATAACCTCCTTATTTGCCACAGAGAACTCTGATGACAGAAGTCGGATAACGGAAGACAGATAATCCGCAACGGTCTTCTGCTCTCTGTCCTCTGTCTTCTGTCCTCTGTCTTCTGTCCTCTGTGGCTTGTTCATTATATAAGCTGCCTTAGATGGTCAATTGCATCGGCTAACTGATCCATCGTCAAGAATAACACCGACAAGACCGCGATAATCCACATAGTCGGCTTAACATCTCTTGCCCTGCCCGAAATAGTCTTCATAAGCACGAATGAAATAAACCCAAACGCCAGGCCTCTGCTGATGCTGTAACTGAGGGCAATCATCACCATAATAATGAATGCCGGCAGGGCCTCTTCAAGGTTGGCAAAATCGATGCGTTTTATCTCCTTCATCATGAATAGCCCCACCATAACCAGAGCCGGCGCGGCCGCATATTTCGGCACGATCCCGACAACCGGAACGAACAATAGCGCAATCGCAAAGCAGACGCCCGTAACTAACGCCGTCAAGCCGGTCCGCCCGCCCTCTTCGATACCGGCGGCGGACTCGATGTATGATGCGATGCTGGATGTGCCCAGAACAGCACCGAACATGCTCGCCCCCGCGTCGATTGCCAACAGGCGGTCAAGGCCCGTGATCTTGCCGTCCTTGTCCACCATGCCGGCCTCATGGCAGCAGGCCACCAGCGTGCCGATGCTGTCGAACATGTCCATGAACATCAGCGCAAAAACGCTTCCAAACAGACTCCACTTCAGCGCCCCTAAAATATCAAGCTGAAATGCAACAGGACTGATGTCGAGATTCGAGGACAATATCTGCGACGGTTTGGTCACGTAGCCGAAAATCACTGCCAGGCCCGTCGAAAACAAAATTCCGATCAGCAATGCACCTTTTATCTTCCTGATCTGTAGAAAAGCCATAAGCAGCAAACCTGCCAGCCCGATCAAAACAGTCCCCGTCAGGGGCCCTGCGGCGACAAGTGTCTCTTCGTTGTTCACGATCACGCCCAAATCCACCAGGCCGATGAATGTGATATACAAGCCTATGCCGACCGATATGGCCGATACCAGACTGACGGGGATCGCCTCGACCAGCCGCTTCCGCAAACCCAGCAGGGTAAGCACAAACGCCAGCAGACCTGAGAGAAACACGACCCCGAGGCCCGTCTGCCAGGTTACCTCGCCCGCCTTGACGAGGCTGTAGGCAAGAAAGGCGTTCAACCCCATGCCTGGAGCCATCGCGATAGGAGCGTTTGCCGCAAGGCCAGTAACAACGGTGATGACAGCGCTGACCAAGCAGGTGACAATGATTAGCGCCTGCTTATCCATACCCGCCGCGCTGAGAATAGTCGGATTGACAAATATAATATAGGCCATCGTAAGAAAGGTGGTCACTCCCGCTACAAATTCAACCCTGACGTTTGTACGTTTCTCTTCAAGCTGAAAATATCTGCTGAACATCATAATCCCCTTTGATGTTGGCAAAAGCCCACAATAAATTGTGGGGCTAAATACCGCATTATTTATTTAGCCCAACGTTTACGTGGGGTCTTTCAACTGCGAGCGAGAGGAGTCGAACCTCCACGTCAATCACAATACCGCATTATTGGCCATCTCAAGCATGCACTCGATCATTTTCTTCAACTCTGGACACTTGCTGGCTGCCATTTCCGGGTCTAACTTGCTGAACAACTGGCTACCATAAACCACTTTCTTATAATTCCGTCCTGTCTTCTGGAGATATAGGTATTCTAACCGCTTGGAAGGAGGATTTTCGAAATTCACCTCTTCGGGGTTTTTACTTTCCGAGTCCAACTCTTCCCCTACTTCTCTTGGAAAAACCTCCGGCTGACTGAGTAACCAAGCCTCGACCTCATGAACAGCAAAAAACATTTTGAAACGCTTGTGTTTTACCGTGTTCTCAAGGTGATTCTTCGCCCATGCTAAACGCTCGGATGCGGTGACAGTATTTTGAGGATAGAATGTCGGACCATATAAATCCAATAGCCCCATTACGACGATAATATCGTTTCGATCCGGGCCCTCAAGATACATCCAGGCTTTCTTCGACATGTCCTTGACCATCTCAGGCCAACCCTCAAAACGAACGGTCTTGATTCCAACCTTGACCGACAACTTCTCGTCTAGATAACGCTTCAAAAATGGTGCTACACCTTTTTTCTCAGTGTGCCCCTCCACAAAAAGGACAAACTTCATTACATGTCCTCCAACTCACCTGATCTTAACAAGGCGCCTAAAGAGTACTCCTTCAACCAGTACTTGAGAGACTCACCTTCTATCTTTTTTAATAATGTCTGACCGTCAGACCAAGTCGCTACCGTAGTTATAGGTTTACTTTCTCTAAATGAGTTCAGGAATTCAGGAGAATGTGTAGTCAGTATAATCTGAGCCCGAGTCGCCGCATCTACAGCATATTCTGCTACGATTGGCAGCATTGAGGGGTGTAAGCCCGTTTCCGGTTCATCAATCGCAATCAATGGTGCCGGTGAAGGTGAAGCAAAAACCGTCAGCAAAAACAGGAATCGCAGAGTACCGTCCGAAAGGTCTGAAGCTGGCTGAGCACGGCGCAAGGTCTTCCAGCGAATACCTAATTGTGTCCGCTGGTCTGCTGCTGGGGGAAAAACCAGTTCATCAAAATCCTCACCAAATGCTGCTTTCATGGCCGCGTCAATCTCATTTTTGAACTCACGATTTCCTTCATAAAGGGTATGCAGCACCGAAACAAGGTTCTGGCCGCCAGGCTCAACCCTTTGGTCAAATCTGGTTACTTGGGCTTGACGTATCTTAGCCTCACTGTCAACATGAAGGTCGTGGTATATTGACCACTCCACAAGCTGTGAACGAAACAGCGGAATGAAACGGTTTTGCAAAAACGGCCCGCCGGCCAATGAAAGTAATGTCTCCTCTTCTAAAACAGACTCAGCCGGAGCAACAAAACCCTTTTCATTCTGATCGAAAACCGAGGCCCTGTACTCAGTCCTGGAAAGAAACTTGAACGGCATCGATCGTTCACCGCTCTCAACGGGATGGTACTTTGCCAGCTCTTCAAATGCGATTCGGTAAGCACTTGTCTTGCCTAACCTGCTCATCTTAACCGTGTAGGTTAGACTATCCCGATGTATGTCACGGCCAGGTTCGACGGGCTCTGTTTTGAGTTTGAATTCAATCCCTTCCGAAGTTCCGTCCCAAACCAACGGTTCCATACCCCCCGAACTCTGAACATATTTGCCCAATCCACCCTTAGCCGCAACGGAAATCATTTGAAGCATTCGCAACAAATTCGATTTACCCGTTCCATTCGGGCCAATAACCACATTCAAATCCGCAGGTTCCCATGAGACGCCCTTTAGAGATCTATACCCTTTTATTTCCAACCGAAGTATCTTCATTTTCTCTGTCTCCAATACCCCAACACCATCTGGTTCGCCGTCTCTTTCCAGACTCTACCTCTGCAGTACGCGCAATTCAATGTCCGCCATAACTGCGAGCGAGAGGAGTCGAACCTCCACGTCCCAAAGGACACAAGGTCCTAAGCCTTGCGCGTCTGCCAATTCCGCCACGCTCGCTTCTCGCACTGCGTATATCGCTACACGGACTGACACGGACCGCAAACGGACTAGCGCGAAGGCTGGATTGGTCTGTGTTCGTCGGCGTTTTGTCCGTGCTTGTCCGTGTCCTGTTCTTTGGATATCTTCTCAATCCGTTTCTCAGCCTTCTGCAATATCGTCCTGCAGTGTGCGATCAAGGCCATTCCTCTTTCGTACTGTTGCAGGCTGCTCTCGAGCGGAATCTCGCCCTGCTCGATTTTTTCCACAATGCTGGTAAGCTCCTTGATCGCCTGCTCGAAGGTCATATTGGAGATGTCGGTTTTCTTTTCGTTCTTGGCCATATCTGTCAGCTCGATATTGCACCATTACCTTTTGTCTTCTGTCTGCTGTCTTCTGTGTTCTGTTTTTTACTTCTTTGT
>Ga0299915_10002336_pt1 | contig 13865 bp, 13 predicted proteins | sample RVTome_13_FD_200263 | JGI IMG/M metagenome (GOLD analysis project Ga0299915, IMG submission 200263) | Soil microbial communities from uranium-contaminated site in the Upper Colorado River Basin, Wyoming, United States - RVT92D227 (version 2) ...
ATCCGGCGTGCGCAGCATTCACCAGCGCCGCGCACTCCAGCAACGGCGGATAGCTTGAATCCAAAAAAAAGTGCTCAAAATGGCACTGGAGGCCGTTTTTAACGCAGCTTGCTGCGTTAATGCATTGGACCGGCTACGACGAACCGCTGCTGCACACCATGTATGTGGACAAGATCCTGTCGGGCATCAAGGCGGTGCAAACCCTCTCGCGCCTCAACCGCGCCCACCCGAAGAAACACGACGTCTTCGTGCTTGATTTTATGAACGACGCCGACACGATCGAGATGGCGTTCGCCGACTACTACCGCACGACCATCCTCAGCGAGGAGACCGATCCCAACAAGCTACACGACCTGAAGGCCGCGCTTGACGGTTATCAGGTCTACGCGGCCGGTCAGATCGAGGACTTGGTGAGGCTGTACCTCGATGGCGCAGACCGCGACCGGCTCGACCCGATCCTCGACGCCTGCGTCGCCGTCTACAGGCAACAGCTCAACGAGGATGGGCAGGTGGACTTCAAGGGTAAGGCCAAGGCGTTCATGCGGACCTACGGGTTCCTTGCCTCTATCCTTCCTTACACCAACGCTGAGTGGGAGAAGCTGTCGATCTTCCTGAACTTTTTGGTGCCCAAGCTGCCGGCACCGGTAGAGGAGGATCTTTCGAAGGGCATCCTCGAGTCAATTGACATGGACAGTTACAGGGTCGAGAAGAAGGCGGCGATGAAGATCCAGCTCCCGGACGAGGACGCCGAGATAGAGCCGGTGCCAACCGCGGGAGGTGGGCGCAAGGCCGAGCCCGAGCTGGACCGGCTCTCCAACATCCTCAAGACCTTCAACGACCAGTTCGGCAACATCCGCTGGACCGACGCCGATCGGGTGCAAAAGCTTATCACGGAGGACATCCCGACCAGGGTCGCCGCCGATACCGCTTACCAGAACGCCCAGATGAATTCTGACAAGCAGAACGCTCGCATCGAGCATGACAAGGCGCTTTCCCGCGTCATGACTGCCGTCCTCAAGGACGACACCGAGCTGTTCAAGCAGTTCAGCGACAACGAGGGATTCCGGCGCTGGTTGACGGACACGGTGTTCGGGCTGACGTACGAACGCCCAGAGGCGGGAGGCCTAACAAGCCGATGAAACTGATGGTCGCCTTCGGCCCCCACAGCTTATCGGCACGGCGTTAGCCCGATGCAAATCGGACCCTTTTGCTGTAGAATGCCACGTGGAGCAGATGGCCATGATCAAAACTGTTGAGGCTGTGGTTGACGACCAAGGAAGGGTAAGGCTGCTTCAGCCTTTGCATCTTGGGTCGAGCCGCCGCGCACTTGTCGTTATTCTCGACGAGCCGAAATTTATCGGTGATGAAACGGTGCTACTCAGTGAGGCGGCACTCGCAGACTGGGGCCGGCCCGAGGAGGATGCGGCATGGTCTTACCTGCAGTCCGCAAAGTAATTCTCGTTCCTTTCCCTTTCTCCGATTTGTCACAATCCAAACTCCGTCCGGCGGTGGTCTTGGCCGACGCGGCTCGCGGCGACTGGTTACTCTGCCAAGTTACAAGCAATCCGTATGGGGATGCGAGTGCCATCAGCATCACGGAGCAGTGCTTCTCTTAAGGCTCGCTTCGCATCACCAGTTTCGCTCGACCCGGAAAACTATTCACGGCAAGCTCCGGCCTGATGCTTAATGAAGTTGGCATGCTTAAAGGACATGTGGTTCGGCAGATCATCAACGCAATTATCGAAATGTTGCAGAGCGGTATCGAGCAAAGAGAAATCGAGCACGATACTACGGGCTAACAAGCAGCTGCACCCGACGGCGGCCGCCGAAGTATTGTGGGAAGTCGAAACTGCTGTGTGCGGCCGCCGCGGGTGAGCCGCAGCGTTAGGCCACCTGTAGAGAGCGCCAAATCTGGAGTAGAATATTTCTATGCCGATTGTCTCGATGTTCTTCGGAATCATTATTCGCATGTTTTACAGCGACCACGAACCAATCCACTTTCACGCAGAGTACCAGGGGCAGCGCGGCAAATTCGATCTGGGCGGGGATATGATCGTCGGTAACATTCTATCAAGGACCGCCCTGCGCTTGATCAAAGAATGGGCCTTACTCCACCAAGCCGAAATTTGTGCTAATTGGGAGAATATGAAATCTGGCAAGCCGCTTGAAAGTATCGAACCCCTTGAGTAAGGAGAGCTTCAATGACCTTCATGCCAGCAGTCATCAGGGCAGAGTATCGCGGCGAGTATCGGATTCACGTCACGTTCAACAACAATTCGGACAAGACAATCGACTTCGAAGACTGGCTCCAAGGCCCCATTTTTGAGCCACTAAAAGATATTGAGTACTTCAAACGTTTCTTTCTTGACGGCTGGACTATTTCCTGGCCAAACGGAGCCGACATCGCACCCGAGACACTGTTTGAGTATGAAGAGAAGCGCAGCGTGGCCTAACAATGCGCTCCAACGCACGGCCGGGAACCGGTGCCAGTCGCAGGGCAAGCCGTTTTTTGATAACGCCTTGCTTCGCGCCGGCCGCCGCTGAGCGCGGGCGTTCAACTACCGGCTGGAGCATGATCCCAGATTTCTTGAGCGAATCGAAGCTGCTCGACGGAGTGTCAAGGCAGGGCACGGCATCAAGATCGAGGATGTCGAAGACAGGTAATAGGGGTGCCTAACCATGGCGTCCAGCGGTGCTTCTATCGTTTGCTGCTGCTGACTCGGCCTTATCTTCTTCTGGTGAAGGCACTTATGCCCGATTTGGCGCAATTCAGAACTGCCAACGCAAATTTCGACTGTAATACCTTATTCCATAAGGCTTTAAGCCCATCTCGGCAACACTTGATGACAGAAGCACCCGGTAATGAGAAACCGGCCGGCCGATCATACTGGAAGAGTATCCGGATAGTGGCCCCGATGTTAGCACAGGCGCACATCACGCACTTGCAAAATCAAAAGGTTGATATCATGCTGCGAACATAAGCAGCGTCCCGGCAAGGCCCCGGCCGCCGGACGGGGCTTGGAGTGCCAATGCTCACCGAGCACCGCCTGGCAGCCGGCGCCCACTTTGCCGCCCCATTTTCAAAGGCGCATAAAGGACTGCTTCTACTTGAAGTCTCGCCAGACGCGATCTAGAGGAAAATAAACGGTAGGCCCAGGATCCGATCCTCATACAGACGCGGGGCGATGTCGTTGTTGATGACCACGCCAAGGCGCGCCTTCTGCTCGCTGATGAAGTCACGCAACGATCTCAGCTCGCGCGGGGCCACCGTTGATGTGTGCTTGATTTCGAACGCCGCCAACCCGAAGTTGCCCTCCAGAATAAGATCCACTTCAGCGCCGGCGCCCGTTCGGTAATGGCCGCATCCGTGAGGCACTCCTTGCGCTTCCAGCTGCCGCAAAATTTCCTCTACGACCATTCCCTCCCAGGAGGCTCCCACTTGTGGATGACTCAAAAGGGCGTCAGTGTCCGGGATGCGCAAGAGCGCGTGCAACAATCCAGTGTCTCGCAGATACCCGCGCGGGTGCTTGACCGTTCTCTTCAGCGTGCTCTTGGACCAGGCCGCAATGGCACGCCAGAGAAAGGTGCCGTGGGCGATCTCGAAATAAGCCCGCGCCACGGGTTGCGAAACGCCAAGCGCCCGTGCGACATCCGAGTAGTTGAGGATGCGCCCCGACACCCCCCCGAGCAGTTCCAGAAAGCGACGGAACCGGAGCTCGTCCAAACCCGGAAACAGCCGCTTTACATCTCGATAAAGATAGCTTTGAACATACTGTTCTTGCCATTGCGCACGAAATGCCGCCTCGCGCTGAAGCCAGGGCTCCGGATAACCACCCCGATACCAGAAGTCATGAGCCAGCGCTATATCGCCCCTCGGTCGCAATCCGGATGCCAGAGACTCCGGCTTGGCTTTGCGATCCTGCAGGCGGCGCAGGAAGCTGTCGCGCCCTGTGGTTTCCGTGACCTCCTCCCACGAAAGCGGTGCCATTTCGATCACTCCGATGCGGCCGGCCAGGCTCTCGGAAAGGGACCGCAAGAGCGCGGGCGAGCTCGAGCCGGTGATTACGAAACGGCCGCGCTCCGAGCGATCATCATCGATGGCCACCCGGAGAGCAGGGAAGATTCCGGGAAGCTGCTGGACTTCATCAAGGGCTACCTGTCGCGGATTCAGCCGGAAAAACAGGTCCGGATCGCGCGCCACAATCTGCATATCAGCTCGCCGCTCCAGATCGTAGCGCTTCCAAGCGGCGGGCAACGTCTGCAGAAGGGTGGTCTTGCCGCATTGCCGCACGCCGATCAGGGCGACGCAGGGAAACATCTTGAGGTAGGAGCGCAGCAGTTTCTGATAAGCTCGTTTCATAGCTTGTATTTTGAAAGCATCGGTTTGAAATTGCAAGGTTATTTAAGCACGAGCCTTACGAACTCCAACAAAAAATCTCAACGCGGAGGACATAGAGAATGAATTTCTGTCGGCCGGCCTGACTGCACCCGATAAAAGCCATTTCGCGATTGCCGCGTCGGCATGGGATTTCGATATAGAAGGACTGGAAGTTTCTTGGGCGGACGGCGCCGAGCACTCCCAAGTCGCGCCGCGCGAGACTTTGCCTCGAGGTTTCCACTGCGCCCCGCTCGCCAACCCAGAGCGCCTCTTCCTTCACCGGCAACGCCCACCCGTCCAGCACCGATCCTGCCCGATCAGGTTGCCCAATGACGGACTTCCGTCAATGACCTGGCGATCTAGCATAGTCTCTATCTATCAACGTGCCTTCCCATTCTTCCCGCTAAAACGACGTCGCTGCAGATCCTGATTGATTTTCCGGCAGAGCGATCTAGAATGCGGTCACCAAGAGTTGCTTGAAGCCAAATCGAAACCTGTTGGCATTGGTGAGTTCATATGTCTTACCTGATCACTCCTGAGTCAGCCTCTCTAGGCACAACACAGATTCCTGCCGCGCTCTCGAACTCAGCCCTGCCGCACACGCCGGAGGACCGCCATGATCGGCCCAACCTTATCGCATTACCGAATCCTGGAGAAGATAGGACAGGGCGGAATGGGTGAGGTCTTTCTCGCCCATGATACTTCCTTGGATCGAAAGGTGGCGATCAAGTTCCTCCCCGAACCTCTCAGGCAGGACGAAACAGCCCGCAAGCGTTTTCTGAGAGAGGCGAGATCCGCAGCGGCTCTGGATCACCCTTACATCTGCAGCATCCACGAAGTGGGTGAAGCCGAAGGCAAGAGCTTCATCGTCATGGAGTATGTGGAGGGGCAAACGCTAAAAGACCGCGTGGCGCAGGGACCGGTGCCATTGAAGGAGGCGATGGAGTGGGCGGTAGAAATCGCGGAAGCCTTGGCTGTCGCTCACGAAAAGGGAATCATCCATCGGGACTTGAAGCCTTCCAACATCATGCTGCCTCGAACCGGCCACGCCAAGGTGATGGATTTCGGTTTGGCCAAGCAGGTGTCTGGAACTGAGCAATTCGGCAGTCAGGAAGCGACGCTTACCGGACTGACCAAGGAAGGCACGACCGTAGGGACTCTGCCCTATATGTCTCCGGAGCAGGTGCAAGGCAAAACTGTGGATCATCGCTCGGACCTATTCTCATTCGGCATCGTGATTTATGAAATGTTGACCGGCGTCAATCCCTTCAGAAAAGGCTCTGGACTCGACACCGCGAACGCAATCACCAGCGAGATTGCGGCACCAGTATCCGAATATAGGGTTGAAGTGCCTCAGCCGCTCTCGGCCATCATCAACAAGTTGCTGGCCAAGGCGCCGGAAGAGCGATACCAGCAGGCACGAGAGGTGGTAACCAACCTGCAGAAAGCCATTGACGAGACTTTCGGACGGCAAATCGTGGTCACGCGGCCTGCTTTTGCCGGGCTGAGAAAAGCCCTGAAGAAGCCCGTCTACCTGACTCCGCTGATTCTCGCGCTGGCGGCTGCTGCCTACTTTTCTGTGCAGGGTGTGCGCTCATATCAGAAAGCCCGGTGGGCGCGAGAAAAACTCTTGCCTGAGATCGAGCAACTTGCCCAAAACATGCCCTATACGGGCGAAGGTCCGAATGCCTGGGCAGCTTATGAGCTCGCCACCCAGGCGGAGCAATATATCGCCGGCGACCCCTTATTGCAACGCCTGCTGCAGCGCATTTCCCTGCATGTGAAGCTCTCCTCCAATCCAACTGGTGCGAGAGTCTATGCCAAACCCTACGCCGGCGACGATTCGCACTGGCGATATCTGGGACAGACCCCGGCCGATAACATTCGACTCCCCATAGGTTTTTCTCGGGTAAAACTGGAGAAAGAGGGTTTTCGAACGGTAAACGATCTTGCATTTGTTCACTCTTTTGTCAGTGACACGCTGCCCTACACCCTTCCTGAGGCCGGGCGCATACCGGAGGATATGGAACTGCTGCCCGAGGCCGCGAACTGGTACGAGATCGCTGCGGCGCCTGCAGGATTGCATTTTCCTGGTTTGGAGCATCTCGCAGTCGAACCTGTTGGCGATTTTCTGATGGACCGGCATGAGGTCACCAACAAGGCTTTCAAACGTTTCGCCGACAGCGGCGGATATGAGAATCCGCAGTACTGGAAACATCCCTTCGTGAGAAACGGCCAAACTCTCTCGTATAAAGATGCCATGGTGTTGTTCACCGACAAGACCGGCCGGACCGGGCCGGCCACCTGGGAAGTGGGAGACTATCCGGATGGACAGGATGATTACCCGGTTGCGGGCGTGAGCTGGTACGAAGCGGCGGCCTACGCAGAGTTCGTTGGCAAACGCCTGCCGACGATTTACCACTGGGACCGCGCCGCCTTCACCTGGGCCAGTCCGGAAATCGTCCCGCTCAGCAACCTCAACGCCAATGCCCCGCGGCCGGTCGGAATATCGCAGAACATGAATCGCTTCGGGATTTACGATCTGGCCGGAAATGTGCGCGAGTGGTGCTTCAATGAGAGCACCCGTCACGGACAGCGCTTCATTCTGGGCGGCGGATGGAATGATCCCTACTACGCATTCAACGATGCCTTTGCCCAATCTCCATTCGATCGGTCTGAAACCAACGGATTTCGATGCATCAAATATTCGGGATCGGAACAAAACCAAATCAACTTGGGAAAAACCATCGAGCTGCCTTTCCGCGATTTCTTGAGCGAGCCGCAGGTTTCCGACGAGACCTTCGCTCTCTTCCTGAAACAGTACGCTTATGATAAAACGGCGCTCAATTCCGTTGTCGAATCCGTGAAAGAGGAAGAGGAATGGATCAAGGAGAAGATCACATTTGATGCGACCTACGGCAACGAGCGGATGATGGCCTATCTTTTTCTTCCGAAACAGGGCAAGCCGCCTTTTCAGACGATGATCTTCTTTCCGGGATCGGACACCATTCATAGCCGTTCAAGTGAGTCCTTGGGATTAGGATTGCCAGATTTTCTACTGAAGAGCGGACGTGCGGTCATGTTCCCCATCTATAAAAGCACCTATGAGCGCGGCGATAACCTGGCTTCCGACATCCCGAATGAAACGATCTTCTGGAAGGAACACGTCATCATGTGGGGCAAGGATTTGAGCCGTTCTATCGACTATCTGGAGACACGCAAGGACATTGACGCCGATAAGATCGCCTATTATGGATTCAGTTGGGGCGGCGCCATGGGGGCCATCATGCCGGCGGTGGAGCGAAGGGTCAAAACCAGTGTGCTGGTTGTCGCCGGCATGTATTTTCAGCGGTCGCTGCCGGAGGTAAGTGAGCCACACTATCTCCGCCGCATCAAAACGCCGGTGCTGATGCTCAACGGGAAATATGATTTCTTCTTTCCGTATGGGACTTCGCAGCTACCCTTTTATCAGCTGCTCGGAACGCCCAAGGAAGATAAAAAGCTGTTCGTTTATGAAGGCGGCCACATGGTGCCAAGAACAGAGCTCGTGAAAGAGACGCTTGCCTGGCTGGATCGTTATTTGGGACCAGTAACCAAATAAGGGAATAGAGCTATACGCTTGATTATGCCAAGCTCAAGCAGTGCTATCCGGGGGCATGCCTGACTACCTAGCCTGACTTAGGCAGGCCAATACCTGCTTAGCTTTCAAAAAACAAGGGTAACGGTGTGAGCGTGATCTCGAACGGGTGGCAGACAGAAGCCCTTCCTGGCCAGCTCCTTTCCAAGCCGGTCATGTACGGGCGACCCGCCGGGTCGCCGGTACGAGGCTCGCGTGATTTTCACAGGAAGCTCAAAATCCGCTCAGCCGCAATAACGTCCCCTCCCAATGGGATTGCCTCCGGCGGCTCCGGGAGGTCCCAGACGGCGTCCAGCGCCTCGCGCAGGTCTCCCCGATAGAGGCGCTCCGTCGGTATGTGTACATGGCGGAGGTAGCGCTTGATTGCGGATTCAAGGATGGGATACTCCAAAAAACCGCTGCGCTCGGCATAAATCAGGGGCTTGCGGTTGGCAATGCACTCGGAGAGGATGCCGAATCCGGGCTTGGATAGAACCGCGTCGACCGAGGCAACGATGTCGGAGAACGGGATCACTTCGCGGTCAATCGGATGGATATTCCGGCGCTCCCAGTAGAGAGGCCGCACTGTAAAAAACTCGTAGCCGTCGATTCGCCCCACGCTTTCCAGTGCGCGGTCGTCCCATTCCAGAGTCGTAAACGAGAGAAGAACCCACGGGCGATCCTGCCGGGCTCCCGTGATCTCAGCCATTTCCGCGCGCCTGGCGCGGCCCGGCGAGGCGACAAGCGGAATATCCTCCACACAAGGAAACGCGCTCATCTGCTCGTGAAACGGAAGCCGTAGAAGTAGATCAGCCTTGCCGTAATCCTCTGCGAAGGCACGGGACACCGCTGCCCAGCGCTGGTCTTGCGCTTGGTATGCGGAGTAGATCCAATCCCAAGCGAAGTTGCCTACGGTGATTCGCGGAATGCCCGACTTGGCCGCAGCCTGAAGCGGGATCGCGGGAATGTCCGCTACAACCAGCCCGACGCCCTCCCCAGCGAGGAATGAAACCTCACGCTCGATCAGCTCCTCCCGCCGTGCGTAAAGCGCCTCCACCTTCAGCAGTGTAGCAGGGACGTCTACCCGGATCGAATCCGGCTGGACCATGCCCACATCGAAAGAGCCTGGGCGATGGACGAAGGATCCTAAGTTGAGGCGGGCTTGGAAGAAAGCCGCGGGTAAGTCGCTCACGATCACGATCGGCAGCCCGGGACGCATTTGATTGACGGCTCGCAGGATATCACACGAACGTACTCCGTGCCCGTAACCGTGGGCAGTCACATAGTAAGCAATGGCCGATGGTCTGCTCATCCTGCGCCACATTGTGCACACATTCGCCGGCAAGATAAAGCTCCGGCTCATGCCGCTCCCAACGGTCGGGGCACGCATTATTTCATGGCTTCTCAGGCCTGGCGGGAGCGAGGACGTACTTCTGCAGCAGGACTGCTCCAGCGGCAAATAAAGCGCAAACAGCAGGGTGATCGGATGATCTTCTCCAGTCGACAAGAGCGCCGGTATCGCGAAACCTCCCATTAAACCCAGCAGTGCAATGAAGAGGGATCCCCTCCGAGTGGAAAGCAAGACTGCAAGCCCGGTCACGAGCACAAGGAGGACAAATGCCGTGATCGTCCCGATTAGGTGCCAGAGCAGATCTGCGGCGAAGAACGTCGCATAGATAATCGCAATGCCGGCCGCATCGAGCGCATGGGCCGTTATGAGATACTTCCGCGCGGCCTTCAATTCGCACAGCACCAGGAGCCCAACTCCGACTGCGCTGCCGATGGCCATCCGGACTGTCGGCACCAGCCATCCGCGGAGACTGCGCTTCACGCTCCAGCCTCCATACTGACTTCTTGAGCTGTTCCAAGCCTGTGGTGAGTTCGGCGCTTCGCCTTTCAACGCGCGCCAAACGGCCCAGGTTGCGCACCAACAGCACAACGATGACAATCAAAGCCAGCATCAAAAGGGCTTCCATGATTGCCTCCCGGTTTCTCTTACTGCTCTCTATGCCTCGTTTGACAGTTCAAGCGCCATCTCTCGGATCCTGCGCAGGTCCATTTTCCCGGTGCCGAGATACGGCAGCGCAGAAACGCGGAAAAACGAATTGGGCCGCGGTATCCAAAGGTTGGGCAGGCCCGCTTGCTGCAGCTTGTCCAAGCAATCCTTCAGCCTATCCTCCGAGAGCGTGTGCAAGACGACCAGACGCTCCCCCTTTTTCTCATCAGGAACCGATGTGACCGCGAAGCTCTGGGTTTCCAGGCCGGCCAGTTCGTGCAGCTTCTCCTCGATCTTCAAATGAGGGACCATTTCACCGCCGATCTTGCTGAATCGGCTCAAACGGTCCGTAATCGACAAGAAACCATCTTCATCCATGGAGGCGATGTCTCCAGTCACATACCATCCGTCGTGCAGGACTTCTGCGGTCTTCGCGGGCTTGCCGAGATAACCTTTCATCACGTTGGGTCCGCGCACCAGGAGCAACCCGGGCTGGTGCAGGGGAACCGGCGCCTCGGATTCCAGATCGACGATGCGGACGCTCACGCCCGGCAACGGATGGCCGATCTTGCCGCGCTTCGCGCCCACCTGGCGAAATCCAGCGGCGCGGTAGTCGCGCGCATTTACGGCGACGGCGGGTGAACACTCGGTGCAGCCGTATGCTTCCAGCGGACGGATGCCGAACTTGTCTTCGAAGGCTTGGGCTACGCGCTCATGGAGCTTTTCAGCTCCGACCAGGACATATTCGAGGCTTGCAAAATCGCCTGGGTCGCAGCGTCGCATGTAGGTCTGGAGGAACGTCGGCGTCGCGAGCAGGAATGTGATCCCATAGCGATGCGCCAGCTCGCCGATGGCCTGAGCGTCGAGCGGGTTAGGGTGGTAAATCACGCCGGTGCCCAATGCCAGGGGCAATGCGAAGGTGCCGGTAAAACCGAACGAATGGAAGAATGGAAGAGCCCCGAGAATCCTATCCTTGGCCCCGAGTCCGAAGACCTGGCCGAGCTGCTCGAGGTTCGACCCGATGTTGTAGTGAGTAAGCATGACTCCCTTGGGATCCCCTGTGCTGCCGCTGGAGAAAATCACTGTTGCCAGATCATCCAGCTCGACCCTCTTCTGCGAACCGAGCATTCTTTCGAGCATCCTGACCGGAAGAGCCCAGGCGATGAATAACGCCGCCAGCTTCTCTCCCGCGCCGGCATCGGCCGCAAGGTCTTCCAGCATCACTGCGCGCCCGGGGACCTCTAGCTGGATGCGTTCAACAAAGGCACGGGACGTCACAACTGTCTGAATGCGGCACTGGTGGGCGCAAGAGGCCATGAGTTCGTGCGAGACGGTGTGATTTAGATTCACCGGGATCTTTCCCATTAGCAGCGCGGCAAAATTGACCAATGCCGCTCCGACCGGGGGAGGGAGCAGGACGCCTACCATTTCTTGCCCTTGCCAAATCTCCCTCAATCGCCGCGCGAGGAATATCGTTCGCATCAGAACACCTCCGTACCGAACCCTCGGGAAGCGCGTGTCCGCCATGGCAAAATGCCATGGGCGCCGGCGCGCGCTCCGCACAAACTGGCGCGGGAGTGTTGTCATCCGCTCCTTGCGGTGCTGGTATGCGGCACTTTCTAGCTCCTGGACTGCCGGCGCACTGCCAGGGCCATCGCGGTCGCCGGCATGGGCGGCCCAAAGCTGACCGTGATTGGATAAGGAATGCGTCGCGGCAGCTTCCACAAAAAACGGCCGCGCTCGAAGCTGAAAATGCTTCCCCAAACGCCGTCGAGGTGTACGGGAATGATCGGCGCCTCGGTCCCTTTCATGATCCGCTCCAGCCCTCTGCCAAACGGAAGTAACTGGCCGATGCGCGTGATTTGGCCTTCGGCGAAAATGCAGACCACCTGTCCCGCATGGATCGCCTCGCTGGCGGTTCTCAGCGAGCGGATCATTTCTCGCGGGCGCTGCTTGGAAGAGATCGGAATGGCCTGAAGGAGGCGGGCGAATGGTCGGATCACCGGATGTTCATAGATGTCCTTGAACATGAGAAACCGGATGCGACGGTCGGTGCATGCCATCAACAGCATGCCGTCGATGAATGAGAGATGATTGCAGACAAACAGCGCCCCTCCCTTGCCTGGAATGTTTTCGCGGCCCACCACTCGGATGCGATACATCGAGCTTGTCAGAAGCCAGAGCAGAAGGCGCACCAGCGACTCGGGTTGCAAGGCCACTACGTAAACGGTCACTGCGATGGTGAACAGTGCGCTGGTGAGGAAAATCATCGGGGGATTCAGATTCGCCACTGTGACCATCAGGTAGTAGACGCCGGAGGCCAGGGAAATACCGATGAAAGAGAGCAAGTTGGCTGCCCCGATGATCCCGCCCTTCGTGTCGGCATCCGGCCGGTGCTGAATCAACGCATTGACCGGCACGACAAAGAATCCGGCGAAGAATCCCAGTAAGACGAGATTGAGTGCCACCGACTCCAGAGTCAGACCCGGGCGATATAGGAGCAGTCCAAAAAGTGACATGCCCATCGATCCGAGCGGAATGAGGCCGTACTCTATCTTGCGTCCGGATAGGTAACCCGCAACTGCGCTGCCCACGCCAATGCCGATTGCCACCGCTGCCTGCAAGTACCCGTTCTGGTTCTCGGTGAGGTGGAGAACATCGGTCCCGTAGAACACGATGTTGAACTGCAGCAAGGCGGCCAAGAACCAAAGGTAAGTGTTGCCCAGTACCGCCAGTGATAGGACGCGGTCACGCCGCATCAGCCTCATTTGTGCAAACAAGTCCGTGAGAAAGTTGAGCCGAAATCTCTTCTGCGGATCTGCAGCCGGTACGCGCGTGATGCCCAGGCTGGGAACCAGCCCGGCGAAAGCCAGCGCAATCAGAATGATTCCAGGCCACACCAGAGAATGTCGAAATTCGGCCGCCATCATTCCACCCGCGACCGTTCCCGTAATGATGGCGAGGAAGGTGCCGAGTTCGAGGATCCCATTCGCCCAGGAGAGGCGGTCCTCGGGAACCAACTCCGGCAGGAGTCCGTATTTTGCCGGGCCGAAAAATGCTGCCTGCGCCATCAGCGAAAACAAAGCCGTCAACCGAAGGGTCAGGCTCTCGGTCACAAGGCCCACCAGTGCCAGCAACATCACGACTATCTCGGCGAGCTTGGTGCCGATCGTGACAGAGCGCTTGCTGAAACGGTCGGCGAGATAGCCTCCACTCATGGAAAACAGGATGAAGGGGAGTGAGAAAAGGACGCCTATTGCCAAGACGAGGAAGTCGCGGTCTCTTCTTGGAATCGCGCTGTTGATGATCAGGAACATCAACAAGAACCTGTAAGCGTTATCGCTGAAGGCCCCCTGGAACTGAGTGATGATCAGACTCCAGAAACCGCGCCTCCATGACTGCTCCGTGTTTGCCAGCTGCGTGCCGGCGAGCATTGTTCCTCCGGCGCTCCCCGGAGCATCTAACAAATGACGTGCCTGGCGGGGATTTTGGTCGATATTTCCCATCCTTTTGATTTGCAAGGGATTATATCACTATACGCCTTTTGCGGCCCTGAGACTGAAAATCTCAATCTTTAAGGAAGAGTGGTTGATGTTCTCTTTTGGGGATTATGCAAATTTCTCGAAGGACATGACTTATGCCTGCGACCAAAACGATCACACCCGGTATCAACAACATAATGGACGTGCCGGCCTCCTAGCCCTGCCCTTTACCCGTAAATATAGCTGGACAACGGCGTGGATTTCATGCACAATCGCGGCATGATCACACAAAACCAAGTCAAGAGAACGTTGTCGCAACCCAAAACCATAGATTATGTCTGCGAGCTGCTCCGGGGCAATCAGTTTATGACCAGAACTGGCTTGGCTGATTTC
>Ga0299915_10002337_pt1 | contig 13864 bp, 12 predicted proteins | sample RVTome_13_FD_200263 | JGI IMG/M metagenome (GOLD analysis project Ga0299915, IMG submission 200263) | Soil microbial communities from uranium-contaminated site in the Upper Colorado River Basin, Wyoming, United States - RVT92D227 (version 2) ...
CTCTTGTAGCCATAATGGCAACAATCACAAAAGTCCTTTAAAGTTAGCTAAAGTAAAAACCAATAACATAAATTGGATCCAATTTTCTCAAAAAGCAACATAAAAACGTTACGCTACCAAAAATTAATCATTTTGTATCTACTGAAATAGGTTCCTCTATATTTTTTTTCATTACTCCCCTCATATATTCCGCTCCCATCCTTTTCACCACCAAAATACTACATAAATTGTATGAGATAGCCATTATTTGCATCCGTCATTCGGAATTAATTCGTTGGCGTGACTACAAGATAGCAAAGACTCTCGTGTATACAGTATCTTAGAATAAATAATTCAAATTTAGGGTTGACAAGATTACACAAATAGCTATAATAAATAAGCATATATAGTGAATTTACATGATTGTGGGCTTTCAAAGTTGCGTCAGGAGTTTACTTTTCCTCGTCCCGGGAATACGGGTGACTGACGTTTTGAAGTCATTATTACCTAATAACGGATTCTACTCAAGCGGACGTGGCGTTTTATCTGGAAGCAAAACCCAAAAGCGGGTTTATCTGGAAACCATATAATCAGTAGATCGGCAAGAGAGAATAGGAGGCAATGATGCAACGAGTATACGAGAAGTTACATCAACTTTCTAGCGAGCCAGATTTCTTTACCTTCCAGAATCAGTTGGCACGGGGCATCTACGAGGCGCTCGGACAAGGATACGCATCTAATGACAGCGAGGTGGACCTTGTAAAGAAGTTGATAGATGCATTCAATGGAAAAGGATTCAAAGGATTGCGTATCTATGCTGAGATTCTCCATGGGTCGAGATCATATGTCGAATTCAACTATATGGATAAGCCAGTCACGAAAGAACTTGGTGATATGCTTATAATCTCGCTTGTTACCGCAGGGAGTCAAAGGCTGTTCCAGCGGCTTTGCATCGTTCAAAACAAGAAGATCCAAGGAGACAAATGGGCTATTGATCAGGAACAACTCTATCTGCTCAAGAATTTCCCGTCATTCACAGGGAACAAGGGCATATTCCGAAGAAGCCGGGACCTGATCTTTCGCAACAATAGCGGCTGCCTCGGCGCATTCGGATTCTTCACCCCACCTGGAGAATTGCTCTTGGCCTCCGCGCCACTCGTGACAGAAATGCTTCGCGGTCAAAAGGTACTCAAAGTGACGGACATTTCGGTATTTCCACAAATTGGTATCGGAGGACGTGGGACATTGGGTGGGGGATCAGGGATTCCGTTTGCGTTTTTTCGGCATCCCAAGGAACTATTCTTCTTGATAGAAGAAATCCTGCACCACTACGGATGGGGACTGCCGATGTTAGGTAGCATCATTTTGGGCAATACGCACTTTTGCCGGGACGTGTATGACTTCTCCAGGGACTGCACACAGATGAACATCGGGGAGCCTACTTATGTGTTCGATAGGGTACTGAACCCACACGTGGACGCATTTGCGAATCTTGTGCTGAGACGCATTCACTATGAAGCTCACCCGGACCTACCCGGAGACAATGTCTTTGGTGATTTTCCATTCGATGGATCTGCAGCGGTTCTCCTTTTTCACCTTGATGTTCAGAGAGGAGAATAGTCGAACAATTTTTTCAAGCCGACCGTCAAGCAGGACGGTTTAAAACATGTTAGCTGACAAAAACGAAATAGGAAAGTATGAGTGAGTTTAAAATAAACATCCTTCCGTTCAGTATCCTGCACGAAGAGGTTAATATTTCCTTTTCCATAAATGAGAGAGAAGGATACTGTCGCATTCATAAAAGGAATTTACCCAAGAATTATCCCACTCCCATAAACGAGCTGTTGGGAGAATTTACGTGGTGGACGATAGCCCCGCAAGAGGGCGATATAACTATTCCCGTGAATCTTTTTGAAAACAAAAGATTTGCAAAACATTACTTTAACAAAATTCTTTTTGATCATTTCTACAATAAAGGTATTATCACTAACCGCAACTTTATTAATGACACAGAGGTGTATCTAGAAGACACGAAGTTTATTAACAGAGAATACAAGAAATATAACAAATATTCACTTCGTATTGACAATAATGATTTAATTGAAGGAACAAGCCTTCTCGTTTCTTACGATGGTGATTCTTTTATTCTCAATAGAAGCGTTCAAGCAGCACAATTAGAAAATGACCTTTTAGGAAAAGTTAAGTATGAAGGAAGAATTACAAAGTTCAATTCGCTAGAAGAAGCAGACAAAAATGTCATTTACCCATTACTAAATAGGGACATCATATCATTTTTGGGTCTTTCTATTGAACGTAACTATTCCGAAAATAAATACAGGAAGTATTTCGACTTCATTCAAAAGTTCTACGAGTCTCATTTGAAAGACACGGTAATTGGAGAATGCATTCAAATATTTGAATCGGGTTTTTATAAACTACATGAAAGCAAAGTATACTGTACCACAGAAGATAGTAATCTTCTTTTGTTTGGTAATAATCAGAAACATTTCACTCCGTACATTGGTGTGAAAGAATATGGACCAATACAAGTGCCTCCTGATAAACCAATTAAATTCATTTTTATTTTTCACAAGGAGGATAGTGCATTAGCAAATAAAGTTTACTCATACTTGAAGAAAGGATATAAGAGCTTTCCTGGTTTGGAATCATTTGTGAAAATTCAATTTGAGATTGACACTGTAAGGTCAATAAGATTTACGGCCAATGATCCTATTGAAGAAATTGATGGTGCTATCCGAAATTTGCAATCAAATCCGAACACTGCTTTTGATACAGATGCAGCAACTTATGCGGCTTTATACATTTCACGTATAAAGAAAGACACCGAAGATGAAGTAATGGACAAAGTGTATTACCGCCTGAAAGAATTATTATTGCATTATGGAATCACATCACAGGTGATTTACGCCAACAATATAAACAATCCATCATTCAATTATTTCCTTCCGAATATCGCAATTGCCTTGCTCGCAAAACTTGGAGGCATCCCGTGGAGATTATACAGACCAATCAAAACGGATTTGATTATTGGTGTCAGCGTAGATCGTTCAATAGTGGCAAAGGAGCAATTTATCGCAAATGCCTTTTGCTTTCAGAATGACGGAAGATTCAAAGGTTTTAATGCTTTCGAGAAAGACAATACTGATGCTTTAGCGCTTTCAATCAAGACTGCTATTGAACAATATATTGCAGAGAACAAAGGTTTTGAAAGATTAGTCATCCATTACTACAAAGAGATGAGTAAGGAGGAGGAAAAGCCAATACGAAACGTTTTGAATCACCTGAATCTTCGTCTTCCTTGTGTAGTTCTTACTATTAACGAGACGCTAAGCAAAGACTATGTTTTGTTTGACAGTTCCTTTGATGGGAGGATGCCGCAAAGCGGAACCTTCGTAAAAACGAAGTGGAATGAATTTATCCTTTGCAACAACACAAGGTATTCCAACAAAACAGGTACACGACTTGAAGGATTTCCTTTTCCGATTAAAATAAAACTCAAATCCTCCAACTACGAAAAGATTAATGATTTCAATGTGGTGAGGGAACTCATTGATCAAGTGTATCAATTTTCGAGGATGTATTGGAAAAGTGTTCGGCAGCGCAACTTGCCCGTTACAATCGAGTATCCTAAACTGGTCTCAAGAATGATTCCACATTTTGATAACAAGGTATTAGAAACATTTGCACGTAAATCACTTTGGTTTCTATGATGTTAGATGAAGACTTCAAAAAGGTTGTATTTCTTCTCGGGGCTGGCTCGTCCAAGGATTCTGGTTGCAAACTATCCTGTGAAATGCTCATCTCATTGAAAGAATCAATCCAAAACCTTACTGCATCTGAAAAGGATATCATAAAGTATAAAGAGGATTTCAACGAGATTTATCATTTCATCTTAGCCAGTTTGAAATATCAATCTATGATGAAGGATGTTTCCGCTAATAATTATTCCTACCTGAGTATTGAAGATTTTGTAATGGTACTTCGCCAGTTGATTGATAAAGAGTTCGTCATTCCATATCCTTTAATCGGTAACTGGAACGATAAGATTCTGAAATGGGAATTACGAAACGGTGATGTTTTTGTTCGCTTTAAGGATTTTATCACACTCCAACTTGTGAGGGATTGGACGCAGTTTGATCAAAGTAAAGCGGAAATTAGTTTGCAACCTGCACGAGAATTTCTCAGCCATTCACCGAATGTGAAATTGAATATTTTCTCTCTGAATTATGATTTGATTTATGAGAAGGTATTCAATTCTCCTACCTCAAAGATTCTTGACAATGGTTTTTCTGAAAAAATTGTTTCAGGCAGCAAAATAAGGTACTGGGCTGCTGATTTTAATAATGCATTAAGCCCAACCAAAATAAATCTCTTCAAATTGCACGGTTCAATTGATTGGGAATACAATCAAGACTCGGAAGAAATTTTAATAAAGGAAAACATTGACGATGGCAGAGAGCCTTTGATAATTTTTGGTTCTTATTCTAAAATGCTTTCTTTTGACCCATTTCTTTATATCCTGAGCAAATTCAGAACTCTATTGGAAGAAGCGACAATTTTTGTTGTTATTGGTTATAGCTTCCACGATAAATACATTAACAATCTTTTGATCCAACAATTGAGCCAAAACACTGACAATGATCTTCCCAAAAAATTATTGATTGTTGATCCCTCTCGTAAAGACAAAACAGAAGTTCAAGTTGCAGAGGAATTTAGAGAAATACAGGATAGCAAATCAATAAACGACATCATCAACTTTAAGCAAATCAGTCCTGACAGAATCAAATTGATAACCAAGTCAGCCTCTGAGTTTTATTCGGAATATTTTGCGAACGGGGCAGAGCTTCTTAAAAATGAACTTGAGCAAATTGAACTGGGAGAAAAGTTTTTTGACTAAAATGGTTCAGTTCGTAAGTGAGAGGCCCTTAGCTCTTGACAATATAATTCAGGTTTCAGTAGCTTCCACCTCCTGTCCTACCCGTTCCTAACCTGTAATCTATCTTACCACTCCTAGCAAATTCCCTACACCTTCGATAGTGAAAAGGATGGCACGGGTATTTATGAGAGGCAGTGTATTCTACCTGCCCCTAATCGCATTCCAAGAATGCATAACTTTGAATTTTGAATTCTTAATGATTTTGTTTTATTGAGCCCTTAAACCTTTGAACTTTTGAACCATTATTCCGAATTTTGAATCTTTCAACTGAAGGTAAATATGTCTCTGAAGGATAATTTACGATAACTGTTCATCGAAAATTATACGCAAGTCACTAACATTGAAAAGGTTGAAGGAAAAGTGAGGAAAAAAATAAAAATGAACCTCAGATGTTTCAGAGGCTTCAGAACCCCCCTTTTGAATTTCCCCCCTTATCAGGGGGAAAGGAGACATCAAGTCCTCGGACAATAAAAAACCCCCTTTGGTTAGAAGAGGGTTATTTATATTTTTTCCCGTTCAGTTCTTCGAAATTATTATCAGATCCCTTTTCCCGACACGATCAGCTCCCGCGCCAGGTTCAAACACAGCTTGGGGGGTAGAATCTGGTGCAAGTACTTGATTTCGGCTCCGCCATCGGGAAGGGTATCTCCGACGTGGTTGACCGGCACTCCCCGGTATTTAAGCAATACCTTCAGGTGTTGTGCCTCTTCCTTCAGAAAACCGATGGTCCGGGGTCCGGCGTAGAGTTTCTCCAGCTCCGACCCGTCCTGGGACCAGTCTATCAAAGCCAGCCAGCCTTCTCCCCAGGGATCCCGCTGTACCAAATCCGGCTCCTGGCTCAACCGGGGATTGGTTTGCACCAGACGCCCGGAAAGCGGAGCGTTGACAAAGACGGTTCCCGCCTCGGTCTGCACCCTTCCGAATGCCTCCTCCTGAATGATCTCCTGGTTGGGCCGATACAGCTCCACCCTGACCGGAGAGGGGAGGAGATAAGCCAACAAGCTGTCGATACCCACCTTCCAGGTGTGATCGTACTCCCGCCGCGCCCACAGATGAGTGGGGTGGAGATACACCCGCTCGTCTATCTCTCCCGGCGAGAAGGTGAAAAATCCGTTGTCGGAGTCCAAGCTGGTAGGAGCAAACGATTGAAACAGCGAGTGATTTGCGGGGATTTGCTTTTTCACCTTCGACTTGAGTCCGCCCGGCTTGGCATGTTGCCTCATTACCCGGTCGAAATCGCACTGCTCGCAGTCGTAGTTGAAGGGGCACAGTTTGAAGGAGATCACTCCGGCCGTCATCCACACACAGCGGTTCAGATCCTCTTCCGGCGAGTTCCTGCTGTTTTTGGTCAATTTCTTTTCCATATATTCCTCTCCATCTCGATTTTCATCGAGTGTTTAGATCCAATGTCTCCAACTCCAGCGTCTCCTCCGTCTGGTAGGCCAGCGGCTTGGGCCGATCATGTGTCTCCGGGTGCTCAAAGATCGGCAGGTAGCGGACCGCCAAGGCAAAGATGAAAAATCCGGTGGCAACCAGCGCCACGGTGATGGCGATCTCCGACCAGGAGGGGAAGTAGTTGACGCCGGAGGAGGCGATAAAACTGGTGGTGGCGGTATTCAGCCGGTTCAACATAAAACCGCTGATGACGCAGATGGAGGCAGCATATAAACCTACCGTGGTTAACCTCACCCTGCGGATGGAGAGCAGTATGATGGGGGCAATTACCCCGGCCAGCGCCTCCAGCCAGAACATGTAAGTCTCCATGCGGGGGATGAAAATGTACGACCAGGCTCCCCGGGCGGTGAAATCGTATATCTTCATCAGAAGATACATCACCAGGACTACCAACAGGATTCGACCCACGTCCGCCAGCACGTCGTCTTTGAGCTTGTGGCCAAAAGCCCGAAAGCTTAAATGCGATTCGAATATCACCATGGCGCATCCGGCGGCTATGGCCGAGACGTAGAACAGAAGCGGAAGCGAAGCCGAGTACCAGAAGATGTACATCTTCTCGGGCATGATCAAAAACAAGGAGCCCAAAGAGGATTGGTGCATGGTGGAGAGGATGACTCCCAGAATGACCAGAGGGACGGTTATCTTGGTGATCCATCTTTTGGGCCCGCTCCAGCCCAGCCTCTGAAGCAGATTGGGGCTGAACTCGAAGAACAAGACCGTGGTGTAAAACATGACGCACATGGCTACTTCAAACAGAGCCGAATGAAAATTCCCCATGAGCAGGGGATTGTAAATTCTATCCGGACGCCCCACGTCGAACAAGAGACCCACTATCACCAGAAGGTATCCTAAAAATGCGGTCAATATGGTAGGCTTCAAGACCGGGTAGAAGCGTTTAACGTGAAAAACGTAAACCGCGGCGGCTATGGTGAATCCTCCGGCTGCCAGTCCCACTCCGCAGATCACGTCAAATCCCACCCACAGCCCCCAGGGGTATTTATCGCTCAGATTGGTCGAAGCCCCCAAACCGCCGGTAATGCGAATGATGGTGGCTACCAGTCCGGCCAACCAGATGAGAAGCAAAACCACCTTCCAGAAGGTTATTTTGAACGGTAATTTGAAATCCATTTTTATCTCACTTTCTTATTATTTTTCTTAAGTTGATACATTTGATTTCCAAACAGTAATTTTCCTTTTAAGATTTATCCGTCTCTTTCCTTTTGGCTTTGTATTCCGCCAGTTCCATACGCCGGTCGATGATCCACCAAACCCCGTAGAGAAACGCTCCACCGAAGATAGCCACGCTGGGGACCTTGCTGAGCGCCTGCCAGGTCAGCTTGGGCAGAGAGTAATCGGGAAGGTTGGTAGGGAAACCGAATTCTCCCATGGGAACGGCCGACAGGAACATAACCGAAGTTCCTCCCACTTCCTTTTCCCCGTAGATATGATCGACGTATTGCCCCGGATTTTCCTGTATTCTCTTCCGTGCCTCCGCCACAAGCTCTTCCCGGTCGCCGAACATGGTGGCTCCGGTAGGACAAGCCTCGGAACAGGCGGTGGCTTTTCCCTCTTTCAACCTCTCATAACAGAGTATACACTTTCTCACCTTGGGTGCCCGCTTTTTCCATTCATAAGTCGGCACGTTGAAAGGGCAAGCTTGCATACAATAGCGGCAACCGATGCATTTGTTGGCATGATAGATCACCGCTCCCTCTGGTGTCTTTTCAAAAGCCCCTACCGGGCAGACCGATTTGCATGAGGGATCCTCGCAGTGCATGCACAGCCGGCGATAGTACATGCCGTCTTTCTCCTTGACCACGGTATAAGCCGTGGCGGAAAGCTCTTTCTCTTCCTCTGGAGGAAGACCATTTACCTCCTTGCACGCAGAGGCACAAGCACCGCATCCGATACATTTGGTGACATCAATTAGAAGTCCTTTTTGCTTTTCCATGTAATGTTTCTCCCTTTTTCTCCTTCACCTGGCTGCCAGAGGTAACGGAGAGTTTCTTCTCCGTTCTGCAGGAAGATCCCCGCAAGCATATCCGACAGTCAGGATACAAAATTAAGTCAATTAAGAAGAGTCCTTTTTCTTTTCTCTTTTCCATGGCTTAATCCTTACCCGGTTTATATCCCAGGAACTGTGTTTCAAACTCCGCTACTGCTTTGCGGTCGAAGTGTGCTACCAAACCTTCCAAAGGAAGCCCGCCGTCCTGGTAGGTGAGTCCCGCCATGGCTGGCTGAGGTAGATGCGTCTGAACGAATTCTCGCAGCCGGTTGATCTCTTTGGACCACCAGCTCTTGGTCTGATCCGCCACCGCGAAGTTCTTCAAATCGGAAGACAAGTTGGCGGGATTGATCAAGTAGAACCAGCCCTTGGTGTAAGGGTTCTCGGTGAATTCCTCCGGGTGGTCCTCCAACTCGTAATTGTATTGTTCTATGGTTCCTTCAATGGGGGAGACGATGCGGATGGTTTTGTCGCCCTGAACGACCGACGCCAAAATCTCTCCCTTGTGAACTTTATCCCCTACTTTTTTCATCTCGATTTTATCGGCTTTTCCGATCAAACGGCCGATCAGCTCGTCTATTCCCAGTTGCACTCTACCGGATGCTCTTAAGTTCACCCACACGTGTCCGGGGGTGAAGAAATACCCGGGCGGAAATCCCGGCATTCTTCGCTCTGAAACTGCCGCATAAACCTTGGCCGGCTCCATTCTTCCCTTTCTGGCTCTGCGAACCAGCGCATCGATTAAAAGAGCCACGATGAAAGTCCCTACTACCATTAGTGCTACCATCTTACTCCTCCCGTTTGATTTAGTTTACGGTTTACTAGTTCCGATTCGTTGCAAAGAATTCCTTGGTCACCTTGTTCCACTGCTCTTCGGTCAGATGATCCCCCAGATCCGACACCAGCTCTCCGCCGTCCTGTAACACGGCGAATTCCGCCGAACCCAGGATCGATGCCAACTGCTCCTTTACCGCCTGGTTCCAACGGCTTAAGGTCCCGCCGCTGATCAGATTTCTTAACTGCCGGTTCAATCCGATGGGCTGGACTTTCAAAATCCAATTCTGATCCGGGCTTTTTTCCTTCAGAATTTCGGGGTTTTCATATAATGCCTGATTTACTTCCACCACCCTGCCGCTGATGGGTGCAGTCTGAACCAGCTGCCTTAGTCCTCTTTTCAAACCCCAGGCTTTACCACCCTGCTGGATCATGCTTCCTACTTCGGGCAAAGTGATTCTTTCTACCGATCCGAACACTGATTTGGTGAATTCATCTGCTCCGACTGCTACTAAGGAAGGCTCGGTCACCCTCACCCAGGTATGCCCTGGATGTACAAAGAATCCCTGTAAGACACTGCCAAGCTTTGCTTTAATGCTTTCTGTTGCCGGGACAGCTTTTCTTTCACGATAAATGCTGACCCCGATGGCTATGGCCACGAAGAATAGGATTATTGCTACTGACATTTTAATCACCTCGGTTTTTGTTAGATGTTATCGGTTTCATTTCACTTGACTATATCTGCAAAAGAGATGCCGAATTTTTAATACTCATAATTTGGGAAAATAAAAATATATCAATCAATAACTTATAATACTAAAAATTATTTTTATTAACAACCCGACATTGTGAAAAAATTCACAATATTGTAGAACATTTCAACGCCAATATTATTAGATTGTAGAAATATTTGCCAACTTGTTTGTTATCAATAAGAAAATTGATGTAGAATAAATCATCATTAAGTGTTGGAGTATTCGGCGTTTTTAGATTTTCAGTAGTTGGAAAACACCATTGTTTTATGTCAATCGACAAATATGAAAAAATCTTGATATCATCCTGATTAATTGGTAAATGGAATTATGAGTTTTCGATCTGTTATCAGGAAGTCTTTATTAGTTCTAAGGATAAGATGAGGAGATTTTGTTCTAGTCCAAACGAACGGATTATGGAAACAAATTCAAAGTTGCGGATTAAGAAGCGGATATGATATACCTGACAAAACAGAGGTTCAGATATATGAATCAACACCAAGGGTGATTTCTATTTTATGTTGTTTTCTTCTTACTTAGATGCAGCTGTTTGTTATTGGATGGCATCATTAGTAATACAGGTGAGCGTTCCCGTCTGATCAATGGTCCAGATGTCCGAAGTCGGGTCATCATCCAGTCCGGTGGTACTCTTTGTTCCGGCAGTCGCGGTGAAACTGGTTTGATTGGCTGTAATTGAGTAGCTGTAGCGCGCTGTGGATGCTACCTCCACGTACAGAGGACCGATGGTTTCACCTGGTTGGATCACGATGGTGCTTCCGTCGCTGGGGTAGTAGGCGTCTTTTTCCTGCCGGTAAGTATGCTGCATGGCGTAGATCTGCTTTAGGATCAACTGGGCTTCGCTCTGTTTGGCTTTGGCAGAGGAGCTCATAAAGCTGGGGATGGCCAGTGCAGCCAGAACCCCGATGATAGCCACCACGATAGTCAACTCTACCAGCGAGAATCCCTTTTCCCTATGACAAAAGTTTAATGGTTTCATAATATACTCCTTTCTCACGTGCTTAACACCACTGCAAAACCTATGCCGCCTGCCCACTCTCTGATGAGTTTCCTTAATCGTTTGTCCGGCAGTAACTTGGTATCAATTCATATACATTGACTTCCTCTTTTGATGATCCCTGTTCTGCAAACGCTGTCATTATCTTTGCAATTGCAGGTAAAAGATCTTAGCCATTCTGTCCAAACTTTTACGGGTATTACAATCATTTAAACTTTCAAGAAGTGTTTAGCACCCACGGAGGAGAAGCTAAGAAAACATGTGGATTTTTGAATCTGCCATTAGTTTATTCCACCTTTTCATTATTCCACAATTGTCTTGACAGCCATTCTCGCCAATTATATATTTGGCGGGTGTTGGAGATAATATTTCATAACCGATTTTGAGCTAAGACAAATAACATCAATATGCTAAGCAGCACGATAATTGAACAATTAGAGAAGATCGTCGGAAAGGGAAATCTCGAAGCACGATTGGATGGAGTCTTTGTTTCACCAGAGGATGTCACCAAGGCATCAGAAGTCATAAGATTGGCCAACGAACACAAGTTAAAGCTTCTCCCACTAGGTTTAGGTTCATTACTTGATTCCTCAAAACTTACCTCTGAAAATCTAATCATTTTGAAGACAGGTCGTCTGAATCAACTCAAGAAAGTTGTGTCTGAGGATTTGTATGTGATTTTGGAACCTGGTTTCCCTCTTAAGGATTTGAACCAGCGTCTGGATGAATTCAATCTGTTCTATCCCTTTGCCGGTCCAAAATCAGTCGGCACCATCGGCGGATCGGTCGCCACCAACCTCAAAGGAAAATCCGACGATAGGAGCATTCAGACCAAAGATTATGTTTTGTTTCTGGAGCTGATCAATCCTCAAGGGGAGATCATGCATGTGGGGGCAAGGACGTTCAAATCGGTAACCGGATACGATCTCCCCCGCTTGTATGTTGGCTCTTGGGGAACTTTGGGTTTCATCACCGAGATAAGCCTGCGACTGGTTCCGATAAAAAAACGGAAACATTACCCTGCCTTTATTCCCGATCCTTCTCCCCGGAATGAAAACAAAAACTTGAAGGACATAAAAGCTACCATAAGTTCCCGTATCAAAACCGCACTCGATCCTGATCAGATCTTTTTTGATATCATCTCCATCCCTTGAATCTCTAGTCAACCCTTAGCCAAGCCCTCACATGTCCTGAGCGACATCGAAGGATGGCTTGGTGCCGAGATATAAAACATCGGTTGCGTGTAATAATTCCGTAGCCATACCCTCACTGTATACCCCAGAATCTCCTTGACTTTATCGGTTTTTAGGTTTTATTGATGGCGTCGAAGGATAAGTGCAACTTTTCCGGAAATGCAAAGGTAATAATCGCAAGGGACGAAAAGGACATGAATTCTATTATTTGCTAAGGAGGATCAAGGTGACTTTAAATTGGACATATTCGGTTATGGCGCACGAGATGAAAAGCTCCGCCATCCGGGAGATATTGAAGATAACGGAAAGACCGGACGTGATCTCATTTGCCGGTGGTCTTCCCGCGCCGGAGCTTTTTCCCGACAGGAACTTGCTCAAAGCGTGCACCAAAGTTTTGGATGAATACCCGAACAAAGCTCTACAATACAGTCTCACCCTGGGGGTTCTTCCCCTACGGAAGACCATAGCTGAAAGACTTACCCAAAAAGGGTGCACCGGTTTGACCGAGGAGAATATTTGCATTACCTCGGGCTCTCAACAGGGTTTGGATCTAACCGGTCGGGTATTTTTGGATAAAAGCAGCGCGGTGATATGTGAGAACCCCACCTACCTGGGAGCCATTCAGGCGTTCAACGTCCACCACCCCCAATATGTCACGGTGGATATGGATGAAGAGGGGATGATCGTGGATCTGGTGGAGGAGAAAATCAAAAAATACAAGCCCCGTTTCATCTACGTGGTTCCCAATTTTCAGAACCCCACCGGCAGGACTATGAGCTTAAAGAGAAGAAAACAGCTGATCAAGCTGGCGGAGGAATACTACATCCCCATAATTGACGATAATCCCTATGGAGACTTGAGATATGTGGGGGAAGATCTCCCCTCGCTTAAAAGTCTGGGTGGGGAGCTGGTGATCGAGCTGGGGACCTGTTCCAAGATCGTATCACCGGGACTGCGGATCGGGTGGATTGCCGCTACCACAGAAATGATGAATATGGTCGAGCGGATGAAGCAGGGAGCGGATTTGCATACCAATACTTTCACTCAATATGTGGTGTATGAATACATTCAAGCCGGGAATCTGGATCGGCACATTCAGTTGATCAAGGATTCCTACAGCCAGAGAAGGGATTTGATGATCAAGGCTCTTAAGGAATATTTCCCGGAAAACGTAAAATGGACCGAGCCCGAAGGCGGGCTTTTCCTCTGGGTGGAATTGCCCGAAGGGGTATCGGCGACGGCTCTGTTGGAGGAAGCGGTCAGGCAGCAGAAGGTGGCATACGTTCCCGGAAAACCGTTTTTCCCGTATGAGGATAAAGATAATACTCTGCGGTTGAACTTCTCCAACGCCAGCCACGAGATGATCACCGAGGGGATCAAAAGATTAGGAAAAGTCTTCAAGGAGAACATAACCCAGGCCAGTAGCAGGAAGAAAGTCTCCACGAAGTAAAGATTGTTTTCCTGCTTAGTCTAGCATCTAGTTAATATGAGCGGTCGAGGAAATACTTTTCCTCGACCGTTTTTTTGGGTATAATTAATAAGCGAGGGAGTGAAGGATACAAAGACGAAAGTACAGATTATCACAAGAGCGTTTTTCAAATTTCTGCTCACTTGCGCATCCAATCTTACTCGCCCCACCTAAACTTCAAATTATTTTCAAAATATTTTGAGTCTGAATTTCAATCCAGATCAATTGTTGAGCTAACCATAAGCGAATAAACGAAATATCTTAGT
>Ga0299915_10002338_pt1 | contig 13864 bp, 15 predicted proteins | sample RVTome_13_FD_200263 | JGI IMG/M metagenome (GOLD analysis project Ga0299915, IMG submission 200263) | Soil microbial communities from uranium-contaminated site in the Upper Colorado River Basin, Wyoming, United States - RVT92D227 (version 2) ...
AGCAAAAAGGGCTGCAAAGGATCGCGCAAGGGAGGCTACACCCGTCGCCCTTTGAATTTGAGGTTGGTAAGTGGCAGGTATTGGTAGCCCACGAGCTTGCCCATCCGGAGACGGCAGCTGGCCCGGCGTATCGCCTGGTGGCCTATGGCCATACCCACCGCCCCGAGGTAAAGAAACAGGGTGTAACCCTCATCGTCAACCCCGGGGAATGCGGCGGCTGGCTCTACGGCCGCTCGACCGTGGCCATTGCCGATCTCGACGCCCTCGAGGCCGAAATCATAGAGCTATGAAGGGAGAGATCCTCGATTCCTTTCTCCATTACCTCGCTGTAGAGAAAGGTTTGTCCCGCAACACCCTCGAGGCCTATAGCCGGGACCTCAATGCCTACCTTGATTTTCTCGAAGGCGAGGGGATCGCCTCCCTGGCCGCAACGTCCAAGCTCACCGTTATGGCATTTATTAAACAACTAAAAAAAGCAGGGATCTCGCTGCGCAGCATCACCCGAGCCCTCGTGGCCTTGCGCGGCCTCTATCGCTTTCATGCCAGGGAAGGGCTGCTCAAGGCCGACCCGCTGGAGGATATGGAGCTTCCCAAGCTCGGGCCGACCCTGCCCCATGTCCTTACCATACAGGATTGCGAACAGCTCCTGGCCCAGCCCGATGCCGAAAGCCTTCTCGGGATCAGGGATGGGGCGATGCTCGAGCTGCTCTATGCCACGGGCATGCGGGTCTCCGAGCTTTGCGATCTGCCCATAAGCGGGTTGAATCTGGAGGCGGGGTTTGTGCTCATTAGGGGAAAAGGCGGCAAGGAGCGGGTCTGCCCCATCGGGGAGATGGCCATGGAGCGGGTGCGAAACTATTTAGAGCAGGCCAGGCCCCTGCTGCGCAAAGGGAGGGAAAGCCCCTTTCTTTTTCTGAATAACCGGGGCAATCGGATGAGCAGGCAGGGGTTTTGGAAGCTCCTCAGGCACTATGCCCTGAAGGCCGGGATCACCAAGCACCTCACCCCGCATACCCTGCGCCACTCCTTTGCGACGCATTTATTGGAGCGGGGGGCCGACCTCAGGTTCATCCAGGCGATGCTCGGGCACGCGGACATCGGCACCACCCAGATCTACACCCACGTCAATCAGGAATACCTCAAGCAGCTTCACCGCAAGTTTCATCCGCGGGGGTGAGCTCCCGCGGCGAGTTAAAAAGGATTTACCACGGAGCGGCACGTCCCGCACTGTGTCGCCTTGCGACATCCCCTCTTTAAAACTATCCGAATGTCCCTCTCAGCTTTCTACAAAATATAAATGTTGGGATGTATCGCCCTACGATATAGTGGGGGACTTTGTATAATGATGCTCCTTTAAATCTTTCAAGGACATCATGCCGTAAGGCGGCAAAATATGAATGACGGCCCCACACCTTCCTGCACCTTAAATTTTAAGTCTAAGGAAAGCAGGATGTCGTAGTGCGACACATTATGATTTTTGCGGTAGACGGGGTCCCTGCCGATCTGTGGCATCCCCTCCCCCACCTGTTATTAGATATATATAATTGAGGGGATGTCACAAAGTGACACATTAAGAATCTAAAGGTAGGGGAGTAAAACGGGAGATGTCGCTCCCGCTCTCCATTATAGAAATAAGAATGTCGGGATCCCGAAGCGGGAAAAGCGACAGATTATCACGGTTAAAAAATTAAGATGAATTCTTATGATATTTCCGTGTAACTCTGTGAATATCCGTGGTAGATTTAATGAGAAATCCGTGGTGAAAGACATGAAAAAGGGAGACCATCCCAACCTATTTCTGATAGCAGCGGCAAAGGATGCGAAGGCACGCAACAAGGCGTTCGGCATCCGCCTGCCCCTGCTCGGATATCCCGCCATCAGCCTGGCCCTGATCGCCGCGCTGACCCCGGAGCGGTTCCAGGTCCGGCTCATAGACGAGGCCCATGAGCCGGTGCCGTATGGGCAAGGCTGCCATCTGGCCCTGATCGTCGGGCTCACCCACCACATGCCCAATGTGTATCGTATTGCCGATCGCCTGCGATCCGAAGGCACGCGAGTGATATTGGGCGGATTCCATGTGACGGCCCTGCCCCACGAGGCCCTGGCGCACTGCGACGCCGTGATCCTCGGAGAGGCCGAGGCCGTATGGCAGGAGGTGCTCGCGGATTTTACCCGGGGATGTCTGAAGAAAAAATATCACGGCCAGGAGGCGGACCTCGCCCGGCTGCCGATCATGCGGCGCGACCTCTTTAACAAAAAGTTCTACCACCCCGGGGAGATCATCGAGACGACGCGCGGCTGTGCAGTCGGATGCGCGTTTTGCGGCGTGCAGCAATTTTTCGGGAAAAGATCGAGGGGCAGGCCGCCGGAGGCGATCCGCCAAGAGCTGATGGCCCTGTTCGGCCCGCGGCCACCGCAGGCGCGGTGGAAGAGCTGGCTGGCTGAGCACTGGCACCCCGACATCCCCTACTTTATCGAGAGGCGCCTGCTCTACGTGATGGACTCCAACTTCGTCTCGGATACCCGCCATGCCCGGGCCGTGCTGGAGGTGTTCAAGGACCTTGATATCAGGTGGTACGGCCATACGAGCTTCAACCTCACCAGGGATGATGCCATGCTGGACCTGATGGCAGAATCGGGCTGCATCAGCGTCAACATCGGCTTCGAATCGCTCTCGCAAACAACGATCGATTCCATGCACAAGTTCCCGAACAGGACGGCGGAATATGCCGATTCCATCCGCCGCCTGCACGAGCGCGGCATCGGCGTCATGGGCACGTTCATCGTGGGATTTGACGAAGACACACCCGCGGTCTTTGACCAAATCGCGGAATTCGCGATTAAAAACCGCCTGGAGACCGCCTTTACGCTGATCCTCACCCCCCTGCCGGACACCCCGCTCCACGCGCAGATGGATGCCCAGGGCCGGATCTTCAACCGCAACTGGGAGGCATACGACCACGGCTCGGTGACGTTTTTTCCTAAGAACATGACCCCGGCAGAGCTCCACTGGGGGATGAGGGCCACGTGGAGGAAGGTCTATTCGTGGCGCAATATCTGGAAGAGGATCATGACCAAGCCCCGGGTCAGGCCTTTCTTCTATCTGCCAATCAATATCGGATTCGCCCGGTGGGCCCGCGTGATCCGCTCCAAAAAGCTCTGGCCGCCTCCCAGGGACGGGGCAGGCGCCTAAGTAAGGCCACGGCCAATACCGGCCCTCAAGAGATATGATAGTGTCCTAATTTGAATTAAGCAGGAAGGGTTATTTGAGATCGCTATATATATCTAATCTAAGGCTTGGGTGCCTTCTTTTTTTACTAGAATAACTTAAATTTTTTATAAAACCCATTTTTTCATAAAAAGGTACTGAGTCAGGTATGGCATCGACCAAAACAAACCTACACCCTATTGAACTGTTTAGGGTTATAGCTAAGCCGATTACATACTTAATTATTTTTTCTCCTATTCCCTTTCTTTGGTAATCTTGTTGAATAGCAAAACGGGCAAGTTTAATAGCAGGGAAATATTCCATTTTTACTTTTGGATAAAGCCAATTCTCTTTTGTTTTTAAATTTACCTCAGATGAACAAAGGGTAAAATACCCCACTATCCTATTGTCAATGGATATTATTTTTGTAGTCCCGATATGTTGATTTTGATATGTTATAGCATCTTGTAGAAGAAATTCATCTAAATCACGATGCTCTTGTGCGCTACCACAGCAGAATGTTAAAGGGATAATATCTTGTGAGAGAGGAAGTAGGGTGTAGTCTTCTGGCACAATTTATTTATTTGCGGGATTTTGATTTCTTTTCTATTTCTTTATAATAGGCGACGTAACTCTCCATCTTCTCCTGATATTCAGGAGAACAATTGGGGTTCTTAATCCTTTCAAGAACTTTCTTAGCTTCCTTCCCTTTTAAAATGGTAGGATTTGTATTAATGGGGCGTGCCATGGTGCCCTCCTTAATGAATAAAAGTTTAAATCCACAGCACTGATTTTTTTAAAAAAGTGCCTACCTCTGCTTATCTCTGCCTATCCCTGCATATCTCTGTATATCATAGTATTACTCTTATTCAGCCCAAGTCAAGCATAAAGCCCGCCTTTGCCTCCTTTATATATACATTTTGATCTTTTTTATTGTAAAAAGGCATATACAAGGTATCTACAAAGTAGCTACAAAGTAGATACAAGGTAATACCACAACCGACTATGCAGGCTAAGATTACAGATCATATTTGGGCATAGGGGGAATTATTAGCTTATGAGGTAAATTAGATTGTCGGATCATGGACACCAGGTTATTTTCATAACCTTAACGCCATAAAGTGCCAAGCCAAATTAGGACACTACCGGAGATATCATGCTCTTTACTTTTAGGCCCGGATTGCCTATGATGGGCGAGACTTAGATCAGTGCGAGATCCGTGAAAAATCCGTGGTGGTAATTAGGTCCAGGCCTCAGGGGGGAACGGGGCATGAGGTAGAAGGGGGAGAAACAGAATCAGCGGGGGGAGCGATGAAGGCATCCATGCCCACCCCAATTTCATGATGAGGCGGTGACAGATGAAAGACACCCGAACAACACAGGAGATTATAGACCGCTTGAAAAAACGATTGCCCTATTTACAAGAGAAGTATGGTGTGCAGCGCCTTGCCATCTATGGCTCGTTTGCAAAAGGCAATCAGACAAAAAAAAGCGATGTTGATATCCTCGTCCAATTAATGAGGCCTCTTGGCCTGGAGTTCGTAGAGCTGGCTTATGACCTGGAAAAGATAGTGAAAAAGAAAGTAGATCTGGCGACTTTTGCGACACTTAAGAGAAGCCTCGAGAACCCCCGCTATGAACACATTGCTTCTGACATTGAGGGGACCCTGACGTATGTCTAAACGGAGAGACTGGAACTTTCTCAATGATATCCGAGAAGCGATACAGAGGATCTTGACGTATACGGCGGGCTTGAGCTACCAACAATTTATGGAAGACATCAAGACTCAGGATGCGGTCGTACGTAATCTTGAGATCATCGGTGAAGCCACAAAGAATCTCTCCGTGAACCTCAGGAAGACCCAACTCCAGCTTCCCTGGAAAGACCTGATGGGGATGAGGGATAAGATGATCCATCACTACTTTGGCATTAATTATGAGATCGTTTGGCAGATTGCCAAAGAAGAACTTGCTGGTCTCCTCCCTCACCTTGAAGAAATTGTAGCCAAGGAGAAGCACACGAGAGAATGAGGGGGTATCGAATGAGCACAGGCGGAAAAAGGAATAAGGCAATAATTGAAGGGCTTTCCAGGCCCTTTTTTGTTGCGCCACACCAACGCGCACAGAACAGCATTCAGGGCGTCCACGTGTGGAGCACTACAGACAAATTCGATGAGCTTATGGAACAAGTGGGTAGTGCGACATCCCAGCCTAAAGCCACTGCCTTTTTATGCTGGGGGAGGCGACATCTCCCAACGGGAGTCGGGACTGTAAGCCGGCCAAGGCTGAAAACATTCTGCTGCTGGGGGCTTCTCTGGAAGATTTAAGGAGGCTGGGGAGAGAGAACTATGCCTGCTATCGCATCTCTCGAAGACTTACGAGCCGCCCAGAAAGTGGAGCCCTACCGGAAAGCGCGACACGATAGACATAACGCCTGTGTAGGGCGACATCCCCCACAGAGCTCACGATTAATGTGGTGGGGGAAGTCGATGACTAAAGCATCTGGGGGAGAGCCCATCATATGCCAGCCATAGCCTCCTTAGAAGATTTAAAAGCTGCTCAGCAGGATCTTCTGAATGCTAAAGATTTAAACGAACTGAAAGCAGCATTTAAGCGGTGGCGCAGGGTAGGATGGAAGAACGTGGTTAAGCTCTGGTTAGGCGAAAGGACACCGGAACAATTGAAGGGAGGGACGGAGTAGATACGGTTAAATAAATGTGTTGAGCCCTGCAGGAGAGCACAACATAGAGGACCTAACGCCTAAGCAGGGCGAAATCCCCCCAAGAGCTAACGTCAAATACGGTGGGGGGAGTGCGACATCCCCACCAGCGCTCATGAGTAATGTGGTGGGGGGCGGGGGCGTAGAATACTGATTCATCTTTCAAGGGCTGACACCTTTTATGTGATGAACAATTTATATGCAATGGCGCACTTTAGTTTATTCTTAGATCAATTGGAGAATACGAGTAACAATTGACTGCAAAACGAAAACAAAAACGATCTGGTATTGCCCAATGGCCCGAAGATGAACGGCCACGCGAGAGATTGTTGTCGCGCGGCGCTCATTCGCTTACCGATGCTGAAGTTATTGCAATCCTTATCCGGCTTGGTGTCCGAGGGAAAAGCGCCGTCGAACTGGCAAGGGAATTGCTCAAGCGGTTCGGCACACTTCAGGCAATGATGTCTGCCCCTATTCCTGCGTGGGATGGAATGAAGGGTTTGGGTAAAGCCAAGCTCGCACAACTACTTGCTGGCTTGGAACTCGGCAGGCGCGCGTCGCTACCGACACTGAGAGAGAAGACAACTATTAAGTCTACTCAGCAAGCTGCGGCATATTTTACAATTCGTCTGCAGCATCTTCCAGAAGAACACTTCAGAGTTGCGTACATTAACAGGCAAGGACGACTTCTTGAAGATGCACTCATTGCAGAAGGAACGGTCGATTCGGTAAGGCCTCACATTCGTACACTCATTTCGCGAGCATTGCAAACCAACGCCTCTGCAATAATTGCGGCACATAACCATCCGTCGGGAGCTGCAGAACCGAGCGAGGTAGACAGGCTTCTCACACGCGATATTATCGCCGCTTGCCTTCCGCTTGGGATTAAGGTTCTTGATCATGTGATTATTGCTGGCAAGGGTTATTTCAGTTTTGCAGACTCGGGTTTGCTCGATGAGCTAAGATTGCAAACCCTTGCTGCACAAACAATTAAAGAATAGGACAAGTTGATGACCGAAGAATTCAAGCAAATGGTAATTGACGCGCTTCGTCGAGGTGATGAGTTACCCCGCGAATGGGCACGGGAACTCTTTCCGCCTGAGAAGCGCGAATACGAGCTTGTATACCACGGCAAAGAACGCGAGGAAGATATCATTGCTGATACGATGGCATTACCACTTCAACCAGTGAGCACGTTTGGGAACAACGGAAAAAATTGGCAGAACAAAATCATTTTTGGTGATAACCTACAAGCTATGCGAATGCTAATGCGAATGAAAGAATCAGGGCAACTAATTAATTCCGATGGTTCAAGTGGTTTTAGACTTATATATATAGATCCACCATTTGCAACAAAACAGGATTTCCTTGGTACGCAAGATCAAAAAGCATATCAAGATAAGATTTCTGGAGCGGAGTTCGTTGAATTTACACGCAAACGCCTCGTTTTGATCAGGGAGCTAATTTCGGAAAGCGGAACGTTGTATGTTCATCTGGATTTTCGGAAAGCACACTATATAAAATTGATATTAGATGAGCTTTTTCCTTCTTGGGACTTTGCAGAAATAACTTGGGTATGTGGTCTAATGGGTTCTGGGAAGTTTTTTCCAAAAGCGCATGAAACCATCTTGTGTTATAAATCCAAAGCAGCTTATTTTGATCCTCCGAAACGTCTTGGGTATTCAACGAGAATCACCAATGCACTCAACAAGGATAAGGATGGATGGTTTTATACACGAGGACAAGAAAGCAGTGGAGGAAGTAATTTCCTTAAAACCTATATTTGTAATAATCCAAAACTCACAAAAGAGCAAGCAATCGAAGACGCTAATCGAAACAGACCTCAAGCAGCATGGAGTGTATGGATCGGAAAAGACGAACTTGCACGAGCATTTAATGATTTTCCTGTAGGAACATATGCTTACACTGAAGCAGAAAAGGTAGGTTACCCGACACAAAAGCCTGAAGCATTACTTGAAAGAATAATATCAGCCTCATCTCAAAAGCGGGATCTCGTTTTTGATGCATTCGCTGGTTCTGGAACTACTTGTGCAGTCGCCGAGAAACTTGGACGACGATGGATCGGAATTGACTGCGGAAAACTTTCTATCTATACGCTTCAGAAGCGACTTCTTAGTCTCAAGACCGATATTGGCAATACTGGAAAGTCTCTTAAAGTAAGTGCTTTTACACTTTACAATGCTGGCCTCTACGATTTTTCGCGCCTTAAGCAACTGCCGTGGTCGGATTGGCGATTCTTCGCGCTTCAATTATTTGGATGTAAAGATGAGCCTCACACCATCGGCGGTTTGGCTCTCGATGGCAAGCTCAAAGGGGCAAGTGTTCTTGTTTTCAATCATGTGGAACATCCGGGGAAACGGATTGATGAAGAAACCGTCCAAGACATCCACCAAGCTGTCGGGAAGAAGATTGGAAGGAAGTTTTTTATTATCGCGCCTCGTGGAGTGTTCGACTTCCAGCAAGATTATATTGATCTTGATGACATCCGTTATTATGCTCTTCGCATTCCTTACTCAGTGATCAATGAGCTTCACCATCGGGATTTCACCGCGTTAAAACAACCGAACGATGAGTCTGCTGTCAATGAAACTGTCGATGCTGTTGGCTTCGACTTTATACAGCCGCCTCAAGTGGAATGGAGTGTAAGCGTCAAGAAGCGCAAGGGTGAGATGTTTGACGAAGCATGCTTGAAAATAAAACGGTTTGAAAGCCGCGCTCGCATTCGCGGCAAGGACACCCTCGGGGGTTTAGAAACGATATCAATGCTTATGCTGGATTTCGCTTATGACGACAAGGTCTTTGACCTTGATACGGTTTTCTATGCGCATCAACTTGAAGCAGACAAGTGGCAGGCATGGTTCTCTGTCGAGAAAGTCGGTGAGAAAATTATGGTAGTGTTCATAGACATTTACGGTAATGAAGCTCGCGAGCTTATCACACGCGATAAACTCGGTGTCCGTTCTAAGAAATCCTCCAAGTCGAAAAAGAAATTGAAAAAATAATTATGCCACGTAATGCTGATAGACGAAAATTCCGCAATGAGGATCTCATTCTCAAGGTAAGCAAGGCAGTTGACCGGAAGATATGGGATGAGGGAAAATATGAATCATTTCTCGATGAGCTCTGCGGTGATCGAGAGTATCAAAAAGAAGCAATTAGGACAACTCTACGATATTTACTGAGCGTCGAGTATAGAAATCTACGCGATCTTGCAAAGGCAAATTATGAAGCGAATGATGTGCTGGAGGAACGCTATGGCTCTTGGCAAGGAATGGAACGGCATCTGCAGCTACCCGAACAATTATCGTGTTCGCTCGACCTTGCAACCGGCGTTGGAAAAAGCTATGTTCTTTACGGGTTGGCAGCTATCTTGCTTGCTGTGGGAACTGTCGACCGTGTATTAGTCCTTTGCCCTTCAACAACTATCGAAGATGGACTGATTGGCAAGTTCAGAGAGCTTGCTGGCAAGGCCGACCTCCGCGATCTTCTCCCTGATGGTTCCATGTTCTCTCCACCGCGCATTATCAACGCTAGCGAGAGCATTACTGAGGGAAGCATCTGCGTAGAAAATTATCATGCCATTCTTGAACACGTCGGCTCGTCAATCCGTGACAGTCTCAAAGGCAAGGGTGCTCGCGTAGCTGTGCTTAACGATGAAACTCACCACGTTGCTAACGAGTTAGCAAAATCGAAAACAAAGATTAAGCGATGGAAAGAATTCTTGTTAGAACCGAATTACGGATTCCGCTATGTTGTCGGTGTTTCCGGTACTTGCTATATTGGCGACGATTATTTTGCCGATGTTATCTATCGCTACTCACTGCGGCAAGCAATGGAAGAAAATCGCGTTAAGAAAGTCGATTATGTTGCCGAAATGCCGCAGACTGCTGATCCCGATGAGAAATGGCAGTTGATCTATAACCGACACGAAGACTTGCGAAGGAAACTCAATGTGCGAAAACTCCGACCACTGACAATCATTGTCACACCATCAATTAAGAGGTGTGAAGAAGTTGCAGAGGAATTAAAGTCTTATTTGGTTGAAGAAATTGGACTCAAACCTGACTCTCTTGGCGAAAAAGTTCTTGTTGTTCATAGCAAAGCTGATGATATCTCCAAGTTACCTTTTGTGGATCGATCAGCGAGTAAAGTCGAATGGATTGTTTCTGTTTCGATGCTCAACGAAGGATGGGATGTCAAGCGCGTCTTTCAGATCGTTCCTCATGACGAGAAAGCATTTAATAGTAAACTCCTGATAGCACAGGTTCTTGGTCGTGGTCTCAGAATCCCTGATGGCTGGCAAGGCGCGCAGCCTGAAGTCACCGTTTTCAATCACGATGCCTGGGCGCCACGCATTAGGCATTTGGTGAACGAGATTCTGGAAATTGAAAAACGGCTCTCTTCACATGTTGTGGAGTCCTCACCTTACCATTTCGATCTTCACAATATCGATTACACACTTGAACCAGTTTCAATAAAGAAACTGATGACCGGCGAGTATACTTTATTTGCAAAGGGTTATGTCGATCTTGCCACAGACACGCCAGCGGAAGATGTTAGCATCGAGTTTGAGAGGGCAGCAACGGGAGATCGATACAAGTGGCAGACTAAGCTTCGACACAAGACGTTTTCTGCCCGCGAAGTTGCTGAAGAAATGTACCGCCGTCTCGAAGAAGCCCAAGAGCCCGATGACCCTTACCCAGAGATGCGAACGGTCTATACTGACAAGTTCCCTATCCCGCGGCTTGAGAAGATAGTCAAGGAATCGTTGGCGAAGATCGGCGCAAAAAAAGCCACAGACAGCATGAAGCAGAAATTCCTTCAGTCGCTTGGCACTCTGAGGCGCAAGGAGTCCGAAAACGTCCGATACAAGATAAAAGTTGAAAGCTACCTCACTCTCTCAACCAGACAGCGCCAATCGGACAGTGTGAGTGCAGGCGAATTGAGGAATACCAAGACAATCTTCTACATTGACCAGACACGAGAGACCTTGCTTGATGAGCAGATTGAATTCTTTGATGAGGCAATGGAAGCTGGGAGCGGCTACAAGGCGATATCTGTCCAGAACCGTCTCGATTTCAAAACTCCGCTCAATTGCGTGATCGCCGATTCCGACAATGAGCGACGATTCATCAACATGTTACTTCAGCCTCAGAATGTTAGCTGCTACGATTGCTGGATTAAATCGACACCTACTCGTTTCTATGAAATCGATTACGCCTGGAAAAGGGGTGAACATCCAAAGCGTGGCAAATTCAATCCAGATATTTTTATCAAAGTGGACAACCTTATTGTTGTTATCGAAATCAAAGGTGACGAGGAGCTACATGAACCTTCTGAGGAGAACAAAAAGAAGAATGAGTATGCTCTTGCGCACTTCGAGCGCGTTAACGATAATTTGAAGAAAGAGAGTAATCCTATTCGGTACAAATTTATTTTCTTGACGGAGCGGAGTTTCAACATCTTCTTCCAGAGTCTTCGAGAGGAGAAGATCAGGAACTTCAAGTCGGAGCTGGACGTCAAGCTTGCTGAGGAGTCTTGAACGCGGGGCACAACTTCATGGGGATATTGAGACCCAAAAGGGGTCAGGTCTTTAATTAATGAATTGTTTTGACCGGGGGCAAGTTGAAGGCGTTTGTTGGGGTTACCGATAATGACTGGTTTGCGTTCTTGGCGGGGCTGCCGAATATTGATGAAGTAAATTTCTGGCAGCCGGGTGGAAACCGCACCTTTCGGAAGCTTAATCCCGGAGAGCCTTTTCTCTTCAAGCTTCATAGTCCTTATAATTTCATAGTTGGCGGAGGTTTTTTCGCCTATAGCAACATTTGCCCTCTCAGCCTGGCGTGGGATGCCCTCGGTGAAAAAAACGGAGCGAGTTCTCTTTCAGAGATGCGCAAACTTATTGGCAAAGGGAGAGACAGGGTGTCAGGCCTTGAAACTTGACAGAAGCGACTATGATTTGGCCAGAACTTCTTTAGGGACGTTGTTTCTAGGCGTGCATTATTAATCGGAGTGCGTGGGACATGTCGTTTGTCTTTGCCTCCGGGTCTACCTGATCTCTGTTACAAGGCGCAGGGCGTGCTGCCGCTAAAGGGCATCACCGCTTTTATATTGTTTATTAAAAAGGAGGTGGACACAGAAGGGCATCCCCACCTCTATAGAAGGGGATCTGGGGGATCTGGTGTCAGGTCTTGACATTTGACACAAGGGATTCGGGGTCACATCTTCATTTGTCAGTTAAAAAGGAGTGAGGGTCGGGGCGATTTTCTTTGCATCCGGGTCATCTATGTTACAAGGCGCAGGGTCATGAAACTATCAGACAAGCCTGCGGGTTTTACCCTCACCGAGCTTTTGATAGTGCTGCTCATCATCGGCATACTGGTTGCCATTGCGATCCCGAACTATTTGAAGTTCGTTCAAAAAATCAAAGAATTGACCGGGTGGTAAAATGGGCGTGCCTGTACCGGGTCAATACCAAGCTAATCATTTGAATCGTAAGTTTATATCGAGAAAAATAGGGGCACTGTGGGACTGAGGGCTGCACATTTGTGGTTAAGATAATCCTTAATGAAAGTGGAAGGATGGACAATACAAATCGTGCAAATATGAAAGCAGGCTTACGGGTTTTAATTGTATTAAAGAAAGACCAGCATTCTGGAAAACTAACCGAAGGTATAGTGAAAGACATTTTGACGAAATCTCCTACTCACCCCCATGGTATTAAAGTCCGCTTAGAAAGTGGTGAAATCGGTCGTGTAAAAAAAATAATGTAAGCAAAGGGTCTGGGGGTCAGGTCTTGCCTTTAGCCTGGATAAAGCAGCATTGTTGATTGTTGAAACCCAAGGGATTCCGCCCGGAAGGGCGCTGAAAGGAGGCAGTATGCGATCATTCGGTATTTTTGTAGCGATTGTTTTGCTGGCGCTCGCCGGGAGTGCCATTGATGGCGCCGCCGCAGACTTCTGTGCAGGCGTTAAGTGCCCGCCTGGAGAAACGTGTGTCAACGGTGGATGTTATCCGAAAAATTGCACTCAGTGCCCCTCGGGGGTGTGCTATCCGGATGGCACCTGTTTAGAGCTTTGCTACGGCCATGCGTGCGAGCCCGGGAAGGTCTGTAGGCAATTCAACTGCGATCCCGATCCCCGCTGCCAGGGGATTGTCTGCGCCGCCGGATTCGTGTGCGATGGCGGCCGCTGCGTTCGCAATCTTTGCCAGGCCGTTGTGTGCGGCATCGGGAAGGCCTGTAATCGAGGCCTCTGTCTTCCCGACTGGCGCTGTGCGGGGGTTGTCTGCGCCGCCGGCAACGTGTGCGATCAGGGCCGCTGCGTTCCGGATCCTTCTCTATGCGAGGGGGTTGTCTGCGAAACCGGATTCGTGTGCGATCAAGGCCGCTGCGTTCCCGATTTCCGCTGCAAGGGGGTTAGCTGCGGCATCGGTAAAGTTTGTGATAAAGGACTTTGCGTTCCCGACCCGCGCTGCCAGGGGGTTGTCTGCGCCGCCGGATTGGTGTGCGATCAAGGCCGCTGCATTCCCGATCCTTGCCAGGGGGTTATATGCCCCAGCGGAAAGGTCTGCGATAGAGGCCACTGCGTTGACCCGCGCTGCCAGAGAATTTTTTGCAAGCCCGGAACAATATGCGAGCAAGGCCGCTGTGTCAAGGACTCTTGCTGGCGTGTTCTTTGCAGAAAAGGGTACGTGTGCGTTAAAGGCCATTGCGTCCCCGCACCTTAAAGGCAAACAAATGGGGGCGAATCTTCATCCTTGCAATTTTCTGTGGGGAATTCTGGGGACCATACTCAATTCCACACGGTTTGCAGAACCGTTTCTTGGCGGATAAAAGCATGCTTGGGGAATTCTGGGGACACCATACTTAATTCCACACGAGAGTCTTGGGGTCACCTATAAAAAATGCTGTCAAG
>Ga0299915_10002341_pt1 | contig 13852 bp, 7 predicted proteins | sample RVTome_13_FD_200263 | JGI IMG/M metagenome (GOLD analysis project Ga0299915, IMG submission 200263) | Soil microbial communities from uranium-contaminated site in the Upper Colorado River Basin, Wyoming, United States - RVT92D227 (version 2) ...
GGTATCGAAAAAGAAGACGATATTAAAAAACAGGATTAATTTAATTTTTAGAAAAGTAAATAGAAATTCTAAGATCTTCAATATATTCTTTAATTTCAGGCTTTTCTTTGATATCATTTTCTTGATTATTGTTATATACTTCAAGTTTTTGGATTCGTATTGTATTTATCAAATCTATTTTGGATTCATTTATAGTTTGTTGAATTTTATCTTCCGAAAATATTATCATTCTACTAATTTCTTGATTCAAGGGAATTTGAGTTTTTGATTTAAGGTTTCTAAGGAATTTAATCAGCTCGGTTATAATCTTTCCTTTTTCTGACGATTCTTCAGATATTTGGGAGTAAAAAGATGGCCATTTTTCTAAATGTATCGATTTTAGATTTATATATTTTTTATATATATTATGATAAATTTCTTCTGAAATAAATGGCATAATCACAGCAAAGATTTTTAACATATTATAAAAAAGGTTCAATGCGTTTTTAAGAGATATTTCTTTAATATTTTGGTCTTCTGAATAGAATTTATACTTTATAGCTTCAATATAATTATCACATAAATCATTCCAGAAAAAAGGTCTTAAAATTGTAAATGCTTCGTGCCAATTATATTCGTCAAAACTTTTTGTAATTAAATCAAGCTTTTTGTTGAATTCTGAAAAATAAAAGCAATCTATTGCAGATAAATCGTGATTTTTGATAATAATATCTGAAATTTTGGTTTTATCTAAATTTAAACTTAAAAACCTGTAAGCGTTCCATATTTTAGTCAAAAATCGTGAACTACTGATTAATTGTTCAAATTTCCTCTGATACCTATTTTTAAATTTCTTTTCGGGTAGTTTTTGTTTTTCTTTTTTTATAGTTTCATCTGAGACTGGTTGATTATTTTGTAGATCTATCCAAACATATTCAAATGGATAATCGTCGCCTTGTGTACCTAAAGCTGCCCATTGTCTGACGGCATCAGCTCCAAAATATGGTAAAACCTCGTCTGGAGATACAACATTTCCGTAGCTCTTTGACATCTTCTTTTTGTCGGCTCCGGCAACCATTCCGTTTATCATAATTTCTGAAAAAGGTGCTTTACCAGTCAATCTCTTACATCTAAAAAGAGTATAAAACAACCATGTTCGAATGATTTCGTATCCTTGCGGTCGATGAACTTTAGCGTTCATATAAGTTTTATTGAAAAAGGAATCATCCTCTAACCATTTACCAATTGCTAATGGGGTTATACTTGAATCAATCCAACAATCACAAACATCCTTTTCTCCAATAATATTATTACTTTTACATTTTGGACATACTTTTATTGGAGGCGGTGTTATCATAGGATCTAAGGGCAAATCTTCAGGTTTAGGTTCAATTATGTATCCACATTTAATACAATACCAAAAAGGAATAGGCGTTCCAAAAACACGTTGGCGCGAAATTACCCAATTCCAATCTAAGCCTTCACACCAATCAATTAATCTTTGTTTGTGCTTTTCAGGATACCATTTCATAGATTCCCCGGATTCAATTATTTCTCTCGTAAAATCTTTTACATTTATGAACCATTGATAAACGGGTAAGAATTCAACTGGCTTTCGGCAAGAAGATCTTTCTGAATGAATGACAATTCGATGAATAAAATCTTCTATTTTCACTAGTAAGCCTAACTCGTCAAGATCTTTGACAATTTGCTCTCGCGCTTTTAATATAGTCAAACCTTTGTATTTTGAATTCTCACTTAAATGACCATCTTCAGTAAAAATTTGTATTTCGTCAAGATTATATTCTAATTTCCATTTTATATCCATCTCGTCTCCATAAGTACAACAATACACTAATCCCGTTCCAAAACTCATATCTACATTTTTATCTAAATAAATTCTAACCGTTCGATTTGTGAAAGGGATTTTGACCTCAGCTGCGGATAAATCGTAATATCTCTCGTCATTTGGATGGACAAATACGCCAACACATGCTTCCATGTATTCAGGTCTAGTTGTTGCAATTGTAACATATTCATTTTCTCTTCCCATTAACGGTAATTTTATATACCATAGATTACCTTTTTCTTCATCATAAGCAACTTCAGCTTTAGCAACTGAAGTTTCACAATTCACGCAAAAATGCGTTGGAAATTTTTCACGATACAACCAACCTTTTTGATAAAAATATAATAAAGACCATTGAATCTTATATTTATAATTATCTTTCATTGTTCTATAAGAATAATCCCAATCAGTAGAATAACCTAGCTCTTTGAATTGTTTTGTCATGTTTTCGATATTTTGATTCACCCATTCAATACACTTTTCCAAAAAAGCTTCTCTCTGATGCTTATTAAGTCCATATTTTTTTTCTACTGCTAATTCTACAGGAAGGCCGTGACAATCAAATCCTTGTGGAAAATAAACATTATAAATCTGTTTCATTCTATGATATCTCGCAACAAAATCGATCCAAGAATGATTAAGAACATGACCTAAATGTAATGTACCGCTTACAAATGGGGGTGGCGTATCTATTGTAAATATTTCGCCTTTCGCTTTGACATTAAATTTGTAAATATTTTCGTCTTTCCAGTATTTAATCCATTTTTTTTGAATTTCGTTAAAATTATACCTTTTTGGATAAGTTATTTCTTCTGTCATGTTTATTCCGTTTAATTATATTAAAAGGTCTAATAACAAATGAACGAACAAATTTAATCAATTTCGAATAAGAAATTTATAAAACGAAATTTAATAGTTTAATTATATTTAATGGACCTGACGGGACTTGAACCCGTGACCTCTTGGTTGCGAACCAAGTTTAAGATTAATTTGCAACGAGCAAATTAACGATCTTCCACTAATCTACAGGCCCATTATTTTTTGCGACATTTTAGGTATTAAAAATATTGATGGCTAAAAATTTTTTGCTTTTTAGATGATATTATTTGGCACTTGAAATCTGATACAATTTCGATTTAATTTTTTTTTATAATTAAATAAGCAATTTCAGAACAATTCCATAATAATTTAGATTTATTTATCTATTTTTTAGTAATTAAAATAGTTTGATTTGGAATAAATGTATAATATTATTTTTAAAAAAAGTAATTAAATATGGAAAAAACAGAAATTTTAGATTTTGATACTGAAGAAAAGGAAATGGAGATACAAACATTAAAACCATCAAAACAAAGAATTAAAAACAAGGATTTGTTAATTAAATTAGTATTTTTTTTTGTAAATGTTTTTTTTTGTGTTTTTTTAGTTAGTCTATTTTTATATTACGGTAAAGGCATTACTGTGATTTATAAAAACACAACCGAGTTAACTTTAGCAACAATTATAATTTTGACTAGGATTGGGATAATGTTTTCTTTCTGTTATTACATGTTTAAGAAATGGTTTGCTCAAGAGAAAAGATATTTAAAAAACATACCATTCTTAGTCGGACTCTTCTTTTATTTTTCTGCAATTGGAAAGTTTCTCGATATCTTACTTTATATCTATTATTTCTCCCCTTACAAGGAAGCAGATGCATTTTTTCTTTTAGCAAAGATTAGACAATTATTTTTAATTATTACATTCATACCGATGCTCTATCTTGGTCTAAGACCTTTCATTTATAATATTGGCTTAAAAAGAGGTTGGAACGACTTAAAAGTTTTAAAAATAAGGAGAGGTCTTACAACAACTTATGTTTTTTCGTTTGGATTCTTTATCTTAATTGCGTATACAATTATTTTTTTTCAGATATTAACAGCATTGATGTCTATTTTTACATATGTTTTCATTTGTTATTTGTTTAGATTCGCATATAAGCACAATACATTTCCAACCATCAGAGCCGAGTTGGTATCGCTTGGTTTCTTATTTTATCTTATTTCCACACCGTCGAGATTAATTTTACCAATTTTTTTACTTGGAATTCTTTCTTTAGAACAAATTAATGTTATCTCTGAAAGTCTTGATTTCATATCTATGAGCGTAATTTTTTTAGGTTTTGTATTAAAACCAAAATAATTAATTTTTAAACTTTAATTTTTTTTTTATTTTTTTTATAAATACAATTTCTTGAAAAACCCATTCCTAATTTAATAATAATTTAAAAAATTCTCTCTTTTTCGTCGAATTTGTATTCAAATTGTTTTTTATCCATAAAAAAGAATGTTAATACACTTCCAAAAAGGTAGATAAGTGTCATAGAACCGAACGCAATTCCATATATTAATATAATATCGGAGGTTTGACTAGCTAAAATATTAAAAATTATACCTACAGTAAATAAGCTAATAACACCACCTAAATTAATGAAAGATGAGCATATAGAAAGATAAGTTAAATTAATTTCAGGATAATTTTTAGAATATTCGGTAATTATGGAAGTTAAAGCGGATGCGTTCCATCCCATGCCTACTCCAACAATTGTAGCGAAGATTAATATAATATGCCATTCATTGGATGAAATTGGTGTAAATAGTAAGAAAGTTGAAGTAGATGTTAGAAAAAAAGAAAAAATGACTGCAAAACTTCTTGACTTTTTATCAGCAATTCTTCCTCCTATTATAGACCCTGTAATCACGCCTATGCTAATAAAAATAGTTATAATTGCTTGAAGTAAATACAAATTAATATTTTCACTTAAAGTTTCAATTTTTGCTCCTTTTTGATTTACTAAACCAATTTTTATTAATACTAGTAAGGACAAAAATAAATACATAATCGCTCCAAATATAGCCATGAAAAAAGAAAAAAGAAAAACTTTCCAATTTTCTTTCTTTTTAACAATGGTCGTAAAATTATTAAAAAAGTCAATTTTATGAAATATTTCTACTTCTATTTCTTTTATGTTTAGAGTTAGTAAGGAAAAAAAGATTGTGAATATACCTATACATATAAATAAAACATAAATAGGAAATACTGTAATGATAAGTAAGCTAAGTGGCGCCCCCATAAGTATTCCTATCTCTCTAAAAGCCCAACAGGTTCCCGTTGTTTGGCCTAATTTTGAACGAGGACAAATATCTAAAATAAAACCGTCTATGGCACAATCGTTTATAGATACGCCTAAAATAATGAATATTCCTGTAATCGCGAAAATTAACACGAGATTTAAACGAGTTGAAGATATAATTAAAGGCAAAGAAAGCCATAACAATCCTGAAATAATTGAAGAGCTTAATATCCATAATTTTCTTCTTCCTAGTTTTTTAGTTCCAATTTTATCGCTAAGTGCTCCAAATAAAAATTTTAAAGTAAAAGGTATCATTATGAAAGAGATCATAAAAGATATGGTTGCTGTATGTATCATTCCTTGAGTAACTAACAAATATATCGGAATAATAACAACAAACATACTATGGTTTAAACCTTGAATTAAGTAATTTGAAGAAAATATTCCAATATATCTTTTTTTAAAAATATATTCTGGATTTTGTTTCATTTTTAATCTCCATAATTTTTATCTAATTTTTTAATAGTATTAACAGACAAATTAAGTACGTTTTTTATAGCTTCCTTTGATATTAAATCAATATTATCTTCTAATGTATGAACTTTCTTAAATGCAGTTAAAGAAGATAACCAACAGGCTTCAAATCCATGATTGACAATTGATAAATAATCGCTCCAAATACCAAAAGGTGAGCAAATACTTTTGATATCTATATCTAATTCGTTAGCTGCTGAAAAAAATAAAGTTTTCAATTTTATCGATGAAACTTTTTTTTTCAGATATCCATAATTTGTAATTAAGTTTAAGTTTCCATTAGTTCCAATAACATCATAATTAATAAAATAAGTATCAGCTTTATTAAATTCGTTTTTATGCGTATATAAAAATATTTTTGAACCGCCTAAATTAATTTCTTCTGAGCTTGGAAATAAAAAAATTATATCTAAATTATTTATTGGATTCTTTTTGAAATATCTTGCTAATTCAATTAAGATTCCCACGCTTGATCCGTTATCAGTTGCACCATTAGAATTATTATTTGTTTTATTGAAAAAATTGATAATAGTAATTACACCAACGATCATACAAACTATTAATAAGATTAGACTAAATTCAAAAGCAATATAATTAAAAAAAATCTTTATTGAAAAAAAAATAATATAAATAATCATAGTAATAATAATACCGAATATTGCATTTGAAAAAAGGATTTTTCTTAACGAAATAGAAAATGTTTGACCTTTACTGTCATAATGCCCCAATAGGATAACCTTTGCTTTTGAGTTTTTGCTTCTTAAATTTACGTAAATGTTTTCGGTTTCATAACGCTTAAATTTATTTTTACTTAATTTTATCTCCTTAGAAGATGAAATTATATGACATTTAATAATCATAATATTTATTAAAAAGATTAACAAAATTGTAGTTAAATGATTAAAATAAAATAAAATTCCTAATAAAACGATTAAAATCCCAGTTAAAAGAAATAAATATCTAATAAAATTTAGATTATAAAAACCGGTTTCAAATTTTTCTCTTTTAATCGAATCGTAACCTGCTTTATTTAATTCTTCAGAAATTATATTTCTCGCTTTTCTTTCACCAGCTGAACCTACTAATCTAGGGAAGGATATGCGTTTTATAATATCGTAAGCGTTATTTTCTTCACAATACATTCGTTTCACTTTACTTTTTTCCATAAATAATTAAGATTAGAATCATCTTATTTTCCACTTTTAAATTTAAAAACTAAACAATAAATATCTAACAAAAATAATTGTTTTTATTTGAAAATCGTTTCATCTGAGTAAAACATAATAATTTTAAATTTTTCAAAATGTGTTTTACTCGCAAATTCACGACTAATTTTGCCAGCAAGCTGTTTCTGATTTTCTAAATTAACTTCTAAAATTAATTTTCTTTTCTTTTTTAATATAGAATACTTTTTATTTTTCAAAATTTATAAAAAAATACTATTCGTTATCGATGATGCTTGGAGCTGTTATTGAAGGTACTAGGTTCACCAATTCCGAATTGAATTTTTACCAAAATGTTGCGCTTGTAAAAAATAACGACGATTCGAAAGCAGATAAGCGTTATATATTCGTTGGAAATTTCAAAAAAGAGTTCGAAGACACGCAATACATTCAGAAAAGGATGTATAAGAAAGATTTGGATATTTGTCGGCACTTTAGAGCAGAAAAAGTATTTTTCTACGATTTAAAAGGATTTCTGAGCCATTACGGATGGGAAGGAATCGAAGATATTGGTAAATACAATCAACAAAAAGAAAAATGGTATTTGGAATATAATAACAGCAAATCGATTTCTTTCGCGTTGTTTTACTGCGGATTAATTGTTATAAATATGTTTGCCTTTTTTGAAAAGGATGTCTCTTAAAAAATTATTATTCAATAATGAAATTTTTCTTTAAATACAACCATTTTGATAGACTATTGAAAAAATATTATTAAAAAATTTAACATAAAATGATAAGAAATATTAAAAAAATTGAAACAAAACATTGTAAATATTGTGGAGCAAAGTTTCCTGAAGATTCTTTAAACGATATAACTGATGATATTAATATTATTGTTTGCGAATCCTGCGGAACAGAAAATAAAATCGAAAGCTTCGAAATTCATGATGTTAAAAAAAAGGAAAGAACCAACGTTAAAAAAGGAAAAAGCGATAAAAATAGAAAAGACTCGTCCAGCAAAAAGGAATTTAATCGTCAGATCCGATTGTATATTTTTCGAACGATATACGAGATGTTAAAAGATCCAGAACATAATTTCGATATAAAAGAAACCCAGAACGAATTAACAGAATTTCAACTAAATCGTTTAGCATTTGCTTTAAGAAAAAAGGTTCTGGAACAGGAAATTCAAGAAGAATGGCTTAATAATTTAAACATTATTAAGCAGCTCGATTTTAAAGAATATTACGAAAATTTGCAGTTTATTTTAAGTAGCAAAAGGCAATTTAAAGAAAATTTTCTAAGAGATTTTCAAAAAGCAATAGAATTTGTTTTTGAATTAATTAAAGGAAAGCTAATAATCTCTGAACTTGAAACAGAAAAAGGGCAAGAATATACATTTATAAAGAATAAAAAAGAAATAGCCGAAGATCTAATTAAAAGATTTGGCTTTTTGGAAGATATGAAGCAGCGGGGAAATTTCGAAATATTTTTAGCGGTATTTATTTCCCGATACATTTACGACACCATCAAGGATTCTAAATTTGAATCCGTAATGGGCGCGTATAAAGGAGAATTAACTACTTCTCAATTCGATAAATTAGCGCTCTCGCTAAAAACCGTTTTTTCTTGTCAATACATTAACGACGAATGGTTTGAAAATTTTAGTAGGCTTCGAAAGCGAAGTTTCTTGAAAAATTACCAGAGACTGCAAACTAATATCCTAAAGGACCATCTTTATAGCGTAAGCTTTTTAGATTATTTAAAATACTTAATAAGACTTGTTGATGGACTAATTAACGGTAAAAACAACGATTCAGAGCTTAAGGGAAAAGAATTAATTATAGCAAGAGATTTACGCCGTGGAGATCCTTTTCAAAACATTGTTAATTCCAATCCGCTTTTTAAACCAAATCTGTTAATTGTCGTAGGAAGAATTGCGTATTTAATGGCAAAAATCCCGGAATCTAATCGAGAATCCAACGAAGACCAAGCGAATCGTTTAGAGATAGATACCGATAAAATTTTAAATCAAATAATGCCTGAAATCGCGACTAGAAATAAAATAAACGACGAACTTTTAAAAAAATTATACAAAATCAGTAAAGAAGACTTTCAAAAAGATTACGAAAAATTAAAACTAAACATGAATTCAGATAAAATTTGTTATGAACAAGTATCATTTTATTTGAAATGGATAATTGAATTAGTATTAAATATTCTTTCCAGAACTAAATCGCCGTCCAAATTTTCCATCTACGAAAAAGCCATTGTGAGAGATTTAAAAAATTTTTCCTTTGATAATTTGATAGATGGTCAAAAGGAGGGAGCAGACGATAAAACGGTTAATTTGTATAGTAATTCTACCAAATTCTTAAATGAAGAACTGGAATTTTTGAAAGAAGAACGTATCTCAATTCAAGATTCCGATTCAAAATGGTCGTGGTTAACGAAGTCCTTAGCTGAGAAATATTTTGTATCCGTATTATTGCCTTATTACATAGTTAAGCCTAATCTTACTTATGATGAATTATATAAATTGGGATTTTATGCATTCATCCACAAATTAAAAGATATGCAAGGAATACATTTTTTAGACATAAAAAAAATATATTTAAACTTAAATACTCAAAGGTTAACTGATTTTTTAAACGAAAAATTTGGAATAAATAAAGCAAATAAGAAGCTAGAAAATGCCAAAATAAGATTAGATAATATTGTAAATATGTATTCTAATGACATTATTAAATATAATAGAAGAAAAATTAAATTATGTTTTGATTTGGGATTTTTTCCAATTAAATGTAAAGATTGTGATATTGGTATTAATTTACTTGTTGCTATACAATTGCATCATCCCATAAAATCAAAAGAAATTGTTTTGGCAGCTATATATTCTGGTCTTTATGCTCAAAACTATAAATTAATCTTAGAAAAATTCAAGAATGATAAGATAAAAGTGTTATGTAGCAATCATCATTTAGAGAAAGGTTGTTTTTATCCAATTGAATTTAAAGACATAATTTTTAAAGAGGATTTGTTTTCGATGACCGCAGAGGAGATTAGTGCTTATATTGACGATTATTTAGTTAAATTTGCCAAGACTGAGAGATATAGAGAAATTATTTATGAAAAATACACATCAAAAAGCAAAAAAATTCCGAATAGAATTAATAATCGCTGGAAACGTCAAATAAAAAAATGGATTAAAAAAAGATTTGTCTTTAAAGAATTGTTTGATGGAAAATGTATTGTTTGCGGTGATTCTAACTTAATGCATCTTGTATTGCATCATATAGATTCAAATTTAAAAGATTTAATTAAATTTTGGTATTCAATATCAAATCTTAATTGTATTGAAATAATGCATAAAATCATTGAAGAAAAATGCGTATGTTTATGTGCAAATTGTCATATTCTCATTAGTAGTAAATATTATATTGCTGTTTCAAAAATACTAGAAGGATATCTTTCTCAGCAAGAAATTGACAAAATTTCAGAACAAGTTAAATTGAAATATAACGATGCAATCGAGAAAATATCTAGATTTAAATACGATCTAACGAGAATAAATTTTAAGTGCCCATTGAAATTAGAATTTTCTAGAGGTAAGAAAGGTAATATATGGAATCTCTATTTAATGAAAATTTATTATTATTTAGAAATCAAGAAAAAAAGGTTTTTTCTAAGAAATGAAATTATATATGACTTAGCATTGAATCTTGATTTTATTAAAACTGTAATTGAAAGATTATTTAATAAAGGATATGTTCAAAAATCAGATTCATTAATCAAATATTCTTTAACTGAAAAAGGGAAAGATAAAGTCTTAGAAATTATTCAACAACACAAAGAAAAAGCAGAAGAGATCAAAAAAGAATTAAAAGAAACCTTAAGTAATAAAAGTAAATATGAATATTTAGATTATGTTTATGATAGCGAAAAAAAATGTTTTATTCCAAAAAGTAGATATTCAGAAAAAGAACTGATATTAAAATATTGTATAACAATCTATGATTTAATTGTGAACAAAGGTATTAATGAATTTATTACAAAAGAACTGGTACCTTTTTTCCATAATAGAAATGCTGATACAATTACAGCTGATTTTAATGCGAGATTAATACCTTATAATCTTATAGAAGAAGTCGATAATTCAATATTATACCAACGTGTAAATCGAAATGTAAAGATAAATGAATCGAAAATACAAATAGATGTACATTCAAGAATCTTTAGACTTATCGAAAAAGGATTTGATGTTGTTAAGAATGGATTTGAAGCACTATAAGTTTTGTAATTCTTTTAAAGTAATATAATAACAGAATCCATTAAAATCGGAGAAATTTTTAGTAAAAAATTAGGAAAAAATAGAATAGAAACACCATATTTACCAGAAAAAAAAGAAAATATAAAAATTAAAATAAATTTCTTGATTTTTACAAGACTTTAACGAATTTAACCCCACATGTATTTATATAAATTTCTACAAAAATCTAAATTTCTTTTTTTTAATGAATTGATGATATAATAAAATTTAAACTATATGTTGAAAAAATAAAATAGAGTTTTACTATAAATTCAGATGAAAAATTATTATTTATTTATTAAAAATCCTTAAGAAAAAATAATTGTTTTAAAATATTAACTTTAAAGATTTAAATTATCAATTCCTAATTTTTATCAATAAGAATTAAACTGTATCTTTTTTATCGTTAATGATTAGAATATGATTGATAAAAAAAAATTTGAGGATTTGTTTAATCAACAACTTATAAAGGATCTTTCTCAAGAAGAAATAAATATTGTTTTGACGGGTCAATATGGAAAAGCTCTTGAATTACTTCGAGATGCAGAAGCTACAGGCCTTTTTCCCGCTTTGGTAGGTCCACCTGGAGTAGGAAAAACCATTCTATGCCGTTATTTTGCAACACTTAGAGCAAAAGAAAAGAAATCACAAAGTTTCCATTGGTTAACGATGGATGAATCAATAAAACCTTCTCATTTTATTGGATCTTTCGATCCTGCAGTTACTTTGAAAAAGGGATTTGTTTTAGAAGCATTTAGTCCTGGTCCTCTACTTAATGCAATGTTAGAGGGAGGTACATTTTTGGCAAATGAAATTAATAGAGCAACTGAATATGCTCAAAATACTTTATTAGAACCTTTAGAAGAGGCATCTATTAATATTCCACACTTAGGAAGAATCAAAGCCGATAAAGATTTTTTCTTCATTTCTGCTATGAATCCCGAAGAATTATCAGGTACGCATAGATTATCTGAAGCTTTAAAAGATAGAATAAAAGTTTGGATTAAATTGGATTATCCTGAAAAAGCAACAGAGTTGGATATTATAAGAATTAATTTACCAGAACATTTTACTATAGAAGAATCTGAGTTGGAACTAATTTATTCAATCATTGAAGAAACTAGAAAAAATAAAATTGATATTGAAATTCCCGCGTCGATAAGAGCAGGTATTGCTATGGCAAAATTATTAGCAAGAAAACGTGCTGTTGAAAAAGAAAAAAATTTAACAGCAAAAGATACATTTCTTTATATTTCTGAAATTGCACGAAATGTTTTACTGGGAAGTCTTAAAGCAAAACCAGGAATGAAAGTTGAAGATATTGTTGAAAGTATAATTAAAAAAACATTAGGAGGTTAACACTAGTTCATGGGGATTTTTCCTGAAAATCCGTGCGAATATGCCGTAGAATTTGTAAGGCGAATGAGGAATCATCCTGATATCGTACAAATGCCTTCTTCAAGGCAAGTTTTATCAATACCTAAATTGATTTTAGCTCGTTTTTATCGCAAAGGTGCAATAAATCCTAACGATTTTATAGAAATAAGTGCTATGACATCTTTTCCTGACAATCAAGAAATAGCAAAAAAAATAGCGTTTGAAATTCTTTTTCCAAATTACAAAAAGGATTTAATGTCTACTTTTTTCGAAAATGATTCAAGTTCAGAAGTTAATGAGAATGATGAAATTTTAAATCAAGATTTAAAATCGGAATTAGATCAAATTCAAGATTTAATCGACGAAATTGAATTGACTAAGGCAACAGATACTGAATTAATAAATCAAATGGAGCGATTCATTGACGAATTAAACAAAAATAGAAATGCTGAACCGTATGAATCAGCTTTACATTTCTTTAATGACGATTCTGAGTTGTATAAACAAAAAATTACTTCTTTAGAGAAATTAATTGAAGAAGCAAAAAAAAAATTAGAAGAGAAAATCAATTCCCTCACACCTAGTGATTTAAAAGCAGGGGAGAGTTTAAATTTAAACGATTTGATTCAAAAAAAATCAAAACGTTCGTGGGAAAAAATCACAAGTAAGGCTCTTAATAATCAAGATATAGTAGAAGATTTAAAAGATTTATTAAAAAATAAAAATCTCGAAGATTTTATTCAATCATTAAAATTTTTAAAGGAAAGTCAAGCGATTTCTAAAGATCAAATAGACCAAATGAAAAATGCTCTTGAATCTCAAATTAAAAATTTGGATCAGTTATTTCAAGCTGCGAAGAATTTAGGAGAAGTTCCTAAATTTGATTTAAGTGAAGTTTTATCTAACTCTTTAGAAAAAGCGGCCTTTGAACACAATTTCAACGTAGCAAATTCTTTAGATCAATATTTTGGAACAAATTTAAGAGCACAATTACTCGATAAATATAACGATCAAAATAAAAATTCGGAAATTAATCTTCCTTTAGAAGCTTTAATGAAAAGTGCATTTGCGAATAAATCTTGGAACGATTTATTAAACCAAACCCTTCAAAATGCGATTAAAGAAGCTATGAAAGAAAAAAAGAAGTTTGAGGCGTTTAAAAACCTTTCTTATCAATTGCAGCAAATGGCCAATTCGTGCGCAAATCCTTATTGTAGTCAAAAAATGGAACAATATTTGCCTAAAGTAATACAGAAATCCCTTGAATCTTGTGATAATGGAAATGAACTCAAAAATGTTGTAGAATTTCTTAGAAATCTTGGCTTATATCCGGAATCTGAAGATATTAAAAAAACAGGAGAGCGTCTAAATATGTCTGAAGATGAAATTTTCGAGTTAATCGAACCTAACTATCAATTATTAAAAAATTTAATAGATAGAAAATTAGGAGATTTTGAAAGAATTAGCAATCTTTTAAATCAAATAAAAGATCAGATAACTAAAGAAAGAATGAAAGAATTATTAGCG
>Ga0299915_10002344_pt1 | contig 13846 bp, 12 predicted proteins | sample RVTome_13_FD_200263 | JGI IMG/M metagenome (GOLD analysis project Ga0299915, IMG submission 200263) | Soil microbial communities from uranium-contaminated site in the Upper Colorado River Basin, Wyoming, United States - RVT92D227 (version 2) ...
TTTTAGAGAAAAGCTATGCTCTTTTGATTCACCAACAAGAATTGCCCTTAAAGATGCTAAATTTGTTAATTCTGCAGTTGCTGTGTTAATTAATCCTTATAAAGACATTCCATTTGACTTAATATTAATTCTGCGTACTGTTAGGGAAACCGACAAACATTCGGGTGAAATGGCCTTTCCGGGAGGTGTTTTCAATTCTAAATTAGACTCTACTTTACATGACACTGTATTAAGAGAAGTAGAAGAAGAATTAAGCATACCCTCTCAAAACATAAAAATATTGGGTTGTTTAAACGATCATATTACTCCTAAGAGATTTATCATTACACCATTCGTTGTCTATATTGACGAACATCAAAAAATGATTAAAAACGATAACGAAATTCAAGAAATAATAAAGATACCTATTTCCTTTTTTGTAAACAGCCAAAATTACAAAGAACGAATGTATTTATTACATAATAACAAAATTTCAGTTGGAAAATACATTTTTAAGTTAAAAAATAATAAAAAATATCCCATTTTCGGTGCTACGAGTCATATTATTGTTAGCTTAGTTGAAACTATTTATAATATTAAATTAACGAAAGAAGGTACAAGGCGCCTAACGTGCGCAGATTTCAGATGATTTGTTAAAGATCGTTTAAAACCTTAAATTTTTAGAACATTATGTTTGTTTTAAATATTTGTAAAAAGATCTCTTCAAATTGCAACTTCAATCGGATTAAAAAAGTTTATCAGATTTGAAACACATAACAATAGTAAAAGTCATCTTAAATCGTCAGATAACAATATTTTTTAATTTTCGTTTATAGTTAAGGGTATTGTATGGAAGACTCCAAAGCTTTTGAAACGCCTAAATCTTCGGCAAATTTAGAAGAAGAAAAGTTGTTCAGTCGAACCAGAAAAATGTCTATTCACGAAGGTAACGCTGGAGTTTTTAGTGCTTATATTGGAGATAATTTCATCGTCCCTTTTGCCCTCGTTGTTGGAGCAAATCCGTTTCAAATCGGAATTCTTAGTTCTAGCGGTGGTTTTTTTGCTCCGATAGGGCAAATCGTTAGCTCGGGACAGATGAAAAAGCATTCAAGAAAAATAATTCTTTTTATTGGTATACTAGGGCAAGCAATATTAATGGCACTTTTTCTTTTATTAGCTTTTTTGTATCAATTCGAGTACATCTCGAGCGAAATAACGTGGCTATTATTATTTACTTATCTAATTTACGTTTTCAGCGCAGGATTAATGACGCCGCCTTGGTTTAGTGTTATGGGCGATGTTGTTCCAGAAAATAAAAGAGGTAGATATTTTGCAAAAAGAAACCTTATCAACAATATTGTTGCGTTAAGCGGCGTTTTAGTAATAGCATTTGTTCTAGATTGGTATAAGGCAGTAAACTTAGTCCTATTTGGTTTTATGTTCGTATTTTTTATTGGATTTATTACGCGAATTTTATCTTTTACCCTTTTCAAGTATCACTACTTTCCACCGTTTAAGTTTGAATTAAAAGATAATGTAAGCATGATCCAGTTCGTCAAGGAATTGCCAAAAAGTAATTTTGGTCGTTTTACAGTGTTCGTTGCTCTATTGATCTTCTCTCAATGGATCGCCGGTCCTTTTTTTGTCGTATACATGTTAAAAGACCTTAAATTTTCTTATACGGAACTAATTATTGTTAATATGTCAACAAATGTGTTTGGATTGTTCTTTTTTCCTTTATTTGGGAAAATATCAGATAAACGAGGAAATGTATTTTTGCTACGATTAGGTGCAATCTTAATTCCTTTTTTACCGTTAATGTGGCTCTTTCTAAGAACTCCTGTGGGGCTTATTCTAGGACCTCAATTATTTGGTGGTATTGGTTGGACTGCGTTTAACCTAGCAACAGCTAATATTATTTACGATAATATTCCCGCTAATAAAAGAGGCGAATACATTGCGTTCTATAATTTCTTTCTTGGTATTGGGATTATCACTGGTGGAATTGTAGGAAGTTTAATTGTAGAATTCGTTCCAATTAATTTTATGCATCCGCTGCTTTTCGTCTTTTTATTATCTTTTATTTTAAGAGGAATTGTAGTTGTTATTTTTCTGCCAAAAATTAAAGAAGTACGAAAAACTACTGTTAAGCCAATTTATAACGTAAAGGGTTTAATAATATATAGATGGCTTCACGATTTATTAATGCGAGAACACGGTAAACTAGACAACTACAAAAAAAATCATAGTATAAAAAATAAAAACAATAAGAATAAATTAAAAATTACCGAACGAAATAATAATAATTAAAACAAAATTCTTAAAAATCCTTTTTTTAATTTAACAACTTTTTAATCTTATGAAAGTAGTAATGACAGGTGTTTCCTCTTATCTTGCGTCCGAAATACTTCCTTTATTGGAAAAAGACGATAATATTGAAAAAGTTTTAGGTCTGGATATTATAAAACCAAATTATTCTCATCCAAAATTAGAATTTAAAAATAGAGATGTTAGAGATAAAAAGCTAGAAGAAGATTTAAAAGGTTACGATGTATTAATTCATCTTGCTTTCATTGTAAGCCCGTTAAGAAGCGTTAAAGAGATGTATTCCATTAATATCGATGGAAGTAAAAATGTTTTTAATTGTGCAATTAACGCAGGAGTAAAAAAAATTATTCACGCAAGTTCTGTAGCTGCCTACGGATCTTTTAAAGATAATCCTGTTCCTATCACTGAGGACTTTCCGATTAGGTTAATGAAAAAGCGATATTATTATCACGAAACAAAATATCTGGTCGAAAAATATCTGGTCGATGAAATTGAAATAAAGCATCCAGATATTATTATAACGCGATTCAGACCTCATATTTTTTTAGGACCTACTATAAATAACGAATTTAAGGATTTTTTCAATAAAAAGAGATTATATTCTTTTTTTCCAGACGATAAAATGCAATTTATTTGGGCTAACGACGTTGCTCAAGCGTTTTATTTGGCTACAATTAAAAAAGCGCCTGGATCGTTTAATATAGGAGGAGATAATCCTCTCTCAACGAGAGAAATTGCTAAAAAATTAAACAAGAAAGTCATGAAATTATCTTACAAGTTTACTATTGGTTTACTTTTAATAACATACAAATTACATGTTTCCAAAAAACTCGATCCAGGATGGGTAAGAATGTCTCGATATCCAATTATCGTTGATTCAACAAAGGCTAAAAAAGTCTTAGGCTGGAAACCGAAGTACGATACTTTTGGCTCGATACAAGCGTTTCTTAATTATTTCAGAGAAAATAATTAATTATAATCTTTTTAAAAATATCGTAAATTTCATTTAAAAACGTTAATAATATTAAATAAAGGAGATTTTGGAATCTTTAACTAAGGCCCTTGACGGTCTGCTTATATGCTCAGAACTAAATAGACAGTAAATTTTGATCAAAATATAATAAAATTTGAATTATTAAGTGGTAATCTAAAGACGGATTTTAAATTCCTTACAAATAAATCTTTTAACTCTCTCTCTTTATAAATCGCCAAAAAGTTACATGCCTCAAACAATTAGATATTAATTATATAAACCTATGAATAAAGCTTATACAGCTTTAAATCTTTTAGAAAATTTAAGAAGAGAATTACAGAAATTAATATCCTTTAATAATCATAGTAATAGAAACTTAACAGATAAGAAATTAAGTGAGTTTTTAAATCACACACCAAGTTTAGTATATAGTATTAAGAAGAATTCCAAAAGAAATCCTTATTTCCAGTTAACAATAGATGATTTAGATTTATTTAAATCTAATTTAATATCTAAATTTGGTAAAAATTGTGAAAATATAATTGGATTCATAAAAAATTATCAATTTTTAAATAATTTAAGAAAATCGAAAGATCGTATCTATAATTACCATACTGATATTAATCTCAACTATTTTTTGAAGATTGATAATAAAGAAAAAGCTTATTGGCTTGGATTCCTTTATGCTGACGGTTATATTACAAAATTAAGAAATAATTTAAGAATTGGTTTGGAAATAAATAAAGAAGACGAAATTATATTAGATAAATATTGTAATGCATTAGGTATCAATCTTAATAGCAAGAAATATAATAAAAAATCAAATACTATTAGGGTAAGAATTACTAATGATAAATTAGGTGAGTCATTGATAAATCAAGGATATATTATAGGAAATACTAAGTCAAAAAATATCGAATTACCTTGTTTAAACAGTCGAGAATTATATTTAGCTTTCCTTCTTGGATATTTTGATGGAGACGGTACAACAGGGACTTCAAGAATTACTACTGGAAGTATAAAATTTTTAATACAAATTGCAAGAAAATTCAATATAAAAAATAAGATCTATACATATAAAGGAAATCATAAAATGTATTTAGGTGCGAAGTTATTCAATGAAATGTTAAATAACTACCAAAATAGTTTATCTAAGAAGCGAATTAGACTACGAATTAGATAATATCAGAAAGTAATAATTAATGAAACCACAAGATTCAATTAATTTAATATATTTTAATTAAATAGATTAGAACAATTATAAGTGGCCCTTGACGGTCGGAATTAAAAATCTCATAGAATTTTAACGATAAGTGGTCTCTGACGCCGGGCTTCAAACCCGGTTATCCTGCGGAGGGATAGGGGTTCGATTCCCCTCGAGGGCCGCCATTAATTTTAAAAAAAGTGATATCCGTTGTTTGATTACTCTAATATTATTGAATATTTCAAAAACGCGTCAATACCTCAAAATATATTAAGTAGGGGGCAATTAGTTTTAAACGAATTTTTAAAACCGATTAAAATCTTATTCGAACAAAAAGCTGTTCCGAAAGATCCTTGGAGCGATGAACAAATCGAATTTTTATTGCAAATCCTTTCTAATATGGACACAGATAAAGATAGCAACGCAGCGAGAATTGGTGAAAGAGAAGCAAGGATAGCGTCAAAACTTCACCTAAAAACTTCGAGCGGCTTTTGTCATGGTGTTGGAAGAAGTGGATTTTTAACTGCGCCTCAACCTAAGGCTCCAGGAGGATCAATCATGTATGAATTAGCTAATTATTTAGCTCGGAACATATTAAAAAATTTCGGTTTACCTAATATTAAAGAGGCTATTGTTGTTCCACTGTCCACGGGTATGTCGCTTGCTCTCTGTTTAGGTGCGCTAAGACCGGATGTTGAAAGTAATAAAAATCGCGTTTTGGTTCCGAGAATCGATCACAAATCAATCTTAAAAGCGATTGATTTAATGGGCTTTAAATCGAAAATTATTGATGGAAATGTAATTGGCGACGCCGTTAGAGTAGATGTAGAAGATATTAAAGATAATTTAGATAGCAATTGTTTCGCCGTTTTATCAACGACAAGTTTTTTTCCTCCGAGAGAACACGACGATGTTAAAGAAATAAGCAAATTTGCTAAAGATAATGGTCTAATACATATAATTATTAACGCGTATGGTGTTCAGAGTGCAGAATGGATGAAAGTAATTCGTTCTGGTATAGACGCGGGACGAGTAGATGCCATTATTCAATCAACAGACAAAAACTTTCTCACTCCCATAGGTGGTGCAGTTGTAGCATCTCCCGACGAAAGCGCTATACTCAAAATAAGTCAAGCGTATCCAGGTCGGGCTTCAGCAACCCCTATTGTGAACTTTTTAATTTCTATGCTATCTTTAGGAATTAATGGTTATCAGAAACTGCTCAACGAACAAAAAGAGAATCGAATTTTATTAGAAAAAAAATTAAAAGAAATAGCAGATAAAACTAACGAAAGAATTTTAAACGTGTTTAATCCTGTGGCAGTAGCTTTATCTCTTAACAATATAAAAACGGAAAATCTTACGGCTCTTGGTGGGGCATATTATAATTTGCGTGTTACTGGTCCTAGGGTCTATAATCGAGAAGAGAAAAAAAATTTTGGTCCATGTTGCGATAATTATCCTCTACCTTATATCGTAATGAACGCAGCAATCGGAGCAAAATCAGAGGATATAATTTTATCTATTGATAGATTTGAAAAAGCCTATAAACAAATCAACAAGTGAAATTATAATTATTATTGCTTATCTTTATTGAAATGTAAATATATAAAAAACCTAAATGAATTTATAATTATTATTAATCTTTATCGAATTGAAAATATATAAAAATTTTAAAATTTAACATGGGTTAATACATTTTATGATTGAAAATCGCTTACTTACACAATATAACAATGTAGTTATCTCCCAATGGCTCTCTCAAAACTTAACCGAAGAATATTCGCCTTTAAATCCTAGAGAATTGTTTGAATTGTCGTATCATACCGTTAATAATGTAGGTACTAGGAACATTTTTATCAAATTATCGCCAGACGAAAATAAAGCTGGCTCAAAAGCAATTTTATATTCTAATTCTAAAAAATTTATTTCGATCGATGCAATGGAAAACAAATTATCCATTACTAGGTATTTTAACCAAAACGAGACCGACGAGAAATTAATTAACGAAATTGCTCCTAAATTAAAAATGCGGAAAGAAAAATTCGCTATTAAAGAGGAACAGTTGAAAGAGCAACTTTTAAAAGCGATTTTAGTGGAAAGAAAATTGGACGAGTGCGCTAATTTAGTTATGGTAAAAGATATTAACAGGAAAATCTACTTCTCTATAGGCGATGCTAGAGAAAGCGCCGCTGTCGTGCCTCTCTTTATGGAAGCTGAAGGTGCCTCAACTATTCAATTAGCATTAAATAAATGGATGAGTATTATTTACGGATTAGACCAAGAAAGTCTATTTCCTGAGTCCCATTTACAAGGTTTGTTAAAGAATCTCCTCCAGATAAAAAATTGGCTCCTAAATTTAATAAGTATAAATTTAGATAAATAAGGTATTTAGTAAATATTTTTTATTTACTCTATTTTTACTGACTCAAAAAAAAATTAAAAAAGTGGTCCATCGGGGACTTTCTTTAATTAACGAAATGTTAAATCAATTCGAACCCCGGATCTCAGGTTTTTACTAAATACGGACTATGTTTTTCTTATTTGTCAGTCCGTAGGTCATTTATAAGACCTGCGCTTGTTGGCCAAGAGGTTTTTCGACCTTGCTAACCAATCTGAGCTAATGGACCAATTTTTTTTTCTTTTTGATTACTGTTTCTAATATACATTGTATTAAAGTAAAAAAACATAAAAATTTTTTCATAATTTCTCTTAAATAACTTTTATAATCGTTATTCGTCGAAACAGATTACGACAATTTATTTTTTTAATAAAATTTTTAAATAAAATCTTGGATTAGATACTTATATTTAAATTTATTAAATACATTAAGAAATTAAATTAAATATTTTTTCCATAAAGGTGTCAATTAAAAATGGCAGAGATGCTTACTGATCTTTTACAAAACATATACAATAGAATATCACAATTAGGGCAATCTATTCAAGAATTAAAAAAATCTATGGATGAGCTTAACTCTAACATCGAACAAAAAATTTCTAATTTAAATTCAAAAATAATGGAATTTTCTAACGAAATTAGCGTAACTCAAACCGTTCACATTGAAGCTTTGAAAGACATTGGCTTAGGCGTTTTAAATGGATTAAAAAAAGTTCAACAAGGTTTAGGGTTAGATTCTCTTGAGAATTTGGTTAATTCTCTCGAAAATTTTGAAAAATTAGCTAAAGAAATTCTTAACCAAGACACGGTAAATTTATTGCTCTCTGAAACAATCGATTCTGTTAAAAAAATAAAGGAACAAATTAAAACAGAACCTATAAAAACAGAGGAAGGTGGTGAATAGATGGCAAGCAATGCAGAGGCTTTATTGGAGGAATTAATCAACAAAGTTAACGCAATCACTCAATCCTTAGATGGAACAATCGCTCAAATACAAAATATGAGTATCGCTATAGCTTCAATGAGTCAAAAATTTAGCGAAGAGACAGTAAGTTTAACTGAAAATATTAGATTAATTGTTGAGGTATTAAAGCAATTTAGAATACAATCAAGTAAAAGTATACAAGATCTTTCAGACGAAGTAAACGAGAAAATTAAAGATATTTGGGAAAAGAAATCCATTGAAGCTGTTTTAAAAGAAGAAAAGAAAGCTATTGACATCATAAGAAAAGGAGAAAAATCTATTTCAAACAATCTTTATTTTGCTCAATTACTTTCTATAATTCGTTCAATTAGAGAAGAAACAAACAGAATAATTCAAAGTCGAACCTAAATAAAAAATTCATATATTTTTTATTTCTTGTATTTTTAATAGTGTGTATAAAACTGTAAAAAGTTGGTTTGAAATGCCAAAAGGTTCGTTTGTTATATTATTATCAAAAGATGCAGATTATAAAATTTTAGGATATTATTTCAAAGAAAAAGAAATGTCACAATTTAAAATAAATAGCGATTTATTTTTGCGATTAAACCTAGATCACGAAAGAAACGAATTTAACTTATTACGATTAAAAGATTTAATAATTTTATCGTACCTTTATAAAATTCAAGGAAAACAAAGTAGAAAAGCTTCCTCGCTAATCTTTGGATTAATGTTAGACGAAAGCGACGATCCAGAAAGATTTAAAGTTTCAATTAAAGAATCTGCTGCGGTAATTGAAGATATCGATCTTTTTGATGTATCGCAAGATAATTTTGAAAATAAATTAAGAAAAATTTATCAAGAAAACATTGAGAAGATTTCAGATATACTGGATCCTGAATCGTTAAAGCATAGTATCATCAATCGAACGAAAGAAATGTTAAGTGGGGACAAAAAAGAAAGAAAAATAGCTCAAGAATTACTACAAAAAATTGAAAGTAATCTTCACGTAAAAATATCCGAATTTTACAGCATGGCCGAAGATGCTTTGAAAACGCAAGATTACGACAAATCCGAAAAAATGTTTGTAAAAGCTTCCGAGATCGCTGAAGAGCTATTAGAACTCGAATTAGCTAAGTCTTTAAAAGAAAGAGCGAAATTGTCAATAAAAATCCCTGATTTAACTCGAGAGCTCAACGATATAGTCCAAAGAGCAAGATCAGCTCTAAAAAAAGAGGATTTTCACGAATCTTATATCTTTTACAAAAAGGCGGCAGAAATAGCGAAAGAGCTAATGCAACCCGATTTAGAAGAAGAATATTCTTTAAAATCTAAAGCTTTACAGGATTTTTACCAAGTAGATCTAAAATTTAAGAAGAAAAAATAAGATATTAACAAAATTCTTATATATTAATTTAAATAATTGTTTTTAAAATACTTTTATAACGATGAGATCAATAATTGCCCTCTTAACAGATTTTGGTTCCAAAGGTACTCATTACATTGCTAGTATGAAAGCAGTAATTTTAAAAGTTAATCCTAAAGCTGTTATAGTGGACATTTCTCACGATATATCCTCTTATTCAATATTCGAAGCTTCATTTTTAATTAAAAGTACTTATAAGGTCTTTCCCAAAAATTCTGTCTTTATTATCGTTGTTGATCCAGGCGTTGGAAGCTCGAGAGAAATTTTAGCGTTAAAAACTAGATCTGAACACTTTTTTGTAGGCCCAAACAATGGCATAATTCCAAACGCTTTAAATTTAAAAGAAATAAGCGAATGCTACGTTGTTCAAAATAAAAAGTACTTTAATCTGCCTATTTCGTACACATTTCACGGACGAGATGTAATGGCTCCTGTCGGAGCGTACATCTCTAAAAAAATACCTTTAAAAAATTTCGGACCGCAGTTTAATCTTAAAAATTTAATCGAATATCCTATTATTTACGAATTTTTAGCTAAAGAAAAGACTATTCGTTGCACAATTCAATACATCGATTCGTTTGGAAATGGGATAACAAATATCCTCGTAGAAAATAACGTTATTCAAAATACATCTTTAATATTAGACGAATTTAAGAATGTTAATTTGCAATTTAAAGATAAAACCTATCGCTGTTTATTAAGTACTCATTACGCCGATGTTCCTTTAGGTTCTACATTGATTTTGAAAGGATCGTCTGATTTTTTGGAAATTTCTAAAAACCAAGGAAATGCAGCAGAAGAAATGGATTTTAAAGTTGGCGACATTATAACAATTACTTTTCACTAAGAAATGATAGTACGATGGACGAAGAAATCTTAGCCTGTGTGGAAGAAAAAAACATACAATATTTACATTCGGGACAAATTTCAAAATATATCTTTCCGATGGAACGGATTCAAGCGCATAAAAAAAAAATTCCACATATTATCGTACGATTTTTTATTATATCGTTTAAATCTGAAAACGAAATATTGTTTCTGGTCCAAAAACGAGGAAAAAGCAAAGAAAGTTATCCAGAATTTTTTACAGATTCTGCTTCTGGACATGTTATTTTCGAAAAAAATCTTGATCTCACTAAAATAAAAAATAACGCAATCAGAGAACTAGAAGAAGAATTCGGTATTTTAAAAAAAGCGATAGAAAAAATAATTTTTTACGATTTAAGCGTAGAAGAAGATAATGTTACTAAAGAAATCGCTTATATATTTCTTGGAGTGGTCGATTACGATGCAGAATTAAATCCAAATCCGGAAGAAGTAGATCCAAACGAAAGCAAGTTTTATTCTAAATCAGAATTAATTGGCATTTTACGGAATCAGAAATCTATAGATTATTCAAAAAAGATTTGGGAAAAAATAATTAGTTCTGATGTAAAAGAAATGTTCCAATCGCAAAAAATCGTCAATACAACGGAAAAGTTCAACACTGGATTTTTTATTGGGAGATTTCAACCCTTACATCACGGACATATTTACGTTATAAAAAGAATTTTAGAATTGTGTAATAGAATAAAAATAGGAATTGGTAGTTCGCAAATGTCTAACAATATGAACGATCCATTTACAAGCGAAGAAAGGAAAATGTTTATTGAATCTGCAATGAGAAAAAGAGAAATCCCCTCAGAGAATTACGATATATTCGAGATTCCCGATATCTTTAACGCGAATAAGTGGGTTGATCACGTAACTTCCATTGTAGGAAATTTTGACGTAGCTTTTTCTAATAGCGATTGGGTAAGGCAATTATTTGAGAGTAAAGGTATCAAAGTAGGGAAAAAATTAGAAATATTTAAGAATAAATTTAACGGAACAAACGTTAGAAATCTGATCGTTAAGAACGGTAAAAAATGGTTTAACCTCGTTCCCAAAGAAGTTATTACCTTAATGGAAAAATTTAACGGAATAGAGCGAATGAAAAATTTAAGTAAAAATTCAGAAAAAAGAGAATAACGCTTTTTTATTTTAAATAATCAACTTTAGGAGGATTAATAGGTTCTCGGTAAAATATCAATTTATTGACAACCAATCGAGCATACATATTCCCGCTCTTTTTACTAATGGTCTCAAATATTTGAAACTTAATTTCGTCGTCGCTGAACGTGAATTCAGAATTTTGATATCTTAATTCGGGGGTTTTATATTTTACATATTCAATAATGTCGGATAATAATACGGAAGTTGAAATCGACGAAAATAAGTCTAAAGCATCTTGAATCTTATCCACTAATAAAGGATTTAAGTCGTATTTCGTCTTCGTTTCCACAACTTCATTATAAAGTTTGTTTAATTCCTCGTTTTGATTATTAATTTCTAAAGCGCGATTACAAATGTCTATGGCTCGATTATACGCCCTAGCAACAAAAAATGCGTTAGCTAATGGTATCCATATCTCAAGGTCTTTCCTGTTATCTTTGATCATTTCTTTATAGATTTTGATTAAGTTTGAAAATGGTAAGTCGTACAACCAATCAATCTCTAAGGCCTTTATATAAGCGTCAATTGCTTTAATATATTGGTTTGTCGAATAATAGACGTATCCAAGGTTGTTCCAAGCGATTTTATTAATTTTATCTATTTTCAGAGCGTTTAAATACGCTTCAATCGATTGTTCGTATTTTTCTAAATAGCGATATGCTCTCCCTAAATCAATCCAATTAGCAACGCCAAAAGGTTCGATATCTAACGCTTTTTTAAAAACTGAGATCGCTTTTTCGTATTCTTTATTATCAAAATATATATTAGTTAAATTGACAAGAGGTAATTCATAGCACGGATCAATTTCAAGCGATTTGTTATACATCTCAATAGCTTTATCAACTTGATTTTTGCAAAACAAGGAATAACCTATGTTATTTAAAGCAATTTTATTATCTGGTTCAATTTCTAACACTTTTTGGTAGTATTCGATGGCAACATCGAAATTCTCTAGATGGCGGTAAGAAAGACCAATCTTTATTAGCGCGTCCACATTTTTCGGCTCCAAATTTAGCACTTGTTTAAATACGGTTATTGCTTCTTGAAATTTACCCTCGTCGTGAAATCTTGTTCCTTTATCTAACAAATCTTTAATATTAACCATTAGCTTAAATTCTCTCTTTGTGACTTAATATATCTAATAATAAGAAATAATTAATAAGAAAATAATTTTTTTATTTTTAATAAACATCGCAAAAAAGCACTTGAACTTTTTGAATAAAAAATGAGCAATAAAGGATATTTAGAAATTGACGGATCTTCTGGAGAAGGTGGTGGTTCTATACTTCGGTTAAGTTCAGGATTCTCTATTTTATACAATCGTTCTATTAGAATTAGAAACATTCGAGCAAATCGACCGAAACCGGGTTTAAAATTACAGCATTTACTTGGACTCAAAACTCTATCAGAAGTAACGGGAAGTTTTTTAAGCGATTGTAAAGTTGGAACGGAAGAAGTTAGTTTTGTCCCGAAATACAACGTTAAAACAGCAATATATCTTGATGTTTCCACTGCGGCTAATCTTGGTTTATTATTACAACCTATTCAAATTGCTTGCATGAATTTTAAAGCTGAAAAAGTCGAAATTGAATTAAACGGTGGTGGTACTTTTGGACAATACGCTCCATCGCTTAACTACTTAAAAGAAGTCACCTATAAGATTTTTAATAAATCCGGATTTAAAATCGACGTTGACATTAAAAAACACGGTTTTTATCCAAAAGGAGGCGCTCGCGTTAAATGTACGATCTTTCCACCCAAACAAAACTTAAAATCAGTTGAATTAACCGAATTAGGAAGTATAGATTTGATTAACGGTGAAATCATTCTTGCTTCTCAATTAAAAGGGCAGGGTGGTAATATCGGAGAAAGAATTAAAAGAACAATCGAACAACAAATTAAAAGAGAAGTTCAGATCGATACAGATATTCAATATATATGGGTGGATTCGATAAGTCCGGGTGTAGGACTTTCTCTTTGGGCTCATTCCGATTCTGGTGCTATCATCTCAACGGGGACAATTTTAGGAGAAAGAGGTCTGTCGTCAGAAAAACTTGGTAATATAGCCGCTGGAGATTTACTTAAGTATATTAAAAACGAGATACCCGTTGATAATTATTTAAGCGATCAACTAATTCCTTTAATGGCATTCGTAAATCGACCTTCTAAAATTAAAGTGTTAGAAATTACAAACCACGCTAAAACTAATTTGGAAATCGTAAAAATGTTTATAAATAAGGAATATAAAATAACAAAAGAAAAAAACTATTTTATAATCGCATATGAATAATTTTTAAAGAAATTTTTTTAAGTTCTAATTGTTATATCATAATTATAAAAATTTCAAATTGATTAAAAATTATAAAAATTAAATTATAGCTAATATTTCTTCTTTATTATTATGTCTTATTATGTCACTTCCCGTTGTCCACGTTGCGGAAACGAAAATCCTTCAGATAATTTTCAATGCTCTTTTTGTGGTTATAGACTTAGAATTGAAAAAATAGAAAACATTTCGATATTTAAAAGAGTTGAAAAAGAATGGATTTCACCTTCACCTTTTTACATGAAAATCTATTA
>Ga0299915_10002345_pt1 | contig 13844 bp, 14 predicted proteins | sample RVTome_13_FD_200263 | JGI IMG/M metagenome (GOLD analysis project Ga0299915, IMG submission 200263) | Soil microbial communities from uranium-contaminated site in the Upper Colorado River Basin, Wyoming, United States - RVT92D227 (version 2) ...
GAGCTCGCGCTTGGGACCTTCCTGGAGGCGAGGATCGTTGCGGCGCACCCGCATCACCTGACCGGCGAGCTCGTCCGCGTCACCGTGCCGTCTGGGACCGCCGGGCGGACAGCCGGGCAGGCCGTCGCCGCGGTCGGCTGATGGCCGCCGAGCCCTTGCTCGCGATCGTGGGTCCGACCGCTTCCGGAAAGACCGAGGCGGCGGTCGCCGTCGCCGAGGCGCTCGGCGCGGAGATCGTCTCGGTCGATTCGATGCTCGTGTATCGAGGGATGGACATCGGAACGGCGAAGCCCGGTCCTGCCGAACGATCGCGCGTTCCACACCACCTGCTCGACGTCGCCGAGCCGGAGGAGCGGTTCTCGGTGGCCCTGTACCAGGAGCTTGCGCGGCAGGTTGTCCGGGAGGTCAGGGCATGTGGCCGGGCCGTGCTTCTGGCGGGGGGGTCGGGTCTGTACTTGCGGGCGATCGTGGACGACCTCGAGTTCCCCGGGACCGACTCGGGTGCTCGACGAAGGCTCGAGGCCGACGCAGAAGCGCTGGGGGCCGACCGCCTGTACCGGCGCCTTGCGGACCTGGATCCGGTTGCTGCAGCCAAGATCGAGCCCGCGAACGTCCGGCGCACGATCAGGGCGCTCGAAGTCGCCGCCGTGACCGGCCGGCCCTTCTCGAGCTTCGCGGCCGCCTGGGAGCGGTACGCGCCTGATCGAGTTCGGGCTGCCGGGATCGATGTGCCTCGCGACGTGCTCGCCCAGCGGATCGAAGCCCGGGTTCACTCGATGCTGGACGGCGGCCTGCTGCACGAGGTCCAGGCGCTCGTGGACCGCGGGCTGTTCGGGTGGCTCACCTCCAGCAGGGCCATCGGTTACGCTGAGTTCGCCCGGCACCTGGCGGGAGAGCTCCCGTTCGAGGAGGCCGTGGCCGGCACCGTGAAACGGACGAAGGAGCTCGCGCGCCGGCAGATGGTGTGGTTCCGGAGGGATCCGCGCATCCGCTGGTTCCCCGTGGGCGAGCACGGCGCCGCCGCGATGGTCGGTGAGCTGACGGAGTACCTGCGTGGCACCTGAGCTTCACGTCTGGAAGTACCACGGCACGGGCAACGACTTCGTGATGCTCGAAGACCTGGCCGACGAGCGTCCGCTCACCGCCGATCTCGTGAGGGCGCTGTGCGACCGGCGGTTTGGCGTCGGCGCCGACGGCGCCATCCGAGTAACCGGGGCGGGCGCCGGCGACTTCTTCATGGACTACTGGAACGCCGACGGGAGCGTGGCCGAGATGTGCGGCAACGGGATCCGGTGCCTCGGCAAGCTCGTGTTCGAGCGCGGCCATACCAGGAAGTCCGAGCTCGAGATCGACACCCGTGCGGGTGCCAAGCACCTGTCGCTCCACGTCGACGGAGGGGTCGTCCGGTCCGTGGCGGTCGACATGGGACCACCCGCGTTCGCTCGGAAGCTGATCCCGATGCTCGGGCCCGGCGACGAGACCTTCCTGCTGGAACCGTTCGAGGCCGGCGGGCGGACCTTCAAGGCCAGCGCCGTCTCGATGGGGAATCCTCACCTCGTCTTGTTCACGGAGGAGGACCCGGACCGGATCGACCTCCAGACGATCGGCCCCTTCGTCGAGCGTCATGGGCTGTTTCCGGAGCGAACGAACGTGGAGCTTGTCGCGGTCGACGACCTGGGGCTCACGGTTCGCGTGTGGGAGCGCGGGGTAGGCGAGACGCTGGCGTGCGGGACCGGCGCCTGCGCGGCGCTCGTCTCCGCGAACGAGGCCGGCCTCGTTCCGCCGCGGGCGAACGTTCGGTTCCCCGGCGGAGTCCTGGACGTGGAGCGACGCGAGGACGGAGTGTTGCTGACCGGCCCGGCAGAGCGCGTCTTCGAAGCGACGCTCGACGACGCGTGGCTCAAATCGAGGGGGGTCGTGTGAAGGTCGCCAAGAGGATCGAATCCCTGCCTCCGTACCTGTTCGCGGAGCTGGACAAGAAGCTTGCGGCCAAGCGGGCCGAGGGCGTCGACGTGATCTCGCTCGGCGTGGGGGATCCGGATACGCCGACCCCCGAGCACATCGTCGAGGCTCTGCGAGAGGCCTCGCTCGACCCCGCGACCCATCGCTACCCGTCGTACTACGGCACTCGCGAATTCCGAACGGCCGTCGCCGAGTGGTACGGGCGCCGCTTCGGAGTGGAGCTCGATCCCGACTCGGAGGTCATGACGCTCATAGGGTCGAAGGAGGGTGTGGCCCACCTCGCGTTCGCTTTCGTGGACCAGGGAGACGAGGCGCTCGTGCCGGATCCCGGGTATCCCGTGTACGCGATCGGGACCCGGCTTGCGGGGGGCACGCCCGTGTCCGTACCCCTGGTAGCGGAGCGTGACTTCCTGCCGGACTTCGATTCCGCGATCGTCTCGAAGCGGACGAGGCTCCTGTGGCTCAACTTCCCGAGCAATCCCACCGGCGCGGTGGCAAGCCCCGAGCTCTTCGATCGCGCGGTCGCCTTCGCGCGGGAGCACGAACTCCTGCTCGCTCACGACGCTGCCTACTCGGAGATCACGTTCGACGGCTACGTGGCGCCGTCGATCCTGCAGGTTCCCGGCGCCAAGGACTTGGCGGTCGAGTTCAACTCACTTTCGAAGTCCAACAACATGACCGGCTGGCGGATCGGGTTCTGCGTCGGGAACGCGCAGGCGATCCGCGCCCTTGGCGTCGTGAAGACGAACATCGACTCGGGGGCATTCGAGGCCGTCCAGCGGGCCGGCGTGGCAGCCCTGACCGGGTCGCAGGAGCACCTTGAGGAGCTGAGGTCGCTTTACCAGCGGCGCCGCGACGTGGTCGTCTCCGCGCTGAACGCGCTCGGCTGGTCGTTGAAACCCCCGCTCGGATCGATCTACGTGTGGGTGCCGACACCGGGGGGATCGACGTCGGTCGACTTCGCCGACCGCCTGCTCGACGAGGCGGGGGTGTTCGTGGCGCCCGGTATCGGGTACGGACCTCACGGTGAGGGCTACGTACGCTTCTCGCTGACCACCCCCGACGACCTGCTCGCCGAGGCCATGGACCGCATCGCTCGGACCCTCTCGTGAGTCCCGACCCACCGAGACGTGGTCGCGGCGTCCACGTGACCTCAACGCTCGAGTCGCCGCTGTCGGCGACCTGGGCGCCTCGGGTCCGTGAGCGAGCGGTGCTCGTCGGCGTCGGTCACGGCATCGACGAGTCCAGCCTCGACGAGCTTGCCGCGCTCGCCGATTCGGCCGGCGCGGAGCCGGTCGCCCGGATCGTCCAGACGCGCACGGACCCCGATCCGGCCACGTTCGTGGGCAAGGGCAAGATCGATGAGATCCATCGCGCGGTGCACGGCAACGACGCGGAGGTGGTGGTCCTTGACGACGAGCTGTCGCCGGGCCAGCTCCGCAACCTCGAGGAGCGGCTCGGCGCGAAGGTGATCGACCGGACGGCCCTGATCCTCGACATCTTCGCGCTGCACGCGCGGTCCCGCGAGGGCAAGGCGCAGGTCGAGCTCGCGCAGCTGAACTACCTCCTCCCGCGTCTCCGCGGATGGGGCGAGGCCATGTCGCGCCTGGGCGGCGGCATCGGCACGCGCGGTCCCGGGGAGACCAAGCTGGAGGTCGACCGCCAGCACATCAAGCGGCGCATCTCGAAGCTCCGCCGCGACATCAAGGACCTCGCGCGCACGCGCGACGTCAAGCGGGCGAGCCGCGAGCGGTCGGGCGTTGCGCAGATCGCGATCGCCGGGTACACGAACGCGGGAAAGTCGACGCTGATGAACGCGCTCACCGAGGCTCGCGTGCTGGTTGCCGACCAGCTGTTCGCGACGCTGGACCCGACCGTGCGCCGCATCTCCCTGCCCGGCGGTCGGGTCGCGACGTTGTCCGACACCGTGGGATTCGTCGGCAAGCTCCCCCACGACCTCGTCGAGGCGTTCCGCTCGACGCTCGAGGAGGTCACCCGCGCTTCGCTGGTGCTTCACATCGCTGACGCCTCCTCGCGGGACGTGGAGCTTCAGGTCGAAGCCGTTCGGGGCGTCCTGGGCGAGATCGGTGCTGGCTCGCTTCCGGAGGTGCTGGCGCTGAACAAGGTGGACTTGCTGTCCGACGTTGACCGAGAACGGGTGGCCCGCCGGTTCCCCGGCGCGGTGCCGGTCTCGGCCCTGACGGGGGAAGGGCTGCAAGGACTGGTCGAACGAGTGGCGCAGGATCTGCCGAGACTCCCCGTCGAGGTGACGCTCCTCGTGCCCTACAGCCGCGAGGACCTCGTCGCCCGGCTCCGCCGGGATGCCGAGATCGTCTCCGCCGAGCCGACGGACGAAGGCACTCTCGTTCGCGCGCGTGTGGACGAGCGTGTGCTGGCGGCGGTCGACGGGTTCGTCGTCCGTACACGGCATCGGCAGGCTTCCGCCGGCAGCGCCTAGAGTCTGCGGAGGACCGCGACCACCCTTCCGAGAATGCGCCCCTCGGTCATCTCGATGGGGGAGACCGTGGGGTTGTCCGGGACGAGCATGACTTTGCCGTGCTCGCGACGGAGACGCTTGACCGTGGCCTCGTCCTCCGCCGGCCCCGTCAGCAGCGCCGCCACGACGTCTCCGTCGTCGGCGTTCTCCTGCCGCCTGACGACGACGACGTCACCGTCCAGGATCCCGGCGCCGATCATCGAGTCGCCGGCCACGCGGAGTGCGAAGTGGTTCGTCGCGTCCGCCATCCCTGCGGGCACGGTGACGAAGTCCTCGGTGGTCTCGGCTGCCAGGCTGGGCTCGCCCGCGGCTATCTGGCCGAGGAGCGGGACGACCACGGCTTCGGGCCTCGGGAGGTCGGGCTCGGCGACGATAGCGCGAGGCTTCGTGGGATCGCGCCGAAGGAGCCCCTTGCGCTCCAGGTTCGCAAGCTGGCTGTGGACGCTAGAGGAGGACGTGAGGCCGACTGCCTCGCCGATCTCCCGAACCGTGGGGGGGTAGCCCCGTGTCCGTACCGTCTCGCCGATGAACTCCAGGATCCGGCGTTGTCTCGGTGTCAGCGAGTCCATATCGGTACCTCCTCCGGCGTCGTGACGCTAGCACGGGATCATGGGAGGTTCAAACATATGTTCGGTTACTTCTTGACACCGAACACGCGTTCGATAGGATGCGAACCGTGAGCCGAACATATGTTCGTCGGCGGAGGATGGCTGCGGCGGCGACGCTGGCGATCGCGTGGGGGGTCGTGGCTGGTCCGGTGGGGCGGGCGGTGGAGCTGCGGCACGCACCCGCAGCAGCGGAGAGCTACGTGGTTAGGCCCGGTGACACCCTGTGGTCGATCGCCAGACGTCTTGCTCCGAGCGAGGATCCCCGGCCGCTCGTGGACGCGATCGCCGCGGCGAACCATGTGGACGGCGGCTGGATCGTGCCCGGCCAGGCCCTGGTCGTGCCGCCGACCGGCTGACGCTCAGACGTCGGTTCGGGCCAGCTCCGACACCGTGGCGAGGCGTCGGCGTTCGACGACGTGGTCGATGATCCCGTACCTGAGCGCTTCGTGCGGGTCGAGTATGAAGTCGCGATCGAGGTCCTCGTGTATCCGTTCGACGCTTTGCCCCGTGTGCTCGGCGAGGATCTCCTCCACGCGCCGGCGCTGGCGCGCGATCTCTCGGGCGTGGATCTCGAGGTCCGCGGACTGCCCCTCGATGCCGCCATGTGGCTGGTGCAGCAGGACGCGTGAGTTCGGGAGGGCGTGGCGCTTGCCGGCCGTGCCGGCGGCGAGGATGACGGCCGCGGCGGAGGCTGCCTGGCCGACGCAGTAGGTCGCCACGTCCGAGGACAGTGAGCCCATCGCGTCGTAGATGGCGAAGAGCGCTGTGGAAGAGCCGCCCGGGCTGTTCACGTACAACGCTATGTCCTTGGCCGGCTCCACGGAATCCAGAAACAGGAGCTCGGCAACCACCACGTTCGCCGAGGCGTCGTCGATCGGGCTGCTGAGGAAGACGATCCGTTCGCGTAGGAGCCGCGAGTAGATGTCGAACACCCGCTCGCCGCGGGTGGTCTCCTCGAGGATGGTCGGGACGAGCTGGAGGGACGGTCCGTTCACCTGCTGCCTCCTTCGACTAAGATGCAACCGTTCGGTTGCGTCCCATGATAGCCGTGAGGCTCGGATAGCGCAACCGAGTGGTTGCGCAAACGGAACGCGCGGGAGCGGAAGGGGAATCGGGTGCAAGGACCGGCGCGACGAGAGGTGGCCCGGGAACCCATAGGAGTGACGCGGTGAGCCGCGACCGCGAAGTCGACGCAGTGTTCTCCGCGCTCTCGGACTCGACGCGCAGGGAGGTCATCCGGCGGCTCTCGGAGGAGGGTCCGACCACCGCCACGGAGCTCGCCGGGCTGCTGCCCGTAACACGCCAGGCGGTCTCGAAGCACCTCTCGGCGCTCGAGGAGGCTGGGCTGGTGGCCTCGACGGCGGAAGGCCGCAGCCGCCGCTACAGGCTGACGCCCGGGCCCCTCGCGGACGCGATGGGCTGGATGACCGACGTGGGGGCCGAGTGGGAGGAGCGCCTTGACGCCCTGCGCCGGCACGTGGCCGACGGGGGTCGCCGACGGCCCGTTTGACGATGCCACATCTCGGCGGTAGCGTCCGCCCGCCTACCAGATGTTGTGGTGATGCCGGTGCGATGCCCATGGTGCGGTAACCAGGAAGACAAGGTCGTCGATTCCCGCCCGGCCGAACAGGGAAGCGCGATCCGCCGCCGCCGTCAGTGCCTGGCCTGTGCGAGGCGGTTCACGAGCTTCGAGCGGATCGAGGAGGTCGGCCTTCTGATCGTGAAGCGGGACGGGACGAAGGAGCCCTACCTGCGCGAGAAGCTGGTTGCCGGCATCCGCAAGGCGATCGTGAACCGGCCGGTCACCGAGGAGCAGGTGGAGCAGATCGTCGATCGGATCGAAGAGCGAGTTCGCCGGAAGGGGCCGGAGGTGCCCTCTCAGCAGGTGGGCCTCGAGGTCCTGACCGCCCTCCAGAAGCTCGACGACGTCGCCTACATGCGCTTCGCGAGCGTCTACAAGGACTTCCAGCAGGTCACCGACTTCGAACGGGAGCTCGGGGTTCTTCTCCAGAAGAAGGAGCCGGCCAAGCATCGAGCCCGTTGAGTGCCGGTCGGTGCCTGCTGAGGGACACACTACTATATATGGTGGTCGGAATAGGTTAGACCCACAAGATATTCCGCCTGCGCGTCTTGACTAGCCGCGGCGGCTGGCGCAGAATCACGGAGCTGTAATTCCTGAGCGAGACCTTCCCGAGCGCTAGGAGAGGGGGCCTTTCCCGTGGAGACGACAGAGGGGGACGTCGAGGTCGTCGGGCGCGGCCTCACGTTCAAGCGCTTCTTCACGAAGGACGGCGTTCACCCCTTCGACGAGATCGAGTGGGAGATCCGAGACGCGGTCATCCCCAACTTCAAGGAGGGTGGCAACGCGTTCGAGCAGCGCGACGTCGAGTTCCCGAAGAGCTGGTCCCAGAACGCGACGAACATCGTGGCGCAGAAGTACTTCCGCGGTCACCTCGGAACGCCGCAGCGCGAGTCGAGCGTTCGCCAGCTTGCGGGCCGTGTTGTGGACACGATCCGTCGGTGGGGCGCAAGGGACGGCTACTTCGCGAGCGAGCGCGACGCAGACGTCTTCGCCGACGAGCTGACGCACTTGGTCGTGACCCAGAAGGCGGCGTTCAACTCCCCGGTCTGGTTCAACGTGGGCGTGCCCGACACCCCGCAGCAGTGCAGCGCGTGCTTCATCCTCGCGGTCGAAGACACGATGTCATCGATCCTCAACTGGTACGTCGAGGAAGGGACGATCTTCAAGGGAGGCTCCGGGTCCGGCATCAACCTGTCGAAGCTCCGCTCCTCCAAGGAGTCGCTAGCCGGTGGCGGGACCGCCAGCGGTCCCGTCAGCTTCATGCGGGGTGCCGACGCGAGCGCCGGCACCATCAAGTCGGGCGGGAAGACCCGCCGCGCGGCGAAGATGGTGGTGCTGAACGTCGACCACCCCGACGTTCGCGACTTCATCTGGTGCAAGGCCGTCGAGGAGCGCAAGGCGCGCGCCCTGCAGGATGCGGGGTTCGACATGGACCTCGATGGAAAGGACGCCTACTCGGTCCAGTACCAGAACGCCAACAACTCGGTGCGCGTGACCGACGAGTTCATGGGCGCGTACGAGAACGATCAGGACTGGAAGCTGAAGGCGGTCCTGACCGGCGAGACGCTCGAGACCGTGCGGGCCCGCGAGCTCATGCGCGAGATTGCGCAGGCGGCCTGGGAATGCGCGGACCCCGGCATGCAGTACGACACGACGATCAACGAGTGGCACACGTGTCCCGCCTCGGGCCGGATCAACGCCTCGAACCCGTGCAGCGAGTACATGCACCTCGACAACTCCGCCTGCAACCTGGCGTCGCTCAACCTGATGAGGTTCCTCCACGAGGACGGGAGCTTCGACGTCGCATCGTTCAAGCACGCCGTCGAGATGGTGTTCATGGCGCAGGAGATCATCGTCGGCAACTCGGACTACCCGACGGAGTCGATCACCCGCAACGCGAAGGCCTTCCGGCAGCTCGGGCTGGGGTACGCGAACCTCGGCGCGCTGCTCATGGCGCGCGGCCTGCCGTACGACTCCGACGGCGGCCGGGCGTGGGCCGGCGCGATCACGGCGCTCATGACCGGGCAGGCCTACGCGACGAGCGCGAGGATCGCCGAGGTCACAGGCCCGTTCGCCGGCTTCGCTCCGAACCGCGACGCGATGCTGCGGGTCGTGCGAAAGCACCGCGCCGCGGCCGACCATATCGACGGAGAGCTGGTTCCGGAGGCGTTGCTCTCGTCCGCGAAGAACGCCTGGGACGAGGCGATCACGCTCGGCGAGCGGCACGGCTACCGCAACGCGCAGGCGACGGTGCTCGCGCCCACCGGGACCATCGCCCTCATGATGGACTGCGACACGACCGGCATCGAGCCCGATCTCGCCCTAGTGAAGAACAAGAAGCTCGTGGGTGGCGGCACGATGCGGATCGTGAACCAGACGGTTCCGCGGGCGCTCGCCCGGCTCGGCTGCGCGGCGGATCAGGTCGAGGACGTCGTCGCCTACATCAGCGAGCACAACTCGGTCGTGGGTGCGCCCCACCTCCGCGAGGAGCACCTGCCGGTGTTCGACACGTCGATGGGCGACCGGCCGATCCACTACCTGGGCCACGTGAGGATGATGGCCGCCGTACAGCCCTTCATCTCCGGCGCCATCTCCAAGACCGTGAACATGCCCGAGGACGCGACGCTCCAGGAGGTCGAGCAACTCCTCGTCGAATCCTGGAAGCTCGGTCTGAAGGCCGTCGCGATCTACCGCGACAACTGCAAGGTCGCCCAGCCGCTCTCGGCCGACAAGAAGGCGAAGGAAGCGGATGAGGTAGCCGCGGAGCTTCCCCGTCCCGAGCGCAGGCGCCTGCCCCGCAGCCGACCGTCCCTCACGACGAAGTTCGAGGTCGGAGGCGCCGAGGGCTACATCACGGCCAGCGCCTACCCCGACGACGGCATCGGGGAGATATTCCTGAAGACCTCCAAGCAGGGGTCCACGCTCGCTGGCGTCATGGACGCCTTCTCGATCGCCATCTCGATCGGGCTGCAGTACGGCGTGCCCCTCGACGCGTACGTCTCGAAGTTCATCAACATGAAGTTCGAGCCGAGTGGGATGACGAACGACCCGGACATCCGATTCGCGAGCTCTCTCGTCGACTACGTGTTCCGGCGCCTCGCGCTGGACTACCTGCCCAAGGAGCAGCGCGAGGAGCTCGGCATCCGCACGGTCGAGGAGCGCAAGGCCCTCGCGGCGAACGGGAACGGGTACGGGTACGTGGCGGAGGCCCCGCCGCCGGTTGAGGAGGCGAAGGACGAGACGGACGCTGCGGCGCCGGCCGAGAGGGGAGAGCAGGCGCGGACGCAGGCCGTGGACGCGCCGCTCTGTTATTCGTGCGGATCGAAGATGCAGCCGTCGGGCGCGTGCTACGTGTGCCCGTCCTGCGGCTCGACGACCGGCTGCAGCTAGCCGCGTGGAGCTTCCGTTCAAGCGCCTGGACCCGCAGGTTCCGCTGCCCGAACGCGCGCACTCGGGCGACGCCGGGCTGGATCTCCGCTCGGCAGTCGACGTGCTCGTCGGTCCGGGCGAGCGAGCCATGGTGCCGACGGGGCTCTCGGTCGCGATCCCCGAGGGCTACGCGGGGCTCGTGCTGCCGCGTTCCGGCCTTGCTTCCAGGCACGGTCTTACTATGGCGAACGCGCCCGGGCTGATCGATGCGGGGTACCGGGGCGAGATCATCTGCGCCGTCGTGAACTTGGACCGGGAGCAGGCCGTTCAGATCAGGCGCGGCGATCGGATCGGGCAGCTCGTGGTGATCGCCGTTCCGGACGTGTCGCCGAGCTTCGTCGAGGAGCTTCCGCGGTCCAGCCGCGGTGAGGGCGGCTTCGGATCGACGGGGACGTCATGATCGTGCGGCTTGAGGATCCCGCGGACCGCGACGACGCGATCGAGGTGGAGCGTCGCGCGTTCGACTCGAATGAGGAGCCCGCGATCGTCGAGACGATACGCGACGAGCCCGGCGCGTTCGCCCTCGTGGCGGAGGAAGAAGGCCGGATCGTGGGACACGTGCAGATGAGCCCGGCGACGGTCGGCGACAGCGGGGTCCTTGCTCTCGGGCCGATCGGAATCCTGCCCGAACGCCAGCGGCGTGGGATCGGCTCGGCCCTCGTCCGCGCGGTGCTCGATGAGGCCCGGGCTCGAGGTTGGGTAGCGGCGATCGTGATCGGGGGCCCCGACTTCTACTCGCGGTTCGGCTTCGAGCCGGGCGCGGACTACGGGCTACGGAACCCGTTCGCCGGCGTCTATCCGGGCGGGTTCGTCATCAAGGAAGAGGACTTCATGGTCGCGCCGCTCGGCGAGGGGGTCCCGGAGCTGCGGGGCCCGGTTCGCTGGCATCCGGCGTTCGGGCAAGGTCCGGAGCCGGTTGAAGGGACGACCGTCGGCGCCTAGACTCGTGACACACGCGGACGTGGCTCAGTTGGTAGAGCACCACCTTGCCAAGGTGGGGGTCGCGGGTTCGAGTCCCGTCGTCCGCTCCAGGTAGGAGGTGGCTTGGTCCGCCTCCTCGTCGTTTCCTGGTCACACTCCAGGTCATACCCCAGGATCGTGGCGGCGGTCGCTGCGGCCTCCAGGTCCGTGGCTAGATCCACTTCCGAGGCACCAGAAGGGGGGTTGGGGTGACGAACGGCAAGCAGGTAATCGCGACGACAACGGGTGTGCCGTTCATCCGGGGTTTCTTATCAGGCGTTCCGTACGGAAGATCCAAGCCGCGAGGGGACCAGCAAGTGGCACCCGCGTGGACCGATGCCGTCATACAACAGACGCAGAACTGGCCGAAGGTTAGCGAAGCGTGCGCGGTGCACGTGACGTTCCTCTTACCCGCGACGTCATTCCCAGGCGACTTCCCATACGGGCCAGATGTGGACAACCTGTGCAAGCGCTTCTTCGACGCGCTGAACGTCACGGTCTTCTCAACCGCCCCGGGAAGGGATTCCTGCGTGATTGCGCTTCACGTGATGAAGGCCAAGGTCCCGCCGGGAGGAAGGACCGGCGCGGCGATAGAGATACTTCCCGTCAGCGTCTAGCGTCCCTACCTGCCGCCTCGCCGAGCAGCGCGTCCATCCGGCTCGCTGCGTCGCGCTGAAGCTCGCTTACCACGTCCTGGTACCGCGCGAGGATATCCTCGTGTCGGCGTGCCCCATCGCCCCAAGGCGGCTTGAGGGGCTCGGGCAGGAGGTCTATCCGGAGCCCCTCGCCGCATCTTGCCTAGACGCCGAGCCTCCGACTCGCCTGCGGCACGGTAAGCCGGACAGCGAGGCCGCCGAACGAACGGACAAACTGGAGGGCAGATAGCGAACATGAGGCCTTTGACCAGCGCCGTTGCATTGCCGGATTCGGACAGTACACTACCTCCCGTGGCCGTCACTCCGTTCCCCGCGAGCGCGACCCATCCTTGGATCGATTTCCGGTTCGATGTCGATGATCTCTCAGGGGCGGACTGGTTCCTCATGGGTGAGGCCATGTCCAAGTGTTCCCACCTCATCGGGTCTCCGCTGAGACCTTCGGTAGCAGCGGAGCTCGCGGCCGTGTATCTGGCGAAGGGCGTGCACGCGACTACAGCGATCGAGGGCAACACGCTGACGGAGGAAGAGGTCCTTCAGCGCGTCAAGGGATCGAACGAAGCGCTCCCCGCGTCTCGTGAGTACCTCGGAATAGAGGCGGACAACATCATCGCCGCGATCGGGGAGATTGACGAGGCGCTGCGCTCGGGCGTTGTGCTGCCCCTCGATACCAACCGCCTGAAGCATCTCCACGCGAGAGTGTTGCGAGGGCTCGAAGACCCACCCGAGAACGACCCAGGGAATCTGCGAAGGCACAACGTTGGAGTCGCGCGCTACAGCGCTCCAGACCATGGACAGGTCGAAGAGCTTCTCGACTCCCTCTTCGGGTGGCTTGAGCAGCTCCACACTCCAGCCGCCGCCGCGCCTGCCGGCCGTCTCGCTTCGACGATGCTTCGGGCGATTCTGGCGCACCTGTACATCGCCTGGATCCACCCCTTTGGGAACGGGAACGGCCGCACCGCGAGGCTGGTCGAGGTTCAGATTCTCGCGCAGTCGGGTCTGGTTCCCCTGCTATCCACGAACCTCCTGTCCGACCACTACAACAAGACGCGAGAGAAGTACTACCTAGAGTTGGAGAAGGCTTCCGCGACTCTGCGACCCGCTGGCTTCGTGCGATATGCGCTTGAGGGATTTGTCGAAGAACTGCGAGCCCAGGTGAAGGCCGTCAAGGATCACCACGTCCGAGTCGCATGGGAGAGCTACATCCATGAAGTGCTGAACCAGTACAAGGCGTCGGACGCGAAGAGCCGCCAACGGCGGGTCGCCCTGGTGATGCCGTCCGATCGCTTCGTCTCGAAAGATGAAGTTGTCATGCTCACGCCGCGGATCGCCGCGGACTACGCCCGCACAGGAGAGCGCACCCCCGCGAGGGACTTGAACGACCTCGTGAAGATGGGTCTGCTCGAGAAGAAGGGAAGGCGGTACCGTGCACGACTCGAGAGGATTGAAGCCTTCTCTTCGCCCGTAGCAGCGAGCGCCGAGGCCACGACCGCGGCTCCTTCCCTCCTAGATCTCATCGCGGACGCGCGTTCCTCGTAACCACGTGCTGCAAGCCCCCCCGCCCTGGGGCGGAACGGGTCGCACTCTGGGTCGCAGTCAGGCTGTCCTACCCTGCCCTGTCTCGTCCTGGTTCGCCCGGGTCAGGCCCAACTACCAGCGGAAACGGTGGTGATAGGGTGGCGCAGGGCGGCCCAGGATGGACCGTATGACCTTGCCAAGGTGGGGGTCGCGGGTTCGAGTCCCGTCGTCCGCTCGAGCGGGAGCCTCGTGCGGGGCTCCCGTTTCGCACGTGCAAGGCGTCCAGCCGTGTTCGCGTAGACTGATCGCGGGCTCCGAGCGAGCCCCGTCGGCGGGGTGGCCGAGTGGTTAGGCAAGGGTCTGCAAAACCCTGTACACCGGTTCAATTCCGGTCCCCGCCTCGGCACCCTCGCGGTCGCTAGAATCAGGGCCTCGGGCGCTTAGCTCAGGGGGAGAGCGCTTCCTTGACGCGGAAGAGGTCAGAGGTTCAAATCCTCTAGCGCCCACTCTTCATCGCCTGCAAGCCGGTCGTGTCCGAGCGTTACTTGTCGGGCCGGATCCTGATGTTGGTCAACGTCCAGTCAAGCGCCGTAGGGGAGGGGAGCCGAGGGGCGTGGTTCCTGACTGCTTCCTCA
>Ga0299915_10002346_pt1 | contig 13840 bp, 15 predicted proteins | sample RVTome_13_FD_200263 | JGI IMG/M metagenome (GOLD analysis project Ga0299915, IMG submission 200263) | Soil microbial communities from uranium-contaminated site in the Upper Colorado River Basin, Wyoming, United States - RVT92D227 (version 2) ...
GAAATGACCACGCTATTCATGTCCGGATGTTTTGGATTGATCAGTATGTTGAATTCATCCAGGACGACCGCCGAAGGGACACGGAGCAAAAGTGAACGCATGGCGATGGCCCATTCGGAACCCAAATTAGCCAATTCTGGAGGGGCGGGGTAGTCCCGCCAATTCTTCGGCAGATCGGCGATCGAGATTTGTTCAGCAACGATGTCATTCGGTATATCAAGACAGGCGATGCTTAGATTGTTTGGCAGTAGGGATAAGGGGACATGAACCAAAAATTCCAACGTAGCAAGCGATCTGTTTTCTGAGGCATAAATGACGGGGATATCCTTTCGATTCCATCTTCCCCCGTGCACCCTTGCTCCGGTTCCTGATAGATCGCGAATGGATCGAGCTTTGGCAATCCGGAAAACCTGCACTAAGAGAGCACCCCGTGCTCGATTCGCCCAAGTTCATCGAGGACCATTTGCGTCCCGAACCTTGAGCTCAGTAGGTTGAGAGGCGTTCTATTCCCGAGTGCAACATTGGGTTGTTTCATCCAGAGTAGAAATTTGTTTTTATCTTCAAAGACCTCCACCCCTTTTGCAACCACTTCGGCAATTTGTAAAATCTGTTCTGATACGGCGCGATTAAAATGTTGGCGAGAGTTATATCTCTGTATGGTCCGCCCGCTGATCGGTAGAAGCGCTGCAATTTGGTCGATCGGAAAAGACAGATATCTCGCGAGATTCAACAGGGCACTTTTCGTCACCCCGTGATCACTCAAGGCGATCAGGTCCTGCCGCTTCTGTATTCTCATATGAAGCACCCGTTGTCCGCCCAGTATTCTTTCAATGGCAGATAATTGCATGTTTGCCTCCTCCGTTCTGTAAGACATTTGTCATAATTATAATGACATATGTCGCAATTCTTTGTCAAGAAAATAATGACGGGAGTGGTACCCCCTCTGTTATGGGTAATTATTGGTTATGGAGTTATTCTTTTTCTCGTAGCCGACGGACTCCGCCCTCAATAAATGAGGGCGCTACAATTTTTATAAAGATCTGCCCATAACCGAGGGATTACCGGAAGTGTAATGTTTTAAGATGATAGGTGTTTCGAGCAACGCTGCGGGAGGTTCGATTGACAAATTGGAAAGGCATCGATTATCATTCTTGAACCTTAACAAATTGAATCAGGAGGTGAATGTGCCTCCAAAACTTTATGAAGCGGTTTTTCCTATGATTTATAGGGAACATGTGATTTTACCTGAGGTGGCATTTGTAAAGTGTAGAGAAACTGAGTAGCGAAAAGACCAAAGGTGCCGCCATAAAGTTTCTCCAGCACACCCACCTCCCTTTGGCAGGGTTCTTTTACGAAACATTAAGGGAAGCTTGATGAGTAGAAAGGTGATCGATGGGAAAAAATCTCGTACAAAAAATTTTTGAGAAACATCTGGTTAGTGGAAGGTTAGTCCTTTGTGAAGATATTGCCCTTGCTATTGACCAGACCCTCACACAAGATGCCACCGGGACGATGGCTTACCTTCAATTTGAGGCTTTAGGAATCCCGCGGGTTAGGACCAAATTCTCCATTAGTTATGTTGACCACAATATGCTCCAGACCGGATTTGAAAATGCCGATGACCATCGATTTCTCCAAACCTTTGCCTCAAAATATGGGATCTTCTTTTCCAAACCCGGCAATGGCATCTGCCATCAGGTTCATTTAGAACGTTTTGCAAAGCCCGGAGAGACCCTTCTCGGTTCGGATAGCCATGCTCCCAATGCCGGCGCAATGGGAATGATCGCCATTGGAGTAGGAGGGCTTGATGTTGCCCTGGCCATGGCGGGCGAGCCTTACTATCTCAAGATGCCCAAGATTGTTTTGGTGAGTTTGAAGGGGAAGCTTCCCCCTTGGGTGGCCTCAAAAGATATCGTGCTGGAACTGCTGAGACGATTAACGGTCAGAGGAGGTGTGGAAAAGATTTTCGAATTCGGAGGGCCAGGGGTAAGAACACTCTCCATCCCGGAAAGAGCCACGATTGCCAATTTAGGAGCAGAACTGGGAGCCACCACCACGATCTTCCCGAGCGATTTAAAAACCCTCGAATTTCTGAAGGCGCAGGGCAGGAAGAAAGATTGGATTCCTCTCGAGCCGGATAAAGATGCAGAGTACGATCAGGTTATTGAAATCGATCTCCGCGAGTTAGAGCCTCTCACCGCTCAACCCTCTACCCCGGACCAGGTCTGTCCGGTCAGAGAAGTGGCTGGAAGGGCAGTCAAACAGGTCTGCATCGGGAGTTGCAACAATTCCTCTTATTTTGATTTGATGGCTGTGGCTAAAATCGTAAAAGGAAAAAAGATTCATCCGGACGTCAGCCTCACCATCACCCCTGGATCAAAACAGGTCTTTGAAATGATTGATCGAGAAGGAGCTTTGGCCGACCTGATCAGTGCCGGGGCTCGCATTCTCGAAGCAGCCTGCGGTCCCTGCATTGGAATGGGTCAGGCTCCTCCCTCGCATGCCATTTCCATCCGGACAATGAATAGGAATTTTCCAGGCCGAAGCGGAACACCCGAGGATCAAGTTTATTTAGCCAGTCCCTATGTGGCCATCACCTGTGCCTTGAAGGGATCCATCACGGATCCCAGAAAAATGGGTCCAAAACCGCCTCGTGTTCCCATGCCCAAAAAATTTTTGATTGATGATAGTTTCATTCTTCCTCCCTCTTCAAGGCCGGAGAAAGTGGCGATCGAGCGGGGGCCGAATATCGGACCTCTGCCCCTTCGCGGCCCCCTGGATGATTTCATGGAAGGTTCGGTCATTTTGAAAGTGGGGGACAATATTACCACCGATGACATCCTTCCTGCCGGAGCAAAGGTCCTTCCTCTCCGATCCAATATCCCCGCCATTTCGGAATACCTTTTCGAGAGGATCGATGCCAGCTTCGCCATGAGGACAAAGCAGCTGGGCGGAGGGTTTTTAGTGGGAGGTGAAAATTACGGACAGGGTTCGAGCCGGGAGCATGCGGCTCTGGCTCCGATGTACCTTGGGATCAAAGCCATCCTGACAAAATCCTATGCCCGCATCCATCGTTCCAATCTGATCAACTTTGGAGTTCTTCCTTTGGCGTTTAAAGACCCGGATGAGTTTTTAAGGATTCAACAGGGAGATTTCCTCCGAATCACGAATCTACGGAGAGGACTAAAAGGCGATGGTTTTCTCATAATTGAAAACGAGACACAAAAGAGGTCCTTTGAAGTTTTGCACGGGCTCAACCAACGAGAAATCGAGGTTCTCCTCGCCGGAGGGTTGCTCAACTATACTGCCTCCCCTGCATAAACATCTCCATCCTAAAGCCTCTCTTTCAGACCTGACAGATTTTATCCAAAATACAGGTTTTTTTTACAGCAAAATAAAGAACAAACCCTATTTATTTCTCAATTTACTTTCCGTAATTCTATAATGTAATCTCTCAGAAGCTATGAAAAATTGGCGGTCAGTGCCTCGGCCCATAAGAATGGACGTCTTGTCGAAGCTTTAGGATTGCGGGTCGTCAATGTTATGGGTAACCTTCCTCTTCAGTAAAACAGAGTAATGATCCAGGGTTAGGCCCTGTAGTTTGATTTCAGAGGTTCCGCCCTAAAGCTTCTCCAATCCGCCCATTCTCGTGAGCCGGAACGGTGCTGGTGCCGGGAAAATATTTTTTTCACAGTTTCTGAGGGATTATTCTAAAACGGATTTTAGCATTGATGTTTTTACGGTGACGATGTACATTCATTTCAGGGGGGGCGATGAGGGAGGATTCAAAAAAGATGAAAGAGATTACGGAGACAAAAAACATTGGCCTTCGGGGAGTCAAAGTGGCAGATACCCGCATCTCGGATGTCGATGGGGAGAAAGGAAATCTAATTTATAGAGGCCTAAATATCTGTGACCTGGTCGCCCATTCCACCTTTGAAGAAGTTTCTTTTCTCCTGCTCAATGACCACCTCCCTAAAGCAGAGGAGTTGAAGACGTTTCAGTCAGAACTCATCTCAGAGAGAGAGGTTCCTGAGACCGTTTATGGTTTTATGAGAATGATGCCGAAGTCTGCACATCCCATGGATGTCCTGGAAGCCGCTGTTCCCATCCTGGCGGCTTATGACCCTCAATTGCATGACGAGTCGAGGAACGCCAATTTTAAGAAGGCGATCCGCCTCATTGCCAAACTGCCCAACATTGTTGCTGCATGGGATCGTATTCGAAAGAGGAAAAAGCCGGTTCTTCCCAATCCTGAACTCACCCATGCAGGAAACTTCTTATACATGTTATCCGGGTCTCTTCCCGACCCGGAAACAGTAAGAGATTTTGATATCTGTTTAATCCTACATGCCGAACATTCTTTCAATGCTTCCACCTTTGCCGGTCGGGAGGTCGCCTCGACCCACGCCCATCTTTACGCCGCTGTGGCGGCCGCAATCGGAGCGCTTTCCGGAGAACTCCATGGAGGAGCAAACAGCGAGGTGATGAAGATGCTTCTGGAAATCGGAGAGATGAATCGTGTGAAATCCTGGGTTTCCGAGAGACTCCAAAAAGGGGGAAAGGTGATGGGGATGGGGCATGCGGTTTACCACACCGAAGACCCCCGGGCGACGATCCTCAGGGGGATTTGCATGCGGCTGGCGGATCGTACAGGAGATCGGAAATGGTTTGAATTGACGAAGGCGATTGAGGCGTCCACCCAGGAAGAGTTTAGAAAGTTGAAAGGGAAAGAGATTTATCCCAATGTCGATTTCTACAGCGCTTCGGTCTATCACATGATGGAAATTCCAACAGACCTCTTCACCCCTGTTTTTGCCGTCTCACGGATTTCAGGCTGGGCAGCCCATGTCATCGAAGAAAAGTTTGCTGAAGCCCAACCCAAACCCGAACTCTATCGTCCCGATGCGGATTATGTGGGGTCCTATTGCGGTCCCCAGGCATGTCCCTATATTCCCATTGAAGAGCGATCGAAATGATCTTCCAACACGACATCATCATTGTGGGAGCGGGCCTGGCAGGACTTCGGGCAGCGGTCGAATGCGTGGGCCAGGCCAATGTCGCGATCGTCAGCAAAGTTTTTCCTACACGATCCCATTCCGGAGCGGCCCAGGGAGGGATCACTGCTCCTCTCGGCAATGAGGAGGAGGATCATTGGGAATGGTATTTCTATGACACGGTCAAGGGAGGCGACTACTTAGGAGATCAGGATGCCATCGAGATCCTGGTCAAGGATTCGCCGCGGGCCATCTATGAATTGGAACACATGGGAGTGCCGTTCAGTCGCACTGCCGAGGGGAAGATCGCCCAACGGAACTTCGGCGGTCATACCCGTGATTATGGCAAAAAACCCGTCAAGAGGGCCTGCTATGCTGCAGACCATACCGGAAGGGTCGTTCTTGACACGCTTTTTGATCAGTGCCTGCGACACCAGGCGAAATTCTATACGGAACACTACCTCCTTTCCCTGATCATGGACAAAAGGAGATGTGTGGGGGTAGTGACCTATGATCTCGCCACAGGAGAGCTTCATGTCCTTCAGGGCAAAGCGGTTCTCTTGGCCACTGGGGGGTGCGGAAAAATTTACAGGACAACCTCCAATGGCAATGCAACCACTGGAGAGGCCTTCAGCTTAGTCTACCATTTGGGAATTCCTCTCGAAGACATGGAATTTGTCCAGTTTCATCCCACAGGCCTTTATCCCTTAGGCATCCTGGTGAGTGAAGCAACAAGAGGCGAGGGGGGTCTCTTGCGAAACCAGTTGGGCGAGCGTTTTATGGAGCGATACGCACCCACCGTAAAGGATCTAGCGGCAAGAGATGTCGTCTCCAGAGCCATTCTCACGGAGATTCGTGAAGGGAGGGGGATTGGCGGAAAGGATTATGTCCATCTCGACCTCACTCATCTTGGAGAGCAAAAGATTCAGGAGAAACTCTGGGAAATTGCCTCTTTTGTCAGAATCTACACAGGAATCGATCCGGTCTATGATCCCGTTCCGGTGGCGCCCACCTGCCATTATATGATGGGGGGCATTCCTACGGACGTCGATGGCAGGGTGTTGGCCGATGAGACGGGTTCGATCGCTCCGGGATTGTATGCAGCAGGAGAATGCGCGTGCGTATCGGTTCACGGCGCGACCCGACTCGGCTGCAATTCTCTCCTTGATCTCCTCGTCTTTGGCCGGAGAAGCGGATTGGCGATGAAGGAAAGGATTAAAAAGGCTGATTCCCCATCCATCTCGATGGATTCTCTGAAATCATCGGAAGAGAAGATCGCCCGATTGTTGAATCATCCGGGTCAAGAGAAAATCGATCCACTCAGGAAAAGGATGCGGTCTGTGATGATGGATTATGGTTCGGTCTTTCGAGATGAAGATGGTTTGAAAAAGGGGATTGAGGAAATCAAAAATCTGAAAAAAAGTTACAAAGAGATTGGGATTGTGAACAAGGGAAAGGTTTTCAATTATGAATTGATGGAGGCGATCGAACTGGGCCATCAGCTTGAGCTCTCGGAGATCATCCTTTATAGCGCCCTCGGTCGAAAGGAAAGCCGGGGAGCCCACTACCGGGAGGATTTCCCATCGCGGGCAGATCGATACTTTCTAAAGCATACCTTTGCTTTTCATACCCCGAAAGGGCCGGAGCTGAGGTATAAACCGGTGAAGATCACGCGATTCCAACCCAAAGCAAGGGTCTATTGAGGAAATTGCAGATTTCGGATTTCGGATTGCGGATTGAAAAACAATGAAATTGAACAGCATAAACCACTTAGCGTTCAACAGGTTGTCATTGCGAATCCCGCCTTGCGGGATGAAGCAATCTCGGTGCGGGGTTATCAATGCTGATCAAGCTTAAAATTTTCCGTTTTGATCCACTGAAGGACGAAAAGCCTTACTACCAAACCTATGAAGTCGAGGCCGATCCCATGGATCGACTTCTCGATTGCCTCAACCGGATCCGATGGGAACAGGACCCAACACTCTCCTACAGATGGTCTTGTGGCCACGGCATCTGCGGATCGGACGGGATCAGGATCAACGGGACCTGTGGTCTGGCTTGTCAAAAAATGGTCAAGAATTTTACGGAAGAAGTTTTAATCGAACCTCTTCCCGTGTTTAAAGTGGTCAAGGATTTGGTCGTGGACCTCGATCCTTTTTTTGAAAAATATAATTCCATCAAGCCCTATCTCATCACAAAATCTCCTCCCCCTGAAGGGGAACGAAGGCAGTCTCCGGAGGCACAGCATCTCATTGAAGAAGCCATCCGTTGTATCCTCTGCGCCTGCTGTACGGCATCCTGTCCCGTCAATCAGAATCCGGAGACAGCAAACTATATCGGTCCTGCTGCCTTAGCTCGGTCCTTTCGATACCTCTTCGATTCACGGGATGAGGGTTCTGAGGAGCGGATCGCCCTATTGGACCATAAGGATGGAGCATGGGGTTGCCAGACCCTGTGGAAATGCACAGAGGTTTGTCCAAAAGAAATTCCCGTCACGAAAGAGATTGGCCAGATCAAAAAACGTATCTACGAAGCCAAACACCAAAAATAGAGCTCTCCTCTTTTCCCCTTACAAAATTGATTGACAAATAAGGCTACTATGATGTATACTTATTTGTAAACAAGAAGGAGGTCAACTTTATGCCTGCCAGAACAGTAAGGATTAGAAAAGAAACTCAAGATATCCTCAGGGAACTTGCATCCAATGAGGGTAAACCGATGCAAGCGATCCTTGATCTTGCCATAGAGGAATACCGGCGGCAACGATTCCTTCAAGAAGCGAATGCAGCCTATGCCGCTCTACGGAATAACCCTAAGACGTGGAAAGCCGAACTCGTCGAACGCAAGGAGTGGGACGAAACAATGGCCGATGGCCAAGAGGATAAATAAACATGGCTGAGCCCCTTCGAGGAGAAGTTTGGCTTGTCGATCTAAATCCCACCAGAGGCCATGAACAAGCAGGGAGAAGGCCGGGGCTGCTTGTCTCCGTAGATCTGTTTAACCAAGGACCTGCTGGGCTCGTGGTCATTCTTCCTATTACCACTAAAGCCAAAGGAATTCCTTTTCATGTGGAGATCAAGATTTCGGAAGGGGGTTTAACGCAACGGAGCTTCATTAAGTGTGAGGATATAAGGTCTATCGCCAAAGAGCGTCTTTTTAAAAGGATGGGCCGTGTGTCTGATGAAACGATGAGGGCCGTTGAGGACCGGCTTCGCATTCTCCTAAACTTGTAACCAACGAATGGGCTTAGGTATTCTGTTCCAGTGCCCTAAATTCAGTAAACCAGGAATCTAAGTCTTCTATCTTAGCCATTTTGGTCCAGCGTTATTTATTGCGCTGAAAGCTTGTTAGTTTTATGGGAAACTTTATTAAAGGTAAGACTACTTTTGCCTTGCGAATCGGGTTTACCGATTCAGAATCATCATTCGGTAGGCGTCTCGAATATTCTCTTTCAATTCTTCAAGAGTTTCGCCCTGGCTGAAGACTCCTGGCACCTCAACTAAGCGACCAACGAACCAACCTTCATCTTCCCAAAATTCCAATGTAAACTGACTCATCTCATCCCACCATGAAGCTACGGGAAATATTACAAGGAATAGATAAAAAATTCAAATGAATCTGGTGAAGGGATCAAAAATTCTTTTGAAATTAAGAACGTTATGTAAGATAATGAATCGAGGTTTCAATCATGTCCGATACTCCAAAGATGAAAAACGCTTTCGTTGCCATTCATGGCCATTTCTACCAGCCCCCCCGGGAAAACCCCTGGCTCGACATCATTGAGACCGAGGAGAGCGCCTATCCCTTTCATGACTGGAACGAACGGATCGCCCTGGAGTGCTATCGGCCCAATGCCCATGCCCGGATCCTGGATGGGAAAGGGAAGATTTTAGAGATCGTCAATAATTACTCATTTATCAGTTTCAATTTTGGTCCCACGCTTCTCCCCTGGCTGGAGAAGCATTTCCCTTCGGTCTATCAGAAGATCCTTGAGGCAGACCGGGAAGGTTTGAGGCGATTTAGTTACGGGAATGCCATTGCACAAGTTTATAACCACATCATCATGCCTTTGGCCCTTGACAGGGATAAAGAAACAGAGGTTCTCTGGGGAATGGCTGATTTTGAAAAACGGTTTCATCGCAAACCCGAGGCCCTCTGGCTTCCTGAGACGGCGGTCAATTACGCCACCCTTCAGGTATTGGTCAAGCATGGAATGCGCTATCTCATCTTGAGCCCCTATCAGGCATTGAGGGTAAGGCCCTTTGGAGGTAAAAAGTGGACGGATGTTTCACAAGGCCGGATTGGTACGACGGAGCCCTACCGTTGTTTTATTCGGGATGCATCAGGGAAAAAACTCTCAGACCAGTTCATCGACATCTTTTTCTACAATGGGATCATCTCAAAAGAAGTTGCCTTCGGGGATCTTTTAAAAGATGGCACTCTCTTCAGTAATCGATTTGCGCAGTTCCAACAGGAGTCGAAGGGAAGACCTCAATTGATTCACATTGCCACGGATGGTGAGACCTACGGGCACCACAAGAAATTCGGAGACATGGCGTTGGCCTATGCGTTGGATAAAGGGTTTCCAACAGGGGGATTTGAAATCATCAATTATGGGGCTTTTCTGAAGCGTTTTCCTTCTGTTTATGAAGTAGAGATTGATGAGGGGCCGAAGGGAGAAGGGACTTCCTGGAGTTGCGCCCATGGCGTGGGGAGATGGAAAGAGGATTGTGGGTGCAGCACCGGCGGGAAGCCCGGATGGAATCAGAAATGGAGAAAACCCTTGCGGGAGGCTCTTGATCTTTTCCGGGATGAGCTCAGCCTGGTTTTTGAGAGAGAGGGGGAAAAGATATTTGAGGATGTTTGGAAAGCGAGAAATGGGTATATCGAAGTGATCCTTCATCGATCTCCTGAGGGGATCAAAAACTTCTTTGATCAATATGGGGCAAACAACCTTGATGAAAAAGGCAGGATCAAAGGGCTCAAACTCTTGGAGATGCAGAGGCACGCCCTGCAGATGTATACGAGCTGTGGCTGGTTCTTTGCTGACTTGGCAGGGCTCGAGACGATTCTCATCCTTCAACATGCGGCCAGGGCCATCCAGTTGGCAGAAGAGCTGACAGGGAGAGAGATTGAGAAGAAATTCCTCCAACATTTATCCGAAGCCAAAAGTAATCTTCCTGAAATGGGGAGGGGCGATCAAGTTTACCAGCGTTTGGTAAAACCGAAACAAGTCACACCTGAAAGGGTCGTGAACCATTTTGCCATCACTTCTTTATTCGATGGCGGGGATGGGGAGAAGAAAATCTTTTCCTATCGGGCGGAGAAGATTCATTATGAAAAAATGAGCAAGGATGAGAACCTGTTGGTCATGGGGCAGGTGAGGGTTACTTCCGAAATCATTCCCGAACCAAAGGAGTTTCTCTTTGGATTGATTTCATCTGAGAAAGAGGTTTTTCGTACCTGGGTGTCGGAAGCCAAGGAGTCACTTTCTTTTGATATCTTAAGAGAAAAGGGGCTTGAGTATATGGGAAGAGGTGAGGAGGAGATAGCCAAGTTTCTAACTTCTTCCCTCGGGGATCATATCTTCACGATTCGAGATATTTTGAAGGAGGAAAGGCAAGCCATCTTTCAGAAGCTTATCCAGAAAGAATTTGATGAACACTGCCAGGTTTATGCTGACCTTTTTGACAGTACGAAACAGGCCGTCGAGGCTTTGTCCAGAGAGGGATTGGAAATTCCGTTCGAAATTCGTGTGGCGGCTGAAGTGACACTCAGCGATCGTTTGCTTCAAGAAATAAAGGAGCTGAAAAGGGATTTTAAAGGGACGATCGAAAGAAGGAAGATTGATGAGGTTGTTGAAGAGGCAAAGGAGCACGGTTATCATCTGAGAAGAGAGAAATCTCTTTTTGCTTTGAATGAGATGCTAATGGAGAGAATGAATCTCCTTGAAAAAAGCAAGGGGTCTGATCTTTCCCGCCAGTCTGAACAGGCTGAGGAAGTGATGACACTCCTCGACTCAGCGAAGAAGTGGGGTTTTGAAATCTCCTTGGAGGAGGCTCAGAATTTAATGGGTCAGATACTGGAAGAATGCGTTGGAGATCTTGAGAAGTGTTGGTGGGAGAACGGAACGCCAAAACAATTCTCTCCAAATCTCATTACCCTGGCAGAGAAGTTGGGGTTTAACGTAGAAAGATATTCGAAAATAACTGGGCCAAGTAATTCAACAAGCCGATCATGAGAGACTGATGTATGGCATTATGAAATCAATGAAATTAGGGACAGCCAGGAGTGAAATAGGCGTTGACAAAGGGACCAAATGGTAATACATATATTAATAAAAGGTAATACGGAGGTAATTGCAATGAACGTCGTGAAAGCTACCGTGAAGGGCCAAATTCTCATCCCGGCGTCACTGAGAAGAAAATATAAAATTGAGAGGGGAACCCCTCTTCGTGTTTATGACAGAAGGAACCATATTATCCTTGAGCCTTTGGTTCGAGACCCGGTGGAAGAAGGTCGAGGAATGCTGAAAACCAAGGGCAGAATACTGAAGTCTCTGATCGAGGACAGGAAGAGGGAAGCAAAGCAATGAAACGATATGTTTTAGACAGCTATGCCATGATTGCCTACTTTGAAGACGAGCCGGGCGCAGATCGAGTGGCACAGGTCTTGAGGCAACTTGTCAAAGGTAAAGCAAAAGGGTTCATGAGTGTGGTGAATTGGGGTGAGGTCTATTACAACACCATGAGGGAGCAAGGTGTTGCTGAGGCCGAAAAGGTAATCCTTCAACTGGATAAATTTCCGATTCAGATGGTCGAAGTAAATAAAGACTTCGCCTATGAAGCAGCGAAGTTGAAGGGGAAGTATCGCATTGCTTACGCGGATTGTTTCGCTGTCGCCCTATCCGCAAAATTAAACGCTTCCCTGGTCACGGGTGATCCCGAATTCAAGAAGCTGAAGGAACGAATTTCCATCCAATGGATCAATTTGTCATGAAGTTCCAGCTTCAACCATCTACCACGTTTCTCCATATGAGTAAAATGTATAATGTAGCTTTGACCCCACACCACCACACCACCCCACACCACTTATTCGGCCAGGGATTCTCCGTTGACAATCTCCAGCGCATGCGGATGTTTTACATCATGTACCAGAAATACGCGACACCGTCTCGTATTTCTGAGGGGCAGATTTCCCAGACACTGTCTGCACAATCTCCTACGGATAGAAAAACCCAGACAGTGTCCCGGCTTTCCACATCCGTGCTTGATTGCAAGACCTGATCCTCCTCCGATTTGGAACAGGTTGGACCCATGAGCCACTTTATCCTCTTCGCCTTGACGGCATACTCTGTTTTGAGTACAATTGTACTCAAAAAGGAGTCCAATAGGTGTTAGAAACTTTATACATTTCAAAATCAAGAATCAGACAGGATTTGCTCGCTCTTTTTTTTACCAATCCGTCTCAAAAATATTATTTGAGAGAACTGCAACGTGAATTAGGTTACTCTGCCGGTAGTATACGAAGGGAGCTTTTAAAATTTCAAAAAGATAATCTATTTAATACCCAATCGGTCGGAAACTTAGTTTATTATGCTTTGAATACCAAACATCCCTTATTTAAAGAACTGAAAAGGATTGTTTCCAAAACGGTAGGAGTGGAAGGTAGTTTGAGGAACACGCTTTCGTCTATTCATGAAATAAGGTTTGCTTTCATATACGGTTCTTATGCAGGGAAGAAGGAAAAAGGGAGCAGCGATATAGACCTTATGATCGTTGGAAATCCCGACACCTCTCTTCTGAATGAAAAGATTGCTGAGTTAGAAAAAAGGCTCAAAAGGGAGATAAACCCGACCATCTATTCGTGGGAAGAATATCGGGGCAAGAAAAAGGCCCAAAGCGGTTTCATAATAGAGTTAATGAAGAATCCGAAGATAATGGTGATGGGTAAAGAAGATGATTTATAAAGAGTCGAAGGGAAATCTTTTAAAGCATGGGTTAATGAAAAAATGTCCTGTGGATTGGAAAGCCGTAAAAAATCTTATAAAACGGGCTAACACGGATTTAGAAACTGCCAAAAGAAACATAGATGATGATGAAGAATGTGCTTACAACTATGCTTATAATGCGATGCTGCGTTCAGGCTTAGCGTTAATGTTCAGCCAAGGTGTTAGACCCGAGATTAGAGATAAACACCTGACCATTGTAAAGTTTGTAAGTTCTCTATTGGGGAGTAAGTTCAAAAAGGTCATTAACGATTATGATTTTATGAGAAGAAAGAGACACCGTTTTATCTACGAGCCAGATATCCCTTGTTCAAGAAAAGAAGCAGAAGATGCTTTAAAGACCGCTAAAGAATTTGTAGATATCATTGGCAAGCTCATAAAGGAAGGTAACCCTCAAATAGAATTTGATTTTTGAAAAATCAATAAAATTAAGCCTTAGATTTAAAACAGGGGATGTCAGTCCAAATCCGTCGATCTGGGCAGGATGATGCTTACAACACGAAAATACAAGAAATCAGAAGCTTCCATCGAAAGAGCCGCTCGAATAGCCGGAGGCTCAGAGTTTAATGGGCCAGATACTGGAAGAATGTGTTGGAAGTCTTGAAAAATGTTGGTGGGAGAACGGAACTCCAAAACTATTCTCTCCCAATCTCATCACCCTGGCAGAGAAATTGGGGTTTAATGTGGAGCGGTTTTCGAAAATAACTGGTCCAGGCATTCCAGCAAAACAGCCATAATAAACCAATTCATAAAGAATTCCCTATATCCCAAATCCCGATTTTAAAAATTGTCATTGCGAGGAAACCCCTGCCTGCCGGCAGGCGGGGAAGCAATC
>Ga0299915_10002347_pt1 | contig 13836 bp, 7 predicted proteins | sample RVTome_13_FD_200263 | JGI IMG/M metagenome (GOLD analysis project Ga0299915, IMG submission 200263) | Soil microbial communities from uranium-contaminated site in the Upper Colorado River Basin, Wyoming, United States - RVT92D227 (version 2) ...
CCTCTCCTCCTATCCTCTGCGGGCGGAAAAAAACGCCTGCATGATCTCCTGACATTGCTCGCCCAGCACGCCCTCAATCACCTGCACGCGATGATTAAGATGGGGATCTTCCAGGATGTGATAGAGGGATTTTACCGCACCTCCCTTTTCATCCCGTGCCCCAAAGATGAGGCGTGCGATGCGGCTCTGCACGATGGCACCGGCGCACATCAAACAGGGCTCGATGGTAACATAGAGCTCGCATCCGCTCAGGCGGTAATTCCCCATCCGCGCGGCACCTGCGCGCAGGACCAAGACCTCGGCATGGGCAGTGGGATCATTGAGGGAAATGGGGCGGTTATGGTCTCTGGCCACCACCTCGCCATTTTTCACCAAGATCGCACCCACAGGGACCTCCCCTGCTTGCGATGCCTGGAGCGCCTCCTTTACGGCCATCTCCATGAATTTGTGATCTGTCAATGAGCTGTCTTTATCCCGCATTTGACCAAGATGATAACTATATGCTAACAGAAAAACAAGGAGGGAGCAAGGCATATCAGGACGAAGACTGTCCGCCGGCCGTGCCAGGTGTCGTTCACCATTATGATATGTTTCTTAAAATTTCCTTTTGCGTTAACCTGTGAAGGTTTTGCTTGACAACACGTGCATTTTTCACTAGCATCCTTTATAAGAACGTATCGTGACGCTTAAAACTTAAAAAGGAGGAGATAATGAATATTCTTCAAAGGATTATCCTGGTACTGGGAGCTGCAGTATTAGTCGTCGCCATTCTGACAACCCCCCCTGTCGTCATCTTACAGGGAACCCATGCGAAGCCTTCCGCGGCGCAATTCATCCAGATAGAATTACAACCCATGATATCGGTTGCCACCGCCTCTATGCGCGCCGTGGGTGTTATCGGGGCAACGATATTGCTCTTTTTTGCGCTGAAGGGTGAGATAAAGAAACGGCCGAAAAAGACCAAGAAATAGCCTGCATATCGTAACCACCTGGCGAGTAGTATAGTACAACCATCAATGAAGGGACATCACACCCCCTCATCAAAAAATATGGGCTAGCCATTAACGGCTAGCCCATTCATTTCCCTGGCGCGCCCAGGGCGACTCGAACGCCCGACCTGCGGATTCGCAGGATAAACAGCAGTTCTATGTTACCAGGTGGCGATAAAATTCACGAACCACCCACCTGCCTCATAGTTCAAGTTCGTAAGATCATCGTTAAAATCGGTAAAATTGTAACCCGCGCCGATCATAACGTGGTCACCGATATGCCGGTAGAGGCACACCACCGGTCCATGCTTGCGGTCTTTTGCCTGGATAACCTCTAAGTAACGGTATTCAAGACTCGCGTCCCAGTTCTTAATAAACTGGTAATTGATCCTCCCCACAAAAAGCATCGTATCGGAAGAGACCCATTCCCCACTGGTTCTCCCCAGCCTCATCTGACTCGACTTAAATGCGGCCTTTCCTGCCAAACTAAAATACTTGGAGAGATCATAGATACCATCCCAGGAAACGACGTGGCTTCTCTCAGCAACATCGGTACTTCCCTGCTGCGATAGAGGTGGTAGGTCTTCTAGGTAGGTATATTTAAAGAGCATATTGAGCTTATCCAATTTTATCGGTCTATACGCAAAACCGGTGTTAATCTCAAAAAAGCTGGCATCATTTATATGATTGGTCCTATTGCGTGTTAAAGAAAAATTTAAATTACCGAGGAAGGTCCATTCCTTATTCAAGGTATATTTTATCGAATTGGTCGTGACATATTGGTTTTCATCCTCATCGCCTCTATCAAAACGAAGCTCGAATCTGGAAGACGCCTTTAGAGGGCCATGGTCATAGGTCACCCCTAAAGAAGCAACATCTCTCTTTATGATATTTTGCTCGATATACGAATCTACCGTGTCTTTGGTAACGTGAGAGTTTTCATACTTAAAATCGAAATTCCATCGTTGCGTTGGGCGATATTTGATGCCAACTATCTCTGAATTGGCGGTCTCCTCCCGAGAGTCTTTAAATTGGTTTTCCGAATAGATATCCGTCTGATCATTCATCCGGTAGGTCGAGCCAAAAGTAACCCTATGCGTCTTCCCTTCCGTCCTGTCGGTAGAGAGCATATAGCTTGTGTACGTATTGAGCCTTTCATTAACAGTAGTCGTAAGGCCGACTCGGCCGCCATACCCGAGGTCGCCCACGAAGCCTTCCAGATCAGCCTTGAGCCACTCCGCGATCTGTGTACTTATCCCGAGGGTTGTTTTATTGTTTCTGGGTGTTTCATCATTCCTATACAGTGTTACCTGCTGGTCTGCATAGAGCTGTGTCCCTTTCGTAAGGTCATACGTAACCTTGACCCCTCCGATCACATCCTCTTCGTCGCTGAGAACATGATCGTCTTCAGGATGGACAACCTGAATATTGCCTTCGCCCTCTTTGAGTTTCTTGTACCTCACCTCGAGGATGGTTCGTAACCTATCAGTCCAACGCCATTCTAATTGGGCCGTTGAGGTCCTTTCCAAGAATGCGTTTTTTTCGTCAAAGGTGGCATGCTTTAACCGAAAGATGCCGTTTTTTAATATATCGTATTGTAGGTTCACACCGTACTCGCTTGTATCATGTCCCGTGTCTTTATCTAAGCTGGAAAATCCTTCCTCTCTAAAGACATAATATGCCTCGAGATAGAGCGGGAAATCACCGCCCGTAATCTCCTTAAAGTCAACTACCTGCCCGATCTTATAGGCATTGCCTCTATCTCTATCAGCCGCCGTCTTGATGGGCGAAAAGCTCAAGCCGCCATCTACGGAAAATACACCGGGTATCTGCGTTTGCTGAGAAGAGGCAAACTCAATGTTGGTGTAGGTGCCTTTAAAGAGCTTAATCTTTGCGTCGACGCCATAGAGGTTATAGTCCTGGTCATCTCGCTTCTCCCTCACAAAGGTCGCACCCATACCAAATTGATCGAAGACCCACCAGAAGCCTCGTGCACCTCCGGTAAGATTTTCCACCCCATTGTTGCAGCCGAAACAGTCCGAGTTATATTCATAGTCCACGACGAGCGACACGGCATCGCCATTTAAGAGGGCGCTGCTTATAACGGTATTGGAATTGGCTATCATAGGGAGCGGTGAATTTAAGAGAATCCGGCCTTGGTAGTAGTCAATGGTGTAATCCTTCCCCGCAATGAGTGTCGCTGTATTTATCACCCTTCCGGAATCCTTATCCCTTATCTGAATAGATACCTTATCCGATCCCTCCACGACATGTTGGTTTTTTAAATAATAGAGGCTGCCGCCCGTGGATAAAAATTCATTGTGGTCTTGGAGGGTTTGGGCCTCAGAGATAAATCCTGTTAAGATCCCCTTGCTATCACCGAATTTCGTTTGAGAAACGGATTCATAATAGACCTTGCCGCCATAGAGGCTGCGATTGTACCTGGCAAGCTCCGTGCCGGTGATCTGGGTATTATAGTTCCCCCAGAGGACCTTGGACTTGTCCCATTCGATCTTGACGTAAAACCTGCCCTGGGTTTCGACATCGCTCACGAGGGTAGAATCATCGCCGTAGACCGGGTAGTATTTATCAGGATCAAGATTACGGAAGACGCGTTTGGGATCCTTATCGCCGAGCCTCTTGTATATATCTTGCAGCTTTCCTTCTTCTGAATCCAGGTAAGCGGTCAGAAGGTATTTCCCTTTGATTTTCCCTTTTAAATAAAAGGCTGCCCTGCCGTCTACATAGACCTTTTCATCATAGTGATCATCCTGAGCCACCGGCTCAACATTACCCCTAAAGGAATACTGGCCGAGGGTTAGATCGATGATACCGACGATAAAGAAATCCTGGAAAAAGTCCTTAAAAAAGGCCTTTAAGGATCCCTTCTTTCCCCCAGCAACATCTATCCGCTCAACCTGAGAGCTCTTCACCGTTCCCTGGGCATCTTTGACAACGATGGTGGATTGATGCCCTCCCGGTGATTTATATGATTCTGCAATGAACCTACCGTCCTCGTCTACGGCAACGGGCTGCTCATCGATATACACCTTGTCCGTGGGTGACAGATCTTTCCCGTAGATCACGACCTTTTCGCCCTCGGGTATGATGCTGCGTTGGGCAGTATTATCTAACCCAAAACCCGGAAATCCCTTGGCTGCCTCGGACTTTCCCTCCTTCTTCTTTTTATCCGGAATCAATGGCCCGCTCGTCACGGTAAAGAACTTGGGCAGCGTCACATCCCTTCTCTTTTTCTTGCCATATGCCTCAAGGAGGTACTTGTATTCCTTGTTGGTCTCCAGCAAGTCGCCGCTGTCCAGAATGCCGTTCCAATAGATCGGCTCATAATTATTGGCCTTCTTTAACTCGATGGTCTTAAGGGGATATTTGCCTTCAAGATCAGCCTTCTCATACACGATGATCTTGTATCCTTCAATAAAGTCGGGGTAGTTGGTATAGATGAAAAAGATGATATCATCTTGAAGACTCTTATCCGTTCTTATAATAATATCATTGGCTATGGAGAGATTGAGCTTGGGAATAGCTAACAAGCGATCCTGGGTAACGGATATCGAGGGGGCCGTCCCCTCAGGCGCTGCCTTCCCGCCAGACACAGGCGTACTCACACCAGATGAGGGAGCTGTAGTCGTCCCCGCAGTCCCCGAAGTCCCCGCAGGGGATCCCCCGCCTGCCTCGTGGCTGGGCTCGGCCGTCTTTCCTGGCTTTGATGCATCAGCAGGAAGCTTCACCCCAAAATTCATCTTCTGCATAAGGCCAGGGGTAATCCTGATGACACGGGGGTTGTCGGTGGTAAATGTGGCTCCCGCAGGCAGGGATTTGGGGTCCACTTTTAAGATATAATTTCTCCCCCGATCAGACCTGCCGGCATCAACCGCGGCAATGTGATACCTGCCGAACTGATCGGTAGTTATAATCTCCCCTCGTACGGATACCACCTTGGCCAGGGCAATGCCCTCTTCCCCTTCGTCCTGGACGCCGTTGCCGTTCTTATCATGGAAGACCTTGCCGATGATGGTCGTCAGATCAAATATGGGGTCCTTTACCACGCAGACGCTTGCCCTGGCGATATTCGAGATACGGTTGCCCGCCATTAAGGCGAAGGCGGTGTTCACATATTCACCCTCCTGAACACCCGAGCCAACGACCAGGACATAGGTAATGATGTGCGTTTGATTGGCGGCAAAGTTTATCCCCGGGAATTCGATGGGACGCGAGCCCACTGGCGTAATGGCCTGCCCATCGAGCTGCGCCGAACCCTGTACATACTTAAAACCAGCAGGGATATTGTCGCGAATCGTAATGTTGGATAAGACAGCTGAGGTCGTGTTATGGATCCTCAGGGTATAGAGGATGAGATCGCCAACGCTGGCGGTTCTTTTGTTCACAGTCTTGGCAATCAAGAGGGCCTCACCTGCCGGATCCAAGGGGATGTGGTTGTTAACCACGTTGGCCGAAGTACCCGGCTGGAGGTTAAACGCCAGGAAATATTGGGTCGTGTCAGCCCCTGCTACAAGTCCTGCCGAGGTTGCCGGACATACCCCTGGTGTGCTCGTTGTCGGCGGGCCGGCATTATTCTGAACCAGCGCCGGCGCAGGCGCTGCAAGGACGTCAAGTGTGCCGCTGCAAGGAGGGATGATGGCCGAGATAATCGGCAAGTACCCTGTCGGTGCCGTGACTGTTAGGGTATAGACCCCGTCAGGTGCCGTATCAAAGAGCTGGAACTGATACACCCCCGTGGCATCGGTGGTCTGAGAGACGTTGGCTGCGCCACCGACAAGATGCAGGTCAGGATTGAAACCGGCCGGACCTGAAAGGGTTACGACTGCACCAGCCACCGGGATCCGCGTCACGGCGTCGTAAACCACGCCGCCGGGATCAAGCGGAAGGTCTTGGTGCAGGACATTGTCGCCGGCAATCAGCGCCAGGTTGCGGATAGTGCCGTAGGTCAGATCAACGCCCGGCCAGGCGGAGATAGGGATGCCAAAGATGTAGCCACTCGAGGGATGGCGGAAGCGGATTTCATAGGTGCCCGGAGACAAGCCATTGATGGCATAGTCGCCCGCCGCATTCGTAATAGTGGTAGCAATAAGCGTGTAGTTGGTATTGTCCAGGGGGTTTGTGCGCTGGATCAGCTCGACGGTCCACCCTGCCTGGCCATTCGCGTCGTTATCATTGCGGTCGTGGTTAGAGTCCAGCCACACCTTGCCCGAGACCTGGGCAATCCCCGCCGTACCCTGAATTTCCCCAAAGTTGTATCCGGTACCTGCTGCCCCGGGAGTCGGAAAATGTATTTCGGAAAAGACATCATTCCCAAGGGTCCCCCCAAGGGTGCCGACGGCGTCCTTGCCGTCATTCCACCCAGCCGGTTGGGTCTCGGTGATGGTATATCCTGTTGCGTTCGGCATCGGCAGATCGGTGAAGCTATAGCTGCCGTTTGACGCGGTGGTGGTAACGCGATTTATGGGGTTACCGTTGACGTCCGTGCCGGTGAGGGTCACGGTGACATTGGGGATCCCCGGTTCAGCCGGAGCACGTATGCCATTGTCGTCAAGGTCGTTATATACGGTGCCGGCAAGGCTGCCGCCGCGCTCGCCGAAATTGTAGCCGGTGGCAACGGTCGTGGCATTAAGAACGATGTTGGAGATGATATCATTACCCGCCGTGCCGCCGGCAGTACCGGCGCTATCCAGGCCATCTGCCCAGCCAGCAGGCTGCGTCTCGGTAACGGTGTAGCCACTCGGATTGCTCGACCGCAGGGGACCAAAACTGTACGCCCCGCTGGCATTGGTGGTGGTGCTCACATTTACGGGGTTGCCGAGGTAATCGGACCCCGTCAAGGTTATCTGCGCGTTCGGGATACCGGTGGTCTCACCGGCATCTCGGACGCCGTCATTGTCTTCATCATTCCAGACGTATCCGGAGATGCTCGCCGCCGGTATCTCCCCGAAAAGGTAGCCTATCAGTGCGGTGTTGGCAGGGACGTTGATGCTGGAGATGACGTCGGTTGTCCTGCTGCCCGGGATGGCACTGGCGCCGTTGTCCCTGCTGTCGAGGCCGTCGAAATACGATAAAGGCGGCTGGGTCTCGGTCACCGTGTAGCCAGTGCCGTCCGAGGGGGATAAATTATCAAACAGATAGGCACCAGAGGCATTGGTAGTGGTAGTTTGATTGACCGCATTTCCATAGGCGTCAGTACCGGTGAGGGTAAGGGTTACGCCGTTTATACCGGTCTCGCCGCCGTCCATGGCCCCATCGTCATCAAGGTCGCGGTAGACGTATCCCGCGAGGCTCGATTTTTGCACCGTGACGCTGCCGCATCCGGTGTTGTTTGCGCCATTGATGTCTATGGAGATTGTGGCTAGAGAGGCGCAATTGGTCAGTGTATGTGGTACAGCAGCCGGATACGTTGTAACCCTGACGGGGACCGTAACAGTCCCCGTAGCACCACTGCTGACGGTACCCAGGGTACAGCTGAAAGAGGTCTGTCCGGCGCTGCCGGTGCAGGTCGTGGAGGTGAAGGTGCCGCTTGTGACCGTAACCGATGGCGTGCCTGTCAATACCATTCCAGAGGGGAGCGTATCGCTGAGCACGACATTGTCTGCTTCCGCGAGGCCAACGCCGGTGTTGTTCCGTATGGAGATAGTCCAGCTAAATGGCTGCCTCAGTTCCACCGGATCCGGCACCGGCACCTTGCTCACCACTTCCAGGTCAACCTTGGACCGAACGGTGGTGTCTTCGGACACGGAATTATTGCTGGGTAAGGGGTCGAATGTCGGGTCGGTTCTCGTCTCAGCAGAACTGACGCTGGCGCTATTTACATCTACCCCTTTTAAAATACCCGTCATGACAACGCTGATGGTCCTGTTTGCGCCAGTCGGGATATCACCCAGGTCGCAGGTTAGAACATTGCCCACGGGCGGGGAACAGCTACCGGCTGACGGTGTGGCACTAACAAAAGAGAGGCGGGTCGAGGGGAGCGTATCGACAACCTGGACCGCGGTGGCGTAGGATGGACCGTTGTTGGTGGCTCTTACGGTGTAGGTGACGTTATCCCCCACGGCAACCGGGTCAGGGCTGTCGGTCTTGTTGATGAGCAGGTCGTGACTGGGATTGGTAACCACGGTAGTGGTAGATGCCGTATTGTTGGTCTCATCGCTTTCATCGGTGGTTGTATCCACCGAAGACTGGGCCGTAATGGTGACAGGGAATGGTCCCCCAACAGCCAGGGTGGGACGGACAAGGATCGTCACGGTCTGCTGGCCGCCCAGCAGGGCGATAGTGCCCAGATCGCAGCTTACCGTCTGGTTACCAGGCGTGGTAATAGTCCCGGCGCCGGGTGTGGTACCGCAACTCCCGGCCGAAGGCGCGGCGGAAAGAAAGGCTACGCCTACGGGAAGGGTGATATTAATAGTTCCGTTGGCGGCGTTGCTGGGGCCTTGATTGATGATGGTGCCCACGTAAGTCAGATCAGTACCGACTCGCAACGGGTCCGGCGTGTCGGTAATAGTCGTCCTCACATCAGCAATGGGGTCCACTAAGGTGGTGATCGTAGTGCTGGTGTTGTCCGCAATATTGTCATCTACTATGGTACTGGAAACGGCATAGGCGCTGTTGGTACGGTTGCCTTCTCCCCGGGGGCGGACGCGCGCCGTGACAATAGGGCAATTAGTTCCCTGGGTGCACTGCGGGATACTCGTAAAGGTACAGGTCATAAGCCGACCGGTGCTTCCCGATGCTGCGCTGCTGCAGGAGCCACCTGTGGCGAGGTTGTTGATGACGACGGCATCGATAAACCCGGCGCCGGTCGGACCTGCACTGTTATTAATAAGGTTGGTAAAGGTATCGGTAAGGGTGACTGACGTTGCCGTCACTGTCGAGATGTTGGCGATCTCAATAGCATAGGTCAGAGGCTCGCCGGCATCGACCGGGTCGGGTGTGTCGGTCTTGAAGACCTGGAGGTCGGTTGGATTAGCCTGCGACGTCACCGTTGCACTGGCGCAGTCATTGGCCGGATTGGCGTCTGCCGGATCCCCACCTGATACGCAGACCTGGTTGATAAGAGCGCCTGTCGTCGTTGCCACTACATAGATATCCACAACGGGTGTTGTCGCATTGACAGCAAGGCCGGTTGGAAAGGGGCGGGTGCAGGTGATGGTTGCCGGACCGGAAAGCGGCAACGCCGTACAAGTCCAACCATTGGTAACTGCATAACTGTCGGCGGTGATACCAGCCGGCAGGGTATCGGTCATGGTCAGGGTGCTGCCACTGGCGACCGGTGAAGGACCAAGATTCGTCAGGGAGATACGGTAGCGGAACTGGACCCCCTGTTCCACCAGGAGCGGTGTCAAGGCAGTGCCGTCGGCGCGGCGCGCCGATTTGTTTGCCCTCAAATCGGCATTCGGCGCCAGGACGTTGGTGGTGACGGAGCTGCTGTTGTTCCCCGGGACGGGGTCGGAAAAACCGGGGGCCGTGCTGGTTACCGTGCCGGTATTGACGATGCCGGTCCCGGTCGTCGCTGCCGTGACAGGGATCGTGATGGCCGGCAAGGTCTGGCTGCCTGAGCCGATACCGGCAGGTCGGGTACAGGTAACGTCTTGGCCAGCTACCCCGCAGGACCAGCCGGTGCCGGAAGGGATACCGATAGTAAAATTGACGGGGATGGTATCCGTAACAGAGATATTGGACGGATTATCTCCCGTGGTGGTAACGGTAAGGACATAATTGAAGGAGTTCCCCTGGATAATCGGATTTGCCACGCTTTGGGTCTTTGTTATGGCGAGATCAGTTCCTGTTGTCACCGTGGTATCGACCGTGACGGTGTTGTCGCTCATGTCCGGGTCCTGGGGAGCCAGACTGTTGGTGATGGTGACGCTGGCAGCGTTGGTGAGGGTGCTGGGTGAGGCTGCGGTAACCTGGCCGTTTATCGGCCCGATCACTTGGTTTCCACCCGTGGTGATGGAGCCGGAGATGTCACAGGTGACCACCTGCCCTACCTGGGAGCAGCCGCCTGGAAGCGAACCGGTGCGCACGAACCCCGGGGGTAAGTTATCGACGACTTGCACATCCGTGGCGGCGTCGGGTCCTGCATTGATTACCGTCAGGGTATAGGTCAGTGTCGCCCCGGATTGGACCGCCGGTGATGGATTGGCGATCTTAGTAAGGGCCAGGTTTGCACCGGCGTTTACCGTGGTGAGTTCGTCCTGACTGTTGTTGTTGGTTTGCGGATCAATGAAGCCTGGGGTGGTGCTGGTAACGGCGGCGGAATTGGTGATAGGACCGGCCACCGTGGTGCGTACCCGAACCGCAACAGTTGCTTCTGCATGAGGCGTCAGAGTACCCAGAGCACAGGTAAACTGTCCGCCGGAAGGCGCGGTGCAGCTTCCCTGGCTGGGAGTGGAGTCCAGAAAGATAATTCCGCCGGGAAGCGTGTCCGTCAACTGGATATTGCTGATCGCGTTGTCATCGCCGTCGTTAGTAACCCGTAAGGAGTACGTCACGATACCGCCGGCAGCCACCGGGTCGGGGCTGTCGTCTTGGTTCAGGACCAAGTCATACTCTGCAGCAAGCACGGGGCTGGCAACCGTCAGCAAGAGACAGAGCAAGAAAGAGAGTCCGAATGCCCGGCGTGGATGGAACAGAGTGGTTAACATCTTAAAAAACAGCATTAGATTGTTTTCGCCTCTTCGAAACAGCTGTCATTGCCCCAACGAATGGCAGGGTCGGGATCATCGGTCAACTGGGAAATCTGCACATCAACTGCCCATGCCTGACTACAGAGGAAGGCTGGGGCAAGAAGACCAATAATAAGAATTGCTGCACTGAAAAGTTTTTTCCGTTTCATGGGCGGACGGACCATAACAAATTCCCAGCATTAGAGTCAAGCCTTGAACAACCCCATTCAAAAAAATATGTAATAAATATATAGGACAACTATTTTCTCCTCATGGACCCTGGGGAAAAAGTAAACACAGCTAGACAACTATAAACGGGATATATGTTCCGCATTTATTGCAAGTTAGCTGCCAAAAACCCATTCTTGCTGGCTTTAAAGCAGCCGAAATTATTATATTTTTCAAAACAAAGCAAGCTGAAAAAGCAGCGGATGATGAGCTAAAAGCACTTTTCGGCACATCTTAGTCTAAAAATTGTCACCATATGGCAGCAAAAGAAAAAGGGCTAGGCTAAACCGCCTAACCCCTTAAGAATTCCTGGCGCGCCCAGGGCGACTCGATTGCCCGACCTGCGGATTCGTAGTCTCCTTAAGGGGACTCCCTGGTCTTCTCCCTTGTTCTCTCTTGTTTGATATTGTTAGAAAATTTCAGGATTAAGGGGGGTCGTTTTCTCCCTTGTTAGACGGTGTTAGGTGCACAAGGTGCACATTTAGTGCACAGTAAGGGGCGTGGGGGGATACGGGGTCTGATGTAATATATATCTAGAAATAACGCTTTTGGACACCTATATAGACACCTATATGGACACCAAAAAAGAGCAAACCAAGCCGAAGCAGATTACGGTGGAGGTTGAAGAATGAAGGAGTTTCTGATTACTAAGAAGGGATTCCCCAACGTTCTTCTGATTCGAGCAGCACGAGGACACTGAACTACGGATCTGGAGAACTCTGCCCGAAAAATAAGGGGGCATCTTTCGATGCCCCCCTCTTGTTATCGTTAGATAGACTAGAAATTAAAACACATCAAACTTGTAGCTTATCCGGAGCAGTACTTGATGCACAGCAGCATCAACATTGGCGTCGAAGAAGGGCCCACTGGTGATACCACTTTTGTGAGCTCTGGAGCCGAGGCCGATATAGTTATATTCAGCACCGATGAGGATATGGTTGGTGATCGCGTATTCGACACCCCCGCCAACTGTCCAGCCATTATGCCAGTTGCTAGTCTTCTGTCTTGAGGGACCTATGACGGACCTCGTATCGGTATCGACCATGGCGCCGGCATAGCCGCCTTTCGCATAAAACAAAAACCGGTCGTATGCGTAGCCTACTTTGGCAACAGCCTTGGCGATGGTATGGATATCGGCCTTCCATTGGTCCTCAGTGGGAAAGCGAGGGCTTAGCATATTTTGCTCGTCACGGGGGCCTTTGAATATTCCACCCTCGCCACCGAGAACCAGCCATTTCCACTGGTATTGGGCCCCGACATACGCGCCTATTTCAAATTGATCGAATGTGAAATCCTGGCTATCGCCTTTCAACCCCCAGAATTGGTTACGCCCGAGTGTCCAGTCTTGACTGGCATTCACATAGCCAATGCTCGCGCCGCCGTAGATGCCGCTCCAGTTATAAGTCGAATCCCCGGCGTACGCCGCTCCGGCAAGCAGGCACAAGGTAAAGACTAAAACCACGGCTAAAATCTTCATAAATCCCATCCCCCTTTCCTTTTTTGCCTCTATAGTTTTATATTGCTGTAAAAAAAGCTTGTTAAGAGAATCTCAACAGAGCGATTCTTACCAAGGCTCAAAAAAACTGTCAAGTCTTTTTTGGGGTAGGAGCGACTAGCGGGACCTGAAAGATAGCCTCAGCTAAGTATATGAAATTATATTGTATATTTCTGGCGCGCCCAGGGCGACTCGAACGCCCGACCTGCGGATTCGTAGACGGTTCAGAGGTCAACAATTCCAATGATTTCGCGGGACGGAGTGTGAAAATCGTGGTAAAATCCGGGAAAAGTTGCACCCTGGGCGCACCCTAAAACGTACCAGCAAAGGAGGCGATATGGCAAAAAAAATGATGGTATTGCTAATTGCCGTAATTTTTACTCTCGTGGTCTTCAACAATTATGCGTGGTGTCAATACTACAAAAGTGGTTCAGAATTAGTGCGGCTTTGGCGTGCATATCAGCTAGTTGAGAGCCATAAAGCGACACAATCAGAAATAATAGATGGCGTGATGTTTATGGGCTATATGGAGGGAGTTGCTGACGCACTACGTGACAAGTTTAACAGGCCCCCGCATGTAACGACTAGTCAGCTATGTAATATCGCAGGAAAATATTTAGATGCTCACCCGAACGAATGGCACGAAAACGGAGCAGATCTTGTCATGAGGTCGTTGCAAGATGCCTTTCCGAAAAAACGATAAGGTCGAGAACAGCAAGGCGGAATGGTAAAATGGCAAAATCCACGACAGACATAGCCAAGGATATGGTGGACCGTTACATCGACATCCTGCTTGAGGATCGCAAGGCCGGAGCGCAGGTGCTAGAGCGGCAGTTAATGAAAAGCCCGGAAGGGAAGGCTTTCGTCGAGAAGCTCAAGGCGGATCGCAAGGTCGGAAAAGAGGACTTTCCCAAAGAAGCAACGGAATTTTACGCGCAATGGCGCAACGCGGTGGAGCACCTCATCGCTTCCGACATTTTTGCCTTTGAGACAAACCGCGAGCTTGGAGAGGTTTTGACGCGGATACGCAAAGGGCGCAAAAAGGCTGGAGAAGGCGGGCTTCGGAAGATACGGGTCCATGATCTGAGACACACCTTCGCCTCTCTCCTGATTCAGGACGGGGTGTCCCTGGCATATTTCAGGGACCAGTTCGGACATTACTCGATTCAGATAACCGTTGACGTCTAGGGGCACCTCGTACCAGGAGCGAACAAGGCGGCGGTGGACGGATTGGATGATTTTGAAGGTATTGATTATCCTTTTAGAAGGATTAAAACTCCATAACCAGGCTTGACAAAAGATAATTTAGGGGGATAGGGTGATATAACAAACTTAGTAACCGAGAGCCATTAGGAAAACCAATGGATGTTTTTTGGTTTGAACAGATTGTTAACCTGAGTAAGGCTCTTATCTGGCCTTTCTTTATTCTTCT
>Ga0299915_10002348_pt1 | contig 13834 bp, 12 predicted proteins | sample RVTome_13_FD_200263 | JGI IMG/M metagenome (GOLD analysis project Ga0299915, IMG submission 200263) | Soil microbial communities from uranium-contaminated site in the Upper Colorado River Basin, Wyoming, United States - RVT92D227 (version 2) ...
CAGTGCCGTCTTCCGCTTACAGGGCACCTGGATAACCTGGCTGATATTCCTGGCAGCCATTCTCCCTCGAACCATACAGGACTCACCCAGCCTGGAGTCCTTCCTGAGAACGGCGCTGGTAGCCCTGGTAGCCCTGCTGCTGGGTCTATTCGTGGCTATGGACTATCAACCGGGTCTTAAGCCTGGCGCCCTGGAGCGGTCGAGGACCGCCCGATGGCTGTCTCTAGCTCGAATGCTCAAAGTCCAGGAGTACGAGCGGCGCCGACTAGCCCGCAAGCTGCACGATGATACCATTCAGTCGCTGCTGGTCATCGCCAACCGTGCCCGTGCTCTGGAGACCGGTGATTACGGCCGACTGACACCAAAAGCCAGGAAACAGGCTGAGGAAATACTGGATATGCTGCTTCATACCATCGACGACGTCCGGAGGTTGAGCCGCGACCTGAGGCCGAGCATTCTGGATAACGTAGGACTGTTGCCGTCTTTGAGATGGCTGGCGGAAAGCCTGTCTAACCAGAGTGGCATAAGGATTGATATTAAGGTTAATGGTAAAGAGCACAGCCTGCCGCAGGAGTTCGAGATTATCATGTTCCGCATCGCCCAGGATGCCTTGAACAACGTCGTCCGCCACTCCGGCGCCACCACAGCGGCGGTGACCCTGGACTTCGTAACCAGCAATTTCAAGCTGACAGTGGCAGATGACGGGCGCGGCTTTTCTCCACCTGATAACCTGTCTGACTTTGCGGTTAAAGGCCGACTCGGTCTGCAGAGAATGGAGCAGCAAGCCCGCCTGTTAGATGGCACCTTCAAAGCTTCCTCCCGCCCAGGCAAGGGCACCGTGATTACCGTCGAAGCTACATCTTAAATGATCACCTTTCAGAAGGATTATTCATGATTTCACAGAAGCGATTTATGATTATTTGGATACTTTCGTTTGTAGCTTTGGGCGATCTAGTAGTGCTGCTTATATTCTGGAAAGACGGTGACCTATGGACTACGTCTACATTACTGGTGACGATCGTTGTCACTGTTGTCGGTATTGGCGGGGGACTACTAGGCTGGTTAATCATGCGGATAGTATACAACCGGCTAATAGTTCCCAGTAAGAATGCACCAATTAACAAGCCCACGACGATAAAACTGCCAAAAGAATTAAACGTCGAGTATGAGTTAAATATAGATGATGTGCTGGCCTTCTATTCATACAACTTTCAGCGACCGCCATTAGGACGTTCGCGTATTCTTCTCCGGTATTCTAATCTAGCCTTCGCAATACTTCTGGCCTGCTGTGCTGCGATATTATGGGTAATTGATCGTCAATCGATATGGCCCATATTCATTATAATTATTGCAGTGATGATGCTCTTCTTTTTTTTCTTTTCCTTATTTTTAACCGGAAAAGCCCTTAAATCAGCGGTTTTGAAAAACTATGGTCAAGGTAAGAACAGACTGGTCGGAAAGCACGAGTTTTCCATCACTCCCACAGAACTGACGGATAAAACTGATATGGGGGAGACGATAACGCTCTGGGAGGCAGTAGAGTACGTAGCAACCACCAACCAGTATCTATTCCTCGTGGTACGAGCTTCCGGACCCTTCATTGTGCCTAAAAAAGCATTCGCCAATGATATAACTTTCAAACAGTTCGCAGAAACCGCTACAGTGTATCAGCAGGCATCAATGGCACAACAATCTGAGACGCCACCCTGACCTGTGACGTCAATAAACTTGCACGATATATGAACATAAGGGACACAAGAGGTGAGAACTATGAAAAGTCTCTATTTCATTACAATTCTACTGTTGCTAGTCAGTATAGTGGCATTAGGCTGCGGTATAATTTCTGATAAAGCTGATGCCAAAAAAGTGGCTACCAGTCTCTTCGAGGCAATCAGGAATAAAGATTTCGACACCGCCATAACATTCTATTCCCCGAAATTCTTTGAACAAAACCCAACAGTGGATTGGATTCAGATCTTGAAACGCGTAAATACTAAACTTGGTGACCTGGAAAACTATGAACTCAAAAGCTGGAACATCCAAAAGGTCTCTGGATCGCTGGAAAATGGCACCTATTGTGAGCTGCAATACGAAGTAACTTACTCCAAATATCCGGCTACTGAAACTTTGACTTTATTTAAGCCGGCTACCAGCGGCGAATTCAGCATAGTGGAGCATAATATTAATTCAATTGGTCTCATACTTGAATAGAAAACCTACCTAGCTTCTATGGCGTAAAAGCCGGTTCGAGCTGACAAGAACTAAGAATAGAAATACTTGCCGTTATGATAGATTTGAATCTTTAACAATGATATGGAATTCATCGTGTTCTTGTTGGGAATATCTATGACTATTTTTTCTGATAAGTTGGTAGATTTTAACTGGCGGTTTATAGAATTAATTGCCAGAGACTTTGAAAAGGATGTTAAAGAACCATATATACTACCCCTGGTGATTTCAATCAAATTACGTACACGAAAATACTTGATATGGGCTGGGAGAGCCTTTGGAATTCTCTTTATGATAATGGCAGTAGTCATGTAGATTTCTAGCCAGCCAATGAAAAAGAGGAAAAGTAAGCAAAACATTCCTGGCTACGCCCTATGTGATATTGGGGTGATAAAATAAATATGAAGGCGTTTCTCCATATATTTTTCATTGCCTGTATAATACTGTTATTGTTTTTAGTCTACGGAGCTTGGCGTAAAGCTTTCGGTAGGAGAAGTTACGATACGGTTAAGCGTTCTCCTCTTTCACAATTTACCTTTATTTTTTGGCCAAAAACTCTGCCAAATTTTATCAAAGCTTACAAATTTCTGATTCTTTTCATGTTATTTCTTATGGTTGCATTATATGTTGTTTATATAACAACCAGTTGATGGATTAAATCTTGGTCCCTACGGACAGGGTGAACTGCGCGCGCTTATCATAAAGCTGCCAGCAGGCACAACTGTATTGTATTCTTCATCTAGAGCTTGACTGTCCGCTCCGAGCTTAAGGCCGCAGCCTGAACAAATACTGATATTCGTATACTCTATAGCCCGGCTAGAGTATTTCTGCCCATAAGAAGTCTGTCGTCTACAGGATCTCGTAGCTGCCTCTGACGGTGAGTTTGTAGTCAGGTTCCCGTTCCCTTTTATAAAACTGGCCGTTGGTCTTCAGACAGGTTAAGCTTGTTTTGCCAGTTCAGAGGTGCAAAAGGCGCATTTACTAGCCTTTAGGGGCACCTGGGACAGGCAGTAGGGGCATTCCTTTGTGGTCGGCGCCACCGGGGCGGCTTTCCTTGTCTCAAGTCTGGTGCGAGCGTGAACGAAGGCACGTATCAAAAAGAACAACACTAAGGCAACTATCAGGAAGCTTACTATGGTATTGATGAACAAGCCGTAGTTGATGGTTACAGCACCGGCTGCCTGAGCGTCAGCCAGTGAAGCGTACGGTCCCGGGGTGATGCCTGCCCTTAAAACTGCAAAAAGGTTTGTAAAATCCACGTTGCCCAGCACCAGGCCTATGGGCGGCATAATGATATCCTTAACAATCGAGGTTACAAGAGTACCGAAGGCAGCGCCGATAATGATACCCACCGCCATGTCCAGTACGTTGCCCCGCATAATGAAATCACGGAAATCTTTTAGCATTGCTCTCACCCTCCATTTCTTTTTCAGAAACCCGGTACTCATGCCTGGAGCGGATGCTCCAGGCTACCCACCGTGCTTCAAATCCTAAATCCCAAACTCTAAATCCTAAACAAATTCAAAGTTCCAATTTCTAAATTCAAAAAGTAGGGATGGACCTTGAGGTCCGTCCGCCGTACATACTGGCGACTATGCCCCTTCACTCACTTACTGGAACAGATAAACCACGGATATCTGGTGATTTCCCGGTAGCCCATCTTTAGATAGACCGGCTCACCGAACTTGCTGGCCTGGAGCACGACTTTTCGCGCGCCCAGTTCAAAGGCAGCATTGCCCACCACGCGGGTACAGTATTCGCCCAACCCCATGCCCCGTGCTTTCTTCGTGGTACCCACCCAGTAAACACCAGCGATACCGTGGCTGAGCATAGCCATGGCAGCACTTGCCGGCTCGCCTTTGAGATATACCACTGCCAGAATGGAATAAGGACTGAGCACACGCTGCGCCTGAGCAAAATAGCATTCGCTTATTTCTTTAGGAAGACCAACGTCCTGGAAAGCCTCGGCAACAACTTGTTTGAATGCCTGGACTCCTATCTCGTCTTTCACCCAGTGCAGCTTTGCGCCGGATGGCAGCGCTCTCCCCTTTATTGGTTGGTCAAGAACCATTCCCGGTGCCTCAGCCACCAGGAACGTTTTATTGTCTTTACAATGCTGGATGATTGCCTGGTCACAGTGACCCCGCAGCATGAGCGAGAAAGCCGGCTTTCGCCCAGCGAAAAAGTCTTTTACTCTGCTCAGGAAAGCATCGTGGCGCTCATCTGTCTCCAATGCCAGGTTAAAGGCAAAATTACAGCCTGGGAAATCTAGCGCAGAATTGATGAACACCGTGTCCTGGCATTGAACAATCTCTGTATTGGGCATCCACTTCGAGCTCTCACACCAATACTCTACCAGGTTTAGGTCTGCCAGCCTCAGCAGTTCAGCTTCGCTCATTGAACGCTTCATTGTATACTAGCTTTATTATAACGCTTTTTTCTTGGCACGGCTTTGCTATACAAATACCGTTGGTGACAAACAAGAGAATTTCCTTTAGGTGTCATCTATCCACAGATGAACCAGTGTGGTAATATCAAGGGTAAACAGACTACAAGATATTAGCTAATTTTTTGCCTTTTGAGTAAACCGCTCGAAATAAACAGCATACCCACTTTGTCGTCCGGGTTGAGTCCTAAAATATTCAATAAAAGGTCCCAACCTTTCCCATATTTCAATGATAGTTTCCCATATCCACTTAGGAGGTTCTTCGCCCCAACTATATCCCTTATCTAAAAAGAAACATATATTGTCTAATTTGTTAATTGTTCTTTCAATGGATTGAACCCTTTCGTTGCCAATAGCTTCTATAATCTTTGGAATATTACTCCAATCTTTGCTCTTATCTCGAGATAGTGCGTATATAAATTGTCTGTCTTTCCTAGCAGTCTCATTGTCTACTTCTTCAAGTATTCTAAGCATAGTATTGAAGTCACGCGCTCTTCGGGATTCATCACGATTCTTTATGTGTACATAAGCTACTACACAGGAAATAACAACGGCAATTCCAGAAAAAACAACTGCAACTACGGAGACGATAAGGCTAGCATTGCTCATAATTCATACTCTTCCATATAATCTGCCTCATACCGTAATAACGCTCTCACGTTAGATCCTAACATTTTATCTAGATCATTTGCCAGCTTCCTGGCTGCAGAACCTGATGACTTCGGCGAAGTTGCTGATTCGCACCAGGTTGTTCGTCTCGGAGAAGCCGTCGTAGGTGAGGCTTATCCAGGGCTTTTGATAAGCTGTGCTCAGCTTCTCGGCGAAGGCAGCTACAATTCCACCCGGCATACAGCCATGTGGCATCACAGATATGATGCCAGCGTACTTCGGATTCCCCAGCCAGTGTACGGCGCTGCCGATGCTGAGTACAGCCTCGCTGCCACACTTCGGCGACAGATAACGGCTGGTCAGCTTAAGTAGTTCGGCGGTCGAAAGCTCTTTACCATCGACTGAACCGTTGAAATGCGCCGCCACTGAATGCTCGTCGTGCTCCTGTATCCGCTTCCTTATATAGCTGGTCACCATCTTTTTAAATTTCTTATCCTTCACGGCATCTTCCAGGTTCCGGTATGAGGTGTACTTTATCCACTCTCCCATGGGGGCCACCACGACCTCGAGGCCGGCAGCCTCGCAGGCTCGGACCAGGTTGCTGTTGCTGAACTTGTTGGAACGGAGGTATATCTCACCATTAATGCCCACCAGCGGCCTTCGGGGCAAATCGGGGTCGATAATGTCCTTGAACTCCGAAACTGCCTGTCGCAAAACATCATCGAACGGCGCGCTTTTTCGCATGCGTTTAGCAATCCGGCTTAGATACTCATCAAACAGCTGATCGGCTGCTCCTACCTGCCTTTCGTAAGGGCGGGTATTCCAGAGAAGCTTCTCCAGGCAGTCCACGGCCACGATTCCCTTCCATGCCAATCGTTCGAAGCCGGCACCTAAACCTAAGTCACGGTAGGCATTATTCGATACCGTGCTGCGTACCGCCAGGTCAAAGCCGATATCTCTCAGTAACCTGTTCTGTTCAACGGCATATTTGCCCAGGCGGCAGGGACCGTACGAACCGGCCATAAATCCCTCAATGTCTCTGGCATCAGCGCCATTATCGTAGTAATACTTCATGAAGTCGCCCAGGGTAACTCGGTACGGCAGGCATTCGGCCCCGGTTGTCACCTGATTGCTATATAAAAGATTGCGCTCATCCGGTTCGGGTAGAATGATAACCCTGGCACCGTTGGCTTCCATAGCCGCGGCAATGGCTTCCACAAACGGCGCCATTATCGGGATGAGAACTGTTTTTTGCGAACTGACGGTAGCCGCTGTGCCCCGGTAAATGTCCTGGCGACGAACCCTGGGCTTTTTAGCAGAGCTGGAGAACCCGGTTATCGTGTCCACGAAGGCTTCCAGACGGGTGACAATGCCGGCTTCGGCGGCATGTTCATCTATTTCCAGCTGCCCCAACGGTTTGCCGCCCATTATGTCTTCCACGATTTTAGTTATGAACGAGTTGGGTCCGCAGCCGAAATTGGTCAGCACCAGTCCGTACAATTGCGGGTCCGACTCCGTTATAGCAGCCCCGGCTATGTGCTTGCTTTCATACAGCCAGTACGGTCGGTCTGAGTATTTCCTTGGGTTTATCGAGTTAAGTGGTAGGAAATCGAGCGGTATGGGCACTACGCCAAGCTGGGCAAGCTTTTCGGCTATGCCTAAATTAGCTCCCGAGTCCTGTGACAGGTAAGACCGGGCAAAGAGCACCACGCCCAACTTATTACTCTTACGCAGTTGCCTGAGAAGCTTCTTACCCGCCCGCTGCCTGTCCCTGTCAAATTTCTGCTGAGCCAGAATGCCGGCCAGCGCTGCTTTCCTGCCGCTGCTCTTACTAAACCCCATCCTGGCGGCAATATCGGCAAGGTTATTTATGACTTCATCATCGCCGCGGCTGAAATCGAGCACCGGTATCAAAAGGCGCTGTTGTAGATTTAGCGATTCGCGTATTATAAAAGGTGATGCCTGGACCAGCGGACAGGTGTACTTCTGGTTCTCGTCTCCATCCTTCAAGCCTAACCGGATAGCACAGGGATAAAGAATGTAATCTACACTGGATAGGCTGGCGGCATGGCCGTGAAGCAGTTTAAGCGGGAAGCAGCTGTCACTATAGCTCAACTCGACGGCTTTCTCGATTGTCTCCTTGGTGGTGCTGCTGGACAGGACAACCCTGGCTTCGAGAGCATTTAAAAATCCTATGAGCAACGGTGCATAGTCGTACGCAAACAGCGCCCTCGGAACTCCGACCGACGGACCCGTGCCGGAGCCGTCTTTGTACTCCCTGAAGAGCAATCTTTCCCGCTCATCGAAGGCTGTTTCCACTTTTCCCGCGGCAATGGTGCTGTCGTAGCGGTCGCATCTGCTGCCGTAGAACGTAGATTTCTCTTTCGGTACCTGCATTCGCGTTATGGTGCAGTTGTTGTCGCATCGCTTGCAGACAAACGTAGACAGGCTGGGCTGACTGTCGATAACTTCCCGGAAACCCCGGAATTTCGATTCCTGTCCGGACAGTCTTTCTTTTGCCAGTAGCGCAGCGCCTATGGCGCCGCTGATTTCCTTATGTTCCGCCACAGTCAATTTCTTGCCCTTGAGCTGTTCGCGGAACGCAGACACAACGGCCTGATTATAGAACACCGCTCCCGTAAGAATAACCTTATTGCCCAGCCTCCTGTTTCCCACTACCTTGGACAGGTAATTCTTGGCTATGGAGTTAGACAGGCTGGCGGTTATTATCGGCAAGGGCACGCCCTCCTGCTGGGCTGAGGTCACCGCCTGACCCATGAAGGCGGCGCATCTCGTCCCCAGGTCAATAGTATAGGGTGCCTGGAAGGCCAGATTGGCAAATTCACCGTTGCTGACGGAAACGTTGAGCATCTCGGCAAGCTCGTCTATAAAGCTGCCGGTTCCTGCGGCACATGCCTTGTTCATCTGGTAGTCGACCACAACGCCGTTCCTTTTGATTACCAGCTTGGAGTCCTGTCCGCCTATCTCGATTATGTCAGCTTCGGTATCGATTTCAGCACCTGCCCTGGTCTGTGCCGTAATCTCATTTTTGATGAGGTCGGCGCCTATGAAGCTGCCGACCAGGTATCTTCCTGAGCCGGTAACGCCCACGCCTGCTATTTTCACCTTATCCGCACCGTACCGGAGCAGGTTTCTGAAGACTTCTTTGACGGCATCGATAGGTCGGCCGGCGGTCATCAGGTAATGTTTCGTCAGCACAGCTTTTCCCGCTTGATCCATAATCACCGCCTTGGTGCTGGTGGAGCCGACATCGACTCCGAGGTACCCGATGCACGGTATCTTTACATTCAGGTCTGCCTTAATTTCCTCAACAGATGCCGTTTCCAGTGCCGGCATTTGATAATATCGCTGACCGGCACTCACCTCCAGCAGGGCGACAGAGTTGACCGGTTTGCCTTCAGAAAGCAGCGCGGCGCCAATGGCACCGAGATATACATGATGCTCAGGAATGGCAACGCTTGTGGCACGTCCGTTTCTGGTTGAAATCACGTCTTCCAGCGCCTTCACTATGGCTCGGTTGGAAGCTACACCGCCAACAAAATAAACGGGATCTCGAAAAGCGCCTTTCTTAATGGAAGTTACCATCCGCGCCACGCTCTCGCACAGCGCGTACAGCATCGACTCCACCGGAACGCCTTTTTGCTGCAGATGAATAAGGTCTGTCTTGGCAAATACACTGCACCTGGCGGCTATCCTGGGTGCGGCGCTGTCGCATTTCATCGCCAGGTTGGATAAGTCGTCCATGCTGATGCCGAGCCGGTACGCCTGCTGCTCCATGAACCGTCCGGTGCCGGCGGCGCAGAGCGGATTGGAAACCAGCTTCCACGGCTTTTTTAATCCATCCTCTAGTTCAATGACCAGCGAGCTCTGTCCGCCGATTTGTACGATTGTCATGGCATCGGGATGATAATGAAGCAGACCGGCGGCGACGGACAGCGGGCTGCCGTACTCCGCCCAGTTGAGCTCTTTGGGTATTACAGTCCTTCCGGAGCCTGATACGCCAGCAGAGGCGACCTGTGCCAGGTCGAACTTCTCGGCAAGTCTGGAGATGAGTGAGTTTAAGGCGGCTCTGGGACTCGATATCACCTTCTCGATGTCAAGACTGAGTATTTTACCGCAGTCATCGATAAGCGACAGCTTGGCATTAACAGAGCCGATATCTATCCCCAGCAAATAAGCCATTTTTGAAGACCTTAACTACATGGAAAAAGCGCCAGACTTAAAACTTCAATGCTTGGACACGAATTCGAGGAGTATTGCATTGAACTCCTCCGCACGTTCCCTGGGAGCAGCGTGCCGCGAGTTATTTATAACTACCAGTTCGGCGCAAGGCATTTTCGAAGCGTACCCTTGCTTAATTGACACCGGCACAAAGTCCGCGTCGCTGGTAATCATCAGCGTCGGGCAACTAATATCAGCAAGGCGATCAGCTACGCTCCATTTTATGAGCGCACCGAATGCGTTGGCATAAGCCAGCTTGTTGGTCACCGCCATTCGTTGGATGACCGACCTGCTCTGGTTTTCAGCGTAGGATGGCGATTCCGTTTGTTTATCTGCATCCGGCACCTTTTTCCGCATTCCCCTTAATGGAAGAAAGAGCATGTGCTTGAAACACTCTACACCGTCGTTGAACGTACGCATGGAACCTTCGGGACAGCAGTTCACAGCCACCAGACTCCTGACCAGTTCCGGAGCATCGACAGCCAACTGGAAAGCAACCATGCCACCCATGGAGAACCCGACGACATGTGCCGAGTTTATTCCCAGCGCCCGGAGCAACTCCCTAGCATCCGTGGCAAACAACTCGATACTGTAGGGTTCAATCGGTTTATCGGAGCGACCATGGCCGCGAATATCAAAAGAAATTACGCGATAATGCTGGGAAAAAAGAGGCACCTGTTTTTTCCAGCTCCGGCTGCTCGAAGCCAGGCCATGGATGAACAGTAGTGGTTCCCCCTGCCCCGTTACCTCAAAGTAGATACCAGTATTATTGACACGCAGCTTTGGCATTTATGTTTGCTGTAATTATTGTGCTACAAAAATGCCTGAGGGTTCAAGTTTCTTCATTGTCTTTAAAATACATGGGTAGCCTGGAGCATCCGCTCCAGGCACGGGGAGCTACCACCTACTCTTGAGGAAGTGCGAAAGATGCCAGTCTCCGGGAAAGCTTTTCCATGAGCCCATTGGCTGTTTCTATCCCGTCCACTATATGTTTAAAATCCGGTCCGCCCAGTAAGGCTTGCCCGCCACCGCTGACAAAATCTGCAGCTGCGTCAGCAATTTTGACACACCTCGATAGTACTTGCTCAAACTCGTTTTTGGCTTCGCGTAATTCCTTGTCCTTGGGTTTGGATAGTTTTTTAGCTCGCTCCAGCATCGGGCGTAATTTCAATCCTTCCATCAAATCCAATGGTGAAGCAGGCATGCCGTCATCGCTCTTTCTGATAACAACGTTAATAATAGGGGCTGCCTGTTCATACAGCGCCATAAATTCCGGTAGCCATTCGCTTTTCTCCGCGTCCAGCTTAGCTGATTTCCCCGGCGCAGTAATTTTTTGCTTCTCCTGTTTGCCTGGCTCCTTGTCTTTCTGCTTTTCAGGTTCGCCCGGTTCCTGGTCTTCCTGCTTCTCGGGCTTAGCTGATTCCACAACTTTCTGTTTCTCAGGCTTGACTGACGTCGAATCTATTTGTTTCTTAGCCGGCGGCGCTATAGGAATATCAGCCCGCCTTTCCCAGCAATTACGGCATATGGGATGAGTGCCGCTGATATAATTGCACTCGCCACAGACATACTGCTTGCATCTGGAACACAAATTAACCGCATCCGCCCCCGGATGATAGAAGCACATTATCCCGGCTCCGGCATCATCCAATAAAATTGGCATTTTCAACGGTTCATACCTGACCGGCTTTTCTATCACTTTCTCTTCAGCAGCGACTTCTTGACCAGCAACGTCGGCAGCGCTGACATCCCGGACACCTGTTATGTCTTTTGTATCCGCACCTCCCGATATATCCATTACATTCTTATCAGGAGTATAGTCAAGCACTTTTAATTGCCGGTCGTCAGGCACCGTGTAAGGTCCCGTATCCTGCCATTGGTTGGTCGCTAATTCGCCCGTAAAATCGACGCCGTAGCTGCCTGCATGGTTGCCTAGAAGCAATAAGATAATAAAACCAATAATAGGACCACCGAATGCTATAATAACACCAGCAATACCTAAGAAGAAGGTAACTGCAAAACCAAGAAGAGGCGGAGCAAAAAGCAAGAGTATAAACCATCCGCTTCTTCCCTTCCGGCGAAGATACCACAACATCACCGCAATAATAGCTCCAATATCTAGCAACAAAGTGCCGATACCTATGACTATTCCGAACGTACCTCCTAAATTTTGTTCCAGGCCAGATAGATAAAGCTGAAGTTCCGGCCCGAAACCATAGTTAATTAGTCCGATGATAACTATGGCTATACCCACTATAACGCCGATAGTAGCTCCTATATTTAAGGGGATATAAAAGAACCCTAGAACCAGGCTCCAGTTAAGATGTCTTTCAAACCAGTTCATCACAAACTCCTATCAGCTTCGACGCTGGACCCCACTCTACCGATTATACGACAACTAAACATAAAATAAAATACCCTCAGCTTCGACTTGATCAGGAGCTATCCGCCGAAATGACTAGGAAAAGTGGCTACGAGCCGCAGCCGTTAGTCGTAAGCCCATTCTACGACCTGAAATCATACCTGTGCCTGATTCACGTTAAGCGATATAAAGCGGATAATATATGTAGAAGCTAATAACTAAACCAATTTAGCATTTAATCGTTATACTTAATAGAGAGGCAATAAGGAGGCAAATAAATGAAGAAAATGAACAAAATCAGCGCCGTTATCTCTCATGATAAAAAACTCGCTAGCCTGTTCAGCGGTATGGTTCTTTCCGGCATCGGTCTGCTTAGCGTGGCAATAACCGCCTGTGTCTGGTACCTGTAATCATTAGTATCGAATAATTGTTGTGTACTGCGTAATAATTAATCGGGGCCTGCATTCGAATGCAAGCCCCGATTGTATTTTTAACTCAACCTGACCGCAGCCTTAAATCTTCCCGCTCTTCAAAGTTTTAGTCGGTTCGAACGTCTTAATACCAAACTTCTTGGACAATTCCTCTAGCCTCTGTGCCAGCTTGTCATAACCAATACCCTTGGCTAGCTGGAACGGGCCAAACGCAGAGCCGCCTCCATTCATCATCGCCTTATCGATCTCATCTGCGCTCTTTACCACACCTTCCTCTAGCAGCTTCGTGGCTTCATTCACCTGTATGGCAATCATATCGGTCGGGTCGAAGTCCTCTTTAGCCTTGGCTAAGTCTATCTCCGGTCTGCCCTTAGACCAGTCGAAAATGCCCTTTCCTGACTTCTTGCCCAGGGTGTTTGCGTCAATCAACGCCTTGAGCCACTTATGCGGTTTATATTCCGGTGACAACACGCCTGCAAAGTAAAGACTGCCATGATAGAAAACATCCAAGCCGACATAGTCCATCAGCTCATAAGGTCCCATAGGCATGCCGATTTTTCTCATTTTGGCGTCGATTTCTTCGGGTGTAGCCATCTTCCTCTCGATTATTTCGCTGAGAAAGATTCCAGTCGGGGCATTAACCCTATTGTAAACAAAACCTGGAGAGTCTTTTTCAACCCTGACCGGAACCTTGTTCATCTTCAATGCCAGGTCGTAGGCAATCTTCATGGTATCTTCGCTGGTCTTATTACCCTTTATAACTTCAACCAGCTTCATCAGAACGGCGGGATTAAAAAAGTGCATGCCGACAACCTGTGCCGGTCTCTTGGTATGTTCAGCAATCACCGAGACGCTCATATTAGAAGTATTTGAAGCCAGAATCGCATGCTTCGGCGCTGCCTTATCCAGAGCCTCGAAAACCTGCTTCTTCAGTTCCATAATTTCCGGAACGGCTTCGATGACAAAATCAGCATCCTTGACGGCTTTGTCTATTTCAACAAAGGTCTCGATGTTAGCCAGCATAGCATTTTTATTGTCCGGGGTGATTTTCTGCTTTTCCGTAAGCTTCTCCAGGCTTTCCTTGATTCTGGCAAGCCCTCTATCGACAAATCTCTGCTCGATATCCCGCAAAGCTACTTTGTAGCCGGCTAAAAGCGCCACCTCGGCAATACCGTGCCCCATATCACCCGCACCCATGACTGCAACCTTTTTAATGTCTTCTAGTTTCATGTAAAATCTCCTTTCTATATATTATGTACTGCTTTATGGCGGCTATTCACCTGTAAAAACCGCCTCCCGCTTCTCAATAAAGGCAATCATTCCTTCCATGGCATCTTTTGTCTTCGCCACACGCTGAGAACCCGCCAGCTCGATCTTGATTCCTTCGTCAGTAGTTGTCTCCAGTCCGCGAGTCACCGCATCCAGAATTACCTGCACGGCAACGGGCGCTCTCTTAGCTAGCGCTTTGGCGAGCTCTTTAGCGTCCTTCATTAGCTCCTCAGGTTTAGATACCTT
>Ga0299915_10002349_pt1 | contig 13833 bp, 10 predicted proteins | sample RVTome_13_FD_200263 | JGI IMG/M metagenome (GOLD analysis project Ga0299915, IMG submission 200263) | Soil microbial communities from uranium-contaminated site in the Upper Colorado River Basin, Wyoming, United States - RVT92D227 (version 2) ...
GGGCAAGGATATCGCCATGCAGGTTGCCGCCATGAACCCGATTGCGGTTGACAGGGCCGATGTAACACCCGAGACCATTGAAAAAGAAAGGGAAATTGGAAGAGAACAGGCCCGCAATGAAGGGAAACCGGAAAACATGCTTGATAAGATTGCTGAAGGTAAACTGAACAAATTTTTTAAGGAAAGTACGCTGTTGAACCAGGACTTTACCAAGGACAGCAGCAAGACCGTAAAACAGTACCTGCAGGGTATTGATAAAGATCTGACAGTTACCGGATTTGTAAGGTATACGTTGAATCAGTAATAATTATTACGTAGAGACACAAAATCTTGCGTCTCTACATTTACAATAATAATATCGGGGTGATTTTACGTCACCCCGATATTTTTTTATATTTACAGTACTAACCAAATTCCAGGCATCATGGCACTGAAATACAAAAGGATACTTTTAAAGTTAAGCGGAGAAGCGCTGATGGGGGATAAAAAATCCGGTCTCGATGAATCCGTATTGGAATCCTATGCCCGGCAGATAAAAGAGATCCAGGATTTAGGCGCACAAGTGGGCGTTGTGATTGGAGGCGGGAATATTTTCAGGGGCGTTGCCGGCCAGAAAAGCGGATTCGACCGTGTAACCGGCGATTATATGGGTATGCTTGCCACGGTAATCAATGGACTGGCTTTGCAGACATTTATCAACCAGGCAGGCGGGAATGCCCGGGTACTTGCTGCCATTGAAATGCTTCCCGTGGCGGAGCGGTATTCTAAAACGCTGGCGGAGTCGTTATTCGGACAGGGTTTTGCTCTTGTATTCACGTTTGGAACCGGAAATCCGTTTTTTACCACCGATACAGCCGCAGCACTCAGAGGAGTTGAGATTGGCGCTCACGTAATTCTTAAGGGTACCCGTGTTGACGGCGTATATACGGCTGATCCGGAAAAGGACCCTCACGCTGTCAGATACCCTGATATTACCTTTGAAGAAGCTTACAACAAAGGTCTTAAGATTATGGATCTTACCGCTTTTACCATGTGCCGCGAAAACAATGTCCCCATCCTGGTTTTTGATATGAACACGCCTGGAAACCTCAGGAAGGTTCTTGAAGGGGAGGGGATTGGGACGCTGATTCATAATTAACGGTAAAAGTAGTCTTAGTTTTGCAGTCATGTAGCTTGCCCACCGTAGCTCAGCGGAGGAGGGTTATGCAGTCTTGCAGTCTTGCAGTCTAATAGTCTAATAGTCTAATAGTCTAAAAGCCTAAGTCTGTTTCCCCGAATTATTCACAGAATTTAATTCAGGCTGATTGAAATTTAAATCTAAAAACCTAAATTTGTTTACATTACCTTCAAATCCCTTATCAGATGGAAGAAGAAGCTAAATTCTGTGTTGAGCTGGCACAGGAAAAAATGGAAAAAGCCATTAAACATCTCGAAGATGAGTTGATACACGTTCGCGCCGGCAAGGCCACACCTGCCATCCTTGACGGTATTACAGTGGATTATTATGGTGCGGTTACACCGCTTTCACAGGTATCCAATATTGGCACGCCCGATGCCAAGACCATAATAATTCAACCCTGGGAAAAAACGATGCTCCCCGTGATTGAAAAGGCCATTCTTTATGCAAACATAGGATTGACGCCCGTGAACAACGGTGATATCATCCGGTTGAATATACCTCCGCTTACCGAGGAAAGGCGAAGAAACCTGGTGAAGCAGGTGAAAATGCTGGGTGAGAATACCAAGATAAGTATCCGGAACGCACGTCGCGATGCCAACGAAGAGCTTAAGAGACTTCAGAAGGTCGGACTCCCCGAAGACCTTGAGATAGAATCACAGGAAAAAGTGCAGCATATGACCGATGATTTTATCCGGAAAACGGATGTCATTGTTGCAGGTAAAGAGAAGGATATTATGACGGTGTAGTCAGTGACTGGTGACAAGTGACTGGTGACTGGTGGGAATCGAGCATGGGATTTGGGTGTCGATATGTCCCCCGCTGGCGGGGCAGGGAGTGGAAATTACCAGTTGATGAATTACTTCACTCGGTTTAATTATCTATAATCTTATACAATTCATCCAGTTTAGGTGACAGGATAATTTCAGTACGGCGGTTTTTTTGTCTTGCCTCCGGAGTTTTTTTCGCATCAACAGGTTGATACTGGCTGCGACCTGCTGTCGTTATCCGCTGCGGATTGATGATTGAACCCTCAAGCAGTATTCTTGCGATGGAGGTGGCACGCAAAACACTCAGATCCCAGTTGTCTTTAAATGCAGAACCGGGTATCACCGGAACATCGTCGGTATGTCCCTCAACCATTACATTGATTTCGTTGTTTTGTTCCAGTACCCCGGACAGGTTTTTCAGTGCTGCTGCCCCTTTAGGGTCGACAATGGTACTGCCGCTTTTAAATAGCAGTTTCTCCTCAAGTGAAACATATACCTTACCATTTTTCTGTGTGATGGTTAGTCCCTGGTTCTCAAATCCGAGCAGTGCATCCGTCACTTGATTCTTCAGTGAAACAAGCTGTTTTTCCTGTAGTTTTAGTACCTGTTCAAGCTCGATGAGCCTGGTATTCCGTGCATCCAGCTCAAGCTGCATCTGATCCAGTTCATGTTTTCTGGAAGTCAGTTCGGATGAAAGTTTGTTGAGCTCACCTTCACGTTTTTGAAGGTCCAGACGGGCCGTCTGCAGTTCATCCATCAGCCGTCTGATTTCTCCCTCACTGCCCTTCAGAAGAGCCTGCTGAGCCTCCTGGAGATCCTGATAGTCATTATTGAGCCGTCTGTTCTGGCTTGTAAGTCTGTTAGCCTCTGCCACCCATCTCAGAGTGTCTTTGGCTGCACGTGACAGGTCTTGTTCAGCCCGGGCCAGACGAGCCTTTAATTCGGTGTTCTCGACAGTTAACTGCTCATTCTCTGTTTTCAGGTAGTTTCTTTCCTCCAGACAGGAAACTGATTCGGCCTGAAGGCTTTTAAAACGGGTAGGAGGTACACAGGCTGCAATAAATACGGTAAATAAAAGCAGGATAAAATTGTTTCTCATAATCATCTTGTTTGTGATAAAGTACCTCAGAACGGATAATTTAATACATGCCAAACATGCCTAAATTAGTATCCCGGTCAATATGTTCAAGCGAAATAAGCAATTAATTATTAACTTTGGCCGACCTGAAAGATACATTTATACAGTAATTACCTGCCAAAAAGTGGAATTTTCCGGATAATGGATTCGAAAAAAGAACATAAGCTTCTTGACTTGATCAATAATCCCGAGGATCTCAGAAAGCTCAGCAAGGATCAGCTTCCCGAAGTGTGCAATGAGATCCGGCAGTTCATAATTGATGAATGTTCATCCAATCCGGGACATCTGGGGGCCAGCCTTGGGGTGATTGAGCTGACTGTTGCCCTGCATTATGTTTATAACACCCCTCACGATGCTGTTATCTGGGATGTGGGCCATCAGGCTTACGGTCATAAAATCATCACGGGTCGTAAGGATGTTTTTCATACAAATCGTCAGTACAAGGGAATAAGTGGTTTTCCGCGCAGGAGTGAGAGTGAGTATGATGCCTTTGGTACCGGACATTCATCAACATCAATATCGGCAGCTTTGGGGATTGCTGTGGCCGACCGTCTTCAGGGAATAAAAAGGAATGTGGTGGCTGTTATTGGTGACGGATCGATGACCGGAGGTTTGGCATTCGAGGGCCTCAACAATGCCGGTACGGAAAAAACCGATCTTCTTGTCATTCTCAACGATAACAATATTGCCATTGATCCCAATACAGGCGCACTGAAGGAGTATCTGACGGATATCACCACCTCCAGGACTTATAACAGGGTTAAAGGCGAAATCTGGCACTTGTTCGGGAAGATCAATAAAATAGCTCCTCATGCACGGGAATATGCTCAGAAGCTTGAAAACGGACTTAAGTCAATTCTCATGCACCAGAGTAATCTGTTTGAGGCATTAAAATTCAGGTATTTTGGTCCGGTCGACGGTCATGATGTTCTCCATATCACCGAATTATTATGGGACATGAAAAATATTCCCGGTCCCAAGTTATTACACATTTTGACTGTTAAGGGCAAGGGCTTTCCTCTCGCCGAGCTGAATCAAACAGTATATCATGCCCCGGGGAAATTCAACCGGCAAACAGGGGAATTAGCACCCACCCGGAACAATGACCCTGAACCCCCGCTCTTCCAGGATGTTTTTGGCTATACCTTGCTGGAGCTGGCAAAACAGAATGAAAAAATAGTTGGCATAACACCTGCCATGCCCACAGGCTGTTCCATGAAGATTTTAATGGATGAAATGCCTGAGCGTGCGTTTGATGTTGGGATAGCCGAACAGCATGCGGTAACTTTTTCCGCAGGATTGGCAACACAGGGTATCATTCCGTTCTGCAACATCTATTCTTCTTTTATGCAGCGTGCGTACGACCAGGTAATTCATGATGTTGCCCTTCAGAATCTTCCGGTGGTCTTTTGTCTCGACCGGAGCGGTATAGTGGGTGCTGACGGTGCCACACATCAGGGAGTATTTGACATTGCCTTTCTGCGGTGTATCCCGGATATAACTATATGTGCACCCATGAACGAGGAAGAATTGCGCAATATGATGTACACGGCCCAGCTTGAAAATATCGGAACAGTTGCCATCCGGTATCCAAGAGGCAGGGGCAGCATGAACGACTGGCTGAGGCCTTTTAAAAAGATTAAGATTGGGGAAGCACGAATGGTTAAACCGGGGAAAGATATTGCATTGCTGACCATCGGATATGCCGGAACACTAGCCCAGGAAGCTCTTTCAAGACTGGAAGAGGAAAACATTGAAGTTGAACACTGGGATATGCGATTTGTAAAACCTTTGGACAGCGATTGTCTGCATGGGATTTTCAAGCATTTTAAAAAGATTGTGGTTGTGGAAGACGGTGTTCTGTCAGGCGGTTTCGGAAGCGCTGTTATTGAATTCATGGCTGACAACGGATACCAGGCAGATGTTAAACGGCTGGGCGTTCCCGATAGCTTTGTTGACCATGGTACTCAGGCTGAATTGTACAAGGAATGCGGATATGATGCTGAAGCCATATACAGTGCAGTGAAATCAATGGTAGTACCAAGATTATTGTCAAAAGCAGGGTGAAAAAAGGGCGATTAGAATTTCCTTCCTATAATTAACACATCATCTATTTGTTCCTGATTGACTTTCCATTCTTCAAAGGTGGAATCAAGAACTTCCCTTTGTTTGTCGGCCTCAAGGTGACCTATGCGAGCCAGGAGTTCTCTAAGCGCGGATGACTTGAATTTTTTTCCTTCGGGCCCGCCGAATTGATCAGCATAACCGTCGGAGAACATGAAAATAGCATCCCCCTTTTCCAGTTGAAGTTCATGGTTGGCAAAAGTTTTCTCTTTGCCTGTAGCACGTCCTATGGCAAAACGGTCGGCTTTGATTTCAATGATCTCTCCTTTCCTGACAGCAACAAGCGGATTAAAAGCTCCAGCGTATTCGAGAATGCCGCTTTCGGGGGAGTAACATACCAGGGCGATATCCATACCATCGTTTACAATATCCTGCCCTTTTTGATGCAGGGTAACGGATACTTCTTCATTCAGGTGATCCAGTATGGATGATGGTTTATAAATACCCTGTTCAATGATGATCTTATTGAGCGATGTAAATCCGATAAATGACATGAAGGCTCCGGGCACACCGTGACCGGTACAATCCACGGCTACCAGAAATTCCTTGCCTCCTGCCGTATTTATCCAGTAGAAATCACCGCTTACAATATCCTTTGGTTTAAAAAGAATAAACGTATTGTTAAAAGGAATATCGGGTGGCAGAATGGCAAACTGGATTCTTTTGGCATAGGTAATACTGTCGGTGATGTCGCGGTTTCTTACCGATAATTCCTCGTTGACCACAGACAGTGCCTGAGTTCGTTCCTTAACTTTCTCCTCAAGGATTTTCTTTTCCTGTACCAGGTTTCTTTCCCTGAGCCTGATGTAGGCGATGATGATAGCCAGCGTAAGGAGAATAACGGTGATGATGAAATACCCCCGCTGATAAAAAGGAGCAAGAATCCTGAAGCTGTAACTGGCAGGATTGGCGGACCATATACCGTGATCATTCCGGGCCCGGACCATGAATGTATACCTGCCCGGCTGTAATTTATTGAAAACTATGTTGTTCTCGTTCTTCTGGTCGATCCAGGTATCATGCAGGCCCCGAAGCATAACCTGGTAGTTGATCCCTTCCGGATTGGTCAGGGAGATGCTGATGTACCTGAAGGTAATATCGTTGTCCCCACTGGAAAGTCTTTTACCACGGATCATTTCCGTTATGAGCCCTTTTACCAGCATTTCATTGATCTCTACCCTGGGTTCACCGGCATTTTCCCATGCCAGGAGACTCAGATCACACCGGATGGCTCCGTTTGCAGTTCCAAGCCACATATAGCCTTTGTTGTCCATATACCAGGCATTGTTCTTGGTCTCGATACCCGTAAATCCCACTCTTCTGGTAAAAGAGAGAATTTCGTTGTGCTGCCGGTCAATCTTGTTCAATCCGCGGTTAGTGCCCACGAAAATATTGTTGTTTGCATCACAGATCAGCAGGTTGACAAGATTGGACAATAATCCGTCGTGGACATCATATTGCGACAGGGTATCGTTGGCCAGGAGCAGCACCCCCTTCGATTCTGTGCCTGCCCAGATATTTCCCTCCTGATCTTCAACAATGCAGGTGGGTTTAACATCCTCCATGGCTTTGACAACCGTAAAAACTCTGTTATGATAGCGGGTAAGTCCTTTTTTCATGTCGGAACCTATCCACAGGCTGCCTTTGGAATCGGCATACAAGGCAGTGATTTCATTGCCGGCCAATCCGGCACTTTGCGTATGTGTGGCAACATACGTATCTTTTGCAATATCGTATTCCACAAGACCTTCTACTGTTCCGATCCACAGATGTCCCTCGCTGCTAATTTCAAGTGCTGTAATACCTTTTGACAGGATAGGATAGGAGATGGAACTGTTTATCCGAGGCTGGGAGATAAACTGTTTGCGGGCGGTATTAAAAAGCACGATCCCCTCATTCGAGGTTCCGATCCAGATATTATGGTTTTTGTCTTTTTTAAAGATCCGGATCTGGTTGCTTATGAACTTGTTTGATTGGTTGTAATGCTGGAAAGCAGGCTTTTTGCCTTCCCCGGCATAAACAGAAATTCCCTGGTTGGTACCGAACCAGATTTGTCCCTGAGGATCTTCAATAACTGCATTCACCTGGTTATGCAACAATCCGTCCTGGGTTGAAAAACTCAGGAATTTCTCCCCCTTGAAGATGTCAAGCCCTTGTTCCGTAGTTCCTATGAGAATATTACCTTCTTCATCTTCCCGGATGGTCCAGATATGGTCATCATGGAGACCGTTTGAAGTATTAAAAACCTTGATATTTCCGTCCGGATCTATCCGGCTGATGCCTCCCGTGTTGATGTCATTCCTCCAGTGCCCGATCCAGATGTTTCCGTTCCTGTCTTCTGCAATTGAAGTTATCCAGTTGGAAGACAATCCATTGCGCGTATCGATGAAGGTAAATTGGCTTTCTTTGGGGTTCAGTATTGACAGGCCCCCGTTATGGGTTCCAAACCACAGGTTTCCATGACTGTCCTCGAACATTACCGTGGTACTGAAAAAGGTAAACATGCCGTCGGGAGCATATTTCTCGAATGAATTACCGGCATGATTGTATTTTCGGATACCTACATTGGTAATAAAATACAGATCGCCTGTGGAGGTAACCAGGCTGTTAAAAACCTGGTCGCCCAGACTTTTTCCTTTAAGATAATGCTCGAACTCAAAAAAAGGGGCAGGCTCAACGGGATTTTTTATCCGTAGGGCACCATCCAGCTCCGTGGTGATCCATATCTGGCCGTTGTGATCCTGGCTGATTGATGTAATATTGGAACGGAGGAGGGTGTCGATCACCGGGATCCTTTCAAAGGATTTGCCATTGAAGCGGGTGATGCCGCCTCCCTCATGACCCATCCAGAGAACATCATCCCGGTCGATGAAGAGTACCCTGACACCTCCCTGGTTGAGTCCGTCTTCAGCCGAGTAGGAGAGAAAGGTATTCCCGTCGAATTTTGATGCCCCTGTTTGTGTTCCCAGCCAAACATAATGATGTTTGTCCTGCACAATGGCATATACCTTGGACTCAAATCCCTGGGGAGTGCTGTAATTATCAAAAAAATACGTTTGGGAAATAAGGCTTGTATTGCCGGTGATCCCCAGGCAAATGCCAGAACATACCAGCAACCTGATAATGATTGTGCGGTAAGTTATGGTGTACATGATTATATGAATAGTACTGATTCCCGGAAGATCTGAAAACAGATCAATTATTTCGACATGAAAAAGAAGGTGCCATCTTCATCCTGCAATCCGGTTATCTTTCCGAACTTCGGCTTCTGCTGGTTACTCTGGGATACGGCCAGGTTTACCTTGTTGACGATGGATTCAATCGGCAGACAGGCATTGGGATTATTGGCCAGGGTATTGGCAAAAGTTCTGGTGAATACAGAGTTGTCAACTGCCAGCTCATAACCGGCGGATGAAAAAACCTGGGAGGATTTAAATTTCACGGCTTCCCAGTCGTTGCAATTCCTTTCTTTGGGGATTTCCCGCATAGCCTGGTAAAAGGTAGGGCCCGACTCGCATGCGTCGGTAATCACCAGATTATGTGTAATATAGTTGCTATAGGATTGTAAAGAGGCGCGGAGGGCATTCAGGTTGTAATACGTGAATTCATCATCACGTTTTGCATCTACGGGGATCCAGTAACCGGTTTCATTGATGAATTTGCCGTGTCCCGCATACCAGATCAGCAGGGAATTCACCTTATTGCTCCGCAGAAGATCCCTGAGCTCAATGGAGAAGAATCTCTCTGTTTCTTTTTTGGTCATATCCTGCTTGTGTATGAGTTTATGGATATCATACCTGGCAAGAGCCGACCGCATAAGGGTAACGTCTTTGGAAGGGCCATCAAGGCTTGGGAAGGTTTCATAATTTGAATTCTCAATGAAAATTACCCAGGTGCGCCCCATGGGATTGGCTTCGAGTAAAGAAACTCCTTCGCGGTTGAGCACAAAGATACGGGCGGTATCGTTACCATAACTGTCCACAGCGGTTACACTGAATTTGTTTTTATTGGCAACGTTAATGGTAGCTGAAAACCTGGGATTGAGATCCTCGAGAACAAAGCTTGCGGCAACACCATCAATCAATATTGATTTAATGGTACTTTCATCTGCAATACTTCCTTCGATATATAAACTTGTGTTGTCGGTATCGAGATAAATCTCCCCATTGTCCGAAGCATAAGGGGCAAGAATGGAAACAACAGGCGGATCAATTTCGGTGCGGGAAATGACAAACAGATTCGAAGCAGCATTCTCATAAATGTCACTGGCTGATACTGTAACAAAATCAGTGGCGGAGATGTCAGCCTCGGCGGTAAACTCAAAGTTGTCTCCGCTTTTAAAGAATGGAACAGGTAGTTTATTGACCGAGACAGTACCAATATCACTGGCATCAATTATTTTACCTCTTATGGTAACTGTATTTTTGTTTTTGGCTATTTTGAGCGTGGAATCATTGTAAACTACTGGTTCCAGCAGACTGATTTTCGGGACCGCTGATTCACGGTTCAGTTCAAACAAACGCTTTCTGGCATCGGCCAGGTGTTGCTGGGCGATAATATCATTCGACGAGAGTGATGTGAGTGTTTCATAATCTTTTATAGCTGATTTGAAATCGCCTACCTGTTCAAACGAAAAGGCCCGCTTATAGATGGCCTCCGAAAAACGGGGATCGATCAGCAGGGCTTTGGAGAAATCATTAATGGCATTCTGGTGCTGGGTAAATTCCTGATAATATTTACCACGTACCAGATACATCTCTTTATCCTCGGGATTGCTATAAAGAACTTTGGAAATATCATCAATGGCTTTGGGATACTCGGTCAGCCTGGCGTAAATACGGCTGCGGATCAGGAGGGCATCTTTGTTACCGGGTTCAATGGCCAGTAAAGTGTTGCAGCTTTCCATGGCTGCTTCCGGTTTTTCGAGATGAAGCCTCAGCATGGCCAGGGCCAAATAAGCTTCGGTGTATCTGCTGTTTTTACTGAGGGCCTTTCCGTAATCGATTTCTGCCTGGTTATAGTTTTTCATTTTCTCCGAAACCTGGCCCCGGTAATAATTGTTTTCAGGATTATCCTTCAGGGCAAGAGCTTTATTGATAGAAACCAATGCATTTGAATAATCCTCAAGAGCAGCCTGAACGCGTGACAGGAGGCAAAAAACAGCCTCGGATTTCTTGTCTTGTTCAGAACTGCGCAAAGCCAGTTCAAGGGCATCCTTATAATTACCCAGTCCGAAGTTCACCCTGGCCGCATCATAATAAAGTTCTGCTTCATCCTGTTCAAAAACCAGTGCCCGTTTCAGATCATCGGCAGCATTCTGCAAATCACCAACAGCCTCATATGAACCGGCTCTTTCCACATAAGCCTGCACATATTCAGGGTCAATATTTAATGCCTTGGTGAAATGCTCAATGGCATCTTTGTAGTTTCCGGCCTCCACAAAGGTAAGGCCTGTTTTATAGAATTGCTTGGCGTTTTGTGCGGAGGCACCCAAAGCGAGACATGCCGAAAGCAGGCAAATCAGGAGTCTGTCACATTTTTTCATAACCGGGTAATATTTGGGTTGTTAGAAAAATTCGGTGTAAACTGTTAATTCAGTAATGGATACGAAAAAAAAACAATTTGGTTATTGATTGCGGTAGAAAAATAAAACATCTTCTCTTATCCGGTATTCCCGTGGTTCAATATGCTGTATCAATGGAGCAGGTTTTCCTGCATCGAACTTTTTCCGGCCAATGAAAACCCTGGCCTCGTCCCATAGATTCTCAACAATGAAGCTGTTGAGCAGGTTCTGTCCCCCTTCAACAAAAACCGATAAGATACCCCGGGAATACAGGAACTGGATCAGGGGCTTCAGCAAGCTCCCGTTAAAATCGAGACGCACATATTGCGTTTGATCCTCAGTCATGTCTTTCAGTTCGTTGAAAACGAAGGTCGGGCATGAATTATCAAACAGGTTCAGGCTTTTCGGCAAACGGAGCTTTCTGTCGATTACCGCCCGGAAGGGTGTTTTTCCGGGCCATTCACGTACATTAAGCCGGGGGTTGTCTATTTCCGCGGTGCGTGTTCCCACCAGAATCAATTGCTCCTCGCTTCGCCATTTATGTACCAGCATACGTGATATTTCATTCGAGATCCACGTAGGTTGCTGCACCACGTGACCTTCACGGAGCATATCAATATATCCGTCGCTTGTCTGTGCCCATTTAAGGATGATATAAGGACGTTTTTTGTTGTGAAAGGTAAAAAACCGCCGGTTAAGCTCACTGCATTGATTCTCCAAAACACCTGATATTACTTTTATACCTGCCTGTTCCAGCTTTTCAATACCCCTGCCTGCAACAATGGGATTGGGATCACTTGCTCCGATTACCACCTCGGGGATACCGGTTTTAATAATCAGATCGGCACATGGCGGTGTTTTCCCGCTGTGTGAACATGGTTCAAGATTAACATAGAGTACGGCGCCCGGCAACAATGACTTATCAGATACGCCATTTATTGCATTTACCTCGGCGTGTGGCTCGCCAAATGCATGATGAAAGCCCTCACCTATAATCCGGTGGTTATAAACAATAACCGATCCAACCAGTGGATTGGGAGCAGTATGTCCAAGCCCGAGCCCGGCCAGATCGAGGCACCTTTTCATATGCATCTCATGGAGACTTCCTGCAGTCACTTTCTTTTTTCTAAATTTACCCTATGGAAATGTTACGAACACTCTCGGAAGTTATGACCCTGTTCCGGAAGGAACTGGCAGGATTCTATTCTGACGACGAGATCCGTAACATTTTTTACCTGACCTCCGAACATTTGCTAAATTACAGCAAAATTGACATTCATCTGAAAAGTCAGGAGCCAATTTCAGTCGGTATTGCCGAAAAATTTATTCCGGTGATCAACCAGCTAAAAAAATGGGAACCTGTCCAGTATGTAATTGGCTCTGCCGAATTTTATGGACTTGCATTTCAGGTCGACAACAGGGTGCTGATACCAAGGCCTGAGACTGAGGAACTGGTGGAATGGATACTCCGGGAAGAAAACGGTAAAACATCCGGAATCCTGGATATAGGAACCGGCAGTGGCTGCATCGCTGTTGTACTTGCCGTAAATCTGCCCGGTGCTGAAATATCCGCCTGTGATGTTTCGGCGGATGCTTTGGCAGTTGCCCGGATAAATGCCCGGAGACATCAGGCCGTTATTAACTTTTTCAGATTTGATTTGCTCGACAGCAGGGCTGAATTACCGGGTAAATATCAGGTTATGGTCAGTAATCCACCCTATGTCAGGAACCTGGAAAGAACATTTATTCGTCATAACGTACTCGATTATGAACCTGAGATTGCCCTGTTTGTTCCGGATAACGATCCGCTGGTCTATTACCGGAGCATAGCCTTGCTGGGCAGGAAATTTCTGAAGGACGGAGGAATGCTGTACCTTGAGATTAACGAGAGTTTCCCGCGGGAAATGGTCAGATTACTGGAGAGTACGGGATTTTACGGGGTGGAGATCAGGAGGGATATTAATGGTAAACCGCGGATGGTAAGAGCTAGAAAGTAAGGAGTAAGGAGTGATGAGTAAGGAGTGATGAGTAATGAGTGATGAGCGGGTGTGGGGAACGGTTGTAGGGGCAGGTCGTGACCTGCCCGGAATTATCGTTTGGAAGGGGCGTGATTATTCAACCTCTACAAGGTTGAGAACATTAGGATTAATGCCTTTCTACAATAATGAAACCTCTGCGAGGTTTAAGGTGATCAGAAACAACCATGAATAATCCTCGTAGAGGATACATTTTTGTAGAAAAAAATGGATGATATATTTATACAACCTCGTAGAGGATGAATTAAATTGGACGAACCATAAATCATTATGATCAATGGAGACCAAACAGGCACTAAAAAAACTGCAACAGATCTGCAGCCGGCAGGAAAAATGTACGTCTGATGTTATTGTGTTGCTGAAAAAATGGGGTATTCGTCAGGAAGAACATCAGAAAATACTGGAAAGGCTGATGACGGAAAGATTCATTGACGAGGTTCGCTATGCCGAGGCGTTTGTAAGGGATAAGATCAGGTTTGATCACTGGGGCACCAAAAAGATCAGGTATTTTCTCAGGCACAAGGGTATTGACAAAACGGTCTGTGATAAGGCCATCGGGAGTTTTGACCGGGATGAATACCGCAGCTTGATCGGAAAAGAGCTGGCCAAAAAGCGAAAGGCGCTGAAAGGCTCTTCACGTGAAATCTGGGCCAAACTTGCCCGCTACGGTTCTTCGCGGGGTTATGAAATGGAGATTATGAGGGATTTCCTGGGAGACAACGCAGGAGATTAATACCGGGATCATATAATTGAACCTCTACGAGGTTCGGTCTTTAATTAATTATAACATCCTCGTAGAGGATAAATTATTGTAGAAACTCATTAGGACATTTTATCACATCCTCGTAGAGGATGAATTATCGTTGTATTTTTCTTACATTTGTCGCCTAATCAATAAAAAAGATCATGGTCACAGCTGATCAAATTAAAGCATTAAAAGAGCGCACCGACGCTCTGGGGAGGTATCTTTGACATTGACCGGAAACTTTCACTGATCAAAGAAGAGGAGGATAAGACCCACGCGC
>Ga0299915_10002352_pt1 | contig 13822 bp, 17 predicted proteins | sample RVTome_13_FD_200263 | JGI IMG/M metagenome (GOLD analysis project Ga0299915, IMG submission 200263) | Soil microbial communities from uranium-contaminated site in the Upper Colorado River Basin, Wyoming, United States - RVT92D227 (version 2) ...
AGCCTTGTCCTTGTCGACGCAAGCGCCGCAGATCACGGCCGTCACGTCGAGCGGCGTCGAACACTTCGCGCACTTCGTCTTCAAGGTCTTGGGCTCTTCCTCCTCGTCCGGCTCCGGTTGCCAGAGCGCGGGCGAGGACACCTTGACGGCGCGCGCCGCCTTTCCCCATTCGATGAGCTTGCCGAGCGCCGTCCTAGCGACCTCGACGAGTCCGCCCTCGGTCACGGCTCGGGCGAAGGCCTGTGCCTGGTAGTCGACGACCTTCTTCAGGGCGGCAGCCGGATCGACCTTCACTTCCTGCGAGGAATAGTCGACCGCGCCGATCCCTCGCAGGTCCTCGGGCGAGAGTTCGATCAGGGCGATGAGCCCACGGCTCTCCTGGTCCTTGAAGATTCGGATCGTCTTCACCTACCCCTCCGCCCCGGGCTCGCGTTCGCCGTTCTCCTCGGGCGGCTCGGCGCGTTCGTCCCCGATGTTCTTGTCGGTCCCGTTCTCGGGCGGGACCTCCGCGTTCTCCGGCCATCCGAGCGCCTTGTTCCCGAACTTCGGATGCGCCTTCAGGTTCGTCCACGCGCGATCGATCTGCCATCCGAGCGTTATTTGATCAAGCGAATTCAAGCCGGCGAACCCCTTGCTCTTCGCCGTCTTCGGACTCGAGGTGATTTCACGGACCAACGCTTTCCCCTTGTCGAGGTCGCCGGCGGTCCTCCGGATGACGGACTTCCGGAGCGCCGCGATCTGCTCTCCGAGTTCTCCGACCGCCGCGCCGGCGGCCGACCTTTCGGCGCCGCTTCCGTAGCCGTGGCCGAGGTAACACTTCGTCGTGTCGACGCCGTAGTTCTTGAGGTCCTCCTTCGGGACCTTCCGGACGCCGCCGAGGATGCGGACGATCTTCGCGTCGATCCCGGTCCTCCAGGTCGAGAGGAGGTCGGTCAGGTTCGAGAGTTTCGTCACCGGATGTTTTCTCCCGGTGAACTCCTTCGGCTCGTTCCTCACGGCGAAGTAGACCGCCTCGATCCGCTCGCCGGTCCTGGAACAGTAGCCGTCGGCGATCCCGTCGACGACCTGGACCTTCTTCGACTTACCGCCGCCCTCGTCGACCGTTTCCAGGTAGACGCGCGGCCCTTCCATCGCCGAGCCGTCCGGAGGCCGGTGTCCCGTGATCGAAATCCCGAGCCACTTGCGCGCCTTCACCGCGCCCGAATCTCGCATCACACCGACCTCGCGGCCGTCGGCGTCGCGGTAGAGGGTCCAGTCGATCCCGACCGTGTCCTGGATTGCGATCTCGCGCATCGTCTTCATGACCTTCGCGAGAGCGTTGAGCGCCTTCTCGACCTTGTCGGGGTCGATTATCGCCATCCGCGCGAGGTTCTCTTCGGCCGCCCACTTCGCGAGCCGCTCCTCCTCCTCGACGGAGGACGGAACGGGCGCGAGCGGTCCCGCCTTGCCGGTCGGCGCCAGGGCGGTCCCCGGCTTGTCCTTCGGTTCGTCGCTCATCGGTCCTCCTTCAGAATGTGGTACTCGGCGGTCCAGTCCTGGCCTTCTCGGCCTTCTTCCGCTTCCGCCATTTCCGCTTGTAGGCGTTGAGATGATCTCGGTTATTCTCGACCCACTTCGTCTTCCGATCCTTGCCGGCTTTCGAACTCTCATACTTGCGCCGCGAATCCTGGAGGGCGGAGATCGCCTCCTCCGGAGTCCCGTGCTGTCGGGGCCTCGATCTTCCCTTCCTCACCTTCGCCTCCTTCCTGAGCCCCTCGCCGGGATATACGGCCGTATATTACGCCGATTCCACGGATGTGTCCACCGCCTTCTCGGGAAGGAAGGCGAGCCCCGAAATGCTCGCGATCTCCTCGGAGAGCCGGAGCCGGAACCCCTCCCGCGGGAAGGCGGCGACGAACATGCGCTTGAACTCCTGATGGTATCGGATCGCGATCTCGCCGGCCGTGTTTCTCCGGGTCCATCGGCGCATCGCGGCGTCGTACAGGATCGCGAGCGCGAGTTGTGCCGGCCCGCTCCCGTGGTATCCCCATTCGAATCCGTCCGGAGAGTGATTCCAGAGCGCCTGGCTCGGCCCCGGGTCGAGGCGCTTCATAGAAACGAACCCGTCCTCGTGCCGCTCCTCGACGAAGACATCCACTCGGCCCGAGGTCCTGCGCGTCCCGACGTACGTGATCCTCATCGGTCCTCCTTCGAAGGGCGCCGCCGGCGTTCGGACCGGCGGCGGGATTTCCGGGGACCCCTGTATATATACCTGGGGTCCCCGCCGTCATCCTCGCCCTGCTTCAGGCGTGGACCAGCGCACCGGCCCACTTCTGCATGTCCAGGGCCCGTTCGCCGTCCGGAACTTCGTGCGCCAGGTACGACACCGCGTTCGAGAACCGCCACGCCGTGTTGCCGGCCGGGAGGTTCACGACGTCCGCGCCGTTGTAGATCTCCGCGAGGCGCTCCGACTCCTTCTTCGTGAACGCCTTCTTGAAGCGTTCGACCAGAACTTTCCCGTCCGCGGGTTCGGCGCTCGCCCTCTTGATCGCCTGGGAGAGGGCGTCCACGCGCCCTTCCGACAGGAGGAACTTCGCCGAGTCCTTCACGGCAGAGGCGAGCGCCTCCGTGTCCAAGCGGTAGGTCTCGTCGGAGTACTGCACCCCGTCCTGGAGCCGGGCGCCCAGGTGGATCTTGCGCATCTCCACCGCGGCGATCGCTCCGTTCAGGCACACGAGCCGGACGAAGAAGGAATCCAATTCGTTCGCCCCGCGCCCATAGTCGCTGTTGGTCCAGGAGAGGCCAAACACCATGTACTCGCCCGGGACCGGCTCCACGATCTTCGGAACGATGAACTTCACGCAGACCTTGACGTCCCCGGAGTGGCCGTCCACCAGGATGGCGCCGTTCTCCTTCGCGGCACCGATGAGGGAGTCGAGCACCGGGCGGGAATCCAAGCGCCGGTAGTGGTCCGAGAGGACCCCCCGGGCTTGGCCGTTGACCGCGCGGACCAGGACCCGATCGTCCTTCCCGAACCGCTTGCTCGCGATCCGGTTGAAGTTGTCGGCGAGGAGCTCCACTCCCCACTCCCCGGAGGCGACCAGATCGTTCGCGAAGGCGCCGGGCATCTCGAGGCGCGTGGCCATCTGTCCCACGGCGTTCGAGTGGAGCGTGAGGAAGGGCCTCCCGTCGGAGGGCGGGAGTTCCATCAGAACGCCTCCCTGGTAGTCGCCCTTCCCGGCGACGAAGCGCAGCGCCTGGCCCCTGACGATCCGGTCCTCGGGCACCTCGCTGAAGACGCGGGAAGCGGCGGCCCGGGCGGTGAGCGCCTGTCTGTCGACGTACTCCTGCAACTTCTGATGGGCGAGGTTCCGGCCTTCGGGTCCGAGCCAGTCCATGTCGTGTACGTTCATCGGGATCCTCCTTGTAGGGTTCTGCGGGTCGTCTTGGGACCTCGTCAGGCGCCGCGTGACGGCGCTTCCCCCGCGTCCCGCGCGGGGGATTCGGTCTACGACTTCGACTCCTCCATGCCGACGGCCTTGCGAACCACGCCCTCGACGAAATCCTGCAGGGTGACGTTCTTCTCCTTCAGGTAGGTCTTGAGCGCCGCGCCCACCGACTTGGGGACGCGCACGGCCAGGATCTTGCCCTAGGACCTCGGGAGCGCCGCCTTCTTCGTGCCCTTGCCCTTCTTCTCGGTCGCCATTTGGATCTCCTCCAGAGTTGGAATCGGGGCGGTCCAGAACCGCCCGGTTGGGGTGAAAGTGCCGTCCTGCAGGTGGTGCTCGGTGAACAATCCGATGTGGTCTTCCGATCGGATTCCGTTCGCCTCGAGGCGGTAGACGGGAAAGACTCCCGTCTCGCGCAGATGGCCCAGCACCACCTCGTGGCCCTTCTTCGTGGTGCAGATCATGTCGGGGGTCATGAGACCTCCACGGGGGTGATGTCGCCCTCGACCCTGAAGACCTCGTACCGACGGTGTCGCGTCTCGACGACGATTATTTGAACACCGTTCCAATCCCACACCGGATGATCCTGAGAGAAGGCGTAGGGGCTCGGGATCTCCGACCGGCGGTCGATCGTCCCGATCGGATCCTCGGAAACCTCCGCCAAGAACCGAGCATAGGCCGCGTAACCCGTCACGACCTTGATCCGATCGACTTTCAACATCATCATTCCTTGGGATCTGAATTGCACAAGTTGCAGGTCGCGCGGGGTCCGCCGTGCCGACCGGTCGGGCCTTCGTGGACGTTGGGAGGGAGCGCGGCGAAAACGATCCCCCGTGCCGCCTTCACGGTTTCCCAGGCGCGGAGAATATCGAGCCCGTGGCGTATCGCCTCTTCCCTCGCATCCTCGCCGACGTAGATCGCCACCAGGTCCTCGGGCTTGAGGCCGCCGATAAACTGTCTGCCGATGGTGGAGACATCGGCCTCGAAGACCAGGTCCTGCAATTCGCTCTGTTCCGTTCCAATGGTTACCGCCCAGAACTTACGCACCAGCATCTCATCCTCCCACGCCTCTTGGCGCTCAGAGCGTCCGGTAAATGTGAACCTCGGTCTCGTTCATCGGCCGGCCGCAGTCCCGGCAGCAGGTCTGTTCGACGTTGGGCGTGCAATCCGCGTCCGTGTGGCTCCGGCGGTCGTACTGAGTGTCCGCCAGAATTTCCGCGATCCGCTGGTTCCGTTCGAGTCTCCGGTCCGTCATGGCGTCCTCCTTACATGATGGAATGTACGTTCGTCTATCCCGAGAATCCAGGCAAATCGGAGAAATCGGAATGGCGAAAGGGTCATGGCGTCAAGACGCTGACGGTCTAATGTGCCCTTTTCTGCGGCCCTTTCTTCGGGTCACTTCCAGAAAGGGTGCCGAGACCGTAATTGGCCGTCCTTGGCCGGTAGCCGCCCAGCGGCAGCGAGACAGGACCCGAGTTTGGGGGAAGGAGGCGAAGGAAGGGAGATCGTCGGTCCTGGGCCAGCCTGGGGCTTCCGTGCCCACACGCGCCGTGGCGCGCATTAGAACGGGCCGTGGGGCGACCATTGGTAGGGGGCGGGAGTTCTGGATTCCCCCGGGGTGCCGGCCGGCCGGAGCCGGCCGGTCCCAGGACGGGCGCCGACGGGACCGAGTACGCCGGAGCCAGGATCGCCGGGGACCCGGAGAGGCCTCCGATGGAAGGACCTCCCGCAGATCCGGCCGGTTACTTCTTGCCGGCGAGCGCGATGCCGGCCGCTCCGGACCAGACGCCGAGCGCGTCGAAGAGGGTCAGAACGGCGGGAGGGATCGCGCCGCAGGTCGACGCGAGGAACGGGACCGCGGCGTCGATCGTCGGATCGCAGAGGACGTTCCGGATCAACGCGGAGCCGCCGAGCGCGACGAACCCGATCACGCGCCGGTATCCGGCGAACGGGGTCATCCCGAGAACCGCGTACAGGAACTTCAGCATCGGGGATCTCCTTTCAGGGTTCCACGTGGAACGCCGTCTATTCCGGCCTCAGAACTTGAACCGCAGCGCCCCTCGGACGTCGAGGAAGTCTTTCTCCAGGTCGGTGTTCCGGAGGTACTGATACGACGCGCCGAAGCCGATGCCGAGCCAGTCGGTCGCCCAAAAGTCGAGCCAGGCGCCGGCGGTCGCTCCGACTTGCGGCCGGTTGTCGCCGTCGAGACTCACGCCGAGGAGCCCGAACGGAAACGAGAGGTTGCCGATGCGAGGAGAAGCGGCGATCGAAAATCCCTTGCTCTCGCTCACGTCGAGGAACGACCGAACCTCCCCGCCGTAACTCTCGACCAGGGCGGGCGCCGGAACGGTGATCTCCTTCTCGACTTCGACGCGGAAATAGTCGGCGCGGAGCGAGAAGTCGTCGGAGAGGAAAACTTCGGCGGAGGCGACGAGCCCGCCCGTCCGGATGTCGAGGTCGGAGGTCGGGGCGTTGTACGCCCATCCGAGCCCGACGATGACGTCGCCCTTCGCCGGCTCCGCGGCCGCCGGCGCCGAGCAGAGGACGAACAGGGCGATGGCAGCGAATATGGCGGCCATCCTCTTGACGATGTTCTTGTTCCAACTCATAGAACCTCCTTTCATCTCGGTCGTTGAGCTTCGAACTCTATGCTAAGAGGGTGTTCCCGGTCTACCTCTGGAAGGCGCCGCGCCCTTCCAGGGGATCTCTCCGGTGAGCAGGCCGCGGACCGTCCTCGCGAGTTCCCGCATCTCTTCGAGCGTACTTTCTCCTGAGCGGACCAGGTCCTCGACCCTCGTGGCCAGGTGCTCGACGTTGAGCGTCGTCGCCTGCGTGATCTCCCGGTACTCCTGGAATTGTTTCTTGAGCGGTTCCGTCTCTTCGGTGTGAGCCCACCGCCACTGTTCGAGCCGTTCGATCCGGTCCTGGTCCTTCTGCTCGCGCTTCGCCTCGCGCCTGGCCTCCTCGATCCGGGCCGCCCTTCGACCGCTCCACCGGCCGACGACCGTGAACGCGGAAGCCGCGACTCCGGCGAGGCCGATCATGATCAGGGCTTCTTCCTTTCCGATCGAGATCGGCATCACGTTCTCCGCTCGAAGTAGTCGTCCGGAACGACGCGGTTCGGGAACCTGGAGACGGCGACCTCGATCGGAAGGTCGGGCGTGAACTCGAAGTGCGGTTCGTCCGTCTTGCCGCGCCTCCAACGACCTCCCCATTCCATGCCGACCTCTTCGCCGGCCAGGCCGATCTCCAGGTAATCTCGGATCCCGTCGGCGTCCATGTCGGCGAGCGAGGACCATTCGACCTCGTAGAAGCCCTGCGCGTTCGGTTTCGGCCGGAGGAGCACCGCGTCGTAGGCGAGCGCGTATTCGTGAAAACTCCAGCCTGGCGGCGCCCAGGTCACGACCTTTCGCCGATCGACGACGGCCCCGCTCGAGTTCCGTCCTTGCGCCCAAATCGCCGCCTGTTCCGACCACGTCCTGAGCGCCTGCGCGATCCCGAACTTCACGCCGCGGACGCGGGCCCGGTCCAGGTGCCGCAAGCATCGCGTCGCCGGCTCCGGATGGAGCGAGAGCACCTTCGCGACGTCGGACTTCCGGTGGACGAAGGCGAGGATCTCTTCCCGAGTCGGCATTTCCATCTTCAGTTCCCCACGTTTCCGGACGAGTCGACCGCCCGGACGTTGACGTAGATCAGGGCGTCCCTACCGGCCGGGACGACCACGCCGGAGATTCCGTCGGAATCCCACGTCGAGCAGACCGAGTATCCGGTCGGGACTTGGTCGACCTGGTCGACGGTGTCGGCGATGGTCCAGGCGAGCGAGTCGAAGGGCGGATAGGAAACGCACTCCGATGGGTTGCCATCCTCGTCGACGCACGGGTAGAAGGTCGGAACGCGAGTCGCAACTTCCACGAGGTAGCCGACCACGTCGGCGTCCGAGACTCGATCGAAGATCCAGTCGTACGCATCGTCGCCGAGGACGCAGAGGGCGAAGAAGAGGATCGCCAGGAACTTCACGCGCCGACCCTCCTTCGGACAGTGAAGAAGGCGGAGCGCGGTTCGTGCGGCTTCGCGGCCGCGTCGACGACGCCGAAGCCGTAGTGGTAGACCTTCCCGCCGAGGGTCGACGTGTTCGAAGGGAGGAACTCGACGTCGACGATCCCAACTGCGATCTGCAACACGTCGAACTGCGTCGGGTTCACCGCCGAAGTGATGTTGATCTTGGCCGCCGCGAGAAGGTCGTCCCTGCTTTCCTTCACGACGAAGGAAACGACGGAACCGGTCCCGTTGTAGGGCGTCCCGTCCGAGTTCGTGAGGGTGAAGCGGACCTTCTCCTGACAACCGGCGTCGATCAGGATGTCCTGCGTCTGAGTGTCTACGACGAGCATGAGATTCCTCCAGCGGTCAAATCGGCGGCTTCGACGCCGTGGCCAGAACGGCGAGCGCGGAAGGCGTCGCGCCCAGAGCGAGCGATCGAGCCGTCGCTCGGACTTCCTCGGGGCTCGCGAGGATACCGCTCTGTGAACTCGGATCGGATGCTGCGGCGCGCCCAGCCAACGAGGACGGCGCCGCCGAGTCGGGTGCAGAGACAATCTCGACGGTCACGTCGTCGAAATATCGTGAGAAGACGATGGAACCCGATCCGGAAGTCTGATTGATGGTGAGATCCGCGATGGGTCCTGCGGCGACGAAAAGAGTGGGGCAGACGAAGAGTTGCCATGGAGCAGTCAGCGGAGTGATCCCCACAATGCTCCCAATTGTCTGTCCGGCCAGAGCGATCGTTGCGGTTTTCCCAGTGAAGGAACCCTGTGCATTCCACCACAGGCTGCACCGGTAGGATCGTCCCGCGATCAACCCCGAGAGTGTCTGCCGTGCACGACCGCACGTTGGCCCCGTGTTTCGACTATTGATCCGGAGGGCTCTGAGCCCGGTATGGAACTTCGCCGTCGAGATCGAGGCGCCTTGAATGACACAGTCCGTCTCCATGACCCAATAGGGGTTCGGTTCTGCGATCTCGAAGCTTGGGTCTTGGACGAGGTTCGGCATCTACCACGCCCCGTCGAGCGTCGCTGGAGTCTTCCGGACGACGTCGACACCCATCACGTTGAAGACGATGGACCAGCCGATCCACTTGTCCTCCAGGCGGATCTTCTCGTGCTCTTCGAGGAGCATCGCCCGCCAGGTCAGGCCGCCGTCGAGGGAGAAGTCGACCTCCCAATCGTCCGAGCACATCTTGTCCTTGAGGTCGCCGAGGATCTCCTCGTCTGTTCCCGGGAGTACGTCGATGCTCCTGGCGTCGGGGAAGTACAGGTCGACATTTCCTTGCGGCGCCACGTCCGCCCACGCGAACACGCCCATCGCGACGAGGAACCCGGCCGCGGGAGTCGTCAGGAGCGAATTGATGACGGCCCCGTGCTTCCAGAAGACATCGGCCTGGAAGTTTTCGACGACGCCATGGGCGAGGACTCCGGTCGGATGCGGAGCGTCGGCGCGAAAGAAGTACGAGAATCGAAGGGCCTGGCCGCCCTCCAGGGTGGTCTGCGAGACGTTCCCGTTCGCCGCACCGCTCGCGTCGGTCAACCTCCAGGCGTCCAGTTTCCCGCGGGGGTCGCGCTCCGTGCTCCTGGTGAGTGTCACCGCCCCCAAAATCCACGGCGAGGCGGACAGGTCGAGGGGGCTCCTGAAGAGGTTCTTCGGGTCGACCTCATAGAACCTCGCCGAAGTGTTCAATGCCCTGGAGTGCGGCACCTTGAAGCCGATCGAGGCGCCGGGTCGGACTCCGAAGTTCTTCCGGCGGATGTTCCGGCGGACCATCTCCAGGTCGCGCACGACCGGCGGGAACATCGGGACGACCGTCGTCAGGAAGGAGATCTTCGTCAGGTCGAAGATCACGGGCCATCCCGCGAGGAGCGATCGGGCGCGCGCCATCGGGTAGTGTCGGATCATCAGTCCACCTTCTCGATCACTTCGAGCCCGACTTCATAGTTCGCCAGGTCCCGGTCCACCGAGTAGACGAGCCATTCGATCCCGTCGAGGCGGACGCGGTCGAGCGGCCCGTAGATCGATCCGTCGTCTTCCAGTCCGACGGTCGAGTGCTTCCGGCGCCGCTGGAAGAATCCTAGCAGATACTCGGCCGCGGCCGTCGCCACGGCGAAGGAAGCGACCAGTTGGATCTCGACGGATAGGTTCCGCGAGATCGAAGTCTGCTGGCCTGCCGTCGCGACTTCTCCATCCGGGAGCTTGAACTCGACGTAGTCATAGAGTTCGAGCCAGATCGGCTCGTCGACCCGATCGGTGACGAGATCCTCGATGTCCTTGACCTCGGCGCCCGAGTCGAGCACGCGCAGGACGAAGTGCGCCGTCGCCTCGGCGTCGACGAAGAACGCGGCGTTGAGAAGGATCGCCAGTTCGTCGAGCGCGCCGATCAGCGATTGGCCTTCGAAGTTCGCGTAGGGGATCACGCCCGCGAAGATGTCCGCTCCGATGAACATCCGAGCTTGAGGCGAGGATCCCGCGTCCGGATTCGCGTTGACTGCGATTCGGATCGACCCGTCGACGATCGTGATGCGGCGAGCGCTCGTTCCGCTGGTCGGCTTGCCGGCGAGCTTGATCTGGCTCACGGTCTCGAAGTCGTCGCGCGTGAAGAGGACGCTCGGGACGCCTTGAGGGTAGGCGACGTTGTACCAGGCGCCGTTCAGATAGCGCGTGTGTTTCGGATACCACGCCTTGGCGAACTGGCCGGAGTAGGTGATCAGGACCTCCGAGTCTCTCCAGATCTCTAGCGCGTCCTGCGTTTCGTTGTAAACCAGCAGTCCGTCGTATTCCCGCGAGTATCGGATGTTGCCGGATTGCCCGCGCCTCTCCGTCCCGTCGAGCACAACTTTGGTGGCTCCAGCCACGTCCCAATAACCGAACTCTTGAGTTCCGATGTCAGAACGCCATTCGTAGTAGACACGGTTTCTAATCGGATCGAAGTCGCACCCGCTTGAACCCGCGGTATTGCCAATCCCGACGTCCACGAGCGTAGCAACGAGAGTTTTCCCGCTCCACGTGATGCCGTCCGCTGAAGTCCACTTGTTGAGTTCGACGAATTGCGGGAAGCCGATGGGCGCCGAGACGTCATAGGCCACGAAGGCGCCGACCGTGTAATCGAAGGCGAACTGATCCGTGAAGACGGCAAGTGCTGGTGGTGGTATCGCGAAGGTGGCGGGTTCACCCTGCGCCTGCGTCCGGTAGGGCGTCCAGTCGATCCATTGTCGGTCAGGGATGACCGACGTCCAGTCCTCCGCCGGCTCCGTCTGCTCGAAGGAAGCCGAGCCGATGCGGGCGAAGTGATTCGATCCCTTCTGCGTCCAGGAGTTCGGAACGGTCGTCCCTCCGAGCCGGTTCGTCGAGACGTCCGAGAAGATCGGGAGGTTCGAAGGCGCGGCCGCGAGCCGAATCGATCGCCCCGAGAGGAGGTCGCCGGCGGCGTCGATCAGCGCGTTGATCAGGTATTCGGGCGTCTTGTACCGGAAGAATCGCGTCACGAGGAGAACGACGGTCGTCGCGGCCGTGAAGGCGTTCGAGGTCGCCTGCGTCAACGTGACCTGGGTTCCGGACGTGACGAGGGCGATCGTGACCTGCTCTTCAGTCGCGTCGGAAGTGAGGGAAAGCGTGTCCCCGTTGTAGAGGCCCGCGGTACTGTTGAGCGTCACGGTCGTCGCGCTCGCCGCGACGTCGGCCCCGAGGACGTAGATCTCGGGGTCCCGCGAGACGACATCCGCCGAGATGTCCTCCAGGAGCTTCGAGAGGTCGAGCGCCGTGACCTCCACGGTGAACTCCTTCTTGTCGAACCGGATCGAATCGATCCCCGGGATCACTCCGCTGAAGTGGCGGGCGCCGTCCCGATCGACGTTCAACTTCCATCGGTCGCTCGGTTCCAGGATGGCGAAGAGGTCGGTGAAGAAGCCATCCCCATCGTCGAAGGTGACGGAGAGGTCGCCGGCGCGGAAGTCGTGAAGGTTGCGCTCGATCGCGATCGTGAGGCGCGACAGCCCTTCGACCGCGGTCCTATCCGTGACGTCGTGCCGCGTCCCGTCGGGAGCGACGAGCTCGAAGAGATAGTCCAAGCCGCCCGAGGGAGAGATGGCCTTGCCGGCCCGCGGCGCCGCGTACGATTTCAGGTTGACCGGAGCGCCCGTCGGGAAGTCCAGGTCGAACTCGATCCAGGAGGCCGCCTCCGGGATCGTGTACGACTCATCGAGCGGAAGGTCCAAGCTCCCCGAGGGATTGCCGGTGCGGAAGAGTCCGGTGATTCCCGCCCCGGTGCCGGTATTGAAGAATGCGATTCCGATCTCGACGACCAGGCGATCGCCCTTATGGATGTTGACCGGGGTGACGGGAACGATCGGCGGGAAGTTCCGGTTCTGAGTCGTGATGGCGTTGAACTCACTCCCGATCGTCGTCGGCAAGTGGACCAGGACGGCCGGGCTCCGGAAGACGTTCTTCGTCGAGTCCCACACCCGTACGACGGCGGCGCGCATCTCATCGTTGGCCGCGTTCTGCTCCTTGCAGAGGAACTGGCCGCGCACGTTTCCGCGGAGCGTGAAAGAGGCCAGCATCGGGTCGGACACGTAGACGCGGCCGAGGCCGTACTTCGGCGTGCCGGCGACGTTCTTCTGGATCGTGACCTCCGAGAAGGCGTTCCCGGGACGGCCGAGCTTCAGGCCCACGCGAAGCGCGGCGTTCGTCTCGTGCCATCCGGAGTAGTACGCCGGCGTCGCGGGGTTCGAGGTTCCGCCGTTCCAATAGACGTTGTCGTCGAAGTAGAAGCGCGTGGCCATCAGAGTTTCGAGCGCCTCCTCGTCCGGTTCTCGACTCGTCGGCTCTTGATCTGCCGACGCTCGAAGTCGAGCATCGCCTGGTTCGGGGTTCCCAGGAGGCCGTTGAAGTTCGCCGTCCCGATGCTGGTCCCACGGTTGATCGTCGTCCTCTGATGGATCACGCTCCCGCCACGGCTTTCCCCGTCCCTGAGTCCTCCGGAGAAGCCGCGGCCGACCTCGCGCATGAAGTCGCCCGCCCATCTGCGGCCGTACTCGCGCGCAAGCATGTCGTTGACCGGGTCGTCGAACCCGGCCTCGGGGTTAGCGCTCCGGATCGCCTGGACGTTCTTGAGTCCGGTCGCGATGGCCAGGGCGACGTAGATGAGCGACCAGGGAGGCCCCGGCGGATTGTTCAGCGCCTTGTTCGCGGCGGCGTACGTGTCCATGATCGCGCCGGCGATCGCGACCGACTTGTTCTTGCCGAAGGTAGTCGTCACGACCGCCATTCCGGCCTGAGCCAGGCCGACGTTCTGCTCTTGCCTGGCAACCTTCGCCTCGCTCTCGGCGCGTTCGAGGGCGGCGATCTTTTCGAGGTTCGCGATGACGGCCTGCGCCTCCTCGCGGTTCTTGGCGATGCCGTCCTCGATCATCTTGTCGCGGTCCTTCGCCCACTTCGTCTCTTCGGCTCGGATTCGAAGGAGAACTCGAGTGTGCGATACCGCGCGCATCTCCAGGAGTTGCCGTTCGGTCGCCCCGGCCTTCAGGGCGGCGTGGATCTGGTCCTCCAGGATGACGGCTTCTTGGTCGGCGATGGCCTTCTCGCGGTCCGCCGTGTTCGCGGCCGCTTCGAGGTTGAGCGCCGCCCGTTCCTGCGCGAGCCGTTGCGACAGTTGGAGTTGGTATTCGGCGACCTTCTGAGCGGCGTCCTTCACCTTCTTCGCCGCGATCTCTGCCTTCTCCGCCACGTCGAGTTCCGCGCGGGCCTGTTCTCCGGCGCTCTTGAACCCGGCGTCGTGCGCTCCCTTCAATGCGACCAGTTCGGTTCCGAGCCGTTCGATCTCCTCGCGCGCCTTGTCCGTGATCGCCGCCATCCGATCTTCGACCGACTCGAACTTCTCGCCCTTGATCTGATGATCGACCATCCCGGAAACGAGGAGCTTCGTCGCGCCCCACAGGGAAAGCGTGCTCTTGATGAGCTTCTCCTGCTCTCGGACCTGCGCCTGGATCGATTCCTCGGCGGCGCGGCGCTCCTCCTGCTGGACCTGGCGGAGGACGTCGAGGTACTCCTGCTGCGCCTTCGTCAGGTGTCCGGTCTTCGCCCTGAGTTGCTCGTACGCCTCGACTAGGGAGTCGGTGTCCTCCTTCACGCCCGTGGTCGTGTCCTTCGCTTCCTCGGACTTGCTCGTGAGGAGGGCGATTAGCGGGATGAGGAGGGAGAGGCCGAGGGTCGCGCCGGCGAAGGCGGTCCCGGTGAGCTTGCCGGCGGCCGCGAGGGATTCCAGGGCGCCCGTGGAGATGCGGGTGAGGGGTCCGAGACCTTGCTGGATCCCGGCGTTGCGAAGCATCTCGCGGGAAAGGATGTCGAAGGCG
>Ga0299915_10002354_pt1 | contig 13820 bp, 9 predicted proteins | sample RVTome_13_FD_200263 | JGI IMG/M metagenome (GOLD analysis project Ga0299915, IMG submission 200263) | Soil microbial communities from uranium-contaminated site in the Upper Colorado River Basin, Wyoming, United States - RVT92D227 (version 2) ...
TGTATTCGCCGAAGAGGTCGCAGACACCTTCGGCCTGGGCCATCTTCTCCTCATAGGGGTTTTCTCCCCGCAAGATCTGCTGAAGCTCCTTCTCATACTGCGGGTGCCGGAGGGGGTTATAGGATAGCGCCTCCTTGCCGATGGTGTATGCTATGTTCGAGCCGGGATGTCTGGACTCGACCAGGATGTCGAAACGGTCGATGAGGGGGGCGATGATGGTGTTCGTTCCCCTATCCTGATAGTTGGCCGTCGCGAAGAGGGAGTATTCGTCATTGATCAAGATCTCATTGAGATATTCCCAGTTGCCCCGGTCAACCCCATTCAAGATCATACTCTGCTTGGTCTCCGGCAGGCGGTTTATCTCATCCACGATCTTGACCGGGATCTGCGCGAAGTTGCTCCATACCACTTTTTCCCGGCCCTTGTTGAGCTCACCGAGATGAGGCCTGCCGATGATCTTTTCCTCTGTCTGTTCGGGGTGTCCGGAGACCTCGCTTCCCCAGATGACCCCGAGGGGATACCGATAGAGAATGGAGCCCACGTATTCCGCCGAGGTGGTCTTTCCCAGCCCGGGCTCTCCGATGATGAGCTCCTTGCCCCTGTTGAGGCCGGTGAGGAGGCTCAAGAGAAGGGTGGAATTGAATGATTCGTCCTTTACAGTGATATCAGGTCTGTTGAGATAGAGATTCTCACTGATATACTTGTATATATCTCTGATCCTTGTCTGGAAATAACCGTTCTTCATTGGTACATCTTTTCCTCTCTGTCGTTATCTTGCTGCAGTTACCTTTGTTTGCTCTCTGGTATTAACATAGCATCATGCCCCCTGGAAATCAAGCCGCGAGGGCTGTGGCCCTCTTGAGTGTATACTAACCTCTTTTGGCAGAAGGGAAGTCAACAGGGGTTGCCCAGATCAGAGGAGTTAATCCCTCCAATCGGCAACGGTACGCACGATGAAATAGATGTTGGTGAAAAAGGCGATGAGTCCGATGGCGAGGCCGGCAAAGGCCCTTTCCATAGAGATCTCATAGATATTGCTGCTTTCCGCGAAGAAGGATTTGGCGATGAAGAAGGTGACCAAAACAGAGGCTACCAGGCCGCCCAACGGCCCCTTGAGATAGATCAGGAGGGCCAGACCGAGGGCGATCCCCACAATTATCTTGGTCTCGGGGAGATATAATCTCGCCCCATAGATGATATCGAACATTTGTTGCAGGATAACTGTAAACACCTCTTCCTCCCTTTTTCACGGACTAACTAATAGTTAAGTTAAGGCCAAAGAGAGCCCTTGTCAACCCGGTTTTGCTCGGCTTGCGTGCAGTCCTTGCCGTGGCACTGTGCCTGTCCATTGGACGTTGAGTCTGCACGAGGGAGTGTGCTATCTTCATAAACGGGACAGATGGATATCTCATGATGGTTCGCGTATGAGCGAGGATAAGATCGTCATCAAAGGGGCCAGGCAGCACAATCTCAAGGATATAGATCTCGATATCCCGAAGGGGCGGCTGGTAGTGCTCACCGGCGTCAGCGGATCGGGCAAGTCCTCCCTTGCCTTTGATACCATCTACGCCGAGGGTCAGCGGAGGTATGTCGAATCTCTCTCCGCCTATGCCAGGCAGTTTTTGGAGCGCATGGACAAACCCGATGTGGACCTCATCGAAGGCCTCTCCCCTGCCATCGCCATCGAACAGAAGGGGATAAGCAGAAATCCGCGATCTACCGTGGGAACCGTGACGGAGATCTATGACTATCTCCGCCTCCTCTTTGCCCGGGTGGGGCATCCCCACTGCTATAACTGCGGCCGGGAGATCCGATCGCAGACCCCCCAGGAAATGGTTGATCAGCTTTTGACCTTGCCCGAGGGAAGCCGTCTCATCATCATCGCCCCCCTGGTCAAGGGGCGAAAGGGCGAGTATCGAAAGCTCTTAGACCAGCTGAGGGGAGAGGGGTTCGTTCGCGTGAAAATCGATGGCGAGATCAAAGACCTGGGAGAAGAGATCATCCTCGACAAGGACAAGAGGCACGACATCGATCTCGTGGTTGATCGGATCCTGATGCGTGAGGGGGTCAAAAACAGGATCACCGAGTCCATCGAGTTGGCCCTGCGGTACGGTGACGGCGTCGTGAGGGTCGGGGTGGATGAAGGCGAGGATCTCGTCTTCAGCGAGCGATTTGCCTGTCTGGAATGCGCGGTGAGTTATCCCGAGATATCCCCTCGGTTATTTTCTTTTAACAGCCCTTCTGGAGCGTGCCCCCGCTGCGGCGGACTTGGCTATCTACCCGCAACGGAACCCCCTGCTGCCGAGGCAACAGCAGAAGAGATCGGAGCTGCTCCTTGTCCCGAGTGCCAGGGCAAGCGGTTACGGAAGGAGGCCTTGGCGGTGCAGTTTCAGGAAAGGTCCATTGCCGAGGTGACGCAGTTGACTATAAAAGAGGCCCTCGCTTTTTTCGAGAATGCTAAACTCACCCCCCAAGAGGAAGTGATTGTGAGGCTCGTCTTGCGGGAGATCAGAGAGCGGCTCGGTTTTCTCGTCAGCGTGGGGCTCGACTACCTCTCCCTCGATCGGGCCTCAGCCACCCTGGCCGGCGGAGAAGGAGAGAGGATTCGGCTGGCCACCCAGATCGGATCAGGGCTTACCGGTGTCCTCTATGTCCTGGATGAGCCGAGCATCGGCCTTCACCTCAGGGACAACCTGAGACTCCTGGATACCCTCAAGCGCCTGCGCGACCTCGGCAACACCGTCATCGTGGTGGAACACGACCCGCAGACCGTGCTCACTGCCGATTACGTCATCGATATGGGGCCTGGGGCAGGTGTGCACGGGGGAGAGGTGATCTTTACCGGGACGCCCGAGGCGTTGCTGAAGGACCAGGGATCCCTTACGGGCAAGTACCTCTCCGGCCGCCTCACCATCCCCATACCGGCCAAAAGGAGAAAGAGCGGCAAAGGGTCATTGATTATCGAAGGGGCCAAGGCCAATAACCTCAAGGGGATCACGGTGGAGATCCCGCTGGGGATCTTCACCTGTGTGACCGGGGTCTCCGGCTCCGGCAAGAGCAGCCTGATCATCGATACCCTTTACCAAGCACTGGCTCAGCGTCTACACAGAGCCAATGCGCGTGCCGGCAGGTTTACGGCCCTCCGGGGGGTTGAGGCATTGGATAAGGTCGTTAAGATCGACCAGATGCCGATCGGCAGGACCTCCCGCTCCAATCCCGCTACGTATACCGGGATCTTCTTCTTCATCCGGGATCTCTTTGCGCAGCTCCCCGAATCAAAGGTGAGGGGATATACGCAGGGGCGATTCAGCTTTAATGTGAAGGGGGGGAGGTGTGAGGCATGTCAAGGGGAGGGGCTCATCAGGATAGAGATGCACTTCCTTCCCGATGTCTACGTGACCTGCGATGAGTGTGAGGGGAGGCGCTTCAACCGCGAGACCCTGGAGATCCGCTACAAGGGCAGGGATGTTGCGGAGGTCCTCGAGATGACGGTGGAGGAGGCGCTGGAGTTCTTCCGGCACATCCCACCTTTGAAAAAGAGACTCCAGGTATTGGCCGATGTGGGTCTTGGGTACATTGAGCTGGGGCAGCCTGCTCCTACCCTCTCCGGTGGCGAGGCCCAACGGGTGAAGCTCTCGCGTGAGTTGGGCAAGCGGGATACCGGCAGGACCGTCTACATCCTCGATGAGCCGACGACCGGATTACATTTCGCCGAGATCCAGCGGCTTCTCGATGTGCTCAACCGGCTGGTGGATGCCGGCAACACCGTCGTCGTCATCGAACACAACCTCGATGTCATCAAGTCAGCGGACTATATCATCGATTTGGGGCCCGAAGGGGGGGATCAAGGGGGTGAGGTGATTGCGCTTGGCACCCCTGAGCAGGTGGCTGCCAGCCCTCATTCCTATACCGGGGGATTCCTCAAAAAGGCATTGAAATGATTGAGCAAATTTCCTTTTATCTTGATCGTTTATGAAAATAAAGCTATAGTTCACATCAATGAGAGGAGCTAGATTCATCAATATTTTTTCTCTATGTCAGAAAGGAAGATTAGCAATGAAAAGGATTCTGCTTATGGCATTGCTTTTCTTATCCCTGATGGTTTGTGTCACCTCGCTGGCATGGACAGGCGCCTTGGACGATGCCAAGACTGGCCTGGCGGCAGCCCAAGCGGGGAACTATGATGAGGCCATCAGGCTCTACACCAAGGCCATTGAGTCTGGCGAGCTTTCCCAGGAGAACCTAAGTATAGCCTACCACAATCGCGGCATCGCTTGGGATGACAAGGGCGACTATGATAAGGCCATTGTTGACTACACCAAGGCCATAGAGATTAACCCAAGGGACGCTAATGCCTACCACAATCGCGGCATCGCTTGGGATGACAAGGGCGACTATGATAAGGCCATTGTTGACTACACCAAGGCCATAGAGATTAACCCAAGGGACGCTAATGCCTACCACAATCGCGGCCTCGCCTGGCAAGATAAGGGCGACTATGAAAGGGCCATTGCCGACTACACCAGGGCAATAGAGGTTGATCCGAAGTACGCCTCTGCCTACTACAACCGCGGCCTCGCCTGGCAAGATAAGGGCGACTATGACAGGGCCATTGCCGACTACACCAGGGCCCTAGAGGTCGATCCGAAGCACGCCTCTGCCTACTACAACCGCGGCCTCGCCTGGTATGCCAAAAAGGACTATGTCAAGGCCATTGCCGACTATGACAAGGCCAGAGAGATCAACCCAAAGGATGCTGATCCCTACAATAATTTAGCATGGCTCCTGGCTACGTGCCCTGAGGGCAGATACAGAGACGGCAAGCGTGCTATTGCGCTTGCCCAAAAGGCTGTAGCATTGAAAGACGACTCTGGCGCCTTGGATACCCTGGCTGCTGCCTATGCCGAAGCCGGAAGGTTTCAGGAGGCGATAAAGACCCAGGAAAGGGCCATAACGAAACTCAAACAAGAGGGTGGGACGAAAGATCTACCGGAATTTGAGGAACACCTCGCGTCGTATAAGGCCGGGAAGCCGTGGCGAACGAAGTGAGATTGAATTATGTTTTACCCTCGTATCGCTTGAAATAGGGGAATAGGGGAGGGTGCGAGTGCTGGATCTGCGGTTTGTGCGGGAAAATATAGATCTCCTCAAGGAGAAGCTGGCCGTGCGGGGGGATGACCTGGATCTCAATCCCTTTATCCAGCTGGAGCAGGAGCGCCGGGAGCTGATCCAAGAGGTCGAGGCCCTCCGGAGCAAGCGCAACCAGGTCTCTGACGAGATCAGCAAGATCAAACAAAAAAAGGGGGATGCCGGAGATCTGATCGCCCAGATGCGCCAGGTCTCCGAGAGGATTAAGACATTAGAGGATGATTTAAAGGAGAAAGAAGAGTGGGTGCAGGCGTTTCTCCTTGTCATACCCAACATCCCCCATGAGTCAGTCCCCGTAGGCAAGGGGGAGGCGGACAACAAAGAGGTGAGGAGGTGGGGTGCGCTACCGACCTTCACCTTTGAGCCCAAGCCCCACTGGGATATCGGCGAGGACCTCGACATCCTCGATTTTAAAGCAGGGGCCAAGCTGGCCGGTGCCCGGTTCACCCTGTACAGAGACCTCGGGGCCAGGCTGGAGCGCGCCCTGATCAATTTCATGCTCGATCTGCACACCAACGAGCATGGTTATCTGGAGGTGCTCCCTCCTTTCATGGTCAATAGAGAGGCGATGATCGGCACCGGTCAGCTTCCCAAGTTTGCGGATGATCTCTTCAAGATCGAGGGCATGGACTACTTCCTCATCCCCACGGCCGAGGTGCCGGTGACCAACATCCACCGTGATGAGACCCTGGCTGAGCAGGAGCTGCCCCTGTACTATTGCGCCTATACCCCCTGTTTTCGCAAGGAAGCAGGCTCCTATGGCAAGGATACCAGGGGCATCATACGCCAGCACCAATTCAACAAGGTGGAGCTGGTCAAATTCACGACTCCAGAGACCTCGTACGACGAGCTGGAAAAACTCCTGGCTGATGCCGAAGAGGTCCTGCGCAGGCTGGATATCCATTACCGGGTAGTCTCCCTCTGCACCGGTGATCTGGGTTTTGCCGCCTCCAAGACCTATGATATCGAGGTGTGGCTGCCTAGCCAGGGGACCTATAAGGAGATATCATCCTGCAGCAACTTTGAGGCCTTCCAGGCCCGTCGGGCCTCGATACGCTTTCGCCGGGAGGGGAAAAAGGGGACGGAGCTGGTCCACACCCTCAACGGCTCAGGTCTTGCCGTAGGCAGAACTGTGGTGGCGATCCTTGAGAACTATCAACAAGAGGATGGCAGCGTGGTTATCCCCAAGCCCCTGCGCCCCTACATGGGAGGCATTGATCGAATCGCGCGAAAGAGGTAGAATTATAAGAAGGGTTCGAGGATTCAAGGGGTCTGGGGTTCAGGTGTTTTTAGTATTTTTAGAAAAAGCTACTGGCTACTAGCTAAGAGCTACACGTATCTCACGATTAGCAGGATCTGTCGCTTAGCGACATCCCGCCATTCATATTTTTTATACAAAGCGGGGCGGGACAGGAGGGATGGCCGAGCGGTTTAAGGCGGCGGTCTTGAAAACCGCTTCTTCCGAAAGGAGACGTAGGTTCGAATCCTACTCCCTCCGCCAAAACTTTTGAAAGCAAAAGTTTTGGCGAGATCTCACCAAAAGCCAGCAGGCTTTTGGTGGATCCGCCTAGATTATTCAAGCCATAAATCAACGAGATCTAGGCAAAAGCCGAGAGGCTTTTGACTGATCCGCCTGTTTAATTTAAGGTAAAAATTTTGGCGGGAACCGTCTCTCCGACTTTGTCGGAGGACGAGATCTCACCCGCCGCGGAAGGCGGCGGGCGGATCCGCCGATAAGTTTGATTATGTATTACGTTTACATTCTGTTGAATGATGCAAAAACTCGGACTTATACCGGCGTTACGGATGATGTTAATAAACGCTTGGCTGATCATAACGCCGGTAGAGTCAAATCATCCCAGTCATATCGTCCTTATAAGGTTATCCATACCGAATCATTTGAAACATTGAGCGAAGCTCGTCAGAAAGAAAAATTTTACAAATCTACTACTGGACGCAGAAGACTAAAGGATATACTTCTTAAAGCTTGAGTTGAATTCGAATCCCTCTTCCATCACCATCTATTTTCAGTCATATCAAGCAATTAGACATCTTAAGCCCAACTTCTCATTCACTTCTATTTTCTTTCTTCGAAGCGGTTTCACCCTGCCGCCGTTATTGGTTATTGACCACGTCCCCCAACTTATCGATGTAAAGATGTTTTTTTTGGAGGGCTTTTTCTGCAGGTGACGGGTGTCACTTACGAAGGGCTAGAATTAATCTATAGGGCCATGTACTTGACTCAAAGAACTCCGTATAATAGTATTTATGTACATATTATTAAACTGATTATGTATAAAAACAAAAAATCATATATAGAGCTAAAATGATTCTTCAGCAGAAAACACTTGAAAAATTAAGAAACCTGATTAATGAAGAAACCGAATATCGTTCAGGGCCGAAATTAGTTAGTTTTTTTAATGATTTGGGATTTGATGATTCTTATGGTCAAGGATTCCCTTCGAGATGGATTTATACCGATGAAAAACTTGCTCAAATCAATGGAACACCAGAATTAGATAAATGTATCAAAAAATTGTTCGCACCGGTAAACTTCATTGGTCGGTTTACAGATTTAGACAAATTCATCAAAGATTTCAATCAATATCTCGCATTTGACAATTGGAAAGTTGTCAGGAATGAAAAAGAAATAACATTTGCAAAGGCTGACAAAATAAACTTCGAAGATAGTTCAAGTGGAACAGAAGAAGATGAGTTTTTAAAGAGAGAGTTTAGCGAAATTTCACTTGATAAAATCGGACTTGATGGTGTTATTACCGAAACGCTAAAAGTTAGATTTGAAGAAATGAAAAAATGTTTATCTGCCAAAGCACCACTTTCTGTAATATTTCTTGCAGGAAGTACACTGGAAGGCATTTTACTCGGAATAGCTTTAAAACACCCAAAAGAATTTAATCAATCGAAAGTGTCACCGAAAGATAAAGAAGGAAAAGTTAAGGATTTTCCACATTGGACGTTGAGCAATTTTATTGATGCAGCATATGATGTAGGTCTCCTGCTGGAAGATGTAAAAAAATTTAGTCATTCGTTAAGAGATTTTAGAAACTATATTCATCCATATCAGCAAGTTAGTACTGGTTTTAATCCTGACAAACACACTGCTGCAATATGCTGGCAAGTTTTGAAAGCAGCAATATATCAGTTAACTAAAAATGCTATTTAATTTTAGAGAGGGAATATGCTATGGCCGAACAAGACAGCCCAAAAGGCCTTGAAGCAGTCCTTGATCCAGTCCTTGAAAATTTGAGGGATATCTCCCCAAAATCAAAAGAGTATTCTAAATTTGTTATTGGTCTTGCAACAGGAACTTTACTTTTTAGCGTAACTTTTTTAAAAGAATTAGCTCCAAGCCCAGAGTATAAATTTATTCTAATTATTGGATGGTTTTGCCTCCTTGCCTCAATCATTGCAGGGGTTTTGCTCTTACCAAAAACAGACGAATTGCATGCTCGCATTCAAGGCTTAAAGAACCTAATTACATCTCCGGAAATGATGGTTCCAATTGTAAAAAAAGAATTACAAAAACATATACTAAAATCTTGGGCCAAAAAAATAATTGATCCTGTTGTTAAAGATAATAAAAAAGAGAAGGAGAAGCTTTATCAATTTGTGGATAATCTCTCGCTCAAAGGATTGAAGAAGTATTACGAAGCATTGGTTCTGCTAAACGTAAAAGACCCCAAACTTATTAGTTTTCTCAAAGAATTCCTTGAGGGAATGTACAAACTTCTTTCTCTTTCCAAAATGGTCGAATTACACGCAAATCCCTCTTTTGTATTCAAAACCATTTGGAAAATCATTTTGCAAATGATTTGGCTTGACAGATTAATGAAATACGCATTCTTTGTCGGGATTTTCGCCATCAGCGTTTTTTCAATACTCAATTTTCTTCGACAAATATGATGTGTGAGTGTCTTGGCGTTGAAGTTAAACTATACACTTTAAAAGCAGCTAACAAAGTTGTTGAATTAAGACTTGATTACTAGTTTTCAAAAAAATGAACCCTAACCAGGTGCTCCACCGGACCGCGCACCGCAATACGATGAAGAATAGTTGCTTTTCTTGCAAATCCGCGGCTTCGGAGCTGCTAGTTAGCCCTTCGTTATGTGTGAAAAAGAGAAGAAATACTATATTAGAGGAATATAAAAAACGTGATAGGAGCGAAGAAAAATGCTAAATGAAATAAGACTGATAAACTACAAGGCGTTCTTATGTGAGAAGATTCCCCTTGAACCGATAACCGTATTTATAGGTGCAAATGGTTCAGGAAAGAGTACCATTGCCTCTGCACTCTATGCGCTATCGACAACCCTACGATTAGGGCTACTAGCAGCATTCCCAGAAGGTCTTTTTTCATTTCGTAATCTCCGCAATTTTGAACCTTTAAAATGCGGGTACAAGCATCCACCGATTGGTTTTGGGGTTTCCGGCGCAATAGAGGATTTTCAATTTGACTACGATATCATCTTCGAGAGGGAACTCAATAGCCCAACAGGCTTCTTTATCGATTATGAGGGAATTAAAATTTCTGGTGAGAGCTTCCAGGATCAGTACACAATTGGTACACATCCAGAGATCGCGTATGATTTGCCTACAAAAGGAGGCCAGAAATGGATTCGCGGGCTAGAAACCAATCCTAAAAATAGGCAGTGCGTTTTTTTGGAGGCCGATGAGAAAAGGCTTGACGATAAAGTACAAAGTTATTTGAAACGAATAAAAAAATATATGCATATGATGAGCAGATATCAGTTCCTTGCTACCTCAGCTAGGATGCCTTGCGAGCGATACGATGGTTCGGGAAGACCCCCATTTCTGAAACCAGATGCATCTAACCTAGCTGAGGTTGCACAGTACCTACAAGAGGAACAAAGGGGTCAGTTTGCAGAATTGAAGAGTTGGATTAGAAAGTATGCCGAAGGCGGTAATAAAATCGTTGATCTGGGTGTAGCCACCCATGAGGACAAGGTATTCCTCAACTTCTTCGAAGAAGGAAAAGACAGGAAGTCTTTCGAGGTCAGGGGTCCACTCGTATCAGATGGTTACTGGGTGTTTGCGGCCTTCGCGTGTCTAGCCTGCAGTCCTACCTTGCCATCTATTGCTTTTTTCGAAGAGCCTGAGTCGCACCTGCATCCGCATAAGCTGCCAGTTTTGTGCGAGGTGTTCAAGACGATGACATCTCTGCGTAGGGACCCTTGCCAGGTCCTGATTTCATCACACTCCCCATATTTTCTGGACTTGTTTAAGGAATCGCCTCAATCAGTCATCTTCCTCAAAAATGGAAAAGAAAAGAGGTTAACTGATATCCCTGACTATGAGAAAATTCTTTCTATGTATTCTCTTGGGGAAGCCTGGTACTCCAATGTATTCGAGTGGGGCAATCCAACATGAGCAAAGTGACTGTGAGCAGAAAAATCATTCTGATGGCTGACGGAGACACAGATTATCTCTTTGCGGCTGAAGTGCTATGTCATGACCCGGAGGTGCATGGTATCCAAATCCAGTTGTTACGACCAGAGGACGTTTCTCTCAGACGACGCACCGGAGGAGGCCACATAACCCTTCTGCGCGAAATTGGTTTGGCAGCCATAAGGGCGGCGCAGGGATATGCAGATGGTGTTCTAGTACTAGTTGACAATGATGGAGATGATCGGTTCAAATTCCCTCACGATAGGCGGTGCGATGATTGCAGGGAGTGCGACGCTTGGGCAGCTCTGGAAAGGGTCAGTTGGGGACAGCCTTTCAGAAGGGGTGCGACCATTCTCTACCAGGCCGTTGAAACCTTAGTACTCTCTGCAAGGAATTATTTTACGCCCCAAATTGAAGAAAACCTATTTTCAAGCGCCCTCAGAAAAGAACTTTATAAACGTGACATCGTTGACATACGCGAGAGATATAGGGCCTTTGAGAGCGAATTAGAAGGTATTCAGTTGGCAAAAATCAAAGCGCGATCCTATCCACGATTCAAACGCAGCCTGTTAGATATAGCCACATAACAACGGCATTTCAGCGGCGGGCTTCCAGCCGCCTCTGACCTCTAACATATACAAACTAATTCCATATTTCTTTTAATACACCCCGCCGATATGGAAGAATTGGAGTGCGAGTAAGCAGCCAGGGGCACGCGAGATGTTGCGTTGCCTGCGTGCCCTTGGGGTTGCCCCCTCAGAGGTGTGTCGGAAACCGCTTATTTTATCTAACAAATTTTTTTATCAGAAAAGATAAGGCAAACAACAAGAAATTTATCATTACTACCGTGGCGCCGTCCGGCAGATCGGCATAAAAAGATATAGTAATGCCGGCAAGAACCGCGAAAACGGCGATAATCGCCGCCGTGATCATCGCCGCCATAAATCAACACCATTGATTGCTATACCGTGCCGAAAGCCAAGCAATGCAACTTAGAACTGCAGCACCAGGTTTGCGCCCACAGCCCAGAAATTCTCATTTATAGAAATGTTCTGGTCGGCATTCTGTAAAAGACTTTGTGTTGCCAAGAAATTATTTTGGGACGACTGGACCTCATGCCCCGATCCTTGCATGTGTAGATAACTATATTTTGACCAAACATCCAGGAAAAGCCTGCCTATCAGTTTGATTTCCGCGCCGACCTTGACCTCCAGAAAGTAGCCGTGCACCGCCATATCTGTGGTCTGCTGCCCATGCACAAAAAAGAAACCATCATCGTAGGCGCCCTTCCAGTCAAATCTGTAATTTCCAAAGGCGTATGGCACGCCCTTGCCTTCAAGATACCACCGACCAGACAACTTTTGCAGAATTGGACCTACGAGCCGCATCCCCAAGGACGGCCCCGTCCACCAGAACCGCTGGTCCATGGTAAAACCCGTGGTAAACGGGACTGCGTTGGTCCACAAATTCTCCCAACCGATTGTCCCTGGAAGCCCGTGTCTTTCCAGTGGACCATATGCTGCAAAGTTTGAGTCGATATCGCTGCTGATCAGGCTGTACTTCCATCCTGCAAGAAATCGCACCTTCGGCACCAGGGGGGATGCCAAAACTTTAATTTCTTTCGGAAAGGCAAAGCACTGGTCCACGTTAAATATCCTGTTTTTATTGTCCAAAGTTATGAAGCCGGCCTCACCGTCCCGCACTCTCAATTCCGTCGCCACATTATATCCAAAACCAGGAGTTTGCCCAGCGGGCGCCGTGTATTTTTGCTTAAAGTGATTTTGTGTTCCGAAGTTGGTATCAAAGGATGTGGTTCCCTCCAGTATATCGCCCCAGCGAAAGCCCCATTCACCGCCCACAAAAACATCATCAAGGGGCGTGCGACTATGGCCCCTATAAGCAGAAAATTCAGGAAAAGGGGGAATACCCCAGGTAGCGGTTGCTGGGCCTCGAGCGACATCACGGTGAACGCTCATCGTGCCGCCCCCCCCGAAAATCCCGAGCTTTAAGTCGCTGAAGTGGAGCTGAGGGCTGCCGGCTGAGGGGGCCTGCTGGGCACCGGCATAACCGGGAAAAATAGCCACCAACATGACCACGATGGTGATTGCCAGGAAGCAGAAGGAACGTCTATGCCAAGAGAAACGCGTATCCATTGCAATACCTCCCAAACACAAAGTTTACGGGCTCTTCCCGCCGGAGCTTGGTCGCAATAATTCCTAAGAGCAGATGAAAGCGAAAAATTTGATATTGGAGGATAAATGGCGTGACTTGAAAAGTCAAGAAATAAATATCGCGGAAGTGAGGACCAGTCTTCTGGCTAAACCGAAGCCGAAGGTGGCCCTTTGGCCAGTGGCCCTTTGGCCAGAGCCTTCTCCGGGTGCCCTTCCCGAAGGTGGCCCTTTGGCCAGTGGTAAATTAACCTTACTATCTGATCAATTTTTTTGTCGAAAAAGATAAGGCAAACAACAGGAAATTTACTATCACCACCGTGGCGCCGGCCGGCAGATCGGCGTAAAAAGAGATGGTGATGCCGGCAAGAACCGCGAAAACGGCAATACTCGCCGCCGTAATCATCGCTGCCTTGAATCCTTTGGCAATCTGCAAGGCCGTAGCTGCCGGCAGGATAAGCATTGCCGATACCAGCATAATGCCGACTACCTTGACGGCCAAAACCACGGTAATAGCTGTCAGAAACATCAGCGCCACATTGATCCGTTTGGTATTTATTCCCGTAATCTTGGCGAACTGCTCATCAAAGGTCGTCGAAAAAAGATCGTTATATAAAAATATGATAACCAGTAGAATAACCACAGAGAGACCTACTGATAAAAACACTTCTTGGCTGCTGATGGCCAGGATGTTGCCGAAGAGATAGCTGAAAAGGTCGACATTAAAGCCATTAGACAAACTGGCCAAAACTACCCCCGTGGCAATGCTGATTGACGAGACGATGCCGATGGCAGCATCGCCGTAGATCTTGGCCTTCTCCGTGAGCTTCAACACCAGATATGAGGCTCCAATAACCAGCGGTATGGCTACATAAAAGGGATAAAAGCCCAAAAAGAGGCCGAGGGCGATGGCCCCGAAACTGACATGGGAAAGGCCGTCGCCGATCAGCGACAATTTGCGGAGCACTAAAAAGAGTCCGAGTATGGCGCACAGCACGGCGATGAATGACCCGGCTAAGTACGCCCGCTGGATAAATCCGTAACTGAGAAAATCGAGCAGTGCCATATTACGTATGC
>Ga0299915_10002355_pt1 | contig 13816 bp, 7 predicted proteins | sample RVTome_13_FD_200263 | JGI IMG/M metagenome (GOLD analysis project Ga0299915, IMG submission 200263) | Soil microbial communities from uranium-contaminated site in the Upper Colorado River Basin, Wyoming, United States - RVT92D227 (version 2) ...
TTTGCCCCGGATCCGGCGGCGTCCCGGACTGCCGGGAAGAGCTTCATGCCCCCGATTTGCATCGATAAGGGGTAGTGCTCTGCCTCGTATCCGAACGATCCGGCCATCCCACAGCATCCCGAATCGATCTCTTCCACCTTCTCGGCGGCCGCTTGCAGCATTTCCAACATCGGCTGGCTGCCCACGAGTGCTTTCGCGTGGCAGTGCCCGTGAAAGAGGATCCGCCCCACCCTGCCCTCGACGGCGAGCCGGTCGAGCGGCCTCTCGCCTCCACTATCGGGCTCGGTCAGGTATTCCTCGATCAGCTTCGCGGCCGAGGCAACCACCTCCGCTCGCGGATCATTCGGGCAGAGTTCCAGGTATTCGTCTCGCAACATGAGCAGGCACGAAGGCTCGAGTCCGACGATGGGGACACCTTCATTTGCGAAAGGGAATAGCGCGGCGATATTCGCCGCGGCTGCTTGCCGCGCTCGGTCGAGAAGCCCCTTCGAGACCATCGGCCTGCCGCAACACCCTTGCTTGGGGACAAGCTCGACTGTGCAGCCGGCCGCTTCCAACACGCGCAACGCGGCCAGGCCGATCTCGGGGGAGTTCGTGTCCGTGAATGTGTCCACGAACAGGACGACTCGTTGTGCAACTCGACCCCCGGCCTTGGCTGGCTGAACCCGTCTGCGGAAGGGTTGCGAAGTGAACCGTGGCAACGTCCGCCGGCTGGAGATCCCGATGGTTTTCTCCATCAACCAACGCACCGGTCGGGAGCCGAGGGCTGCGTTCATCGGCCCGGCGACAGGGATCATCAACTTGGAGAAGGATGCGATCTCCCCGAAGATCCGGCTGCGGAGCGGCACCCCGTGCTCGGCTTGATAGAGGTGAAGGAACTCCGCCTTCACTCGGGCCATATCGACCGCCGTCGGGCATTCGGCCTTGCAGCCTTTGCACTCCAGGCAAAGGTCGAGCACGTCGTACATCTCCTTGCTTGTCAGAGCACTTGGGGGGAGCAGACCGGATAACGCCGCGCGCAATGCGTTGGCTCGACCGCGAGTCGAGTGCATTTCCTCCCGCGTCGCCTGGTAGGAGGGGCACATGACGCCGTCCGCTTTTCGGCAGATCCCCAGACCGCTGCAGTTCTCCACAGCGTGCGCCAGGTCACCCTCCCTGCGGTAGGCGAAGGTGGTGGTGACCGGGATGGTCGCATAGGCCGGACCGTAGCGCAGGTCGCGATCGATTCCGTGTCCATCCTGCCCGTCGCCCATCACGACCACCTTGCCAGGGTTCATCCGTCCTTCTGGGTCGAAGGCCCGCTTCAGCTTGCGGAACGCTTGCGTCAGGTCCTGTCCAAAGAGACGCGGATTGAACTCTGTGTGTGACAATCCATCCCCATGTTCACCCGTGACCGCCCCCCTCATCTCGATAGCCATCTCGACGGCCGCATCGGCGATCGCCCGCACCTGGCGGACCCCCTCCAGAGTCTTGAGGTTGATCATTGGCCGAAGATGAAGACAACCGGCCGAGGCATGGGCGTACCACTCACCGTATGTTCCATTTTCGGCGATGACCTTTTCCATCCGTCGAACGTACGACCCCAGATGTTCAACCGGGACAGCCACGTCTTCGATGAAGGTGACCGGCTTCGTATCCCCAGGGATGGAGAGCAAGAGTCCCAGCCCGGCCTTCCGCACGGCCCACAGATCGGCCTGCGCCTCCGGTGTCTCGAGAATCGACCCGGGCACAGGCAACGAGCGCGCGGCGGATTTCACTGCTGCCGGGTCATCGCCGGCATACTCGACGACGATAAGCGCCTGAGGATCTCCCTCCACGAAGCCGAGTCTCCGGGCATAGCCGGGTATCTGGCGGGCGCGCTCGATCATCGTCCGCGGGATCAGCTCGATTGCCGCTGGATCGGTTTCCAGCATCGCCGGCACAGCGTCACAGGCCTCGGCCGTCTCGTCGAAGGAGAGAATTACCAGGGTCGTGTGACGCGGTTTGGGTACCAACCGGATGGTTGCCCGGTACACGACGGCCAGAGTCCCTTCCGATCCGCTCATGACAGGTGCCAGATTGAATCCGGTCTGCGGTGGATAGACATCGTCACCGAGATACCAGGCGGGTGGGCTTGTTGCTGAGAAACCGGTCAGGTAGTGCAGGCTGTATCCGGAGGCTCGGCGCCATGTCCGAGGCCAGTGGGTCCGAATCGCCTCGGCGTAGTCCCGGCGGATCTCGATTGCTGCCCGATATACCTGCCCTTCCAGGCCTTGTGCAGAACCCCTGGAGTGGGCCTCTTCCAGAGAAATCCCCGAGAAGTGAGCGCGCGAGCCATCCGAGAAGACCACATCCGCTGCAAGAAGATGGTCCCCGGTCATCCCATAGCGGATCGAGTGAGCCCCGGTGGCGTTGTTTCCAATCATGCCGCCGAATGTCGCCCGGTCTCCGGAGGCCGGGTCCGGGCCGAACATCAATCCCTCGCGACCGGCGGCGGCGTTGAGTGAAGCGAAGACCACGCCAGGGCCGACTTCCGCGACTTGCTCTTCCCGGTCGATGCGGTGGATCTGGTTGAGGTAGCGGGTACAGTCCAGGATCAATGCCCGGCCAACCGCCTGGCCGCCGAGGCTGGTCCCGGCCCCTCTTGGCAGGACCGGCACGCCGAATTCAGCCGCGGTCTCGAGGACGGCTGAGAGGTCATCCGCCGATCGTGGGAGCACCACTCCCAGGGGCTCGATCTGGTGGTTCGAGGCATCGGTGCTGTAGAGCGCCCGCGCGAAGGGGTCGAACCGGACCTCTCCGGCGAGCCGCGACTCCAGACTCTTCTGCAATTCGCGGAAATCGTACGTCTCAGTGGTTCTCATTTCACGTCCCTTCGGCACTTCGATACGGCGACCGAGGGGAGCCTCAAATCGACCCTCTTGAGTTCGAACTCCCCTTCATTTGCCCCTGCGGTGCCCACTCACAGTCCCGCTAGGCCTAAGTCCTGCTGGAGAGGAGACTCCCTGGAGAGCCATGACGACGGAATCGGATTCCTTCCTGTGGAGAGCGGTGGTTTCCATTACAGTCAAGGCAATCAATGGAGTAATCCAAGCCATGTATTGGTTGAACAGGACTGAGTTGAAGTCGAGGAACACGAGCATCACCAGAAGTGCAGTCGCGTAATAGGAGAGTCGGCTTCTCCATGCGATCCAGTAAATCAAGAGCATCAGCCCCAGCATTGGCAGCCTGGCGATGGTTCCGACCCAGCCGAGGAGTGCATCCAACGAGAGCGCACCCATGTGCGTGCCGGGCAGACGGGCGACCGAAACCCAGAGTGAACTGAAGAACCCGACAGGGCTGAGGGCGATGAAAGGGAGTGAGGCAAAGAACGGAATGGTCCCGATGGCCAGTGCACCGATGACCAGTTGTCTGAGACGGCCCTCGTCCTTCGATCGCCATGCCCATATGAGATAGACCGGGATAAGGAAGATGGCTATATGTTTGATCGCTAATGATAGGCCAAACAGCAGATAGGAAGCGAGGCGGTTGCGCGGCAGCAGACCCAGTGAGATCACGAGGAAGAACACGGGGATGAAGTCGAATTGGAATACTGTAGTCACATACAGTGTCCAACGATTGAAGAGCCAAAGTAGGGATGCGAAGATTCCCAACATCCTGCTGCCGTAGACGAAGTAGCCGGTGTGGAAGAGACTGTAGGCGACGGCAAGATTGAAGAAGAGGAAGATACCTTGCCAGACGTCGAGCCAAAGGCTGAAATCCTGGAACCCGAGGCGTTGTGTCGCCCATGAACCGTAGTACATTATCGGCAGGTACGTGGGCAGCATGGCCTTGCTGCCCGAGGCTTCCAAGCTGGTGATCCTGGTGTAAGGATTAACGCCGTTTAGCAGATTCTGCCCCTCAAGATACACCGAGTAGATGTCCTGTTGTTCGACCGGGGTCCCGATTTGATCGCTGGCCGAGTAGGTCTTGACGGTCCTCAGGTCCATGTTCCCCAAGTGCATGTGGACGATTGCCGCCAAGAGGAGAAGACCATTGATCGTCAACAGGGCCATTCGATGAGTATGCATGTACCCGATCCAGGCAGTCTGGTAATGAACCCGGATGAAGACCAAGCTCGTTGCGCATAGCAGGGCAATCCATAGGCTCCAGGGGGCCAGCCGGACAAGATAACTGCGGTGTAACGGGTCTGTCGTCGCGAAGGACGCATATTGTAGGTAGCATCCAGTCAGGAACCCCGCCATTAATACCGAGAGTACGGTCGTCAGGTACCTGTAGGATCCGATGTAATTCCCCATCAACCCGTCAAGGCGGTCACGCCAAACAGCATCTCTGGAGGACCTGACAGCCAATCCGGCGAACAAGAGGGTCAGACCGAGGCCCGCTGCGATCATCGCCATTCGAATTGTCGATCGCCCCATAAGCCATGCGTTTTCCGCATCAGAAGGGACCATGGCCAACAGCGCCGTGCAGATGATCCCCTCAGCGGCAGCGCATGAGAAATAGACTCCCATAGAAAACTGGCGTCTCATGGAGAGAGGACGCGTCTCCAGATATTCATGCCTCGCGCGGGTGCTTCGTGCTTCGCCAACAGCAACGAACCCTGCTGTCGGAGCGGCGCATCAAATGGCGCGATTTCATGAGGACGGATCGAGAAACGTCGACTGGCTCGGTCTGCCGGTGGCGTCGATTCTTCGTTCGAGGAGAGCTTCGTCGCCTGGCTTGGATCTCATGCCGAAGCGGTCGACCTTGGCGTGAGCCGGCGGTAAGCTACCCTGCCCCCCGGGGCCGGATTGAGCCAGTCGGAATACATGCCTCAAGGATCGGATTCCAGACCTCTCTCGTGTTGGGCTTCTAATCGCCGGGGCTTTCGACCGGACTCGCGGTTTCGGCTGCCAGATATCGACGGAATTCGGACAGCAGCCGGTTCGGGAGGCGGCCTTCGATCAGCACTTCTTCGCGTTCGTGCTCGATTCTTTCAACAAGCCCCTGCTCATGAAACAAGCTGATCAAACGCCCATCCCGGTATGGAACCCGGACGACAACCGGCGACATGCTCTCGAATAACTCGTGCTCTAGGGCCGCCTTGAGAGTGGTGATCCCATGACCCTTAAGGGCGGAGATCGGGATAGCCCGTTCGAAATCATCTATGTCGGCCAGGGCGGCTTCAGGGTCCGCCAGGCCATCGATCTTGTTCAGCGCGGTGACCATCGGGATGTCAGTTACCCCGATCTCCTCCAGGGCCAGGCGCACTGCCTCAGCCTGCGCCCGGGCGTTGGGGTGTGTGATATCGACCACGTGCAGGAGGAGTTCTGCCTCGGCGATCTCCTCCAGCGTGGCCCGGAATGCGGCGACGAGGGTCGTGGGCAGCTTCTGGATGAAGCCGACGGTGTCCGTGACCAGGACCTGGTGTCCTCCGGGAAGCTCCACGCGGCGGGTTGTCGGGTCGAGTGTTGCGAAAAGCTGATCGGCCACTCGTACGTCGGCCCGGGCGAGGAGGTTGAGCAGGGTCGATTTTCCGGCGTTGGTGTATCCGACAATGGCCACAGTCGGCGCGTCAGCCTTCTTGCGGCGCGCTCGATAGCGGTTCCGGTGGGCGCGCACCTTTTCTAGCTCCTGCCGTAGATGGGAGATGCGGCGTCCAATTTCGCGGCGATCGACTTCGAGTTGCGTCTCTCCTGGCCCGCGCAGTCCGACCCCTCCGACTGATCCCGCCCGGCCTCCGCCGCCGCCGGCTTGCCGCGCCAGGTGCGTCCAGGCCCGTGTCAATCGCGGGAGCCGGTACTCATACTGGGCGAGCTCGACCTGGAGCGACCCTTCGCGGCTCTGGGCGTGTTGAGCAAAGATGTCGAGAATGAGGGCGGTCCGGTCGATGATCCGGACGTTTTCGTCCATCATGCGTTCCAGCTCGCGCAGATGTCGCGGAGAAAGCTCGTCGTCGAAGATGATGACATCCGCCAAGGTCTCCTCGGATAGCTGGCGGATTTCCTGCACCTTCCCGGAGCCCACATACGTTTTTGGATCGGGATGAGGCAAGCGTTGCGTCGCTTGACCGACGACGATCAGCCCTGCCGTGTCTGCCAGCAATGCCAGCTCGGCCAGGGAATCGGTCAGGCCCATGAGGGTTGGTGCGCCATGAAACTCGACCCCTACCAGTAAGGCGCGTTCTGCGGGGAATTCCGTAGAGACGGGTTCGCGAGGCACGCGAAGATTATACACTTCGACTGTCCTCGACCCAAACGCCGGCGATTCACCCGCTTGGCGAACGATCGCGGAATTCCGATCCGATACTCAAACAGGTTTGGCGAGGCCGCTATTCCCCTAAGGATGCCGGGCACTTGCTCAGCCAGGTCTGGAGCGTCCCTCCTACCTGCTCCAGGCTCGCCGGCGAAAGCTTGTCCAGCGTGTCATGCGTGGTGTGCCAGTATGGATAGTCGAAGTCGATGATGTCGACCGAGGGAATGCCCTTGCGGACAAAGGGGATGTGGTCGTCCACCATCGTGTACTTGACAATGGGGACAAACGCCGGATGACCCAGGCTGGACCCCGTTTCCCAGATCCCTTCACGCAAACCCGGATCGGAATTCCCTTCCATGAACAGCTCGAGGTCTTCGTCTCCGACCATATCAACGATCACGACTGCCTCAGGTGTGGTCGTCAGATGATCGGCGAAGTAGGTCGAGCCGACGATCCACTGCCAGCCGTCAAGCCCGCCATCGTCCTCCCCGTCGAAGAACGCGAGCTGCACCTGGCAACCGACGGGATTTGACGGGAGCACCCTGGCCAGTTCGAGCAACACTGCCACGCCCGAGGCCCCGTCATTGGCTCCGGGCACCGGACCTTGGGCCGACCCTGACTCCTGGTCCGCAACCCTCCGGCTATCGTAGTGAGCCCCAAGCAGCACTTCCGGTCCGTTGTTCCTGGCAAGAGTGCCGAGCAGGTTCCGCAAGCCGACGCCCCGATAGACGAACTCTTGGTTCTCGACCTTCCATCCGCTCCGCTCTAGCTCGGACTGGATCAGGTCTGCGGCCTGTGTGTGGGCCGAGGTCCCCGGCACCCGCGCGCCAAAGCTCGCTTGTCCCTCGGCGAACCGCATTGCCGACGACCCGTCAAACGGGACCGGTTCCGACGGAGTTGGTGAAACACTGCTGCACGCATACGCCAACACCCCCAAAAGTGCGAGAAGTATGCGCATAGCCTCATGACCCTTGAAGAAACGGCGATTGAGGTGGAGTGGCATTACTTAGTGGCTATGCGCAGTTCGCTTGGAGTTCCGGCCACATCGCTCGAATGAGGCCCGCGGAGCGCGCCGCGTGGGCGGCGGCCCTTTCGCGCCGATTGCGCCTAGGACCATCCTCGAGCGAGGGCAGCAGCCCCAGGTTAGCCTTCATCGGCTGGAAATGGCCCGGATCGGCATGTGTCACATAGTGGCACAAGGACCCGAGCATGGTCTCGTTTGGCAAAACAACCGGCGTCTCACCCCGGGCATGGCGCGCCGCATTCGCCCCGGCGAGAAGGCCAGTCCCGATGTTGCCGAGATATCCTTCAACCCCGGTAAGCTGGCCGGCAAAGAAGAGGTCCGGCGAGCGTTGCGTTTGAAGCGTCGGTAATAGAAGCCGGGGCGCGTTGATGAAGGTATTCCGGTGCATCTGTCCGTATCTGGCAAATCGCGCCTCAGCCAAACCCGGTATCATCCGGAACACCCGAGCCTGTTCACGGTAGGCCAGGTTCGTCTGGAAGCCGACTAGGTTGTACAGCTCTCCCGCCAGATCGTCTTGACGAAGTTGGACGACTGCATGCGGCCTGGCGCCCGTGCGGGGATCGCGTAACCCAACCGGCCGCATCGGCCCGAACGCCAAGGCCTCCCGCCCCCTTTCGGCGATGATCTCGACCGGCAAGCAGCCTTCGAAGAACTGGTCAGGCCCGGCCCGGACACCGGAACCGATGGCAGCCTCGAACTCTCGCAGCTCAATCCGCTCGGCAGTCCGAAGAGCGTCCACGAAGTGCTCGTACTCGTCCCGGTCCATCGGGCAGTTCAAGTAGTCCCCGGTCAGCTCCTGTCCTCGCCCGTATCGCGATGCCCGGAACGCGATCGAGGCATCAATCGAATCCGCCTCGACAATCGGTGAGATGGCGTCGTAAAAATACAGTTGAGCTTCACCCGTCAGGCTTATCAGTTCGCGGGCCAGGTCGCTCGAGGTCAACGGACCGGAGGCGATGATCACCACTCCCCCACGTGGCAGGCTCTTGACCTCTTCCCGTACCAGTTCGATTTGGGGATGACTCTCGACCCGCCGGGTGACCTCATTCGAGAAAGCCTGACGGTCGACCGCCAGAGCACCCCCGGCCGGCACCGCCGCGGCCTTGGCGCACTCCAGGAGCTGGGAGCCCATGACCTCCAGCTCGGCCATCAGGATCCCCGAAGCCCTGTCAGCGAGCTGGGAGCCCAACGAATTCGAACAGACAAGCTCAGCTAAATCGGATGTCTGGTGCGCACCGGTGCGAACGTGGGGACGCATCTCAAACAGCCGCACCCTCAGTCCGCGCCGGGCCGCCTGAAGCGCGGCCTCACTCCCCGCTAAGCCTCCTCCGATGACCGTCACATCCGCCGACATGGCCGAATTCTATCACGCCCCAAAATGGCACGGATCTTGCACCTGCTTTGCGCAGACGACCGTCTTCTTGTATACTCACCTCCCGAGGCGCCCATGCTTCAGATCCAGGATCATTCGCTCCGTCCGCTGACCACTGCCCACCTGGCTCAAACTATGAGCTTGCTGGCATTGTCCAATCTGGAGCTGCGTGACAAGGTTCTCTCCGAGCTCGCCGAGAACCCTGCGCTGGAGCTCCTTGAAGACCGCGTTTGCCCCGGCTGCCACCGGCGCCTCCAGGCCGACGCGCCGTGTCCGGTCTGCAGCCTGCAGACCGGACTCGACGAGCCAATCGTCTTCCTGTCACCGCGCGATGCGGCCTCCCCGCCTCAAGTTTCAGGCGCCGGCGGCGAACAACCCGAACAGGACGTGGCCGCACCCGAGGATCTTGCGCTACATATGCTCCAGCAGCTGGCCTCCGACCTCCTCCCTGCGGATCGCTATCTGGCGGCTTACATCCTTTCCAGTCTGGACGAGGACGGCTTCCTTCAGGACGCTCCGGCCATCCTGGCTCGGACGACCAAGAGCGAACTGGGCCAGGTACAGAGAGTCCTGGACTTGATCTCGCATGCCGATCCGCCTGGTCTGGCAACGGCCGGGCCGAGGCAGGCGCTGCTGGTCCAGCTCGACCTGCTCGACCCCGAGGAAGCTATCAATCAATTGGCCCGCCGGATACTGGAAGAGGCGTTCACCGAGCTCGGACGCCGCGAGTTCGATCGCATCGGTCACAAACTCGGGGTAAGCGTCAAGAAGGTCCGTCAGGCTGCGGCCTTCATCCAGGAGAATCTGAACCCCTACCCGGCTCGCGCTTTTTGGGGCTCCGGCCGTCAGCCTCAGGAGGCTGACCCGAACGTCTACCACTCGCCCGACATCCAGGTTTCGCAAGGCGCCACCAACACCACCGGTCAGCTGGTGGTCGAGATCTTTGCCCCCGTGGCAGGCTGGCTGCGCGTCAATCCGATGTTCCGCGAGGCGATGACTGAGAAATCCGAAGAGGTATCCGACGAGTGGGCGAGACACATCGAACGCGCCTCGCTTTTCGTCAAGTGCATGCAGCAACGCAACAACACAATGCGGCGTTTGATGGAGCTCCTCACGACCGAACAGCGCGAGTTCATTCTGCACGGTGACCGGCATCTCAAGCCGATGACCCGCGCCCGGTTGGCCGAGAAGATCGGCGTTCACGAGTCGACGGTCTCACGCGCCGTTTCCCACAAGTCGATAGGGCTTCCGGATGGCAGAATTATTCCGCTCAACCGATTCTTCGATCGTAGCCTGTCTGTGCGCGACCGGATTCGCGAGATCATCGGCGATGAGCCGAAACCTTTCACCGACGACGAAATCGTCGAGACCCTCCGGAGAGAAGGCGTGAACGTGGCGCGGCGTACGGTCGCGAAATACCGGTCGATCGAGGGGATTCTTCCTGCCAGGCTTCGCCATCGAAAGGCGGCACGCGCCGTCAGGGATTAGGTCTTGCCCAGAGCTCAGGTCGCGACAAATCCAATCGCTCGCCTGCTCAAGCCCGATCCATCCCGCGAGCTCTTTCGCGTTCTGGCAGACAGCCTCAAGGAGGCCGTCGTTGTCTTCAGCGGCGACGGCGCAAGAGTGCTTGCGGCCAACCACGCCTTCCTGCTCCTGACAGGTCACGCCCGCTCCGACCTGGAATCGCTTGCCCCGGAGAGTCTCTTCCCGGGTGACAACGGCGCCAACGCCTGGAGCCGGCTACGCGATCCCGATCTCTCGTCGGAATGCAGCCTGCGCGAGGTCCCCCTCCAGACGCACGACTCCCAGGTCCACATGGTCGACCTGCATGCCCGCTCCATCGGCACACCGCGGCAGGCGATCCTGGTCACTGCATCGGCGACAGCAGCCCGCATCCAGATGGAAGACCAGGCGCGGGCAGAGCACGAGCGCATCGCTACGATCGACCGGATGGCCGGCCTGGTGAGTTCCGAGGCGGACCAGCCGCTCCCGGATCTCCTGACAGCGGCCGCCTCACTTCTGCGCGCCTTCGCTGTGGGTGTCTACAGAGTATCAGCCGATGGTCCGGTGTACATCGAAGCCGGATCGCTCGCTCCGGAGTTTCCGACGTCGCTGCCCGTAGACGCGCTCGAGCCGCTGCGCGGATCCCTCAGATGGTCGCGCGGTCAGCGCCCCGATAATCTCTTGCAGAAGGCCGCCCGCGCGGCCGGCCTGAGTGTCCTTTACACAGCCCCCCTCGGAGACAGTGCGGCCTGGATCGGTGTGATCGTGGCCGGCTGGCGCTCGCCGGACGACGTGCCAGCCGAGGCGGAAGAATTGCTCGCGCTTGCTGCTGATCTGTGCCACGCCTCAATTATCACGACTGCCCGCCTCAGCATGCTCGTCGGCCTTGAGCGCAACGTCGGCCAGCTGGGTGCAGAAGTCGACGATTTCGTCGAATCCGTCGGTGACGCGGTTCTGGCTCTCGACGGTAATCTGCATGTCGTGCGTGCCAACCGGGCTGCGGCCGAGATGCTCGGCTATCGCCCAGGCGAGCTCGACGGCCTGCCGATCCAGGATGTCCTCGTTGGACCGGAGGACTCGTTAGCCACGCTGTTGGACGCTCTGGGCCATGAGCGCAAGGCTGAACGCCCCAGCCTCGTGGTACACCGGCGCGACGGAACCCCAATCCCCATCAGTTTGCGGGCGATCCCGGCCTCCCCCGGGACGCGCCAGCGGCTGGTCGTGGTCCTCAACGATCAGTCCGAACGACAGGCCATCGAGGACCAAACCGAGATGCTGGCTCAAAGGGCGCTCCTCGGAGAAGTGACGGCGATCTTCGCCCACGAGGTCCGAAATCCGATCAACAACATCAGCACCGGCGTTCAGCTTGTCGCTTCACGACTCGGGGCCGACCACCCCATGCATGAGTCGCTCGAACGGATCCGCAAGGAATGCACGCGTTTGGATCAGCTTCTGAGTGACGTGCTCTTCTTCGCTCGCCCATTGGAGGTGAAGATCGAGGCCCTCGATCTGGCCGACTTGATGTCGCGGCTTCTCGCCCGATGGCAGCCGCGACTGAACCAAGCCAAAGTTGAATGTCACACCACCTTCGATCCGAAAACACCCCCGGCTGCCGTCGATGCCCGGACCTTTGAGCAAGTCGTCGTCAACTTGATCACCAATGCCTTGCAGGCTATGGCCTCCGGCGGGATGCTCTCCGTCTCCTTGACTCCGACTGAGGTGAACGCCGTGAAGGCGGTCGAATTGAAGATCGCCGACACCGGCCCCGGCATTCCACCGGCGGTCATCGACCGGATCTTCGACCCGTTCTTCACGACCAAGAAGGAAGGCACCGGGCTGGGATTGGCCATCAGCCGGCGCATCTTGACGGCGCACAAAGGCGGCATTCAAGTTGAGAGCTTTCCGGGCGCAGGCACCGTATTCACCATCCGCGTCCCTGCGGCCACGATCAGGCAAACTCGAGGTGGTTATCGATGAGTGCGACGGTCCTGATCGTTGACGACGAGGAAGCCGCACGCGGTTTCATCTCGGAAGCCCTGGGCGACGCCGGGTACGAAGCGATTGCCGCCGGCAGCCTGGAGGAAGCGCATCAGGCGATTGATGCCGGCAAGGCGGACGTAGTCATGCTGGACATGATGCTCCCCGACGGCTCGGGGATGTCTCTGCTGGATCGGCTGACGCGCGAGAACCCCCGCCCGCCGGTCATCGTCATCACGGCGTTCGGAGAAGTCGAGACTGCCGTCGAGGCGATGAAGAAGGGCGCGCAGGATTTTCTCCAGAAGCCGCTCGACCTGCAGCGACTGCTATCGGCAGTCGAACGGGCACGCGAGGTCGTCAGCCTGCGGCGTGAGCTCGACCTTCTCCGGCGTTCGTCGCATGGCGAGATCGAATGGGTCGTCGGCGAGACACCTGTGATGAAGCAGATCGTGCGCGAGGCGGAACGAGCCGCGAACGCTTCGGTGTCGGTCCTGATCACCGGCGAGACCGGCACCGGTAAGGAAATCCTGGCGCGGGCGATCGGCGCTATGGGACCTCGCCTCAATAAGCCGTTCGTTCCGATCAACTGCGCCGCTCTCCCCGAGACGATGATCGAGTCCGAGCTCTTTGGTCACGAGGCCGGCGCATTCACCGGCGCCCAGAAGCGCAAGTCAGGCTTGATCGAGGTGGCCGACGGAGGCATCCTCTTCTTGGATGAGATCTCGTCGACACGCACCGACATGCAGGCCAAGCTGTTGAGAGTCCTGGATGAGAAGCGCTTCCGCCGGGTGGGCGGCGTGAACGAGCTGAGTGTGGACATTCAGATCGTCGCCGCCTCCAATCGCGACCTGCCGATGATGATCAGGGACGGCACGTTCCGTGAAGACCTCTTCTATCGGCTCAAGGTCGTCGACCTGCATCTGCCTCCATTGCGCGAACGCGCCGGTGATATCCCGGCTTTGGTCGGGACGTTCATCCGGCAGATTAACATCCGGACGGCCAACGGTGTGACCGGAATTTCGCCGCGGGCGATCGATGCCCTCAAGGCCCACTCCTGGCCCGGAAACATCCGCGAGTTGCGCCACGCCGTCGAACGCGCCATGCTCTTCTGTGATGACGAACTGCTCGACATCGGACACTTTTCGCCCGAGTTCCAACAGCTCGTCGCCTGATCCTCAGCCCATTCTCACCACCCTCAGATAACTCAGACCCCAATCCCGTCACTTCGATGCCCTGAAGACCGGGGTACGCCCCCGAACGCGTCGAGGGCCGCACGGGTCGGTAGAGACTCCCGACTGACCCACCCTCGCTCGCCCGCTGCTTCCAGGGCCGGCCATTCCCGATTCGGGCGTGCCTTACTCCTCTCCACAGCTCGAATCCCGGCGGCAATGGCGGCCCTCCCCGCCCGCCGCTCTACACTGTCCGCCAGGTTGCTCAGACAGTTCTCCGGCCCGGCGCTGGCATGGTCCTTGCAACAATCGACGCACACGTGAACGTGCGGAGGTTGAGATGATCCCCCTTACCTTTCGAGACTTCCAGATCATAGTCGCCGGCGTTCTCCTCCTGCTGGGCTGTATCTACATCATCATCGGCACCATCGTCCTGATCAGTCGCGGCTACTCGAGCGAGGTCAAGGCGCTGGCGGCTCACACCGCACAGCTTGGCCAGAAAGGCATGGCCCAGGAGGTTTCCGGGCTCGTGAGCAGCGCAGCCGAGCTCGTCGC
>Ga0299915_10002357_pt1 | contig 13809 bp, 2 predicted proteins | sample RVTome_13_FD_200263 | JGI IMG/M metagenome (GOLD analysis project Ga0299915, IMG submission 200263) | Soil microbial communities from uranium-contaminated site in the Upper Colorado River Basin, Wyoming, United States - RVT92D227 (version 2) ...
GAGTTCATCACCGGAACAGCTTAGCACTGGTTTGGTGGTAGTCTGAGTAATAACCGCATTGCAGGAATCCTTACAACCGGTGGCGGTAATTGTAACCACCACCCACTTGGTTCCCAGTGCATCGTAGCGGGCATGCGCAGTTCCCTGACCACTCACCGGTGCAGGAGTCCAGAGATAACTGACTCCCACCGATGGATTGGAGGTGACAATGGCTGAAGCAAAGGTGCTGTCACAGGTGAGTTCATCACCGGAACAGCTTAGCACTGGTTTGGTGGTAGTCTGAGTAATAACCGCATTGCAGGAATCCTTACAACCGGTGGCGGTAATTGTAACCACAACCCACTTGGTTCCCGGAGTATCGTAGCGGGCATGCGCAGTTCCCTGTCCACTCACCGGTGCAGGAGTCCAGAGGTAAGTTACACCAGTCGAAGGATTGGAGGTGACAATGGCTGAAGCAAAGGTGCTGTCACAGGTGAGTTCGTCACCGGAACAGCTTAGCACTGGTTTGGTGGTATTCTGAGTAATAACCGCATTGCAGGAATCCTTACAACCGGTGGCGGTTATTGTAACCACCACCCACTTGGTTCCCGGAGTATCATAACGGGCATGAGCAGTTCCCTGGCCACTCACCGGTGCAGGAGTCCAGAGGTAGGTTACACCAGTCGATGGATTGGAGGTGACAATGGCTGAAGCAAAGGTGCTGTCACAGGTGAGTTCGTCACCGGAACAGCTTAGCACTGGTTTGGTGGTATTCTGAGTAATAACCGCATTGCAGGAATCCTTACAACCGGTGGCGGTTATTGTAACCACCACCCACTTGGTTCCCGGAGTATCATAACGGGCATGCGCAGTTCCCTGACCACTCACCGGTGCAGGAGTCCAGAGGTAAGTTACACCGGTCGATGGATTGGAGGTGACAATGGCTGAAGCAAAGGTGCTGTCACAGGTGAGTTCGTCACCGGAACAGCTTAGTACCGGCTTGGTAATAGTCTGGGTAATGACTGCTTCACAGGAGTCTTTACAGCCGGTGGCGGTTATTGTAACCACCACCCACTTGGTTCCCGGAGTATCATAGCGGGCATGCGTAGTCCCTTGTCCGCTTACCGGTGCAGGAGTCCAGAGGTAGGTTACACCGGTCGATGGATTGGAGGTGACAATGGCTGAAGCAAAGGTGCTGTCACAGGTGAGTTCGTCACCGGAACAGCTTAGTACCGGCTTGGTAATAGTCTGGGTAATGACTGCCTCACAGGAGTCTTTACACCCGGTAGCGATGATGGTCACCACCACTTTCTTGTTGCCTGGTGCATCATAGCGGGCATGCGCAGTTCCCTGACCTGTTACCGGTGCAGGAGTCCACAAGTAAGTCACTCCGGTTGAAGGATTGGAGGTGACAATGGCTGAAGCAAAGGTGCTGTCACAGGTCAACTCATCCCCGGTGCAGGTCAAGACCGGTGGAGAACCAACCACCAAAATCGCATAGCAAGTGTCTTTCAAAGCATTAGCATCGGTCACTATCACCCGGTAAGAGTCTGCATCGACTATAGTAGCGTTTGATATCGTAAGGGTTGAGGTAATAGAAAGACAGCTACCTGAGTAGGGTCTTTTAGTCCAGCAGTATGTATAAGGCGGTGCGCCCGAAGTGGTATTATCGGTGAATGTTGCAGAACCACCAGCGCAAGCATCATAAACAGAGGGAGTCACATCACATACCGGGGGATGGCAATAGATATCTGCTCCCTTGATCTGGTTGTCTTGGCTACCAAGCGAGTTACCATCAAGACTGGATAGTTTGAAGTGGTATGGACCTCCTGAGATGTTGGAAGAACCTCTTCCTATACCATAACCAACGCCCGATTGACCAAAAGGATCTGGACCTGCGGCTAAATGGCCCGCCATTTCGATGACGATAGAATCCGAACTCGATGTCCATGTTAGCGTGTAGTTAGCATACTTATCGGTGCTTCCGCTGTAGCCGGTGAATGCGAGAGACGCAGCTGAAATTGGTGTATTGCCGTAAATTTTAACTGTCCGGTTACCGAGGTTAGCTTCATATGCAGTTACCCGGGATGCTACGTTGTCGCCTATAACTGTGCCCATAGAATCCGGAGCGTCAGGAGTGGCAGTAAACCCGCTGACGTGAAGAGTACTACAGATTGCTCCCAAATCCGATGGTGGGCCAATCTCTGGACCACACTCATTTAAGTTCACGAACATAGTAGGTCCACCAATTTCGGTCCCTGCTTGCACTCCCTGAGGCCATGAGGTGAGAAAATCGTAGGCGTGGAAAGTAGCTTTATTTGCCTGGTGACTGAAATTCAAGGTGTGCACGTGGCCTGAAGTCTTGGGAATTTGAATAAAGACAATCCGTTGGAGGGTAGACATACCCTCGTAGTATTGTGAGTTGCTCGCCTGTAAAATCGAGTTTATCCAATGTATATCGCCCGGGGAATAAGGAGCATCCTTGTTAGCGCTCTGTCTGAAATCTACCTTCACCACGCACACCAGCAGGTGAGTTGTGTCGGCGCTGGTTGCTCCCTGTTCGTCCGTCACCGGAAAGATAAAGGTATAAACACCGCTGGTATCCGGTTGAAAATAGAACTCATCCGAGATAGGAGCAAGCTCGGTTATAGGTTCGTAGGTTCCTGTTCCATATGTTTTCTCTACCGTAATGGTATCCGCTGGATCCGGGTCGGATGCGTTAATCCAGATTCTCACCGAATCGCCAAATAATGTAACGACACTGGTATCTGGAGTAATAGAGATACTCGGATCAGAATTGTCAGCGAGAACCGTAGAAGATGTCAGAAATGCTGATAGAAACAGTAGACCGACTACAAAAAGTAATAGCTTGAGTTTCATCCTTACTCCTCGTCTTTTTTCTTTTTATTGTATATATTTCAATGTTATATAACATGTGAATAATCTAATCTGAGTATTAGAATCATGGTTTCAGATAAATATATGATTCCTTCACTTACACTACACCCGCAAATATAGCGGGATTATTCAAGATTTCCTCTTGCAGTGAGAAGTAATACTCAGCCCTAAACGCAACTACAACTGAAATTAATATAATGACTTTACTCTGCTTGTCAAGGATTTTCTTCGATTTTTACTAATTCCAAATATAAAAGAATGTTTAAAATATGAACACTTATCATTCAACGGTTTATTTTAAAAAAAGCCCCCTGGTTTTGGCTAAATCAGGGGGCTTTTAAATTACATGGCTTTCTGTGATTATTTCATTAATGACATCTTCTTGGTTTGTACAAATTCACCTGCTTCGAGTCGGTAGAAGTAGATCCCACTGCTTAATTCAGCTCCATTCTTCCCTCTGCCATCCCAGGTTATGGTATTCATTCCGGCATTCTGATATCCCTGGTGCAGGGTTTTAACCGTCTGACCTAAGACGTTGTAAATAATAAGATTAACATAACAGGGTTTCGGCAGGCAGTAATTGATTCGGGTTTCCGGATTGAATGGATTGGGTTGATTTTGGAATAGAGCAAAACCGCTGGGTGTATTGGGATTATCTAACTCGTCCCCAGCGTCGATAGGATCGAGAATCCTGAGGAGGAAAGTGATCTCATGTTCAACGTAGTCTGCTTCCGGACCGCACAGAGTCCAAGCTTTCAAGGTCAGGATAAACCTACCTGTATCAGTCAATGGAGACGTGAAGATGTTCAAAATGGTACTGTCGGTGGGGCTAAACCTGGCTCGATCAAAAACACCGCTTCCCGGATGGGGCAATCCGGAGACAGTTAAAGTACAAGGTTTGTCCAAGTTGAAGTATCGGGTTAACTTCACCCCATAACCGGCGGTTTGACCAGCAATGATGAATTGCGTGTCAGGAGAGACGGTGATATCGAAATTCGGATTATGGCAATTGTAGATGTTTACCTTGAATTGACAGGTATCCTTATTCCCGCAATTATCGCTTACCTCCAGACGGATAAAGTAATCCCCTTCATCCAGCAGGTGGGTCATCCACTCTACATGATCACCGACTATGATCGGTAATTTCCCATGGGGAGTCGGATTGATATCCAGTAACTCTACGTATGCCGAACCACCATTCGAAATGATCACCTCGAAATCGGCGCTGACGAAATTCAAACCGGCATTAATATGACCGTTATCCGGACAGACGAGTCCAGGCGGCGGGCTGCAAACTACGTTAACGACAAACTCGCAGGTGTCTTTGAGCCCGCACGGATCCGAAGCCACCAGGCGGATAATATGATCTCCTCTTTCATCGCAGTCAGTAATCCATTCCACATGGTTTTCCACTATGGTGGGATTGTGAATAGGTGATGGAGAGACGCTCAAGATGCTGACGATCACCTGATCACCATCGATGTCGGAAGCTGAGAAATTACTGCTGATGAATGTTCCACCCGCAGCAGTGGTATCGTTATTCGGGCAGATCAGCTGGGGAGGTCGGTTATATACCGTGACATAGAAACAACAGGTGTCGTAGTCCCCAAAGTCGCCCTTGCCTTCCAAGCAAATGGTGAACACTTTGCCTGAATCACTACACTCGGTCTGCCATTCCACATGATACTGTACCTTAACAGGCTGGTGGGCGGGAGGTGGAGTAATGGAGATAATGCGAACCGAGTCGGGATTAGCTCCCGGACCGGTAACCGAGTAGTTGGTGCTTATGAATTTCACTCCGGTATGAACGCTGTCGTCTTCGGGACAATCAAGTGTGCTGGTAGCCTCGTTGTAAACGGTCACCTTAAACTGACATGTGTCCTTAAGTCCGCAGGGGTCGGTGGCTACAAGCCGGATGATATATTCTCCATACTCATAGATCGTGGTCACCCACTCCACATGATTTCCCACGATGGTGGGATTATTGGTGGCGGGTGGAGTTATATCCAGGAAGGTAACCGAGTCGGTATCACCATCCAGGTCGATGACCGAGAAATTGGAACTGATAAAAGTCTGCGTGGCATTAATGATTCCATCGTTGGGACAGGTCAGCTGTGGTGGTCGATTATATACGGTTACATCAAAATAACAGGTATCTTTAGCTCCACAGCTATCGGTAGCCAACAAGCAGATTGTGAAGGTCTTACCGGCATCACCACAAGCCGTCTGCCATTCTATGTGACTGGCTACTTTAGTGGGTTGATTTACCGGTGTGGGAGTAACACCACACAAGGAGATATCCACCGGAGTAGATTTCGGATCGGAAGCAGAGAAGTCGGTGCTGACAAAGAGATCTTTCGCATGAACCGAGTCATCCTCCGGACAGGTGATCGTCGGGGGTAGATTAAAGACCGTCACCGTGAACTGACAAGTATCTTTGGCTCCACAAGAATCAGTAGCGATCAAGGTGAAGGTGAAGACAGGTCCTTTGATTAAATCCGCACAACAGGTGCGCCATGATATATGCTGCTCTACCAGAGTGGGTGCATAAGTAGGAGTCGGAGTGGTAGGATTAATCGTTACCGTCACTGAATCACCTTCCGGATCAGAAACCGAGAAATCGGTGCTGATGAAGGTGTTACCAGCTTTGATGCTGTCACTGTCCGGACAGGTCAAGACCGGTGGCTGATTGTAAACGGTGACCGTGAACTCACAAGTGTCCTTAAGTCCGCATGGATCGGTCGCTACTAAACGAATGGTGTAATCTCCCTTCTCCGCACAGGTGGTAAACCACTCCACATGATTTTCTACTATGGTAGGATTATTGGTCGCAGAAGGATTGATGTCTAAGAAGGTGATCGGACCTTTATCTTCATCTTCATCTGGATCTGAGAATGAAAAGTCGGTGCTGGTGAATTTATCTCCTGCATGCACACTATCATCATCCGGACAGGTAATCTGGGGTGGTCGATTATATACGGTCACATCAAAGTAGCAGGTGTCTTTAGCTCCACAGCTGTCAGTAGCCTCCAGGCAGATGGTGAAGGTCTTGCCCGCATCACCACAAGCCGTTTGCCATTCCACGTGATGGAATGCTATGTGAGGTTGATTGACCGGGGCAGGTGTGATGCCGCACAAAGTCACCTCCACCGAATCATCTTCGGGATCAGTAGTAGAAAAGTTGGTGCTGACGAAAAGGTCTTTTGCATGTACCGAGTCGTCTTCAGGACAAGTGATCGTCGGTGGTTGATTGTAAACAGTCACATCGAAGTAACAGGTATCCTTAGCTCCACAGCTGTCGGTAGCCTCTAAGCAGATGGTGAAGGTTTTGCCTGCATCAGCACAAGCGGTTTGCCATTCCACGTGATGGAATTTTATGATAGGCTGGTTGACCGATGGGGGATCTATTCCACATAAGGTTACTTTAATGGTTTCACACTTGGGATCAGAGGTGGTGAAGTCAGTACTCACAAAATGACCTCCGGCATGTATCGAATCATCCTCCGGACAGGTGATAACCGGTGGTAAATTGTAAACGGTCACATCGAAGTAGCAGGTATCCTTAGCTCCACAGCTATCAGTAGCCACCAGGCAGATGGTAAAGATCTTGCCTGCATCAGCACAGGTGGTTTGCCATTCCACGTGATGGAATTTTATGATAGGCTGGTTGATCGGTGGGGGATCTATTCCACACAAGGTTACTTTGATGGTTTCACCTTTGGGATCAGAGGTGGCGAAATCCGTGCTGACAAAAAGACCTCTGGCGTGAATTGAATCGTCTTCAGGGCAAGTGATAACCGGTGGCAAATTGTAAACTGTCACCGTAAACTGGCAGGTATCTTTGGCTCCACAGGGATCGGAGGCAACCAAGGTGATAGTAAAAGTAGGCCCGTTGATCAAGTCAATGCATTTGGTGCGCCATTCAACATGTTTGCCAACCATGATCGGGGCATAAGCAGGGGTGGGAGAGATGGATTTGATGATTACCGTTACCCCGATAGAATCATCCGGATCAGACACGGAATAGTTTGTGCTGTAAAATTTATCCCCAGCATTAATGCTGTCATCAGCAGGACAGATCAAGACCGGGGGCTGGTTATATACGTTTACCGTGAATTCGCAGGTATCCTTGGCACCGCAATTATCCGATGCCACCAAGCGTATGGTGTACGTACCTTTCTCCGCGCAGGTGGTCTGCCACTCGATATGACTTCCCACCTTGTACGGGTTGTGGGAAGCAGATGGTGTGATACTCAAAAATGCCACCGAAACCGAATCACCCTCCGGATCGGTAGACGAAAAGTTACTGCTGGTGAACTTCTTGCCAGCGTGGACGCTTCCATTATTCGGACAGGTCAACACTGGGGGTTGATTGTAAACATTTACAGTGAACTCACAGGTATCCTTAATGGCACATGGATTACATTGATCGTTGGCCAACAATCGAATAGTGTAATTGCCCTTCTCAGCACAGGTGGTATTCCACTCCACATGATTCCCCACAATGGTGGGATTGTTTGTGGCAGACGGAATGATGCTTAGGAAGGTCACTGCGGCGATATCACCATCCGGATCGGTCACGGAGAAGTTGCCACTGGTAAACTTGTTCCCCGCATGAATGCTGCCATTAGCAGGACAGGTCAGAACCGGCGCGAGGTTGTATAGATTGATGCCAAAGAAACAAGTATCCACAGCTCCGCAATTGTCCACGGTTACCACAGTCACCCATCCACCGGTAGCGCAATGGTTGGTTACGTCATAGTTGACTTTCGCGGTAGCATGGTTTGTGCCTATACCTTGGACGTTAGTCAAGATCAAGTTTGCTACACCACTTCCGGAGAAGGATGCAGACAAAGATGAGATAGTGCCATCGCCATCATTGGCTTCGATTTGGGAAACGGTGTAATTACCATTAATGTGATGACTCTGTGTATTGGGACAGGTGAGCTGAGGGGGGAGATTGTAAGTGATGGTTGCATATATGGTATCTTTGTCAACCGCACCATGCCTATCCGTCACCCGGAAGATGAATCGGTACGTCCCACTGGTGTCCGGCTGGAAATAGAATGTATCATTAATAGGAGAAAGACGGGTTTTGGGAATGTATGTTCCCACCCCTGATTCCTTTTCCACCGTGATGGTATCGCCAGCATCCGGATCATTAGCGAACACCTTGATTCCTACTGAATCTTTAGTACACAGAAAAGCAGTAGTGTCGGATATGAATATATGGGGATAACGGTTGGTAGGACAAAGAGAGCCGGTGGAAAATTGAACTCCATTTCCCTGATAAGCAAAAGTACCCGAGTATCTTTGCCCGTAATTATATGCTGCGCTGCAATTATACCAGTCACTGGAATGTATTAGTCCATTTTTATTATAGGAACGTAAGGTATCTGATTTGAAAGTGAATATGGTTATGTTAGGATCGTCGGTGGGGTTACTTCCGGCCTGAGATTGATAAGGGTCGGATATGCCCGGATATGTATCGGTAAAGCCTGGAACCGACGAAAGACGGGTCTTGTTTGCTCCCAGATAAATCTGGTTAGTTCCAAACGGAGTATCATGTCCGCTTGACCAGAAGTTGAAATCTATGGCGCATCCCGCGATCTTGAATCGCATGAAATCATTGGGGTCTCCTTGTCCATCCTTCCACTCCCGAGTGGTTACGTCCCACCATATCTCGTATAAGCTGTCACCCCAAGGTTTCCATCCCCACCTATCATTTTGCATTAAACACTCACACTTGGTGCTGTCTTCGCCTTTTGCCGGCACCTGTAATTCGAATTGCTCTGCAAAAACGTTAACTCCTAACGTTGGCGCTTGGCTCAATACCGCCAGGATACTGCAGTGGAACTGTTCCAAGGACAAGCCTTTGGAGTAAATATGATTCGCCACATTCCAGGTCCCATTTTCATAATAAAGATAAATTCCCCCACTATCTGGAGGGGGAAGAGGTAGGGACGGAGTTCCTTTGAAATAAGTCGTGTCAATCTGATTATAATTTGGCGGTATACCAGGAGGGATATTGCTTGGAGGGTAATAATAGGCAAAACTCGTTCCGGTTATGAAAACCGTCGAAACCAGGACCGCAACAACGGACAATAACGTTAACTTCGATTTCATCTTACCTCCCTGAAAAATGAGAGATCAATTGATAATCGAATTGATCTGACATTGGTTTGAAAGTTAAAGAGGAGCAAATTTACTCCTCTTAAACGAATTTAATTTATTTCCGTACATGATTCTCCCAGGGAAACAAACTCTATATATATTTCGATAGCGATTCTAAGTAAGCCCAGAAGGAATTTTCCTTTTTTAAAATTTAACTAATCCAAATTTAATGTCAACTGTTTTGTAGTGCTTTGTCCATATATTGTTCAAACCCTACCCAAGCTTTATCTTTTTTCGCCCAATTTAAATTAACATTTCGCTCAACGTGCCGATAATGCAAATATCATGCCATCAGCCAGATAGGTTTTTCCTGCAGTGACGGAGTGACATCTTGAGCGGAACCAACTAAAATCCAGAAGGTATCTTGTATGAAACAGGCATTGAAAATTATCTCGCCCCAAGTGGATGGTACCAGGGAGATTTCCGCTATCAGGAAAAGAGAGTATGAGTCAAAGAATGCATTTTCTGAGCAAGGAATAGCATACCCCCCCAAGGCAGAGTCATGCCTGGGCACTTTAAATGAATTAGTATTAACTATCTCGCATTACTTGAATAGCCCTCTTACCATACTTCTTGGAAAAGTGGAGATTCTATCAGAAACAATCGAAAACAGGGAGATATCAAAGGAGGACCTGAAGAGATCTTTGCATGCCTGCAAAAGGGAAATACTTAGAATAGACACTATCGTCAAATCCTTTCAGAATCTCTGCCGGGTACAATATAAGAGATTCCCACCGGGTATTAGGATGCTGGACGTGGAACAGGAGATAAAAAACCAGATGGAGGAGATCAGCTTCTTGAGATAGCCATAAAATAGAATAAGTATGATCCATAAAAAAGCCCCCTGATTTAATCAAACCAGAGGGCTTTTTTCGCTTAATTGTTTTATCGGTTATTTCAACAATGACATCTTCTTGGTTTGTACGAATTCACCTGCTTCGAGCCGGTAGAAGTAGATCCCACTGCTTAATTCAGCTCCATTCTTCCCTCTGCCATCCCAGGTTATGGTATTCATTCCGGCATTCTGATATCCCTGGTGCAGGGTTTTAACCGTCTGACCTAAGACGTTGTAAATAATAAGATTAACATAACAGGGTTTCGGCAGGTAGTAATTAATCCGGGTTTCAGGATTAAACGGATTGGGCTGATTTTGGAATAGAGCAAAACCGCTGGGTGTATTGGGATTATCTAACTCATCCCCGGCATCGATAGGATTGAGTATCCTGAGAACAAAAGGGACCTCATGTTCAACGTAATCCGAATGCGGACCACATAAAGTCCAAGCTTTCAAGGTCAGAACATATATTCCAGCAGCGGTTGAGGGAGAGGTGTAGATGTTCAGCATGGTACTGTCGGTGGGGTAAAATCTGGCTCGATCAAAAACACCGCTTCCCGGATGGGGCAATCCGGAGACAGTTAAAGTACAAGGTTTGTCCAAGTTGAAGTATCGGGTTAACTTTACCCTATAACCAGCGGTCTGGCCGGCTATGATGAATTGCGTGTCAGGGGAGACAGTGATATCGAAATTCGGATTATGGCAATTGTAGATGTTTACCTTGAATTGACAGGTGTCTTTATTCTCGCAATTATCGCTTACCACCAGACGGACAAAGTAATCCCCTTCGTCCAGCAGGTGGGTCATCCACTCAACATGATCACCAACTATGGTTGGAAGTTTGCCATGTGGAATCGGAGTAATATCCAAGAACTCAACGGTAATGGGACCGCCATCAGGATCTATCACCTCAAAATTGGTACTTGTGTAAATTAAACCCGCATTGGCATGTCCGTTATCCGGGCATAAAAGCTGAGGAGGCGTATTTTCGATGAGGTTAACTGTGAATTCACAAGTGTCTTTAAGACCACAAGGATCCGTTGCTACAAGCTGGATCACATGTTCTCCTCTTTCATCACAATCAGTAAGCCATTCCACATGGTTTCCGACTATAGTGGGATTGTGAGCGGGTGATGGAGAGATGCTCAAGATGCTGACAACCACCTGATCACCATCGATGTCAGATGCTGTGAAATTGGTGCTGATAAAGGTTCCTCCGGCGGCGATGGTATCGTTATTCGGGCAGACCAGCTGAGGAGGTCGGTTATACACCGTCACATAGAAACAGCAGGTGTAGTAGAAACCGAGGTCGTCCGTAGCCTCCAGACAAATGGTGAACACTTTCCCCGCATCAGCGCATTCAGTCTGTAACTCTATATGGTACTCAACCTTGATCGGCTGGTGAGCGGGAGAGGGGGTTATGGATAAGATCCGAACCGAATCTGGATCGGCAAAGGGACCAGTAAACGCATAATTGGTGCTGACGAACTTCAATCCGGCATGAATGCTGTCATCCTCCGGGCAAGCCAGTACGCTGGTGGGTTCGTTGTAAACGGTTACCTTGAATTGACACGTATCCTTAAGCCCGCAGGGATCGGTAGCCACCAACCGGATGATATATTCTCCGTGCTCATTTATCGTGGTCACCCACTCCACATGATTTCCCACGATGGTGGGATTATTGGTTGCAGGTGGAGTTATATCCAGGAAGGTAACCGAGTCGATATCACCATCCAGGTCTATGACCGAGAAGTTGGAGCTGATAAAAGTCTGCGTGGCATTAATTATTCCATCGTTGGGACAGGTCAGCTGTGGTGGTCGATTATATACGGTTACATGGAAATAGCAGGTATCTTTTAATCCACATTTATCTGTAGTTTCCAGAGATATAATATAAAGTCCCGGATAACTGCAATCAGCATCAAACTCCACGTGACCAGTAGTGGGGGTTCTTCCAGTACCACCAGACACTGTCAGATTGGTTATTCCGGTACCGCTGGGGGTAACCCAAGCTATAACTTGAATTATGGAATCACCCTGGGGTTGGGTTGCGGTAAAGTTATCGCTGATTTGATGTCCATTATGAACTGTCATGCTATCGGGACATGTAATGGAAGGAGGTATCATGTTTTGGGTGATCTCGGCACTGCAGGAATCCTTACAGCCGGTGGCATTTATTGTAACCACCACCCACTTGGTTCCCGGTGTGTCGTATCGGGCAGAAGCAGTCCCTTGTCCGCTAATAGGAGAAGGTGTCCAAAGATATGTCACTCCGGTAGATGGATTAGAGGTGACAACAGCTGAAGCTAAGGTGCTGTCACAGGTGAGTTCATCACCGGAACAGCTTAAGATCGGTTTGGTGGTGGTCTGAGTGATCACCGCCTCACAGGAGTCTTTACACCCGGTAGCAGTGATGGTCACCACCACCTTCTTGGTTCCCTGAGTATCGTAGCGGGCATGCGCAGTTCCCTGTCCGCTCACCGGTGCAGGAGTCCAGAGGTAGGTTACACCAGTCGAAGGATTGGAGGTGACATCAGCTGAAGCTAATAAACTATCACAGGTCAGCTCATCACCGGAACAGCTTAGCACTGGTTTGGTGGTATTCTGAGTGATCTCGGCACTGCAGGAGTCCTTACAGCCGGTGGCGGTAATGGTAACTATGACCCACTTGGTTCCGGGAGTATCGTAGCGGGCAGAAGCGGTTCCCTGTCCGCTGACTGGGGCGGGAGCCCAGAGGTAGGTCACCCCGGTGGAAGGAGTGGAGGTGACGGTGGCGGAGGCCAACAGGCTGTCGCAGGTCAGCTCGTCACCGGAGCAGCTTAAGATTGGCTTGGTGGTATTCTGAGTGATCTCGGCACTGCAGGAGTCCTTACAGCCGGTGGCGGTAATGGTAACTATGACCCACTTGGTTCCGGGAGTATCGTAGCGGGCAGAAGCGGTTCCCTGTCCGCTGACTGGGGCGGGAGCCCAGAGGTAGGTCACCCCGGTGGAAGGAGTGGAGGTGACGGTGGCGGAAGCCAGTGAACTGTCGCAGGACAACTCGTCCCCGGAGCAGCTTAAGATTGGCCTGGTGGCATCCTGAGTGATCTCGGCACTGCAGGAGTCCTTACAGCCGGTGCTGGTAATGGTAACTATGACCCACTTGGTTCCGTGAGCATCGTAGCGGGCAGAAGCGGTTCCCTGTCCGCTGACCGGAGCGGGAGTCCAGAGGTAGGTCACTCCGGTGGAAGGATTGGAGGTGACGGTGGCGGAAGCCAGTGAACTGTCGCAGGACAACTCGTCCCCGGAACAGCTTAAGATCGGTTTGGTGGTAGTCTGAGTGATCACCGCCTCACAGGAGTCCTTACACCCGGTAGCGGTGATGGTCACCACCACTTTCTTGTTACCCGGTGCATCGTAGCGGGCATGCGCAGTTCCCTGACCACTCACCGGTGCAGGTGTCCAGAGATAAGTCACTCCGGTGGATGGATTGGAGGTGACATCAGCTGAAGCCAAGGTGCTGTCACAGGTGAGTTCATCACCGGTACAGCTTAAGATCGGTTTGGTGGTAGTCTGAGTGATCACCGCCTCACAGGAGTCTTTACACCCGGTAGCAGTGATGGTCACCACCACTTTCTTGTTACCCGGTGCATTGTAGCGGGCATGCGCAGTTCCCTGACCACTCACCGGTGCAGGAGTCCAGAGATATGTCACTCCGGTGGATGGATTGGAGGTGACTGTGGCTGAAGCTAAAGTGCTGTCACAGGTGAGTTCATCACCGGAACAGCTTAAGACCGGCTTGGTGGTAGTCTGATTAATTACCGCCTCACAGGAGTCTTTACACCCGGTAGCGGTGATGGTCACCACCACTTTCTTAGTACCCGGTGCATCATAGCGGGCTGAAGCTGTCCCTTGTCCGCTTACCGGAGAAGGTGTCCAAAGAT
>Ga0299915_10002358_pt1 | contig 13807 bp, 12 predicted proteins | sample RVTome_13_FD_200263 | JGI IMG/M metagenome (GOLD analysis project Ga0299915, IMG submission 200263) | Soil microbial communities from uranium-contaminated site in the Upper Colorado River Basin, Wyoming, United States - RVT92D227 (version 2) ...
TTCCTCCGCCAGGGCAACTGGGCCGGGTACGGGGAGGAGCTGAGGAAGATGGAAGAGGGGCTGAAGGCGTTGGAAAGAAGAAAATAATTTTTTTAGCCACAGAGAACACAGAGATCAAGACAAAAAACTTCACGCCGCAAAAGAAACTGAAAGCCAAACTTTTTGGCCTTTGGTTTCAATTAAGAATTCGTTATCTCTGAGACCTCTGTGTCCTCTGTGGCAAAGGAATTTTTATGAAACGGGTGGTGCTGGGGACGGCGGGGCACATCGACCACGGGAAGACCACGCTGATCAAGGCGCTGACCGGCGTGGACTGCGACCGGCTCAAGGAGGAGAAAGAGCGGGGCATCACCATCGAGCTGGGCTTTACCTCCATGGCCCTGCCCAGCGGCCTCAAGATCAGTATCATCGATGTCCCGGGCCACGAAAAGTTCGTCCGCCACATGGTGGCCGGGGCGACGGGAATCGATCTGGTGGTCCTGATCATCGCCGCCGACGAGGGGATTATGCCCCAGACCCGGGAGCACCTGGACATCTGCAAACTGCTCCGGGTGAAGAAGGGGCTCATCGCCCTGACCAAAACCGACCTGGTGGAGAAGGACTGGCTGGACCTGGTGAAGGAGGAAACCCGGGAGTTCGTGAAAGGGACCTTTCTCGAAGGAGCGGCCATCGTTCCCGTCTCTTCCACCACCGGAGAAGGGATTCCGGACCTGGTGTCGGAGTTGGACCGGCTGGCCCAGGCCGTTGAAGAACGTTCTTCCGAAGGGCTCTTTCGCCTGCCCATCGACCGGGTCTTCACCATGAAGGGGTTCGGGACGGTGATCACCGGCACGATTATCGCCGGGAAAATCTCCGTCGGGGATTCGGTGGAGGTCATTCCCAAAGGCCTGGAAGCCAAGGTGCGAGGCCTCCAGGCCCACGGAGAGGCCGTGGAATCGGCCACCGCCGGCCTCCGCGTGGGCGTCAACCTCCAGGGCCTGGAAAAGGCGGTCATCGACCGGGGCAACGTAATCGTCCGGGCCCAGTCTCTGAAGCCCACTTCGCTGCTGGACGTCGTCTTCCAGCTCCTTCCCGGTTCGGCCAAGCCATTCAAGAATCGAACCCAGGTCCGCGTTCATGTGGGTACCGTGGAAGTCCTGGGTCGCGCCATCCTCCTGAACCAGGAAGAAATCAAACCCGGCGAAGAGGCCTATCTCCAGCTGCGGCTGGAGGAACCCGTGCCCGCGCTTCCCGGAGACCGGTTTGTGATCCGGAGTTACTCCCCCATCTTCACCATCGGCGGGGGAGAGGTTCTGGACGCCTTCCCCCCCCGGCACAAGCGTCTCTCCCCGCAGGTCAAGGAAGAGATGGCCGTCCTGGAAAAGGGCTCGGAGGAGGAAAAGATCAAGCTCCGCCTCCTCAAGACAGGAGCGGGCGGATTGTCCTGGGCCGATCTGGTCATGCGCTCCAACCAGCTGCCCTCCAAGTTGAAGTCTCTGGTGGACAGCCTCGTCTCCCAAGGCGGAATCCTTCGTTTCAACGGTGACCGACTGCGCTACCTCCATCCCCAGGTCATGGCCGGCCTGAAACGTTTCTCCCTGGACTATTTGAAAGAATTCCACCAGAAAAACCCCCTCCAGACGGGAGCCATAAAAGAGGAGCTGAAATCCAAGCTCCCGCCCCAGGTGGATCCCCGGCTCTTCAACCATCTTCTCTCCATCCTGACCGAGGAGAAGAAGATCGCCCTGGAAAAAGAGACCGTCCGCCTCTCCTCCCACACGATCTCCCTGAAAGAGGAAGAAAAGGACCTGCGCAAGAAGATCGTCGTCCTCTTCTCCCGGACCAAGCTCCAACCCCCGACGGTGAAAGAAACCCTGGCCGAGCTCGGGGTTTCGGAAAGTGAACTCAAGCCGGTCCTCCAGCTTCTGACCAAGGAGAACGTTCTGGTGAAAGTGAAGGACGACCTCTACTTCCACCGCCAGGCCCTGGAGGAGCTGGAAGGAAAAGTGGTCGATTTTTTACATCAAAACAAAGAGATGACTCCTCCCCAGTTCAAGGATATCTCCCAGGTATCGCGCAAGTTTGCCATCCCCCTTCTGGAGCATTTTGACGGCAAAAAACTGACCATGCGGATCGGGGACAAGAGGGTGTTGAGGAAATAAGAAAAATGCGGATTGCGGAATTAAAAAGCCTAAGGGGACACAGATAAACACAGATGAACACAGATTTTGACTGGGTAAAAGAGAAAACCAACGACCCAACGACTATGCAACTACACGACTAAACAACTTCAGTAATGGGACGCGGATGAACACGGATCAACACGGATGACGGGTGAAAGAAAATAAATGATGACTGCAGACCGCAGACCGCCGACTGTCAAAAACGGACAGTCAGGTGTCGGGTCAATCTGCCAGCAGCGGTCGTCGGTCAACGGTCGGTAGGGAATATTTTTATGGAGCGGAAGATACGGATCCTGGTGGCGGAAGCGGACCCGTCCTTTGTGAAGATGATCGGGAATTCGATGAAGGAGTCGGGCAGTCTCTATGATCTGGAGGCAGTATCCTCCGGCCGGGATTGCCTGGAAAAACTCCGGGAACAGAAATTCGACATTCTCCTCCTGGACCATGACCTCCCCGACGGAAAAGGGCTGGACTGGCTCCGGCGTTTCAGTGAGCTCGGAATCGGGATCCCTACGATCTTCATCACCGCCAAGGGAGATTCCCGCCTGGCCGTCGAAGCGATGAAAGAAGGGGTGTTCGACTACATCAACCGGTCGGCCGAGTGTGCCAAAGCATTTCCTTTCGTCGTTCACCGGGCCGTTGAGGGCCACAGCTTGATGGTGGAAAAGGTCCGCTTGCAGAAGGAATTGATCGAAACCAAGAACTTTCTCGAATCGGTCATCGAAAAGGCCGGCGATGCCATCTCCGTGATTGACCTTAAGGGGAAAATCCTTTACTGGAATGAAGGGGCGGAAAGGATCTACGGCTACCGGAAGGAAGAAGTCTTGGGGGAACAATTGCCTGACCTGCTCTACCCGAGGGATCCAAAAGCCAGAAAGGGAGAGGAAGAAATCCTGGCCAACATCATGGCCCGGGTGAAAGCAGGGGAAGTGGTTTCGAATCTCGAAGTCAAGAGACTGACCAAAGACGGGCGGGAGATCATGACCACCATGACCACTTCTCCCCTGAAAGACGCGGAAGGTCGAATTATCGGAGCCTCGCGGATTTGCCGCGACATTACCTCCATGAAGAAGGCGGAAGAGCGCCTGACCCTGGCGGAAAGGCTGTCCTCCCTGGGGGAACTCACCGCCGGTGTCGCCCATGAGCTTCGCAACCCCCTGGCCGGGATCAAGATCAACACCCAGGTCCTTGCCCGGAAGAAAGACCTCTCGGAAACGGACCGAAAGATCCTGGAAAGCACGCAGGAGGGGATCGAGAAGATCCAGAAGATCGTGGAGGACATGCTCCATTTCGCCCGCCCCAAGGCCGCTCATTTCCAGGAAGAGGACATCAACGAGGTGATCGAAAAGAGCCTGGCCATCCTCCAGGCCAAGTTTAAAAAGGGTAATATCGGCCTGGCGTTTGGAAAGGGGGAAGAGCTTCCCCGCCTGCGCATCGATAGTCACCAGATTCAACAGGTCCTGATCAACCTCATGCTCAATGCCATCCAGGCCATGCCCCAGGGAGGAATCCTGACCCTGCGCACCCTCCCGGAGAACGGGGAAGGAGTCGCCCTGGAAGTCCGGGATACCGGCGTCGGGATTCCCCGGGACCACCTGAAAAAAATCTTCGACCCCTTCTTCACCACCAAATCCGAGGGAACCGGACTGGGCCTCTCCATCAGCCTGAAGATCCTGAACAACCACGGGGCGACTTTGGATGTCCGCAGCGAGGAGGGGAAAGGCTCGGCCTTCACCATCCATTTTCCCGCAGGAGGGCCCCGTGGGGTTTAGGATCCTGGTCATCGACGACGAGCCGACTCTCCGGGATTCGCTCCAGTTTGCCCTTAGTGCCTCGGGGTACGATGTTCGGACGGCGCGGAGCGGGGAAGAGGGATGGGACCTTTTCCAGAGAGAGGGGGCGGATCTCGTCCTCCTGGATCACTGGCTGCCGGGGATCAACGGAGACCAAGTACTGGCATCGATGAAGGAAGCCAGCCCGGAGGTCCCGGTCATCATCATGACCGCCCAGGGGTCGGTCGAGCTGGCGGTGCAGGCCATGAAGATGGGGGCTTTCGATTTCCTGGTCAAACCCTTTGATCTCGACCAGGTTGAAGCCCTGGTCCAGAAGGGCCTCGAACGAACCCGCTTGAAGAAAGAGGTGGAATGGCTCCGGGCCCAGTACCAGGAGAAATTCCGCGCCGGGGGAATCATCGGAGTCAGCCCGAAGATGAAAGAGGTGGTCCGGCTGGCGGAAACCCTCGCCCGGAGCGCCGATACCACGGTTCTCATCGAAGGGGAAACCGGGACCGGCAAAGAACTCCTGGCCGAATACATCCATTCCCTGAGTCCCCGTTCCTCTTCCCCTTTCATCCCCCTCAACTGCGGCGCCTTCCCTCAGGACCTCCTGGAGAGCGAGCTTTTCGGCTACGAAAGGGGGGCCTTCACCGGCGCCTCCGAAAAGGGGAAGATGGGCAAGATCGAAGCCGCGGAGAAAGGGACGCTTTTTCTCGACGAGGTGGGGGAGCTTCCCCCGCCGGCCCAGGTGAAAGTCCTGAGGGTTCTGGAGGAGAAGGAATATTTCAAGCTGGGAAGCGTGGAGAAGAAGAAGGCGGATGTCCGTTTTATCGCCGCGACGAACAAGGACTTAAGGGGGGAGGTCAAAAAGGGAAATTTCCGGGACGACCTCTACTTTCGCCTCAACGTGGTCCGTCTTTACGTCCCCCCCCTGCGAGACCGCCGGGAGGATATTCAGGCCCTCTTCCGCTTCTTCATGGGCCGCTTCAACGAACAGTTTCAGAAAGGGTTCAGCCGGATTTCCCCGGAGGCGGAAGCATTCATTCTCGCGTATGCCTGGCCGGGGAACGTCCGGGAACTCCGCAACACCGTGGAACGGATCATCCTTCTCGAAAGAGGAGATGCCATTCTCCCCAAGCATCTCACTTTTCTTTGCAGCCCCGCGGGGGAAACGCCCCAGGCCCATTCCTTCAAACCGGCCATTCCCCCCCAGGGGATCGTCTTGGACGCGGTCATGAAAGAGTACCTCCAGGAAGCCCTGAGAATGAAGAAGGGAAATAAAATTCAGGCCGCCAAGCTGCTGGGGATCTCACGGTCGGCGCTTATTTACCGGATGGAAAAATACAAAATAAAAGGCAATTAGCCACAGAGGGCACAGAGAGCACAGAGGTAAAAATCCGTTTCGCGTTTCGGATTTCGGGGTTTTCTCTGTGACTTAGTTTTTTTGTGTGATTTTAGACAAAGTATCCAAAATCAGACATTTTTGAAATTAGTTAAGAAATATCAAACTGTTGCCACGATAAAGTTTCCTTCGTTGTCTGATTTGAAACAGTCTTGTCAATCTCCTCTTTTCTCCCCTTGGGAAAAAAATCTCCCGCCTGACTGCTTCCTTCTTTTTTTTGATGAAGTAATTCATCGGAATAAAAACGAAATTTTCCCCCTTCCCGCTTTCTTCTAAAAAAACCGGTAAAAATCTTCCTTCCGGCACCGGAGTTGCCTATTAGCACTCTGATTATGAAAGTTTTGATCATCGAGCAGGAAAAAACCTTACTGCAATCCCTCCGCAATTATCTGGAGTACCAGAAGAAATTTGAGGTTTCCTGGGCCCATTCAGGGAGAGAGGGAATCTCGCTCTGGAAGAAAGAACCTTACGATATGGTACTTTGCTCCGAGAGACTGCCGGATGGAAATGGGTTAGAAATCCTGAAGACAATGATCGAACAAAAACCCGGGGCCGTTTCCATCCTCATGACCGCGGTTCACGACGAGATATTAAAGAAAAAAGTATTCCAAGCGGGAATCCGCGGGTATCTGGAAAAACCCTTTGATCTGCAGCAACTGGAAGAGGTCATGGGAATCAATCTCCCATGATCCTTCCCTAATCCAAGAAGAAAAGGAGAAGTTAGAAATGAAGAAGAGAATGTTGGTTGGTTTGGTGATGGCGCTTTTTGCCCTGTCCGTGGCGGGCACGGCTCTGGCCCAGCAAGCGGCCCCCGCGGGTCCCCCCCCAATCGTCAAGGACATGGTGGCGAAAGCCAAATCTTCCGTCCAGAAGGTTTCGGCCGCGGACGTGAAGGCGATGATCGACAAGAAGGATAAAGTCATTTATCTCGACGTGCGCGATGCCGGCGAGTTTGCCGCCGGACATCTCCCCGGGTCTATGAACATCTCCCGGGGAACCCTGGAATTCAACGTGTTCAACAAGATCCAGGACCAGAACGCCAAGGTTATCGTTTATTGCAAGACCGCAGGCCGTTCCGCTCTGGCGACCAAGACCCTGAATGATCTGGGGTACAAGAATGCCATCCTGATGGATGCCCAGTTTGAAGATTGGGTCAAGGCCGGTTATCCGGTGGTGCGATAAAAAAACTTTCACCGCCGAGAACGCGGAGGGCGCGGAGGGAATGAATCCGGAAGCGCTCTCCGGCTTTTTCTCAAAACGTCTTCATGCCCTGAAGACCCAAACGGAACGACGATCGATCCATGATTACTCGACGGAATTTTTTGAAAGGGGCAGCCCTGGGCGCGGGGGCTATGGCCCTGAGCGATCAAATCCTTAATTTCAAGAGCTGGGCCAAGACCCATGCCGAGGCCCCGGTCACCCAGGTCCCGACTTTTTGCAACGCCTGCGGCAACCGGTGCGGAATGTTTGCCTACGTGAAAAACGGACGCCTCTGGAAGATTGAGGGAAACCCGGAGGCCAACGGAAACCTGGGCTCGCTCTGCGCCCGGGGGCACGGATATATCCATGACCTGTACAGCCCCGACCGAATCAAAGGCCCCTTGAAACGAGCGGGAGATAAGTTCGAACCCATTACCTGGGAACAGGCCTACAAGGAGATCTCCACCCGGATCAACCTGATCCTCCTGGATAACCCCCCTCAATCCGTTTTTTGGGTCAATTATCCTCAGTCCAATAACGCCTATGCCCTGCGACTCATGCACGCCCTGGGCAGCCCCCATTACTTCACCCATGGGTCCACCTGTTACACGGCCCGGAATGCGGGGTGGAATTTCACGGTTGGGTCTCTCCCTTCCAACGACCTCTCCAACGCCAAATACATCCTGATCATCGGCCGGAATCCCGCCGGCGGGATCGACCTGGCCCAGGTCAAGAAGATCGCCGAGGCCAGGGAAAAGGGGGCCAAGCTGGTCGTCGTCGATCCCCGGCACAGCGAAACCGCCATCCTGGCCGACGACTGGCTGCCGGTCAAGCCCGGGACGGACCTGGCCCTGCTCCTGGCCATGATCAACGTGATGGTCAAGGAAGAGCTGTACGACAGGGATTTCGTGGGAAAAAAGGCCGTCGGCTTCCCGCAGCTGGAAGATGAAATTATCAACTACCCTCCCGAATGGGCGGAGAAAGTGTGCGAAATCCCCGCCGCCACCATCGTCCGCGTCGCCCGGGAGCTAGCCAAGGCCAAGCCCAGGGCGCTCATCCACCGGGGGTACCACGGGGCCTTCGGGTCCCAGTACCTGAACAGCTTCCAGACCGCGCGGGCTCTGGCCATTGCCAACGCCCTCCTGGGAAACATCAACCGGGAAGGGGGGATCTATTTTGCCCAGACCGCCAACCTGGGAGAGCTGCAGCCCAAACACCCGGTCCCGGAGGGGCCGAAGGCTCCGAAGGCCGACGGGACCGGAACTCCCGGAAGGTATCCCCTGGGCGCCTACGGCGACGGGATCGCTCACGCCATTCCCGAACTGGCCCTGCGGGGAGAACTGAAAGCCGGCTTTGTCTATCACTATAATCCTCTCCGCACCAACCCCAATCCCAAGCGGGTGATCGCCGGGTACCAGAAGCTAGACCTCCTCGTGGCGATCGACACGGTCCTTTCGGAAACCGCTTCCATCGCCCACTACGTCCTGCCCGAATCTTTTTACCTGGAGCGCGACGAGGCCGTGGACACCAAGCACAGCGGAAAGGTGGCCCAGGTCAGCATTCAGCAGCAGGCCGTGAAACCCCTGTTCGACACCAAGCCCGGCACTCAGATCATCATCGACCTGGCCAAGCACCTGGGGGTGGGGAAATACTTTGATTTCGACCTGGAGGAAGCCAATCGTCTTCGCCTCAAGCCCCTGGGAGTGTCCCTGGAGGACCTGCGAAAAAAGGGGGTCCTTCCCGTGGGAAAGGAATGGAAGGAGGGATTCGACAAGCTTCCCACCCCTTCCGGAAAGGTGGAGATCTATTCCGCCACCCTGGAAAAGCTGGGCTATCCGCCGATTCCCCGTTGGGAAGATCCTCTGGTTTCTCCGGATCCCAAAGACCCCCAATCCTTCCGTCTCCTGCATGGCAAACAGGCCATTCACAGCCATGCCATGACCGCCAACCAGCCCTACCTTCTCGAGGTCAGCCGGCGGTACGACCTCATCCGCCTGTGGATGAACCGGAAACGGGGTGAGAAACTGGGCTTGAAAGACGGGGATTGGGTGAAAGTGAAATCCCTGGTGGGGGAGGGAAAGATCCGGGTCAAACTCACCGAAGGGCTCCATCCCTCGGCCGTGTGGCTCCCCAGCGGTTACGGTAACTTTTCCAAACATCTGAAGAACTCCTACGACGTGGGGCTCTCTTATAATGACTTCCTGCCGACCCTCTTCGACCCGGCCGTGGGCCATTGCATGTCCGCGGAAGTCATCGTCCAAGTCACCAAGGTTTGAGCCGAGGTAAAGAATCATGGCCCGATACGGGATGGTCATTGACGAGACGAAATGCGTGGGATGCCACGCCTGCCGGGTGGCCTGCCAGAACCAGAACGGCCTCTCCGCGAAGGAATCCTACAATCACCTGGAAGAACGGGAGTACGGATCTTTTCCCAACTACAACCGGGAATTCCTTCCGGTCCAGTGCCAGCACTGCGACAATCCCCCCTGCGTGAAGGTGTGCCCCACCGGCGCTTCCCACAAGCGGAAAGACGGGATCGTGCTGGTGGACAAGGATCAGTGCATCGGCTGCAAATACTGCATCGTCGCCTGCCCCTACAACGTGCGGATCATCAAGCCAGAGGGGTACATTGAGAAATGCCGCTTCTGCCTGGGGTTTATCGAAAAGGGAGAAAAACCCGCCTGCGTGACCACCTGCATGACCGGGGTCAGAACCTTCGGCGACCTCGAGGACCCCGACAGCGAAGTCTCCCGACTGATCGTCAAGCAGAGGCTGAAACAATTCAAGGCGGATTTGAATACCCGGCCCCGGATTTATTATAAAAGAGCCTGATGCAGATGACGCTCCGAGAGAAAGAACATCTCTGCGAGTTGATGGCCGGTTTGTTCTCCCCCCCCGACCGGGGGGTGATCGATGAGATCCGGAAGGGGGACGTATTTTCCTTTCTGGCCAAGGCCATGAAGTCCTGGGGCGGGGATTGCGCCCTTCTCATCGGGCTCCAAACCAGCGGCTCCCCGGAGGCCCTCTATGTCGAATTGCAGGGAGAGTACGACCGCCTCTTTTCCGAAGTGGAAGAAAAATCCGTCTCCCTGATCGAGTCACCCTACAAACCCTGGACCCAGGACGGGGAATGCCGCCTGTCCTTTGCCCGGGAAAAGGGACTCCTCAGGGGAGATTCCGCGCTTCACATGGCGGCCATCTTCCGGGATTCGGGGGTGGAAGTCCCCCAGCGGTTCGCCGCCTGCCCGGATCATCTGGTGCTGGAGCTGGAATTCTTATCCGCCCTTTACGCGGAAGCGACCGATCATGAAGTGAGGCAGTTCATTCAGGATCATCTGGACTGGATTCCCCGGCTCAAAAAAGAAATGATTCAATTCCAATCCCATCCTTTCTACCTCAGCGCCGTGGAATTGCTGGATGGATTCTTGGACCACGAAAGAGATCGCCTGGAGAGAATCGACCATGGAGAGAAGAGCTTTCATTGAAAAGATGATTTCGGCCATCGCCCTGGGAAGTATTTTTCTCGTTGCCGGCTGCCAAAAGGAAGAAAAAATTCCCCGGCCCGGAAACCAGGATAAACTGTGGCAAATGGCCACGGGCCAGCTGAAGGCCGAGGAACCCCTGGAACTGGCCTACGCCAAGGACACCCCGGCTCTTTTTCGAGATGCCTCGATGGGCAAGGTTGATCCTTCGTTCAAGCCCCAAACCGGCGGTGGGTGAAGCTGATCCATCGATTCGCCGTGGGCGAATCCGAAAAGCATTTTTAGCCACAGAGAACACAGAGGAAATATTTTTGAAACATCTCAAGGTAAGAGCTTCGGGTTTTTGCTTTTTTTCTTTTATTCTTAAATCTCTGTGACCTCTGTGATCTCTGTGGCAGAAAATAGGAGTGGAAAATGGACGGGCAATCGGGAATTTACTGGGACTGGGCCGTGGCGGTTTACCTGTTCGTGGCCGGGGTGAGCGCCGGCGCTTTCGGCATTTCCGCCTTCGCTTACTTTTTCGGGGAAGAAAAATACGAGAAGATCACCCGGATCGGGGCCTACATCGCCCCCTTCCCCCTGCTCTTCGGCATCCTGTGCCTGATTTACGACCTGGAGAGACCCGCCCTCTTCTGGAAATTGCTCGTTACCATCCAGCCGAATTCGATCATGTCCCTGGGGTCCTGGCTCCTCCTGATCTTTTCCGTCATGACCTTTCTCCATTTCTACCTCTGGCTCCCGGAACGCTATGACCTCGTTCATCTCCTGAACCGCCTGCCCCAGAAGTGGGACCGGATCCCCCCCGTTCGGTGGCTGAAATCCAGCCGGTTCCTGAAGCGCTTTCGCCAAGAGAACCTCGTCCGCAACCGGGGACTCGTGGCCGGCTGGGGAATTCCTATCTCCATGGGGGTGGGGATTTATACCGGCGTCCTCCTGGGGGCTCTGAACGCCAGGCCTTTCTGGAACAACCCCATGCTCCCCTTTCTCTTCCTCCTATCGGCCATGAAGACGGGCACCGCGGCAATCTGTTTCGTGGGATGCGTTTTGAGCGGCCCGGGAAAGATCCCCAAAGAAGAGATGGAGACCAACAAATTCATGATCCACACCATCGACTTTACCCTCATGGTCTTTTCCATCATTGCGGTATTCCTCTTCGTCCTGGGACTGTACGTGTCGCCCCGAAGCTCGGTTGAAGCCGCCCACCTCATCATGGGAGGAGATTTCACCTTTTTATTCTGGGCGGTGGCCGTGGGAGCGGGAATCCTGCTTCCCATGGCCCTGGAAACCTACGAACTGATCCCCCATTTCATCAAGCGCGTCAGCCTCCGGGAGCATAAACCCTGGATCTCCGGAGTGACCGCACTTTCGGTCCTTTTCGGAGGGTTTATCCTGCGGCTGGTGATTGTCTACGCCGGGCAGCTGGCGAAAGTCGTAACCTGATGTTGGAAACCAATAAAAAGATGGCCCCTCTGTTGCCCCGCGGTAAATTCCCTTTCCCCAAAAAGGATTGGTTTTAGGCAAAAAATCCTTTCATTCCTTGCCCAATAAATGCCAAAATATCCTTTGAGTTGGGTTAGTTTTCATCCGATAGGATTATTGCCGGGCGCCGGAAGCACCCCTCCGCTGAAAACCCGAGATGACCTTCCCTAGAGGGAAAATGAATATGCCAAAAGGGATCGAAATGGGCAAGAAAATCATATCTTTAGCCATATTCTTGGCCCTCCTCCTTTTCTTCTTGAATGACCCCGCCGCCCCGCAGGTTTATCGGTATAAAGACAAAAATGGAGTCGTCCATTTCACCGACACCCCCCCGGACGGAAAATTCACCCGTCTTCAGGATGAGAAATTCGTGCCCACTCAATTCCCTTACCATGGAAACAATCCGGTCATCGATACGGCCCCCAACAAATTGGAGGTGGTCAGCAAAGCGGTCATCGGAGTAAGAACCCCGAAGATGCGGGGCTCCGGCTTCTTAATCAACCCCACTGGATACGCGGTTACCAATTACCATGTAATCGCCGATGCGGGCAGTGAGGTGAAAGCCATAACCTTTGACGGCCGGGAATGGAATGCCAGGGTGATTACCACGGAACCGGATAAGGACCTGGCCCTGATCCATTTAGGAAGCGAAGGGTATCCCTACCTTCCCCTGGGCAAGTTGACCGATGCTTCCGTCGGCAAAGAAGTTTACACCGTGGGGAATCCCCTGGGATTGTCCCATTCCGTATCCAAAGGGATCGTGAGCAGTGTGCGGAAGGGGATGAAAAAAACGACCTCCATCACTTTGATTCAAACCGACGCGGCCATCAACGCCGGCAACAGCGGCGGTCCCTTGATCACCCCGGAGGGCCTGGTCCTGGGAGTGGTGACCTTTAAAGCCGGCACCCCGCACTTCCCCGTCCAGGGCATAGGATTCGCGGTTTCCAGCGAGGATATCATCGGCAGCCTGAGCCTGGTACCGGCCAAAAAAGAGACTGCCACTCCTGAAAAATCGAAGGAAGAAAAATCCGACAAAAAGAAGCCCAATGAGTAGGGGCGGGTTTAAAACCCGCCCCTACGGTGACCCCGCAATGATCCCCCTGTAGGGACGGTTCGCGAACCGCCCCTACAACAGGGCAATCTCTCCCGCCGGGGCAATTCATGAATTGCCCCTACTTCGCCCATGCCAACCGATCATCTTTCTCAGATGCTCACCGAATACCCGCCGTCCACCGGCAGGGCGACGCCGGTGATGAAGTTGGAGGCGGCGGTGGCCAGATAGATCGCCGTTCCGGCTAATTCTTCCGGCGTTCCCCAGCGGCCTACCGGCGTGCGGGCCAGAACTTTTTCGTTCAATCCCTCCAGCTCGACACGAGCCCTCCGGGTCATATCCGTGTCAATCCAGCCGGGAAGGATGGCGTTCACCTGGATGTTGTCGGTGGCCCAGCCCACGGCCATGGCGCGGCTCATGGCGACGATTCCCCCCTTGCTCGTGCCGTAGGCGATGAGTTTTCCGCCGCCGAAGATGGAAGTCATGGAGCCGATGTTGATGATCTTTCCCCCGCCTGCCTTTTTCATGGCCGGGTAAACGTATTTGGAGGTTAAATAGGCGCTGCGCAGGTTGACTTCGAGGACCTCGTCATACTCCGTGATCAGGAGATCCTGCGGGAATTTTCGGATGTTCACGCCCGCATTGTTCACCAGCACGTCGATCCGGCTGAAGGTATCCAGGACTTTTTTCACCATGGCTTGGATCTGTTTCTCCTGCCGCACATCCACCTCGACCTCCAGCACCTTCACCCCGAAATCCTTGCGGATTCCCTCACCGGCCTTGGCGGATTTGCCCGCGTTCCGGGCGGCGATAACGATGTCCCCCCCTACGCTCGCGAAACCGCGGGCGATTCCCAGGCCGATGCCCCCGTTGCCGCCGGTGACGATGGCCACCTTCCCCTTCAGGCTGAACATGTCTTTCATGATTTACCTCCGTATCTTTTTGTGGTATGGGCAACCTTGATGCTCTCGTAAAAAGTGGAAATTCCAAAAAATTCGTCATTCCGGCGAAAGCCGGAATCCAGTTATTTCAAGATGTTCTGGACCCCGGCTTTCGCCGGGGTGACGCTTTAAGAGACTTTTTACAGGACCATCAAGCTTGATCCGTTAAAAATGAAATCGCGGGCAACATGGGGATAAAATTGTAGGGGCAACCCTCCGTGGTTGCCCATCTTGCGGGCGGCCACATCGGGCCGCCCCTACCATATTCTATTTGATTCCGGCTATGCCGGGTTAGGAGTTCTCTAAGAATATATC